>JAABUO010004201.1_pt1 | contig 16981 bp, 11 predicted proteins | sample 5559291 | NCBI WGS metagenome assembly JAABUO01 (sample SAMN10711878, study PRJNA513372) | rock metagenome | isolation source: Antarctica rocks | place: Antarctica: Victoria Land, Finger Mt sud | reverse complement strand
CCCCGCCTCAATATTTCTAACCCCCGTCCGCGCCAGCCGCTCGATGAGCTCAATCTTCGTCTTCAGCGGTATCGACACACTTTCGTTTTGAAGACCGTCGCGGGGGCCGACCTCGATGATGCGGACGTCGTCGTTTGAGCTTACGCGGACGTTATCGTTTGCGCCAGCGCGCGGTGGGGTGGTGGTGAAGGGTCTGTAGAGGGGTGAGCGGCAGGAGTTGAGAAGGGAGGGGCGGTAGGAGGGGAGAGGCGGGAGCTTGAGGTGGGGCATTGTGAGATGAGATGATTGCTTGGTTTTGCGGTTGAAATGCAGCAGTTGATGAGATAGGGCGCGTTTTCTGGAGTTGGGTGGGGCGGTCACGTGATTGGGTTGCGGGGAAGCGGGGCGGGGAATTGGGGAATCTAAAACTCTGTAACCAGAATCTTTAGACGGTATCAGGGATCGTAGCAATGTGATTTGATACAGGGATGAATGAGATCTCAAAAAATCTTCCTCGTACATTCAAAAATACAGTCATAGACTCCAGATATCAAATTCCTCCTCTCCGAATGATTGAGCCCTTGAGACCTTTCCCCGACCCTCACCGCCTCCTCCTCTTTACCCCACCGCCACCCCCCTCCTCAGGGCCCGCCCCCTCCTCCCCTGCCAACTCATCTGCATCCCCCACGTCCTCCATCCTCCTTCCCTTCATCTCCGCCGCCCTCCACTCACTCGCCCTCCTCTCCACCTCCCTGCACATCTCCCGCGTATCATGCACCACACCTCCATCCTCTACCACCGCATCATCTCCTCCTCCAACATCTTGTTGCTGTAGTTGGAAGCTAGAGGTAGTAGATTGAGTTTGCAACCTGGTACGCGTTCGGAACGCAGGTCCGACGCCCCGTTTGGGGTCGGGGTTGAACATGACGGCGTTAGCGAACATGCGCATGAGTTCTTTTTCGAGCTGAGCGGAGTTGACGATGCCTTTTGGTGGGATGACGTCCTCGCGCGCGGGCAGCCAGAGTGTAGAGGACGAGGAGCTTTTGGTTGTTATGGTAGGCATGGGGGCAGTTCCTGCTCCGGAAGGACTTCCGGCATCTCCAACACCACCATCGGCTGCAGAAGAAGATGCGCCAGCATTATTAATATTATCCGCAGCGCTGGCCACAGCTCTTGCACCAGCCGCAATGGCCGATTTTATGCTTTTGAGGTCCTGAGGGCGATAGATCAGGTCTTTGTAGCCGGGCGCTTCGCGCTCGGTCAGGGGTTTCGCGAACATGGAGGCGAGTTTGTGGGCGGTGATGTCGTTCATGACCGTTGCAGAGGTGCGGGGAAAGTTGCGGGATCCGAAGACTTGATTCGGTCTTATACCCGGTGAGGCCAATGGGGCCGGGGGTTCTTCGAGCACAGAGGGGCGTTTGTTATGCTTCGCACTCGTGCTACGTGTGAGCTCGGTCATCGATTCCAACCCACGTAGCGTCTCGCGGCGGCGGCGGGTGGATTTGCGGGACCTACCCGCTCCTTCGTCGGCGGTGGTTTCGGTTATGGAGGTATCGTCGTCGCGGGCAGAGGTCGCGGGGGTTTCGGGTTTGATTTTTCTGGAGGGGGCGGGTGTGGTGTCGAGGGAAAGTTCATCAGCGTGGGAAACGAGAGATTGTGATCTGGTTCGGGTGGCAAGGGAGCCGGCCACAGCAGAAGAAGCGGTACTGGCTGCTCGTGCTTGTTGAGACCGCCCGGATTGAGTTTTCTTGCCAGGTGAGTCTCTCTTGGCATCCTTCTTAGCTTGCTTGCCTTTAGGAGCTCTGCTTGGAGTTTGTGAGGTTTCCAGTGGAGGCGAAGGGGCTCTCTCGCTGATGGGGCTGATCTCTTCTGGTGCAGGAGGGGTTGGGGACTTCCTAGGCCTTAGAGATCCTGGAACATCAACGTTCTTCCATTTCGTTGAAGACGCGGAGGTATTGATTGGAGATGGCCTAGGTGGCCGCCGTCTGTTTGCAGGTGTCATAATAGGGGTTTGATGCTCAGAAAACCTAGGAGGCAGATCTTGATTATATTGTGCTGGGACCTGTGCTTGCGGATAAAAAGGAGGGCTTTGATTGTATCCCGGGTAGTGTAGGGACAGAGGAGACTGATATTGTGAATGATTCCCAAGGTGAGGCCCTTGGCTAGGGCTTGGGGCAGAAGAGTGGTAAGCAGGGACGACTCCGTGATTCGGGGTATGGTACGGAGGTAAAGGATTTTGGCCGTATTGATGATAGGTCACCGGATATGGTGCCTGGCTATCATAATACGGATATGCACGCTGCGCATAGTTTCGTGGTTGCGGTAGCTGTACTGGATGTTGCTGGATTCCATGAGGATGGGGAGGCCGTGGTAGTGGTAAGGTAGGACTCGCTCTGTGGTGCTGACCTGCCATATCAGCAAGGGCATCAAGAGGTCCATTAGGAGACCCGGACGACCGAAGCATGCCCGGTGGAGGCGGTAGTATAATTGGTGATCCAGACGGATCCGGGGGCGGCATTGGTGGATGGCTTGGGTGTGGGCTTGGGGACGGTGGAACGCCCGCTCGAGGTTGGCTGGGAGGAGGTGGTAACCTCAGATTGTCCAATTTTGGTGATGCCAACGGGTATCCAGGACCCGCATATCGAGGGGCGGGTGGAGGTAGCTTGGCATTCTGTGCTAGATTTGGTTGCGAGGTTGGTCTGGAGTCCTGAACGGTGCTAGGGGCTTGCTGTGCTTCTGACGCCGATACTAACGGTGTATAAGGACCAATAGTATCTATTGATTCAGCGCCAATTGTAACTTGTAGTTGCGGCGGAGCATCTGTTGCGGCGGGAATGTCATGACGCTCGGGTGCAGTATCCTGGCCGTTCAATCCTTTCACGGATTGCTGAGCCATTACATCTTCTGACAAGCTAGTTTTCGAGACTTCGGGGATAGTGGTGCTAAATGATTTCGGCACTGGACTTTTTGAAGCTCCCCGAGTTTTGTCAACCCGCTCCTTCTCTTGCGCGGGGTCATCATTGCGCAGCAACGTTTGTATCGACGAAGTTCCCCTCGAATCCCGCTGAAATGAGGGCTCTTGGTGCTTTAGTCGTGCATCCCACTCCCCTCGGTTGATCTCTTGTATGTCCCTTTGAAGTAGGCGATACTTTCGCTCTTGCTCTTCAATCGCTTTGATTGCATGATCTCGGTATCGGAAGTAAAGACGCTTCGTCAGCTGTGGCAGCAAGTAACTGTATTGTGGAGCATCGTTTTCTGTCTCCATTGGTGGACTTGGTAGCTTCCGTTTACGAGGATTGAGGTGGCCCTGCGTATCATGCCCACCCTCATTCCCTAAAGCCTCAAGCTTCACCTCCTCCTTCAAGAGACGCAAGTACAACTCTTTGAGAGAATCTGCATCAAGGCGGCTCGTGTTGTAAGAGTCGCTTTCTCGAAGTACATCATTGTTTTTGAGCTCACTCGATACCCCATCGAACGATAGGGGTTTCCCTGTATGTGGCCATAGTGTCTGAAAAAGCAGGAACGTTTCCAGCGGGGTATGCACAGAAGCTGAGGCCATGTCCCATGTTTCGCCGACCCAGCTGTCGTGCGAGCTTGTCCGTCCGGTTGATACTGGGATAGGAGCCAGAGTGAGAGATCCTTGAAAAGTCGCGTTGTAAAGTACTGTCCAAACCAGACGTATTTCTTCGAATTTTCCCTACGCTCGTCCTGCTTATGATCAACACCACGATTCACTATTTGGTGGGACTTGGACAGCTGTGGTGTTTTTGGCTCGTATCAAAAAGTGTTCAGATACGGCAACATCCGTTTCGAGGCGGCGTGACTAAGCGAGCACGGAACGGAATCGACGGGAAGCTGCAGCTACAATCCCTACAACCCCAGACTGCTATGATCGTCATTCCATTGACTCCGTTTCTCAGTCCCCATGCCACTACTGCCCCTGACAACCTACTGGATATGTGAGAGCTCGGGGCAACACTCCTTAATATATCTTCAGCTATGTTACTGCCATAATTGCCAACAACTGATCCCATTAGTATTCAATTATCTGATATTTTGAATTGGATCGCCCGGCATTGTTCAGCTGCTTTAGGAATTTGTCTTCATAATCGTTATGTCTGACATTGAAGGATCGTGGAAACCCAATGGTCGACCACAATCGTACGATTTCCCTTGCAAAGCCATATATCTCAATTGACACAATTTCACTAGTACCATTGCTCAGAATTTCTCCGCTGCCCTCAATGACGCCTTCTCCATAGACAGCAGCCCCTCGGGCCCGGACGGTAACCTTAAGGGTCTCACTCAATCAGTCCAGCAGAAGTATGTTTCGGGATAACTCTTCTAAAGTAGTACTTCGAGGCCGTCATAGCAAGATGCTGATGTGTGCTAGAAAGCAGGCAGTTGATTCTCAGAACCAAGAGCTTGAAGCTCTAGAAGCGCGCTTGCGAGAGACCGAGGAACGCCTTAGACAAAAACAATCGGTAAATTCATCTCCAGCAGCCAAAGCTGGCGCAAACAACACCTCCTATCAGACGCAGCCGTTGGGGGCAACATTCAGCGGGCGGGACGATAATCGGTCACAGGACGCTGCTACGATTCCATTAGCTACACAACCGCGACGACCTCTGCCAACATTTAGAGAAACATCTTACCAGACACCTCTAATGCCTGGGGCTCTTCCGCAAACCCCGGGATAGGATTCGAGCGGGGACTAGTGAAGTATTTGCAAGCAACAGTCCATGAGATATCTGATAATCCAACCGTTACCGTATGAATTGTTTTGCCCGCAATGACGGAGAGTTGTCGATGTAGTGGTACAATGACTCTTATAAAAGTCTCGGTCATGAAGGTTCTTCTCTAAACTCAATTGAAGAACCGGATCACGGTCATGTGTGAGCATATGTACATTACCCAAGCGTATCATTGCCACGCAAAATATTTGACAGTATTCTACCGTCAATTCCCCTTCCCCAAGCTATATTACCACCGTCGCTCTCTTTATTTAGAGTTCTGCATGTGCTCTCCCCATACTAGCTGATCTTGAATCGCTTACAGTAACTTCGAAGACTAGACAGTTGGACTTCCATGGCACCCCCGAAGGGTGTTGAAAGCATGTATGACGCGAGATCATCCGATACTCTATGCAGAAAAGACGGCTCAAACTCCGTAATTCAAGAAAGACAACATTAGCTCGGCTATACTTGAGCTTTAGCTAATTGGGACTTGTGAATCGAAAGGATTGTAAGCTTACTGCATAATCCTTCCACGCTCCAAAGCTCCGAGGACGAAAGTTTCTGGCTGCCACAAAGGATACACAGGAATTCAGCTTTCATCAGGGCTTCAATTAGTGGATTTTGTGTTTCATATTAGAGCTTCCCCGTTTTCCATTTACACCGCTTGTGCTTTAGGAGTCTAAAGAGAGCTAGCTTCTCTGTTCATCCGGATTTTTTTCTGCTCTAGCTTTTCTTATGCGTTTGACGTTGAACAACATTACGGTGCTCAACATCTTGTTCTTCTACAATACCTAGACTGTCAAAGGATGGCGACTAGCATAACCCTAAGGAATCGGCCGAATGTTATTCCGCTACCCGCCCCTGATAGTCCTCTTGCAGCTTCACCTCATCTTCCTTTTGCATCTTCAACCTCACTCATCCTTCTTTACATTACATCCTATATCCACATCTTTTGCTTCAACATTCGTGTTTGAACCTTCAAGCATTGGCTACGTCAGGTAAGTCATGATCTGTTAGCCCCTGAAGCAGCACTGTTCGCCACGAGCTTTGCACCCTCCTCGTCATCCAATCCAGTGACCTCGACATTGACGTCTTGTCGACTGGCAAAACGTCACTGAGAGTTACTCTTTACCCCGCACCATATTGCCGGTCGTGGCTCTATCTTGACCGCTTTTTACGCTCTTGACCTCACTTCCGCTCACTTTGAACGTCTTCTAAGATCAACATCTTTGCTAATACGTACCCTGTCCAGCTTTACAGCATCTCCTTGCTTATCTGAAGGGCTCTGGTAGCTCCACAACATACTGTCTACAACTGTTCGACTTCAAGCATCGAATAGCTGTTTCCTCGGTAAGCACCTCGTCCTTGCCCGGCATTTCTATGGTCTTCACGGCCGATAGCACTACCCTCACCCCATCGGCATGCTTCAGCTACACCTGAAGCACGCTGCATGCCCTTGAACCCAGTGTCACTCGCATCAAGATTTATCTAACATATAATCTAATCAGCTCAGGACTTTTTACTTGCATCTATCAGAGGCCACGAACAGCCATACCGCGTCTAGCCAGTCAAGTAACGATCAAGAGTAACGCAAAGCATTAACTAGGTTAGTATTGCACGTTTTCGACAGCTTTGAAGTCCTTGAACCTCTTTATAATACTCCCCATTCGATTGAGCACATGAATTCACGGAGACTATCCTGAACGACGGTTTGTGTTCTTTATCTTAGCTCCGCTTGGTTTGCTATGCTTTTTGACTAACAGGCAACCCCTTCAGCTTACAGCTTTTCCTCAGCGTCGATCATAGAGCGCCGGCAGCTCTATTACATCAGTTCAGCCTCTTCAAGACTACAGACTTGCAGAAACTTATCCCTTTTTTTTCAAACCGCGCCGCTGACCGATTGTCTTACGTTCACCCTACTCACCTGCGGTTTAACGTACTCTTTCATTCAAAGGAGCACAACTTAGGGTCAGCGGCTATTCTTCGCCCCGCTAAACCATACTGGCCGTATTAACTACGTAGTAGATTTGTTTACTCTGTTCTTGAACATATCCTGAACATTTACGACTAAACATATTATCTTAAGGACTCTGGTAGTCTTTATCCACAGCTCTATTCAATATACAGCTACAACCTCAAAATCATTTCCTTTACTCAATCACAACGCCTCTTACCGGTTTTCATTTGTCTTTTGCCCATTCTACGACATTTATCAGCCTTTACAGAAATGTCCACCGCTCAGAATCCCCGCATCTCCGCCGCCGCCTCCGGCACCACCATGGCTGTCTCCGCTAAATCTACCTCAGCCGCCACCCTCACTATCCCCACCGATTCCGCCCCGCCGGCCGGGGATGTCGCTTCTCGCCGCGCCGCCTTTCAGGCGAAATATCCCAATTCCGGTGTCCCCTCTCCGGCCCCCCTCACGCCATCCACAACCTCATCCGTCTCTTCTCGTGACAATTTCGACGAAATTGTCATGAATGGCGTCAAGAATGAAGAGAAGAACAAGGCTAAGAAGCTGGATTTCAGCTACAAGAACTTGCCTGTCTCCGAAGACAAGAATGGTCGCAAGGCCGTGGCTGGGGAAGCGGGAGCGATTAAGTGTGATATTATGTGAGGTGGGGGGATTTTGTGGTTTTTTTCGGAGCGGGATATCCGTTTGGGGACGTGGAGGGGCGGAGATATAGCGAGGTAGTTTAGAGCATTTTGCTTTGAAAATACTACTGGTTTCTCTGGTTCTCGTGTTCCGCTGTCGGAGAAAGGCCGTGATATGTGTGAAATTTGTGTGCTAATGTTAATAGAAATCTCTGCTTCACGTTATAGACAATCGGATAAGATGCCTGATATGTGTGCATATATGTGTGCTAATGTTTAGAGAATTCTCCGCTTCACGTCGTAGGCAATCGGAGAAGTTGCCTAATACATCTCAATTCTCAAGTATTAATGTTAACAGAATTCTCCGCTTCACGTTATAGACAATCGGAGAAGTTGCCTTATACATCTCAGTCTTCACGTGTGAGTATTAACAGAATTCTCTGCTTCATGTTGTAGGCATTCGGAGAAGTGGTGTGAGATTGCTAATGATTTGTGTGCTAAAAGTAATAGGTTGTAAATGGTCAGAAGCGGTGAATAGGAAATAGTCGGGGAGTGTGCAAGATAATGTGAGACAGCTTCTTTCTATATGCGGGGATTAACAATCGGAGAAGTTGCTTGAGATTGTTAGTGATCCGTGTGCTCGTGATAACAGGTTTGTCAAAGGGAATATGTAAGGAAGTGGACAATGTATGTAAGTGTGCAAGATATATTGCTGTGCGTCTTTTCTTCAGGCAGAGATGTTTACTTCAAGAAAGCGCTTATCGTTTACTAATCTTCAGATGTTGATGTTAGGATTGCTTTCAGATCAGAAGTTGCTGTTATGCTGAGTTAGGATAAGAGCTCCGAAGAACATACCGCATAAGTGCTATGACTCAAATGGCTTCCTAGCTTGTATCTACTTCTGGCCATTTAACGAAGCTTAAGAATTCTGAATTTGGGTTCGTTTTTCATAAGTTCGCCATTCATAGTTTCATGAACATATTCTTCACCAACAACAAGCTCATAAACCCCTCTTTCCATCTCTCGAACAAGGGACGGGATCCTCGCGCCCAGTAGAAAGGCTCGCGACCTCGGGTGAACGCATTAAGAGTTTCTAGGTACACGATGTTGTGATCGATACGCTATTGCTTCGCGTTAACCCAAGATTTCATTAACTTACTCGAGCCACGTACGGCGAGATAGAGTCGAGATAGAGGTTTTGTTGATGAGAGTATCTGGCGACCAGATGATAGAATTTGGTGAACCAGTCTTCGGTTTCTTTGAAGGGAGGAAATGGTGGATCTAGAGGGTAAGCTGCACTTTTGTCCGGTGGAAAGACGATGAGGATCGTCATTTGCAGTCGAGAACTTTACACTCGATTGAGATCCTTCGGACGCCGAAAACCCGGTTTCACTACCTATGGCATTTCTCGCGCATCTACGAGACCAATAAGGAACCCACAAAGGCAAACCCGGTTGGCTTTTTGGAATTTGGCAATAAGATAAGGTCCACGGGTCACCACTGTTGAGAAGAACATTTACCATTTCGACAAACAGACTTTCCGCCGATTTTGACCGTCTGGACGAATCCCAAGCTCTTTCGCATCAGGAACCATACTCAGAAGCGCAAAAGTCTTCTCCCTAGGATCGGAAGCTGTCATGTCTGCAAGCGCAGCCCCAGGGGAAAGAGACTTCAATGCGAGTGGCTCTGATTGTGGGGAGGAATGAGATGCAGCTCTCGTCGCGATCCTTGTTGGAGGTGTAAGCCGGTCGTGAGATAAGTTCCTATTTCCTACGACGAAGCATCTGGATCTTGCAGTACTGGGTCACACTTCCCCAGGCGATGAATGAACTCTTCTCCCGCATCCTCAGTCTTTGTCAGAGCCAAATTGATCCAGCTATCTTCCGGTCCAAGCCTTGCTATTACATACTCCCCGCGTTTATAGATATGGCTCAAAAGCCTGCACCTGAGAACTTTTCTCAAAAGCATCAGCTTGGTCAATGCCAATGGCATCGGGTTGTAAAGTAACAGGAGCGGTCGTCTCTTCCAGGCTTAAAAACGCTTGCTAGAGGTTTTTAGTGACATGAAATATGTTCCTGTTCAGTAGAATCGGCTGTGCACGGTTAAGGTCACCCCAAACATACTAAAGAGCCATATATATGGATTCACTGCGAAGAGACACATGTTTGATGGTGCAAGAAACTACATGCTCTTCAGCGAGTACTCTCCTTTTTTGGGAAGAAAGCTGGACCAAACTTGGTTTGGAATGGCTGTAAAGATAAATTTTCAGGTGGCCTGAAGCCCGTCGAAGAACGTAAGCCCGCCATGGGGGCTGGGTATTTCATGCTAACCCCAATAAGAAGGACATAGGGTGTTCGGATCGTTTTCTCTAGGCTCTAGACTTCTAGTACATCTAAGCCGCAAGGACACACGGCTTGTTCTTCACGCGTTCATGTACTCCCTTAGACCTCTCAATCTTTCCTTTGCACTTTCCAAAACATCATCGTTCTTGCAGACTGCAAATCTCAACCAATCTTCTGCCATATGTGCGTTTTGGTTAGTATAGAATTCTGTTGGCGGAATAGCCGCGACTCCTAATTCCATGATTAGGAACCAACTGAGCTTGAAGTCGCGGGGTCGGTCGGCAACGTGTGGAGGGAAATCGTAGTCTTTGGGGAGCTGGACTTTGCTCATATTGACGAGAACGAAGTATCCACCCTCTGGTTCAGAATACTGATAAATGTTGTTAGCTATGAGGAAGACATTTATCTCATATTGGGCTAGAACTGGCTCACGGGTAGATCAAGCTCATCAAAAACCTCAGTAAACCTCTTCATCTTTCCCTGCATTTCTTTCTTACTTTCCTCCCAAAAGCCCATTTTATCCGCTTGCTCAAAACCTACAGCAGCGGCTTCCTGCAATGGGCTTACGCTGCTGTAGCATATTCGAGTGTGGGCAGCGGATACGTATTTGATCAGATGCTCAGGGCCAATTAGCCAGCCAACTCGCCAGCCTGTAGCATAGAAGTTCTTGCCGGCAGAACCGACGGTAAGTGTGAGCTTGGCAATTTCTGGGGAGAGGGTTGCTATGCGGGTAAAAGGAACATAATACAGGCGGTCGTAGACCTGAATGAGATATAAGTTGTCTTCTACAAAGTTCTGGAAAGGTTTGAGAATCAAAGCGTACTTCGTCAGAGAGGATTATGATGTTGTGCTTGACACAAAGATCGCCAATGGCTTGAAGTTCTTCTTTGGAGAACACTTTACCTACGGGGTTATGCCTGAAACTATTAACAGAGCGTCCTCATGTGGAACCAAATGGCCTACGGAGAATTGAGCACCTAGACCAATCGATCAGTATATTGTACGGATTGGATATGTAGGATAATATTTACTATCATCCTTGTTCTAGGGTTAATAGCTTTTTGCAGCTCAGCCATATCAATCGTCCAGTCAGCTGCAGATGAAGTTTTGGAAGCTCCATGCTTGGGTGGCTGAAGTGGTACGTATCTGCATGTACCACCGGACATTTCAATATTCGATATATACCTATATCACCCGCTTTAGCTTCTACATTTGGGATTTGTAATGACTATCCTCACTGATCAAAGAAAGGTTCAAAGATAATGACTTCATCACCTGGTTCAACAAAGCCCATGAAGGCGCTGAGCATGCCTTCATTGGCGCCAGTAGTGATAGTCACTTCTGTGTCCGGAATTATCTTCCTGCCGAAGAACGGAGAGTAGGCATCAGCTAACGCTTTTTTTAGCCTTGGTCGACCCTTTGGTTGGGTTAGCTAGGATTAAAGGCTTTGCAGAGTAAATTTTGGTATGCCTTGGTCGGAGAATACTGGTTGCATTCAACTTTGTCTAGAGCTTCCTTGGCTGCATCGGTCACGAATTTGGGTGGATTATAGCCGCTAAAGAGTGTAAGCCATCTTGACAGTTTGGTTTCTCTTGGAAACGCTATACTCACAAAAACCCTTGACCCATGTTTATGATCGGTTGTACTGGAGATGCGGTTGCTGCTTCATTGACAATGGTCCTGATTGTCCACGGGCTTAGCTAGTTGATTTATTTAGGATACATCGACACCGCATACCACACATCTTGTTTCTGTCCAGCTACTCTTTTGGCAGGTCGGAAAGGGTCACTCCTCGCTGAAGTAGCAGACATGGCTCGACGAAACAATGTGCGAGGTGCTGGATAAACACGGGCAGCAGTTGATTGCGTTCTGTATAGCTTCAAGGAATGCTGCATGCCAATTGAGTAGCGAACTGGTTTTGAGTCTATCTCGCATCCACCCAACATTCAACGTTTCTGGTATAACCTGAGTTATATGTGACCGTTACACGAGAACCAATCGGGTGGTCATTCTCAAGAACCATCCATATTGAGTCTAGCGCCGGTTAGATCCTCGGCTTTGCCCGTGCCTTGGACTTCAGGGACTTTTAACTCACTTCGTAACCTCCTCCAACTTACTTATTGGTGGCGGCAATGCCATAAATGGCATAGGAAGAAGCATTTCTCTATCTCACCTCTCTCTCAGGTTACCCATCGTCCATTTTCATTGAGTGAATTGTCTCAGATGATGTGGTCATTCCTTTATGTTCTCTGTGTGTTCTATTTAATCTAACCGTGGACACTTGCTTAGGACTGTGAAACTAAACCCCATCATCACACGGGCTGTATATAGCATATATTCCCGTGCTGCCGGCAATTAGTGATTTCTAGCACCTAGGTGGTGGCCCTATCTACAGCCCTGATTTGCTAAGTGAATATCATGATGAACAAGCCGTTGCATTTCTGGAAGGTCGAGAACAACCTGGGAACCGTTTCGATCCCGCATCTGCATTATGCATGCAGCCTGCAGCCTGCAGATAAATGGACATGTTACTTCTATTCACTCTCGTAAATCGTCGTGGCCGTGCATTGAATCACATGTCGCGGCAGCTTTTCGTTGTTCGAGAACCTCACTTTGCTTAGGAATTGGCAGAGGGTTTTCACGCATTCCCTCTTCAACTCTTCTTTCTACAAGCTTGCGTGGCCATTAAACGTCTACAGATCATTCGGCAAGGCTTTATTTCAAGCATCCCTTCACCCTCTGCCTCGAGTGTTTCAGTCGTTGTTCCCAACCAAGCCGGAAATGGACGAAATAAAAAACTTGAGGGTTGCCTTTGCCATTGGAAGAGGTACTGGCGCGGAACTGGCAGATTTCTTCAAGTTAGCCATGAACCGACTTGCAGATCATTATTCAGTGCCCATTGAGCTACATTGTTCACCTAGAACATATCACTCTTACTTCTCTCTGATCGGAGAGTACAACGACCAGAAGGCTATATGCGAGGAAACACTCAACGACGTTTCACACTATGAGACATTCTGTCGAGAGGAAGCTGCACACGGCACTCAAGTAATTTTCAGAACAGCAATCAACGCCCAGTCCCTTTACCTAGTCCGCCAGCACCTCGAATCGGTCAAAATCGAGCATTTTAACCAAGGGCCCAACTCGCTCCTCCTCATTCGTGATCAAGCTCAAGGTTTCTATACGGGGGCCAATGACCATGACGTGGCCGGAGGCAAAGTCTCTCGCACCTGCGAATTCAGTAAGGAAATGTTCAGCCGTATCGTCTCCTTCTCCGTCAACCGCGCTCGCCAAATCTGGGGCGACCAAGGCATCGATTCTGTATTCCTGGTCTACAAGTTCCATCTTTTCGACGGCGTCTTCAGTGCCTGGGCTAAAAACTGGTCGAAAGAGCATGGCCTCAAAATTGAATTCGTTCAACCCGATACCGCCAACAGAAACTTACTCGCCTACGGTCTTCGAGGACGTCAGTTGATGATTGCCGGCAACGAGTGGGCCGACATCATGCACGTCATTCTCCTCAACATGTTCGGCCAAGGCGCTCAAGAGGCCAGATGCACCGAGAACATCTATCTCCACCCCGGACTGCACGGTCTCAGCGAATTCCAAACCGTGCATGGTTCGGCAGATGATATTGCGGGCAAGGGAATCGTCAACCCCTCGGCTACTTTGAGGGCAGCGGCTGCGATTCTGGAACGCTATGGGGGCTGCCAGGGGTTGGAAAAGGGCATGGATCATGCGTTGGAAGTACTGCAACGGACGTATAAGGGCACGCGCGATCAGGGGGGCAGTATGTCGACTATGGAAGTGGTTACACGCGTACTGGACGCTCTTACGGAATCAGCGTCGCCACCGGATGCAGTAGCTTGCATGCCGTCGTCGACAGACGGGCATGCTGCAAGCGTGCAGTAATGAGCGGCTACATCAGTCATATGTCTTCGATATTTAGCACGAAGGATTGGGGTTAGCTCATAGACTCCGGGCTAGCTCACAGGCTTGGGTTGAGCATCTCTGGCATGAAGACGGTGCCATGGAGTCTCGGGGAATATCTACCTGGCTGGTTCACACTGCACAGCATCAATTGAAATCCCCAGGCTTAAAACCTGCTTCATACTATGTACCTACTCCGTAGGTGAGTGGCACAGCACCATCTTACTTCCACTTCACATATGTGCAAAACTCCTTTCATAAAACGAACACACCCAACCCCATTTTGATTATTCGATTTAGCTAGAAGTACACTAGCTACCTATAGAAAAGTATTAGCCTTAACTAGTGTGATTGAAGTTAAGCAGTCTGCTCGGTAAGTAGGTGTGCACATGAAGGGGGTTAATACGTCGCGCATAAACGCGTCTCCCTAAATACCATTGTGCCAAACGCAGCCTCTATGAATATGGTCGACTGCCCAATATGTGGGAAACCTGTGAAAGAGGCGAAGATCAACCATCATATTGATTCAGGATGCGAAGCTTTCGTAGACGCGCCCTCGCCGCCTACCCAAATACCTCAGGATGGAAGCTCCACAGCAGTGGCCAGCTTCTTTAAAGCAACTTCAGCCAAGAAAGCTGCAACACCTCTCTCGGCGGAAGACATAATCCCTCAGCTTCCTCCCAAAGAGCTATCCACTAATGACGTAAAACCTGCCCCTACAGCACAAGCCGGGAACAAACGACAAGTAGCTGACGCGCAGGATGGCATACCACGTTCTGGCACGGAACAAAATACAAGCTTTGAAGGAGAACCACCTACGAAGCGACTGAAGTCATCCACAGCATTTCAAAGAGTAGCCCCCCTCGCTGAACGGATGCGCCCACGTACGCTCGACGAAGTGTATGGGCAAGAGCTTGTTGGGCCCGATGGTGTCCTTCGAGGTCTTATTGAAGCGGACAGGACGCCATCGATGATACTATGGGGAGGTGCTGGCACTGGCAAGACGACAATTGCACGGGTGGTTGCAAATATGGTCGGTAGCCGCTTTGTTGAAATCAATAGCACAAGCTCTGGGGTTGCGGAGTGTAAGAAGATCTTTGCGGACGCGAGAGGAGAACTTGGCTTGACCGGAAGGAAGACGATTATCTTCTGCGATGAGATCCATCGGTTTTCGAAAAGCCAACAAGACGTCTTCCTAGGACCTGTAGAGAGTGGACAGGTTACGTTGATAGGAGCCACGACGGAGAATCCATCCTTCAAGGTCCAGAACGCGCTTTTGTCCCGGTGCCGGACGTTTACTCTGCAGAAGCTTACAGATGCCGACCTGGTTTCTATACTTCACCGTGCTTTAGGAGTCGAGGGCCCTAATTACAGTCCTTCTTCCCTCGTTGATGAAGACCTCATCAAATACTTGGCCGCCTTTGCAGATGGGGATGCAAGAACCGCTTTAAACCTGCTGGAGCTTGCTATGAATCTTTCTACCCGTCCCTCAGCAACCAAAGAAAGCATCAAGTCGGCCCTGACTAAAACCCTGGTCTACGATCGCGCCGGAGACCAGCACTGTAAGCTAAACTGTTTATTGACCGTCCATATCTTTCCATCTTTGTTAGCCCCTATACATCACTCGTACCTTTTCATTCTTGCACCATTCCATCCAGAATAGCATTTTATCATGTTTTCCGTATGTTCATTAGTGGGCTGTCAACTATCTATGAGTTTGACCATGCATCCTCGTCCAACTGTAACATTCTAGAGCCCTCCTCTTCCGTCTAAGCATTCCGTACTCACAATTATGCACATATGCCCCCTCTCTTGCTCCTCCCGTCTCTTAGCTCTGGACCCACTGCCCCATTATCTCCCACCTATACACACGAAACCACTGCCTAAACCCTCCCATCATCCCACCCCAACTAACGCCGCCATCCCCTTCAGACGACACCATCTCCGCCCTCCACAAATCCATCCGCGGCTCCTCCCCGTCCGCCTCCCTCTACTACCTCGCGCGCATGCTCTCCTCCGGTGAAGACCCCCTCTACATCGCCCGCCGCCTCCTCGTTATCGCCTCTGAGGACGTCGGCCTTGGCGACAACTCCTTGCTCCCTCTTGCCGCAGCCACCTACACCGCGGTCGAGAAAATCGGGCTCCCCGAAGCTCGCATCAACCTCGCGCACTGCGTCGTTGCGCTCGCGCTGGCGCGGAAGAGCACGCGCGTCTATCGTAGCTTGGGTAATGTGATGCGCTCGCTGGAGCAGGAGCCCGGGGTGGCTGGGTTGGCAATCCCAGTGCATTTGCGGAACGCGCCGACGAGGTTGATGCGCGAGATGGGGTACGGGGAGGAGTACAAGTACAACCCGCGGTTCAAGGGGGGGAGGTGCGTGCAGGAATATTTACCGGAGCGCATCAGGAGCAGGGAGTTTTTCGAAGAAGAGGATCTCGGGAATGAGGTCGATGAGGATCTGGACGAGGAGGAGAAGGAGGGGTTGTGCGCTTTTGGCTAACTGGGCCTGATAGGGGCCGGAACGATGGCTTTTGAGTATGGAGCGAGGGTCGTTGAGATACTAGACCCGGATGCGGCGACATGAGCTGCGGTGGGTACACTAGATCAGCTGCTTATACCAACTCGAACCAATACCGTGGGACGAGCAAGCCCGGGGGGGGGAATGCCCTGCTTAGACATAGGCCCTGGGCTTTTGAAATCAGAAAGGCGAGTGGTACCTAGACTCATTTCACAGAAGCGGCCTTTTGGAAATTTCCTCCGCCGCAGGGAAAGAAGTGATTTACAGGAACCAGCCTGGATTACATAATTCAGGCAAATTGATATCTTAGGCGCCACCTCCTTGGGCTTTCGGAGTTGCTGACGAGGTCGGGAATATCTGTACTTTCTTGCGTTTGAGCGTCGTTAGATTAGTACGAGATACCCCCGACGCGAAATAGTAATATATAAGGAGAGAGATCATCTAAGTGCAGTAAGACTGAAGGGATTCATAACAACACCCGCTTCGGTTCCCAACGAAGAGACTTTTCGATTCAGTCGGGGGTTCTTTTGTGTGAACATCGCCTTCGTTGTTAAAAAAATTGATTGTCTTTACCAAAGAAGTGGAGCGGAAGTTGCGACTTCATTGTGAATCAGCTTACTTTATTCTAAGTTTGAAACAATCAAGGTAAGTCTACCTGACTAAAGATTCATTGGATGTCATGGAATCACTATCCCAAACAAAACCGTCTGTTTTTCGGTAGGAATTAACGTACTCGTCTCTACCACATCCATACACAGGACTATTCCCCGCTTTAAAGCCTACACAACCCCCCTAAGCACCCCCGCCTCAAGCCACTCCCCCGGCACCCCAACCCTACACCCCTTGCCATCACTAACCCACCTCACAAACAACGGGTTCGCCC
>JAABUO010004200.1_pt1 | contig 16982 bp, 8 predicted proteins | sample 5559291 | NCBI WGS metagenome assembly JAABUO01 (sample SAMN10711878, study PRJNA513372) | rock metagenome | isolation source: Antarctica rocks | place: Antarctica: Victoria Land, Finger Mt sud | reverse complement strand
TATACTTGCTTAGGGATAGTAGTTACTAAACGGGTTCACAGGATCTACAAAGGTGTCGTCAACTACACAGCCAAACAAGGATATAGAGCAGATCTTCGCCGGGAAGCTGTGGCGCGTGCCAGCGCCGTCAGACAATCCCAACAGCCTAAGAATGAAATTCCTGAGAAGAAGCCGCGTGGTGCAAAGGCGAGAAAGGCAGCAAAAGGGGAATCGTAGTCATAATTCGTAGGCGAAAATAGAGAGCACAGGTAGAGCCTTTTCCGCATAGGCTGCCTAGCTTTTTCAGATGTTACCTGAACGTGTTCTGCTTCGAACGACGGTGACATAATTCAAACATCGAAATATCAATACAATTCTGAAGAGGTTTGTTTACATTTGCATACAATAAGGATCGTCATGCCGGCATCAGAAATAACAGTGGTCAAGATATTCCTGTAGTGAGTCAGTTTTGAGATTCAATAAGATATCTTAGAGGAAGAAGGAAAGACGGAAAAATACTACGTTAACAAGTATAACTGTGAACTTTGGGTAGCGCCATTCAGCTGTTGGCACGGAAGGGTCATGTACATACTGTAAGGTATCTACTTTAGACGTTTACCTACTTACCTTTACCCCACCAGAGTGGGGCTCGGGGGTTGTGAACTGTTGAAGCGACGCCCAAGCCCGAATCGTCCTGCATTTCCCACCGAACTTAACTTACCTACGTACCTTACTTCCTAAATCCTTTTACGTACCTCTGATATTCACTCACAGCCATATAAAGACTGAGATATCTACCAATAAAAGCTATCTAGGTACATCACAGCTTGCCATGAATTTCGAGCATTACTAACACTTAAGTTTCATTTAGTACTATCAATCTGACTTGTCAAGATGGTGAAAGCATGTACGTAGGACTTGGGGCAGCTAAGATACTGTCTAGGTCCTCTCTGATACCGATGTAGGTGTCCTGGGAGCTTCTGGCGGTATTGGGCAGGTGAGCATCACGGATTCAAGTCTTGGATAGATGAGTCGGCGCTGAAAATCAACCGGATAGCCTTTGTCCCTTCTGTTGAAAGCCTGTCCTCTGGTTGACGAGCTTTCCCTCTACGATGTCGTCAACACCCTAGGAGTAACAGCCGATCTCTCTCACATCTCTTCGGTGGCAGTAGGTCACCAAAGAGCTTTTCAAGCCCCGGTAGAGCTAAGAGGCTGCAGAAAGTCAATGGTTATCTTCCCGCCGACGATGGATTGAAGAAGACTTTGACAGGTGCTGATATCGTGGTTATCCCTGCCGGTATTCCTCGTATGTATGCCCAAGCCCCTGATTAAGAGACCCTTAGCTGAGACTGCATCAGGAAAGCCGGGCATGACCCGAGATGATCTCTTCAAGATCAACGCTGGGATCGTCCGAGACCTTGTCAAAGGATGTGCCGAATATTGCCCAAAAGCATTCATCTTGGTCATTTCCAACCCCGTCAACTCTACCGTTCCAATTGCTGCGGAAATCATGAAAAAAGCCGGCGTGTTTGACCCCAAGCGTCTCTTTGGTGTCACTACTCTGGATGTGGTTCGCGCAGAGACCTTTGTCCAGGACATTACTGGCGAGAAAGATCCCGCAAAGACTGTCATTCCTATTATTGGGGGCCATTCTGGCGAGACGATCGTGCCCCTTTTTAGCTTGGCAAAGCCTTCTGTCAAGATCCCAGCGGAAAAACTCGCTCCATTAATCAAACGTCGGTTGCTCATCTGCAATGGTAATGCGAGAGATGCTAAGGTGCCATAGGCGTCCAATTTGGCGGTGACGAGGTTGTAGAAGCCAAGGGCGGCGCAGGTTCTGCCACCTTATCCATGGCATACGCTGGTTTCCGGTATACAAGCAAATGAGTCATGACTATGTGGACAGTATAACATTTCTGACGCCGGTGATAGATTTGCGGAAAAGCTTATCAAGGCTAGCAAAGGCGAGAAAGGTATCGTGGAGCCATCATTTGTGTACCTCCCCGGTGTTGCTGGGGGTGAGGCCATTGCGAAAGAGACTGGTCTTGATTTCTTCTCGGTGCCTATCGAGCTCGGTGTACGTCCCTTATCAATGGATGCCCGTCACCAACTAGTGCTGACGGTGTTACAGCCCTCGGGCGTAGAGAAAGCCCACAACATCCTCGGCGAGATAGATGAAAATGAGAAGAAACTCCTAGAAGCCTGCAAGAACGTCTTGAAGGGCAATATTGAGAAGGGCGTTGAGTTTGTACACAACCCACCACCGAAGTGAATCCCCCGACAACCGCAAGGAACAATTTGGCTGCCATTTCCCTTTCTAGACAAACCCAGCTATTCATGTTCTGCAAGATCATCCACTGACGGATGGCGTTTGCTAGGTAGACTATGACGAGATGCTAAGAGTGACATTGCAAACGTCGCTAGGATCGCAGGTTATGACGTTTTGCTTTAGATTTCCCTTTGAGAGGTTATGTGGACAAACCAAGTCAGTCAATTGAAAGCTAGATTAATTGCGTACCGCTCTCCGTATTGCTGTGCGATGTGACTGCAGGGTTTCCAGAGCCCTACCATCCACAACCTGTACGCCTTTAGTGTCGTTGAATACCAAAATATCTTTCCCCGCCTTGTAGCAGCAAATTCTATGGCTTAGAAACAACTGTTTTGATATGAAATGTAGCCACCGGTAGCTCAAATGTCTCTGCCCGAACAGTGGCATTAATGCCCATGCTAGACAGCGCCCCTCGTATGATACCGCAAGGAAACCAGAGGGACTAGCAGCCTGATCAGCACGCCTACTTACGACGGAGAAGCGATCCCTTACCGGCTGAGCCCGTGATACCGCTTCAGATGATGAGGTTGCGCTCATCCGAGCAAACGGCCTAAAACTGTTGTCCGTGAGGACGTAGGTACCCTGAAAACCGTGTAAGTAATATGCCGAAAAGATTTTCACACAGATAGAGAGGAATAGGGTTAAGGCTCCCAACCCGGTGATTCGTCTTCAAATTGTCGATTTGCTTCCTAAACACCAGTGTCCACATATCTTTGCACAGAAATTTAATTATATTCAGTGTATCCGTAAAGCGTGGCCTGTCTCTCGAGAACCTATCTCTCCCATCAGCCGGTGTCCTCATCAACTTCCCCTTCTTGCCCCTTCCCATCCTCCTCATCCCCCGGCCCGGCTCTCAAGTCAAGAACAAGAGAATAAGAAGACCCTCACCTCTCGACCAATCCTTGACCCACTCTATACCCCAGTTCCTCCAGCCTCCTAAACGCCGCCTCACTCTGCGCTTCCACAGCATCCTCGTCAACTGCAGGCTTTCCAACGCCGTCTTTCCCCGTTTCCGGTTGTTGTTGTTGTTGTTGTTGTTGTTGTTGTTGTTGTTGTTGGGACAGCTCGTGTGCGAGCCGGAAACCCATGGGAACCATCTCGATGAGCAGCAGGTCAAGGCAGGAGGAGCTAAGGAAGGTGGCCAAGGGGTCGGAAGCATTGTAGGGGGGGAGTGGAGATTCGAAGGACATTGGTAGGTAGCGGACTGCTGTCGTTTGGGGTGCGGTTGGGGAGGGAGATAGAGTATGGGGGATTCGCTATCAAGACGTTGTGGGATAGTGGTGTCGAAAGGAGAAAAGGTTTATTGTCGGCGCATGGCCGCAGTTGAGGCCGCATATGATTTCATTTGGTCAGTACAGATTAAAGCTGGGGCTTGAAGAAAGATGGATAATTGTACACCTACCAAATTCCCCACAAGTCATTTTCTCCGAGATTTGTGGAATATTGGGTAGAGGTTAACATTGTTGAAACTATCATAAGGTACTACGTACATCCCATGGCTTATAAATCAACATTTGTGAATCAGATAACATAAAATCATTGGACGATCCCATTGTCAAGTTGATCATCTTATGCATAAGCGTTATTGCTCTCCTCATAATAGAAGAGCCTGGGGTATGTCCGCTAAATAAGGGAAGAATGTCTATCGCAAAAGGAGCCCGTCCACAGCCAGCTCTGTACATCTACCCCTGGTATCAGCCCTGCCCCTATGCATATTTTACACCGAAGATGTTTGTAGAACGCCCCCCTGTACGCCGCCAAGCCTACATGCCCCTGAAGCCCATCGAGGCCTTGACAAGGCTAACGCCAGAAGAAAATAATTAGGTATTTCATAAGTTCATAAGGGTTATGTGTAATAAGTCGGTCGACCAGAAGGATTTGTCTGAGCGAATTTGGGGTCTCCGGCACGTGCTCCGTTCACTCTTGGGCGAAAACTGTCCGAGCTTGGAAAACCGGAAAGCGTAGCGGATGAAGTATTGGTTAACTGTCTCTTGGGCGCCCTGGGTGGTTGATCATCTTCGTCGCTACTGAACGTGAGGTCAATTATATTGCCTCTGGATCTTTTGTTCCCCGTTGATGGTGGTGCGCCGGATGATGTGGATTGTTCTCTGGAGGAGGTTGGCGGAGTCCTCATTAATGGGCCCGTTGCCTCGCTTTTGACTGCCGCCACCCGCGGCATGTCCTTAATCTCAATCAGGTCTTCATCATCGCTACTGGCATGATTGCCATTAGGCCTTGAAGATGAATCATTATCAGACGCTTGAGACCATTCCCCAGTTGGCTCGATGAATACTTGGTCTACTGACTTTGGTGTTCGATTTAGTATGTCGTTCACGTACTGATCAACAGTGAGCGCTTCGAAATGGACAGTCTTGTAGCACACCGGACAAGTCCAGGTTGGGGCTTGTTCTTGAAGTTGAAGAAACGAAGAGGCATCGAAGCACTGATTATGAGTACACACCGTGGAGCGACACGGAACATCGATCCGTAGTGTCGATATGGGGCATTTTAATGACATTACCGAAGATGTTGCCTCGATATCAGTATCTTGGACCTTACAGACCATCTCGCGAATCACTTGTTCTTTTGATATGCCCCTACCGGATTTGAGCTTGGCGACTAATTCTTCAACCGGATGCTGCCGCACATGATTAACAACAAGGTAAAACTTCTTATGCGTGAGCGCATAGGTGACGGTCATAGTGTTTTCGTATCCAGCACGTTTCCGCAGTAAATCTGTGATATCAGCTGGTCGGGTGGACCCTGGCTTGTTTTTGAGTCCTCGAAGATTCGCCTTAACTTCGTCCATGTTGACCTTAATCTCCACTTGGTACGGAAATGCAATATCCGCCTTTGAAAATGGCGAGAGTGGATCTGAAGCACAATAGATCATAACTCTCGTAATCGGATCCCGTATAAGCTTGTCTGCAAGGTCTCCCCTTAGGATAATCTTGCAATCCACTTGGTCCCTTGTTGACTCGCGCACTGATGCTTGATTAATCACAAAATGTCAAATTTAGCATCATAACTAACGAATCACACAAGAACACACCTTTAGTCTCCATGATAGACGTTAGAGGTTCAAGAATTGTATAGAACGGACTGTCTTTAAAATTTGGGAGAGCTGCAATCTAGTCAGTAAATTCCAACAGAGGGGTTACATGACGGCGTAATTGTACGTGCCTGGTCCGTAGGAGTGTGGCGGCATGGTTGTTGCTAAGGGCGCCGAGGGTCTTGCTGAGCCGTTCGGTAAACTGTACTGATGGTGGTTATGGTGAGTGGACGGCGTAGGTGCACTCCCTTGAATGGTACGCGGAGTTGCAGGAGAGAGGGTTAGAGATGCGTCCGGGTTATTGATGAGCATTTCAAGTTTGTTGAAAGCTTCTAGATCACTAGATCGTGCGTATTGCTCAATTTCTACGAGGTGCACGTAGAAAATTAGCCAATGACATTGATTTGATCAAGAATACAAAGGCTAGGTATAAAGGAGCGTAGAACACTAGGAATACGTAGAATTGACGAAGAGGTAAGAACAGGCTGGGACTTACGCCGAATAATACGCTCCTGCATGGCCGCCTTCACTCCAGAGACTGGAAGCCCTTCTCTCTTCAGGACTTGCTTTAGTTGTGCGTTGATTAGGATCTTGACCTTTGCAGCGACAGACTGAACATCGCCATGCGAGATAGAGGCCATCTTCCAGCAAGATATGCGGAGCGCTAGAGTGTCACGAGCAAAAACTTTCAAACTTCAATCGCCGCCTTGAAGTTGCCAGACATTCGAAAAAGGACATGTAGTGAGGTTGTAGCGAATCCTGAGAGGTTTGACATCACAAGATCATGCTCAGGTATGGTGGAAAGTCTCTAGACATTTATTAAACAAGACTATGAAGAATTTGTGAGAGCAAGCCCTTTGTGATGGCCTGGGGGTTGAGGTCAGAGGTGCATGGGTGCCCGAGATCCGCCACACCTGGCCGATATCTTTCCCTCACCAATCGAACAAAATTTGGAGAAACATCCATTTTGTGTTTGACGACTTGAGCACTGATCAACACAAACCTGAGTAATCTCAGTCTTGTGTCTAGCCGGAGAGTATTCCTTAAACTGACAAGCGCCAACTACAGGTGCTAAACTCCACAATTGAAGATCTTCGTGAAAAAATTTGTCGCGGCACACCGCCTTTCACCTGGTTGTCTTGTACGTTGTTTTCTATTAATATTACCCTCTTTTGCCAGTCCCAAGATGGCGAAGGGGCTACGGTCAAGTACGAAGAAGGCAAACAGGACACAGCTACGATCCCGTGTTTTCGGCCCTGTGGAAGAGGCCAGAACGAAAAGGCTGTCAGCAAAACTTTTGGAATTAGCTTCAAAGCCGGGAGTGTTAGCGGAAGAGGATGTTAAAACGACATACGAGCACAAAGGTGAGGAAAGCTTGAACGTCGTTGGGAGGCACTGGCAGGCAAGACTGACTTCAGCGCTATCTCCAGGGGAGGAGCAGCAGAAGGGAGCAAAAAATTCCTCAAATGCAGCACAGGACATTGGCTCAGCAGAGGAAGGTTAGTTCTACTCCCTCAAGCGCTCGGGCGTTGTTGCCCAGTGGTATGAATCTCTAATAATGACGGTTTCTGCAGAGATGGAGGTTGACCAATCAAGTAAACATATCTCACATCAAAGATCCGGAAGTGCTCGTCGAATAGAGAAGAGAGGTCGAGGGAAGGCTAGGTCTTCTATGGTATTTCCAGTCTACAAGAAAGGAACAAGAGTGGGATCGCGGCAGAAACAAAAGAGATAGAGCCATGAAAGCATCCTCTCCAATGTCCGGGTATAACTACGATTTACAACACCAGTAGCATGAGCTTCGAAATCGCTGTCTGGATTCAACATATTGTACAAAGTACATCATTATTTCCATCATCTTCAGGGTCTGCGAATGAGGTTAGTCGAGGTAGTTTGCCCAGCTGTCCCTGACCGTATGCTATGAACTGTGCTATTTTCCCTACACCTTTGCAGAATCTGTGCGGGTGGCATCGCGGTGGAGTCAGGCCAAGCGTGCCTACTTAGGAGGATGTTGCTGGTTTCGTAGTACTGTTACTTCACTGTATTTCAAAGTAAACCCATATTAGAACGATCTTCAGCAGCCCTGACAGTGATTAAAGGTGATCCTCTGTAATGATTACCTTTCCAGAACAGTTCTGAGATGAAACTGTTCTGCAAGGGACAAACTGCTCACGCAATATAAGGTAATCGTGTCTATACACGTTTATTGATCACGTGCGTTTTTTTACCTATGTTTTTTATGTTCAATACTTATTCATACTGAACACCTTAGGATAGAAACTTTCATTTAAGTGACACCATCATCTAGTTGCGTGTCCCATCTCCTTGTCTTCGAGTCTATGAAATGCTTCCGAGAGATGAAAGATTAAGAAGCATACTAATGAAGAACGGGCAGCTTTACACATGTTTTAAACTTCTCCTAAAGCGGTTTAGTACGTGTTGTTAACGCATTCGCTTAACCCCCTTGCTAGCTTCACTAGCTTCGAACAAAATATTTAGCTCCCCTATCTCAGTTAGCTATTAATCTACCTATTCGTACCCCGCACTTTCACTCATCCTTCGCTTAGTACTAGTTAGCCATGTAACTCGATCAGTTATACAACTTAAAAATTTAAAAATTTAATTAACTATTTTTAAAAATTCATTAACTTTTAATTATATAGCTATTACTTACGCTATTATTAAGAATCGCATTCAGAAAATTATTAACGTTATAAACACACGTAATAATTTTAATTAAAACGAAATTACGCGCGAATTTAATATTTTAATATAAAGATTACGATTTAAATTAAAAGATTATTTACTCGCATTAGTAATACGAAAACTGCATAATAAAGCTTTAAAATTTAATCAGAAGCTAGCTTTACATACATATATAAAAAGATTAAACGAATTAAGTTTATTAGCTTAACTGAATTTAATTAAATTAGTTAATAATCTTTTACTGCGTTAAAATAATCTTTAAAAGTTTTTAAATCTTAAATGAGCTAAGCGATAATTAAATCATTAATTAAATCTTTATAAAGTTAAACGAAAGTCTTTAATAATTATACGAAAGAATACATAACGAGAAGCTTTTAATAAGTTACTTTAATACTTATAATAAAATAATTACGAAATACGACGTAACGAAAAAAAATACATGAAACTTTAACGAAATAAATATTATATAAACATTACGCGCTTTAATTAAATTATTATAGTAAATTTAGTACGAAAAATATACATGTAAAACTTAAATAACAAAAAGTTTTATACGATCATTAAGTATATTAATGATACTGAAAAAGATATTTCATTAATGTTTATATTATAAAAAGTTAATTTATTATTTTTTCATTTTAATAACGATATTGTAATAATAATAAGCGCTAGTTTAACGATAACGCTCATTAAAAGCAAGATTAAATGACTTATTAAATAATTTTAAGTCGCTTAATAAGCTAACGTTTCTTATAACGTATTAAGAATGATTTATTATAATTAAATAACGAAATGTTAACGATGAAAATATTAAGAATATTAAATAAGCTAAAGCTTATCTTCTTAATGTTCTTTAACGATTAGTTTTATATATTAATATTATAATAACTGAATATAATTATAATAAGTTTATTATGTCTTACGTCTTTTATATTTAAACGCGCTAGTAAGTAATTAACGAAGTTAATTTTACAGTTTTAATCGCTTTTAATTCTTTAAGAAAAGGCTCGAGATATAATATAATTATAATAGTTTTTAAATCATTTATTAATTATAATAATGACAGCGACTTTAAAAAGCTTAACATTAAAGTTTAAAATATTTTAAGTACGATTACTTCGAGTAATTTAATGATTATTAATAATAATTAAGAATCACGATCATTAAAATGATCTTAAGCAAGCTTATTATTAGCTCGTGCAGTTAATAATAATAAAGAATAAAGTTTAAAAAATACTTTACGTAATGAATTCGTGAATTAAATATTAATTAAAATATAAGCGAAAGTTAATTATTTACGTGCTTTACGACAAATCGTAAAATTAAAAGTTAAAGCTTATAAGTTACGATTAACATTATTTATTACGTACGTTAACGAAACACGAATAAAATATTAAAATTAATTAATTTCGTTTCTTAACGATAATTTAACGACTGAATAATTATTTATTAACTTTATTATATTTATCGTATTAAAAGTAATAATGCTCGAATTATTACAGTTAATTTAAGCTTAAATAAAAGCGTAAGTATTAATTAAGCTAACGTAATAATCGCGTACTGCGAAAATTATTAAGTTAAAGATAATGCGTCTTTATAAAATTTATAATGAAAACGAGCATGAAAAATGATTTCGAGAAGTAAAAATTAAGTTTTAATTACGCTTAAATTATTTTTTTAATAATTTAATAAAAATTCTTTAATGCATGTAATTTATAATGAAAGATTTCATGAATTAATAATCTTACGAGATAAACGTAAACGTTAAGACGACGAATTATACTTTTACGAAATTTCGTTAATTCTTACTTAATTTAAAGCTTAAAGTTTATTAATGATTTAAGAAAGTAAAACAAAGATTAAAATAAAGTATAACTAGCTTTAAATCGTATTTAAAAAATATTAAAGCTTATTTACTTAAAACATCGTTAACGTAAAGAATTAATGATTTCTTTATTAAACTTCTTTTAAAACTGCGTTAAAAGATTCTTATTATTAACGATATAATATTAAAAAATTAAGAAAAGCTTTTAATAAAAATAATAATACTAAAAAATATTAAATCGCGTAAGCGTAACGACGACGCTTCGAATTCTGTTAATTAAAATAATTAACGTAAGTTAAAGAATTAAAAATTCTTTTTTAATAAAAAAAATTAAAACTCACGAAGAAATGATTAATTTAATGAAAATTTAAAATCGCGAGCGAGTAATAAGCGTTTATTTAAATTAATTAATTTAAATAATAAAATTAATTACTGTTATAATTACGATAAAAAAAATACTAAAAAAAGAATTATTTTAAAAGAAATAAGTAAGACATAGTTATAATAATAACTGATGTTTTTAATAAGAATTTAAAAAATAATTAAGCTTCGCTAACGCGTAAGCGAAGTAAGAAAGATTAATAAAAACGCGTAACTTAATTATTATTAAGAACTGAGTTAAACTTTTAAACGAAGAGCGTTTATTATTCGAGCTCGTTAATTTAAAAGTAAAGCTAAATTTAATTAATCAGGCTTACGTAATATAATGAAAGTTGTAATTAATAAAACACGTTATTTTATTATTATTAAGATTTCTTAATAATTAAAATCGTTATTATTATAACGTTTATAAGCTTACATATAATATAATTAACTTTTAGAAATAATATTAAAAATGTATTATTCTTTTTTACGCTATAAATTACATCGAGCTTAATGCTATTTTTAATATGTTAATATTAATCGATTAAAGAATTTTTATAAACTCGTAAACGATAAATTAACGCTTTAAGATAAAATTTAAAAATCTTAAAGTATTAACATCTCAGAAGTTTTTAAAAAGCCTTTTTAAATAAAGCGAAATCTTTATAATTATTTACGTTAACGTTATAAAGACGTCGAGTAAAAAAATTATAATATTTAAAGTTTTAAAGAAATTAATAAATTTAAAGAATGTCTGCGATGCAAAAAAGATTAATATTTTATTAAAGTAAAACAAAGAAAATCATGTCATTAATTTAATAAAAAGCGCGAAGTCGTTATTCATGTCTTTATATAATTTATTATAAATAAAATTAACGAAGCTTTAACGCTATTTCGAAAATGCTTTAATTAAAGATTAAATTAAGCATTTCGTTTCGTTAACATAAATCTTTATACTTTTTATGTTTAAAAAGAATAATAAGTTACGTTTATGCGTTAATTATTAAAACTTAAATGCGATTACGATTAAGAATTATTATTCATTATCTTTAATTATTAAAACGCTAAATTAATTAAACGAATTTAAATGTTTTATTAAGCTGAATCTTAAGAACATTTATTATCGCATACGAATTAAGTAAGATAATAAATGAAAGACGACGTTTCGTACGCGTTATAAGCATTTTAAATATTAAGTTATATCATTTAAGTTAATTAACGTTATAGTTACTTTTTAAATTTATATTCATAAAGCGTTAAGAAGCTTAATTAATGTTATTTGTGTCTTATATCTGAATAATATCTTAATCTTTAGTAACGATTTAATGTAACATTAACGTTATGTAAGAAAGATGTTTTAACGTTTAAAAAATTATTAATTATATGTTAATCTTAAAAAATGTTAATTCGTTATTAATGAGATTAAATTTCTAAACTTTATAATATTTACAGATAAGATGAAAATGAATCTTAATAAAATTAATATGATTAAAGAATAATTTAAATCGAAGATTTATCACGAAGTTTAAGTGTTTCTAAGCTTCGTTAACTTTTATAAACGTTTTATTCATCGCTATTTTAAAATAATAGCGTCTTTTATTAATTTACTAAAAGATAATAAAGACGATAAGAAATTAAAATCTTTTAAATAACTTAATGCAGCGAAGTAAACTTTTCATTAGCTGCGCGATATTTTTATGTTAACTTTACTTCTTATTCATTATAATTTAAATAAAAAGATTAAAATAAAAATTAATGCTTTTAATTTTATAGTCGCAAACATTCTTAGTTAACAGAATGTTAACGATTATTAACGATTAACGACGTTTTAATCGTGAAAGATAATATTAACGAAGTAAAATTATAAAACTTATAATTAAAAGCTTTTAGCTATAATAATCGCTTTTAAGCAATAAAGACATTATTTAAAAGATAATTTATATTTTATTAAGATTTAATTAAATCATAATAATCTTAAAGAGTTTATGAAGCAGAAAGAGCTAAACTTTAAACAAGCTCGTTAAGCGCTGAAGTTAGCTGCTTATAACTTTAAAATCTTTCATCGTTTAAATAAACGAAATCTCGTAAATGAATCTTTTAATCGTTTAATATTAAATTATTATTAACATTATAAAATAAGCTAGCGTTATTATTAAACGAAAAGACGTTAACGTAAAACGAGCGAAACGAAGTAAATAAGCTAGATTTCGTATCTTAATTAATAAAGATTTAGCTTAATAACATAAACAGATTAAAGTCGCTGTCGTAAAGAAAGCGAAAGATATTAAATGATTTAGTTTCTGTATTTTAATTAATTAATATTTAAGTTCTTATATTAAAAAAGAAGATTAAAAATGTATTTAAAAGCTTTTATAAGAAATCGCAAAGATTTATAAAGTTTTTAATAAAGAAACTTCAGATAAAAGACGATTAAGCGAATAAAGTTCGTGTTAAACTCGTTAAGTCTTTTTATTATCTGCGTAAGCGAAATAAAATTTAAGCTTTAAACTTTAAAAGTCTCGTTAAACGTAATGAACGTTTTTATGTTCTTAATAATATAATAATTAAAAAAAAGCTTATTAATAAGAATTATGATGATTTTTTAATTAAACACTTTAAAATTAATAAGATTTTAAGAAAAAAGTATTATTAATTCGTTTATTTCGAGTAAATAACTTTATATATTAAAATCTGTAACGTTTATTAACAAATTAAAGTACTTAAGCATAAGTCATATAACAAGCTTAAGTTCTTGCTTATATTCACGAAGTCATGAAAAGAAATAATTGTAAACTTCGTTACGAGTTTATCGTTAAGTAAGCGTCGTAAAGTCGTTCATAACTTTATATTCGTAATTATAAATTAATATATTAAAATAATTAAATATATATTAATAATAACACGAATTAATATCGTAAAATTAACGAAAATGTTTTTTAAGAAAATTATTTTACGCTTTAACATGTTAATTAATATAATAAGTAACAGAGATTCTGTTTTCACTAACGCGTTCTGATTAATTATATGTTATCATGCACGCATAAGATAACGATTAAGCATCGCATTTTATTCGTAAACGAATAACTTAATTAAGCGATAAAACTAAATCTTAAAACATTATTTACGTACTTTCGCTAACGTTAAATAAACGAGCTGAGCTAATTTATTATTAATGATTAAATATGCTTATAATAATAATTATTACGTCTTTATTAAAGCTTCGTCGTTCTTTTTAATATACGATTATAATTCGAAAATAAATTACGAGATTAAGAATAACTTCGTTAAAGAAGAAATATTATTCGTAAAAGATTAAGTTTAATAATTTTAAGATTTAAGAAATTAACTAACGAAGCGTCTTGTTAACGCTATCGCTTAGTAAACGAGGTATTATAATCGCAGTTATAAAGTTAAAACTTATATTATTAATAATTTAATTATGCTCTTAACTAAAAATTTAAAATAAAAAAAAGCTTAATAAGAAATTATCGTATAGATTTATTAATTCGTTTAGAATAAAGAATAAAGTTAAGACTTAAGCTTATTAATTAACGTTACTTAATATTTATCGTATTTATAATATTTTTCATGTTTCGTTATTAAAATTATATTAATATAAAGTAAACGATTAAAAGACGAAAGTTTTTATATAAGCTTTAAAGCTTATTAATAATGAGAAGTAATAAGAAATTAAGAAAATTATAAATAAAAGTAAAAGTAAGAAAAAGTTATAATATAAGATGAAATAATTAAACTAAAATTATATATATAATTAATGATTACTTAAAGAAGAGCTAAAGCTTACTTAAGAGTTAAAAGAAAAATTTAATAAGTAAATAACGTTACGCAAGTAACGACGAAGAAATAAGTAAGCGAGTATCGCGATAACAACGCTTAATTATTAACGACGTTAATTTAATATAATGATCGTCTTCGCATCGTCGTTAATTATAAAATTTTAATTAAAAATTTCTTCATTTCGTTACATAAAGTATCGATAATAATAAGACTGAACGCTTAACGCGCAGCGCTTAATTATAAAAAATTTATTTATTTATTTAGCTATTTATTATCGTATACATTGAATTTAAGTATTAAGACGACGACTTTAAGCTGCTAGTAACGTTTAAGAACGTTAAACTAAAGCTTATTTAAAAATTACTTTTAATAAACGAAGTCTTTAACAAGTTAACGTTATTTTTTAAGAAATTTAACTTCGCGATTTCGCGCTTCTTCTTTTTCTTATTCTTCTCGCTTATTATTACATTTTTCTTTTATTTTAATCTTTTTAATTATCGTTTTATTTATTATTCTTTTAATTTTATAACGTTTAACTTAAAGTATTTTATATATCTTTTATATCTTATCGCGCTTTCGTTTTGTTTTCGTTAAACGCTTAATGAATCGAGTAATCTCGCGCTAATTACGTTTAATCGCGAGTTAAGCTTTATATACGATGTTAAAAATATATCTATTAACGCGACGTTATTTCTTTATAATTATTATTAATCTTTTTCGTTTCTTTTTTACGCTAACGAAAATAACACGTTAATGTTTATTTACGCGAGTAAATTTATAAATAACGCGTTTCGTCTCGTTTCGAAAACGTTTAATGAATTAAATAATTTTTAATAGCTATCGCAACGCGAGCGAAATAAAACTTATCGTAATATAACGACTTAAGTCGTAACATTAAGCTTTACACGATTTATAAATATTTAACTCGCGTACGTACTCGCGTTTATTAATATAAACTATACACGAAAGATCTTCGCACTTTAAAAAGTAAAAGATTAATTTTATATTTAAATTAATAAATGTATACATATTAATCGTAATCGTTATTTCTTTATTAATTCATGTAATTATTAAGATTATAATGTGTTTATTTGTATTAAAAAACATATACATAAGTTTATACATCGTTTACTTCTTGTCTTTAAGTATATATAAATGTATTTATATATATTTAAAAACACACATTAATCTTTATATCGTTTACTCGTTATTATTAAGTATATATAAAAGTGTATAATTAAAAGATAAAAAGAAAAAAAGAAAAAAAGAAAGAAAAAAAAGAAATAATAATATTATATGTAATAAACAAGAGTTATATAATTAGTAAATGCGCGTTATAACATTAATAATGTTAAATAAACATTAAGTACGCGTCTTCGTAACGACAGCGCGCTAATAAACATTATAATAATAATAATTAAAATCGTAATCTTATAAAATTTCATGAAAAAGCTATAAACTACAGTTAGTTACAAGATAATATTACATTTAGAAAACTCTTTTTCTTTTATTAACTTAAAGAGATTTAAGAGTTTTCTAATAAGCTTTAAAAAGCTGCGCTTAGTAAACGCGATTAATAAGTATTTTTACTTTAAGAGAATTAATACAGCTTCTTTACACTGAAGATTAATGCTTTAAAAAAGAAGATAATTATAATAATAATAAGCGCTAGCTTAACGATAACGCTTATTAAAGATAAGATTAAATGACTTATTAAATAATCTCGAGTCGCTTAATAAGCTAACGTTTCTTATAACGTATTAAGAATGATTTATTACGATTAAATAACGAGATGCTAACGATAAAGTTATTAAGAATATTAAATAAGCTGAAGCTTATTTTCTTAATATTCTTTAGCGATTAGTTTTATATATTAATATCATAATAACTAAGTATAATCATAGTAAGTTTATTATGCCTTACGTCTTTTCATTTAAACGCGCTAGTAAGCAGCTAACGAAGTTAATCTTATAAATATTAGTAATAACGTAATTTTTATTACATTAAATAAATTATTTAAATAATTAAATATTATTATAATAAATTAAACATTTTAATTATTATAATTAACGAAATTAACGAGATGCATGAAGATTACTCGTAATAAATGATTACGAATTTTATTATACACGCGAATTTTTATTTTACTATAAAGATTACAAGATCATATCTTTTAACTATTAAAACCGTGCCTAGAATTTAATTACTAATAAATAAGCTGAATAAAATGTTTAATTTATAAAGATAGTTATAACTAAAAGTTTAAGAATACAAAAGAAAGAAAGTTTCTGAAGCGATATTTATGTTTAAAAACTCAGAATTCGTGTTAAACTCGAAAAAAAGATGTTATGATACAGAGAAAATGTAATACTCGAAAGTGTTAATTAGTTCGTGTTAAAGCTGTATTAAAGAATGTTAAAGTATGTTAAAGCTTTTACTCGTAATGAGCTCGATCTCGCTTTAATCGATTTTAACATACTCGTAACATCATTTTTCTTTCTTAAATATTCATGTTCGCATGAATAAAAGAAAAGAAATTAAATTTTAAACGTCGTGTTTATTTAATTTAATATGACTTATTTAAATGAAGTTTATGAAATTCGATTAAAATCTTCTTAAAGCTTTCGAATTCTTTTTTATTAACATAATATTATTCGTCGTCACGATTTAAATCTGTTCATTTAATCTTATATTACAATCGATCTCGATAACGTTTAAAGTTTAAAATGTCGTTTATTTCTTAGTAATTCTCGTTCTCGATTATTAACGATTAAGATGATTTCGAATTTTAATTTAATAAAGAATTTTAATAACAAGAACGTAATAGCTTAAGACTGAAGATCGAATGAAGTAACTTTATACTTTTAAGTAAACGAAGCTAATAGAAGATTTTTACATTAACAGTAATTTAATAAAGTTCTAGCTGTTTA
>JAABUO010004199.1_pt1 | contig 16982 bp, 26 predicted proteins | sample 5559291 | NCBI WGS metagenome assembly JAABUO01 (sample SAMN10711878, study PRJNA513372) | rock metagenome | isolation source: Antarctica rocks | place: Antarctica: Victoria Land, Finger Mt sud | reverse complement strand
TTTGTGCTTGGTATGGGAGAGACATTGCCTCAACTGGGCCATGCTGCATCAGGAAGTCTGGACAAGCATGACACCTGGGCAAGATAAACAAAGTATGCCATCACTCCTGCCTTGTACGATGCATGCAATGCAAGCTCACTTGTGATCACATACATGAGTCAGCAGGTCATGCTCTTTCACAACTCTCAACAAGTCATAAAATGTTTTGTGTTGTTGTGAGCCATATCAGCAAGTGAAGAGGGAGCTTACCCTGATGCGCTTGACGACATGCAGTGGTGTCTCATCTCCACGGCCTGTTTTGTTGGCCGGCTGTAGCTTTGCTGCTTGAGCTGAAGGCATATTGAGAGTGGTTGATTGACCCACCTGCAATTTCATGCAACTAAAAGTCATGAAAGACAACATAAGCTAGGACTTTAGCTTAGTTGATCATCTAGATGTTTCCTGTGCACAGGTGTTGCAGTGCCATTCAGTACACCTCAGGTTGGCAGCTCTCAGTCTGAAATCTGCTGATTGTTGTTATCATGCTCTGTGAACCGAATACTACAATCTTGATAACATAAGTAATTCGATTTCTGCAGATTGTCTAGTTCCACTTTACACAGGTGACAACAAGAAGACTCGGTGCAACGAAAAACACATCATTATAAACTGGCAGCTTGTACAGCAATCAGACCTGCACCATGCCTGTACTCTGCTTCAGCTCTAGCTGCTGGAAGCATGTGCCTGAGACAGGGCGCCCAAACAGCTGCTGCTGGTCATGTGATGCAGACTGATGAACTGGCTCCCCGTGGCAAGGGCACAGCAGAGGATGACGCAAGGAAGATGACAGCTCTGCCACCTCTGACACAACTCTGCATACCAGGCTGACAGGCAATGAGCCATGAGAGGCAGACACAGACTGAGAGGGTGTCTGATTGGGCGAAGGGCCTGTTGAAGACCCAGCATGGGGAGTAAGATTAGAAGATGGACGAATGCTGGCAGGGCTTCTGGCATTAACATCCACAGTGGGGTTGCTGGAGGGCCCCAAGGGGTTGGGGGTGGCAGATGCTTGAGGTGCATAGGGGGGTTGTGGCAGCTGAAGAGTTATGGTGGAGGGCTGTGGATGCAGTGCAGAGTGGAGCCAGCGCAGGCACAGCTGGTGAATGGCAAAGGGATCTGCAGCAAAAGTGCAGGGGTCAAGCCTGAACAGGACATCGGAGCAGATGCTGACAGCCACGTAACATGTCATGCAAATGTGTGTGGGTGAGCTGCTGATAGTGATTGGAAGGCAGATGGGTAGATATGATCCTGCACGTTATAATGCTGCGGAAACAAAAGAGTGGTGTGCTGTCTCAAAGCTGCACAGTGAACCAGTCTAGGATGTTAGAAAGCAATCTGTCAGACATCATAGCAAACGGTTGCTTGCTTTGGTGTGGACACACAAGTGCGGTCATGATGCCAGCCAGCCTGAAATGAAAAACTTCAGCAATCCTGTTGCGGTGTGCATTGCTGCAAGAGAGCACACTTGCTCACCGCAGGGACAATATGAGGCGAAGGCATTTTCAAAGTCTGCAAGCCCTGTTGCAAAGTCTGCCAACTCCATTTCAGTCATTGAACAGCTGTTTCCACTGTCAGGTATGGCCACAAAGTCAACCTGTATGCAGTTCTCTGCCGCAGACTGCAAACCAACAGATTTGAAAGTCTAAATCACCTCAAGCTTGCTACATCAAACAAGCTACACAGGAACATATAGTCAACCCTGGGACTCTGGATGGATGTTATTTTCAGCATCCACAAGTAGTCACTCACCTTGAGAACATCTGCAAAAGCAGTCACATGCTCAAAAGCCTGTCCAATGATGGTCACTGACTTGCTGCAGCTTGACAGAGCCTTATCTGTGGCCAGGAAGTTCACCAATGTCTGCGCAGCCAGGGCTGCACCACAATAGGAACCGCATGAGCAATCGCAAAGCAGTCCCACTCCAATGTCACGGGACTAGACAAAAACAGCCTGTGAGCAACTGACGCACCAGATCTAGTGCTGCCGGCTGAGGTGCCAGCCAGCAGAGTGGGCAGCTTCTGAAGGGAAACGTGCCATTGACGGAGATCAAAAGGCTGTGGGCGCATAATCATCTGCAGCAAGGCCAGATTTTCTCCACTGCCGTGACGCTTCATTTCAGTAAGGCAAACATTCTACCTGAAGCTTGACATCCTTTTTGTGTTGCACCACCCCACATAGGCCAAGCTGAACTGAAGGCAGGTGCCTGGTTTGCAGCGCCAGCAAGCTGGTAATTGACTGCAGGCTACGTTGCAGAGTAACAACTGTCTCATGATCCAGCGTACTAATCATGAGCATCTGCATCTTGCTGTTGCTTGTACTCAGCTTCACAACATCTCACAGAGCACAGCATGCATAGCATGCGCCCGAAGGTCTCGGCGATGTCACTCCAGGGTCAGACTCTGTTGAGAAGTCAGGCTCAGAACTTCAAGACGTACAATGTCAACGGTGCACCGAAGCCCTGGGGTGGCGTTGAAACATTGATCAGCAAGACCTGTATGATCTGCTCAAACGTTTGTAGCTGAGCAGGGCCGGCGATGCGTAGCACAACGTCCTGATATCCGTCGTTCCCAACAAACCGGTAATGACTGAACTCAATGCAAGACGTCGGTAGGTCACGCTGGCGTTTGGGAAATATCGTCCCAGTCCGGGGTCCAAGGGCCGCCTGCACTGCCTGCACGTCCTGCCGCCCTGGTCAAGTTCCGCAATCGCAGCAATCGAGGCGCTGCCTCACTGGCTGCCTCAGGCACCCGCTGATTGGCACACGGCACATCCTGCAGCGCTGGAAATCAGCATGACAAACAAAAGCAAGGCGGAGAGTAATACAGCAGGTCAGGATGGTGCAGCTTCTCACAGCCATGGAACAGGTACAGCTCACGATTGCTCCTACCTATCTCCATGCATGTGCGTCTAGGAAAAATGCGCGATATTGCAAGATCTGCGTGCTTTAAGTGACAATAACGCGGCGGTTGTCATTGTAAACATCCCAAGCGTCTGCTGATCCTGCCCTGCTTTGTTTTGCTCAGCTGCTTATTCTCTGTTCACGAACGTTGTGTGGATCGCAGTTGCCGCTGCGAGCGCACAGGAAGCGCTTGAGCTGTTCGCCAACGAGCCCTTCACGTTCGCTTTGAAGCCTATTGTCAGGAGAGTACTGCTAGGCATAGCGTCAGAGAGTGCTTCCGTTAAGCAGGTTGACCTGGCAGTCAAGACAACCTTCATTTACATGCACACATGCATTTGGGTTTTGCTATTCACTCCTCACGCGGAACTGTCTAGCCTGCAAAGGTCTTTCAAAGTCACATTTCTGAATCTGTCATGTGGGATGCAGCCTGATGATAAAGCATTCTTCAGAGAATTAGAGGCAGTCTACTTGTTGAGACTGCTGCTTATCAGCTGTGTGTCTAGCCTTGAGACCTGTGCCTATGAGCTCCAGGACTCAAGTGCAGTCCTCACAGCACGACTGCAAAGTAAGCATAATAATGTCTTGCTGGCATCCCAATCCACCAATGCCTGCTGATGCATGTGCATTATCGAGGGCCGTGCAACTTGGTAACACAGGTTTTCGCTAGCTGACAGGGGCATGCTGCTGCTGTTAACAAACATTTTGTGCGCCTCATGTGATCAAGGGAGGTATAATAGAACATCCATTTTGTGCAGATGGTGCTGCTGAGCCTGTCAGCGTCAGCAAGAAAGGGAGCAAATCTGCAGCACAAAATGGTGCAGATGATGTGTCAACATACGAAGGTGAATGCTGGGCTTTCTCAAGCCGGTACCTCAAGCCCACCCAGGCAGCGCTGCAGCTGGCTCTTGATGCTATTGAGGTACATGATCTGCTGTACAAATCTTTCTTCGATTTTTTGTAGCTTGCGTAGGACTCTTAAGTACTTTGCTGCGTTGGCAGGAATGCCAAAGCATGCCCTGTGTGCTCACTCTACGCAAACATTGGCTTCCTGAGATGAGTGCTTGCCAGCACTTTTCAGCAGGAGTTTGTCACAAGCAACAATTGTAGCACAACAGCATTTTTGCATAGTCACATTTGCAGTCACGGGCAGTACACCACACTGTGCTTCTTGCTTGAGAAGCAGGTGTTTGCTGCAGCACGCTCAGCAGACGCAATCTTGAATCATCTGCAGCAATCACAGCAGCAAATTTCCTGCTTTGTTGCACCTACACTGGAAGACAATAGCATGCATGCGCTCACTCACACAGACCTCTTGTATGGAACTGAACCCTCACGCTCTTTGGGCAACGAACTGCTGCAGACCCATCAACATCAGCGCAAAGCTGCCGGGCAGAACAGCAAAGGCACAGCGCCAAGGTTTGAGCGCTTGATGGACAGGCTAGACCTGACAGACAAGGAGAGGCTGGCCATGCTGTATGTGCTGGTCAAGCAAGTCAGCCAGGAGGACTTCTCCAACCTGTTCCCCAAGTTTGGCAGGTCCCCTCCATCCTTTGCAGCTTTTGCAGGCCTGGTGAGCACAGGGATTCTGCCTTGCTGCCCAAACACCTTCACCATATCATGCAGTCAACGCTTACAACCTTCACATCAGCCCGACAACACTCTGCAGACCTGGTGAGCACAGGGGTGCTGCCTTGGCACTGAACACAGCTTCAGTACATCATGCAGTCAACATTAAATGCATTCACATCATCCCCCACAAACTTTTGCAGACCTGATGAGCACAGGGGTGCTGCATGGGCACTCGACGGCGCGGCCGCGTGGCTTTAACATGTCATGCAGGCAATGCTAACTCAAACCACAACAGCCTAACAACTTCCATCAGTCAGTGAAAGCTCAATCCTGATATGTTCTTCAGCATTTTTGAGGTTGCACATGCTGTCAGGACATCCCACATTATCTGTAGCATGCGTCACAGCCAATGTGGCCATGTACATGCGCCAATGACTGGCCCCCAAACTGTGAAGTATTGAATGCAAACAACAGATGGTGACTGACCAATTTTTCATGATCTGCAGGACACACTAGAGATCCTACAGTTCCTGAGCCCCAAGCGCCAGCACATCAAGGAGGGCCTCATCCCTGACTGCAGCAAAGCTCTGCTCGGCGGTGGTCAAGCCTTTGATGAGATGGCCTTCAGCATACCCTCTAAGGCTCTCAATGACAACAGCCTGCATTTCAGCTCTGAAGTCATCAAGGCTCTCATCGGTGAGCCTCTTTCAGAGGAGGAGCTACTCAAGGTCAGATTGCAGGTCTTGGTATCTGTATTGAACCATTGTCATGGACATGCTCAGGAAAACTCCTGCCGTATGTAACCTTGGCCCAGAGTGCGTTTTATTGTTGAGACTCGCCTAAGTGCTGCAGCTTAGGTCCACACCTTCCAGCTTTGCATGCATGACTATGACTGTAGGACAGTACAGTTTGCTAACATGTCTCACCAGGAGCCTGTCAGCAATGCTTGATGTCTGCTCTACACAATCTGCTGCTCACATCATGTCCAGCAGTCAGTACTGAAGCGTATGCCGTAAGCTGTACTCCATGTTTTTCTAGGTGGACAACACCCAGTTGATGGATGTCCTGAAAGAGGAACCATCCTTCAGTCATGACCACTTCAGCGAGGTGAAGGCTGCCACCACAGCACAGGCTCAACCACCTGCCCTTTCAGACGCATCAGGTGCGCAATCATGAGTCTGTGGCCATCAAAACAAGTCTCTGTACTCAAGAGTTCGATCACTTTTGGGTCTGGTATGTTCGTCAGGGTGTTGTGTGGCTTGACAGCCCAAGTCAGATTGCGGCACAGCGCTGCAACACACTGCCTCAGGTGCCACAGCTGTGCACCTTGCCCATGGCATGGTGGCAAGACAGCAAGCACATTCCTTTGCATAGTCTGCTGTAGACTGAAGAGTAGTAGTCCACTCATGCGATCATGGCTGATTTGTTTTGTACAGGACCACCTGATGCAACGGTGTAAAAAGTATATCTATAGCCAAGAGCATCTTGTGGCATGCGCTTCTTTCTGATACATGTATCAATTGGAAGCCGAGTAACGTGAAGTGTAGTGAAGTGTATGAAAGGTACTCTAAGGTACTCTTAGCGATAGGTATTCTATGCTTCCATTGCATCATTAGCAGCTCGTCCTGTACTTATCCAATTCGTCAAATACTGTTCTCACATCTGCTATGATGGTGCAGGGCTGGGCGCGGATGAGGATGTCTTTGACCTGATCAAGCAGGAAGTGCAGCGCGATGTCCAGGGCAGAAAGCGGCGCGCTGGTGGTAAGCTTGTCCCTGCGCCCATGTCAATCAATCAATCATTTCCTATCTTTGGGACTCATCAAGGGAGGCTACAAACCATGACTAAAAGATCTGAAAAGTGTGAGCACAACAAGTCATTCAATGCCGACTACCAGACTACCAAAAGGTCCAAAATCATAGACAAAATGTACTAAACCTGTGTAATGTATCACACTCAGCCCTGACATTTCATGGGATAAGATGGACAAGCTGTCCACTGACCAGGACTCTGCATGCTGTGCAACAGCACTTGGGACATCCAGTGGGTACAGCTTTAGCTTATACACCGTGCACACTCAAGGCTAACTATCTCACCTGCTGCTGAGTCATGAGGCCATGTGCTCACAGGTGAGTCAGATGAGGGCCCTGCATCAAAGCGTGATAAGCTTGCTACAGCAGATGAAGCCATAGCAGCAGCTAGTGCTGTCCTAGCTGCCACAGACCCTAGCATCTCACCTCACACTGCAGCGCCAAGTGGCGAAACCTCAGCCAGAAGGGAATCCACAGACGGTACAGTCAGCATGGAGGCTGAACAAGAGGAAAGGGATGCAGAGCGGCGCCAGTCCAATGCAGCTGCGGCGTCAAGAACTGGGGATACGCCAAAGGAAGTTGAAGGGTCCATGCGGGAATACCGGAATGATCTGGAATACCTTGAAGACAGTTTTAAGCTGATGATCATCACACTGAGGTAGACATTGTCCCCCTGGTACACATTGTTCTAGCTTATCAGTGACCGACTCCATGAAGCTTTGCAAGCAAAAGGCAGTGCTGCATGCATGCAGACCTTGTCGGCAGATGGAGATGCTGCAATGACAAAACCATACTGTGTAAGGTGGTTCCAGAGTGACTGTGAATACAGCTCCTGCAGAACCACTGCCATGCATGCATGTGGTTGGCTTCAGAAAGCCTCTTGCATGCAGGAGGTGTTGATCTCGTGTCACCACACTCTTGATATGAGGCAAATTTTTCTCGCAAGCTACTGCCTCTTAATATCTCCTGGCGGCAATTTTCGCCTTTGTGTATGTCATAAAACACTCTGCCAAAAAGATTATATGTCTCCTGCAGAATCGGCAAATTCAGGCGCATATTGGCCCTGGAAGATGCGGATCAGGAAGGCTTCGAGGATGAGGGCCTGTATTACCACCAGAGGAAGCGAGGGGACCCCAAAAGCCGAGCCCAGCAGCAGCTGAGAGAGCTGGAGGGGAAGGAAAGGCTGGAGAAGAGCAGGGTTGAGCGCAGGTTGAAGCTGACTCAGGCTGCTGGGCAAGGTAAGCTGTGAGCTGTAGTTATATCCGGGCAGATACATTGATCTGACAGCTGAAGTTGTAAGGCACACCATGGGCAGCCCGGTGATTGTGGGCGGTTGCATTAACTCCCTAGCCAGTCTGCTTGCTTGCTTGCTTGCTCGCTTGCTCGCTTGCTCGCTCATCTACCCCCCCACTTGCTCACTCCATCTCAAGCTCATTCATTGGCTTGCTTGCTCACAAGCTTGATCTTTCTGTCATCTGTGATGCGTGCGTCCATGTTGCTGCTTGTTCACTGTGCCCGTATGGTGCACAGGGCTTGCTCGCCCACAAGCTTACTGTTTCTGTCGCATGTATGCATGCTTTTAAGTTGCTGCTTGTTCACTGTGTCCATGTGGTGCACAGGTGGTGAGCCCTGGAAACCCAGGCTGCAGCGCTTGGCAGAAGCAAGACAGCTGGCGCCCTTTGAGAAGCTAGTACTGGAGGTGCTGGTGGGCTGCCATGTGTCGCCATCAGTGCAGCGAACCTTCCTGGCCAACAAGCCTGGCTCAGGCATGGACGAGATGACTGCCATGTCACCCCTCACTGTAAGACTCATCTTTCATCCCTTTGGGCTATGGCTTATACTCTCACCTCCAGGCTGCTGCCTCAGGAGGCTCATGTTGTGGTTGCTGAAGTTTCCTTTTCATGCCAGTGTGGTTCTCATCAGCGCATCACAGGATGGCATAATACAGAAACTGTGCTGGGCACAACATGTACCAAATGTACATTGCAAGCAGGGATGAGACCAGTTCATACATTGTTTGTTCAGGCGCAATGTTCTCACTGCTAGCTAGGGCATAACAGACAGCGCGACTGCCAGCTGAACAAGCTGGGGCCTAACAGCCTCGGAGATGCATAGTGCATTTGTATGCATCTGGCTCAAGGGGGAAAATTTGAGCTTTGCACATGGTGGAGCTCTGGACAGATTGTACGCATAAATCCAGGTGATGCTGAGTGTACATGCAACAGCTCACTTGCACTGGCCTATTCAGAACAGGCAAAAGTCTCATACCCATGCCATGCTTGCAGGTCGGGTCCTTGTTGCTGGCATTCCTACCCACAAGCTTGCAGGAGCAGATCAGCTCACGCAAGTACTTCTACAAGAGTGGGCGTTTGATCAAGGACGGCATCATCACCCTCAGCAACACAGACTTTTCCAGAGACATCATGGACCAGGTCTGCTCCTGACTGCAAAGCCAGCCGCCCGGCATCAGAGCGCAAACTGCCAGGCATGGCTGCCTGCAACTCTGCTGCACCTCATTGCCTGCTCCCTTAAACATGTTTTTGCACTATTTTCCCAATGGTGCTCCTGCTGAACATGCGCCCAGACATCAATGGTGGCATTTGACAATGACCACCTGCTGCAAGCTTGATGGCTGGCCAAGGCGAATGTGACTATGCAGCTCATCTAGGTATCATTGATAGCAGCCTGGGATCTGTGCTGCAGCCTGGGGTTTGTGCTGCAGCCCCATCACAGCGTGGGTGCATGGACACGTACACTGGTGGATTGACACTGATCTGAGAGGATTTGGCACTGATTTGACAAAATCTGACAGCATTTGACACACTGATCCCCAATTGTGGGCTTGATGGCTGACAGCACTGCATGTTCACGCTCATCTGAAATGCTGAGAGAGGAGACAGCAAATCATACTGCTGCCCAGTGCAGCGTTGATATATGTGTATGTCGACTGCTTGTACAGGGGGTTGACATCGACAGGCGCATGCTGGATTTCCTCTGTGGCCTGGACACTGAGTTCTCAGACATGGTTGACGGCAGCCATCTGTATTTCCCGAGTGCAGTGCAGCTGGAAGATGTGATCCTGCCCCAGGACCAGAAGAAGCTGATTGTCGAGACTGTGGAGAACTTTGCTGCCTACAAAAAGGTCCGCAAATCTCTGGGCCTTGACAAGTCAGGTCAGTCATCTCCTCACATCCTGCAATTGAGACCTGTGCAGGCTCGATGGTGGTGTTCCATTGTAAGATTTCTACGTGGCAAGGACAAGTACAACACTGACAGTGCAGGCAGCCAGCGGTGAAGCCATCCACTGCAAAGCCTGAAGTTGCCATAGCTTGTGCGCATAGCTTGCCCAAGTTGGTACAATGACCTCAATGGTGGTTGTTCTGTGCTATCAGTTGGTGCCACTGGAATTGGCAGCATGAGTCTTGGAGTTATTAGGAAAACCAACAGCTGAAATTATGCTATGCACTCCACAGAACAGCACAACAAGGCTAGCAAACCCAGGTGACTGAAATGGCTCTGCATTTGTGGCTACTGCAGGCTTGCTCCTTGCTATCTCATTTGGCCCTTGGAGGCTGACAGGGCAGCGTCTATCAATGCAGCAGCCAACACGCATCTGTTCTCCAGCTAGTGCACACCTTGCCTGATGTTATCATTGGTACCAAATCAGGACCTGGTACAGGGAGGCCCTTCAGATCATGTGTACTGAACGGGAATGGAAGACACACGTGTCATAAGGATTTGACTGAATGAAAGATGAACCTTACCTGAGTATTTGCTTACAGTTGGGGGTTCCGGAGGCTTGGTGCTGCTGTTTCATGGGGCCAGTGGGGTGGGCAAGACCATGATGGCCAATGCTGTCGCCAAGCATGTCCACAGGAAGGTGCTGCTCATCAATTTCCCCTCCCTGGGCAGCAATGAAGCAGGCCAAGCAATCCGCTTTATCTTCAGGTGGCCATCTGCCTCTCATTCATGTGACATGCTTGTTCAGTCTGGCTTGGACCACATCAAGTCAGGCTGTTGTTGGTATGCTGACCATCAAACCAGAACCTCATAAAGGGAAATACTCAAGACAGTATGTACTAAATTTGCATGGAAGACATGTGTTGAATGAATGAATGAATGAATGAATGAATGAATGAATGAATGAATAACATGCTCGTGATAAACCACCAATGACTCTGCAAGCATGTGCCGCATGCATGGCTTGAGAGTGAACTGGCTTGCATGTAGGCCCTGCCTGCCTGACCTTGCAGCAGCGTGTGGGGGTTGCACTATAGAAATCTGGAGAGAAGCCCATACCAGCATGCCACAGTGCTCAGCGCAGACAACATGGGCTTTGCATGCGTAACTGTCCCTCACAAACTTTTGCATGCACCAAACTCTCCCTGGCACCCACTGTGGGTGCTAGTGTTTGTGCCTGTCTCTGCATCTTCAAATAAAATTGATACCTTACAGTCTGGGGTGTGAAGCCAATTGTGACTCATCAGACATCCTGGCTTGGAAGCACAGGTAGGACGTGCAGTGACGTAGGACCCTCTGGTACAGGTCTGCAAACAGCGTGTTGCCTGGGTGTGCAGGGAGGCCAAGATCCATGATGCTTTGCTGTTCTTTGATGAGTGTGAGGCCATCTTTGAGGACAGAGAGAAGCACGGCAGCAATCACGTCAACATGCTCCTCACAGAAGTGGAGAAGCATGAGGGCATCATCATCATGGCTACCAACAGGTGCTATAATAACACAGCCTGTTTTACGTTTGATGTGGTGATGGTTGTTCCCTCATGACGGCGCATGTTGAAAAACCCAAACTGCTGCAGGGAACAATTGCTTTCAATCTGTCGTTTTCCACATATCTGTCCACCTCTAATACATGCATGTTGCTCGTTCACTGAACCATCAGTTTGGGAGACTCTGCATGGCCACCAGCAAATGCAGAACCAGGCTTCAGTTTCTGCTGATGCGCAAGGTTTGTGTTCTATGCCAATCCGCTCAGACAAGCAGATTGGCAGAGACCAGGCACCTTGCACAGCAGCAAGATCTGATTTCTGCTTCTGCATTTGCTGATACTCATGACAAGCTACCCTGATGGGCCAGGGTATTTGCCTAGGGTAAAGAGCTATCCCATACCTTCAGTCAAGTTGGCCTCTGTATTTTGGTATAAGAGTTGAAAGTTCAGGTTGTTTGGTCATACTTACCTGTTCGGGCTGGGTTGGTGATCAGGAAGGCCAATCAGCTATTCTCGCTGCTCGCCTTGCACTCTGCCTGCGGCGCTGAGTAAGACTACTCCAAGTGGGTATGTCTACGGAATAATTTATGGTAGGCTGAGGCGAGCGCATGCGCTCCCTCGGCACACAATATAATGCAATTTGTTTACCACCTCACAGAATTATTCCCAAGTCTCGTCCCAAGTGCAACACATCGCTACAGAGGCATTGACCTGTATATCATTTGATGGGAGACACTCACCCTCCCACAGCACTCCACATCATTTAGTTTGATCTGGGACCATGCTTTGTGTTCAGAGATACATTGCAGCAGAACTTTTTTGATATCCCACATTGCCCACATTGTCCCCTATCTAGCATTGGGGATGAATGTCATCTCGTCTCTGAGCGTCCAAGTTTTCTGCCACAGACAAGTACGACACCCTTTTTCACCCCATGGTCTGCTCAGAGGCTGCGTTGCCCAATGTAGTGAGACCACTGTCTTGCACACACTGTTTACTATCATTTCATTGACAAGAGTGATCCATTCCCGTCGTCTTGCACACACTTTTCACTATCATCCCATTGACATGAGTGATCCATTCCACATTTTGCATTAAACGGGATGCAGCCTTTGTTGGGCAGGGTCAGGCTTCATGCCTTCTCGGTGGCTCTGTCGTGCTCAGAGGTCTTCTCTGTGCCCCCACTACTGCTGCATCCCCATATCAAAACTGCTATCATAGTACTGCTGCAGACTAGGGCACCCTGTGCCCTGCTTCCACTTGCAGCCGTCTCCAATCATCAGTACATACACAATCTTGCAAGGCACCAAATTCAGCTCTCTCTTGCCGTTAGACGCCCACACTGTGCTGTGACTCCTGCCTTGCCTTTGGACCCTGCTTGTGTTTGTCTCAACTTTCCCTGGTGCTGTCTTTTGATACTCTGCTCAGCCAAGGAACTGGCGTGACCATTGAAGCGCAACAGCTGCAGTCTTGAGTGTTTCAGATACTGTTGCCTCGATGTCTAATGGATGTGACTACTTATGCCACACTGACACACCGTGAGAAGTCGTCTTGGCACCCTGACACAGTATTGTAACTTCATAGCCAGTTTCTGCCCTCTGCACACGCAAACAATGTTGTCACTCTCAGTTTCAAATGTTTCCACCTTCAGCTTCAATAGAGTGCACAGATGATTAGTGTGGTCTCTCCCTGATAAACGCCATCATTTGTTCATGACCTAGCTTTCCATTCATTTGCAGTACAATAGATACATACATGCAAACAAAGAAAGTATATGTGCAGGCCCCATGACCTGGATGAAGCCATGCACAGACGCATCACCATGACCTTTGAGTTCAGACGGCCTGACCACACCCAAAGGCAACAGATCTGGCGGCGTCAGCTACCCGACAGGATCCAGCGCACAGATGATGTTGACATCAACCTGCTGGCGCTCAAGTATGAGCTCAGCAGGGGCTACATCAGAAATGCTATACAAGCTGCTCTGTCCAGGTAAACCAGCACTTGACCAGTCTTCTTATCTGAGGGTGTGATCATCTGCGTGAAGTCCGTGCAGGGGGAAATCAGTGACTGATTCTCTGCGTGAGCATCTGCATGATCTGGTTTCTTGAGTGGCACAGCTGCAATCAGATCAATTTCAACAGCTTGTCCCTATGTTGTTACGACCCTGAAGCTTACCTGTTGTTGCCTCTATGTGCAGAGTGTCAACTTCTGCAACGACTCGCTACACAGAAGTGCTGATTTATGCCTTCATTTCTCATCCTGTGCATGTTCCAGCTGTAAACTGCCTGCTTTTGAAAAGCTCACCCCTGGCCATCAAGCCCAGGAGTGATTTGTGCCCTACAGGGCAACTGCCAGAGATGGGGAGGCTCCAGTGGTGTCCCAGGCTGATCTGCTTCATGGTGCTCAGCTACAGCTCAGAGGTGCTTTGAGGATGAAGGACTTCGACCGGCGGCGAATTCCAACCAGAGGCCTGGAAGCTGTTCTGCTGCCCAAGGAGCTCAAGGCCAACCTGGACAAGATTGTTCATCATGAAAAGGTGGGTGGTCATTGTCATAGCACTTCTCAATGGTGCCATTTGTTTACTGTTTTGGGTGGAAATTTCAACAATAAAATTTGTAGGTCACTTTAGCCTGTATTTTGGCAACAGCGCTGCTTACTTGGATGGTAAATGTGTTTCATTGCTACTTGTGAGCGCATGTTCTGATTCAGATGCCTTGTGATAAGCACTGCCAGACACACTGCTGTGATGAGTAGACAGGTCATGCATGTCATTCATGTGACGCTGCTGCAAGCCAGTTTATGCTCATGCCTGGTTCACCTTACTGCTGTAATTGTATGACACTTCAACAAGAACAAAACAAGAAAGTTGTTCTGACATCGCCTAACACAAGATGGTGATAAATGTACAGGGTCACAGGGACTGTAAAACAGTGCCGTGATGCACATCCTGCCCTGACCCTGCATGCTTGCCCTGTTTTGTACTCCTGCCTGCTGCTGCGTTATCGGCAAGAGCAGTGTCTGCTGACCACTACAGGCTAATCAGAGACTGCAACAAGGTGCACTGATGCACACCTTAGCCTTGACATGAATGCTTGCCCCCTTCATGCTGCAGCCTGCTGCTGCTCTGCAGGCATGTTGAACATCACAGGCTGATCAAAGACTGCGATAAGGTGGACACCTTGGCTTGGAGCCTGTCTCCTTTTCATGCTCCTGCCTGCTGTGTAGGCAAGAGCAGTGTTGATGGGGCAGTGGGGCTTTGGCAAGAACGGCGACCTGGCCGGCACTGTCTGTCTCTTCACTGGTGAGCCTGGCACAGGCAAGACTCTAGCAGCTGAGGCTGTGGGCTTTGAGACCGGCAAACCTCTCAAGGTCTGTCCCCCAACATACTGTCTGTGGCCCCTTGCACAGATCTTGATACCATGATACAGAATCTACATTGGGTCTTAGTGTTCTCAGATGCAGCAGGCATCCTTGCTCTGGGCTGCTGACTGGCTCCAAAATTTCATAAGTGATGGCTTGTGTAACACATCACAACTCAACATGCCATTTGCAGCATCAACTGACAGCGTATGCTGTCCTTTTACCACAAATCATACTGTGTTTGGGCTTGTTCTGTCACGCCATTTTGTTGGTGCTACTGTCCCTTCCTGACCCTGCAGGGTTGTCAGAAACACACCCTGTTGTTGCGCAGATTGTGAACTGTGCTGGGCTGGTGTCCAAGTGGGTAGGCGACACTCCAAAGAACATCGATGCCCTGTTTCAAGAAGCCAGAGCCACTGACGCTGTTCTGTGCTTTGATGAAGCAGAGGGCCTCTTTGGCACCCGCTCCAGTGACATGGGGAACTCCACAGACAGATACGCTGCCATGGATGTTGGTGCGTACCCCTCACAGCACCAAGTGTGGCATGAAAAGAAAAGAAAAGAAAAGAAAGAAATGACTACACCTTTTGGCGTCAATTTAATGAGAAGCCAAATACTATACCAGGCTGCCCAAGCAATGTGATATGACATAAATGCAGAAGCAGGACCATTGCTGTATACTGCATGCAGCCAACTGAGCATGTGTCCCTTTGAAACAAAGAGTGGCTGGTATGCATCTGTGCATCAGCATTGGGTCCCACCCAGACTCAGCATGTCAACAAAGTAAGCAGCAATCAACTTTAATGCATGTGTCCTTGGTGGTGTCTGAATGTCAGCACTGAGGCAGTCACAGGATAAAGACTATTCCTGCAACATTGTATTGCCGTGTAGGTGTGCTGTTGCATCATCTGGAGACTCACATCGGGATCGTGGTGCTGATCACCAACAAGCCAGACGCCATTGACTCAGCCTTCCAGCGCCGCATCCGCTTCAGCATGACCTTCCCCATGCCAGATGCACCTCTCAGGTAAACAGTGTGTCCCTAAAATGTGTAACTTAGCAGTCAACCACATGTCAAACTGCCCATACTACCCACAGGCCTAAAATGTTCACGGTGCTTTGTTGGCAGCAACATGCAGCTTCGCCTGCACACACTGGTCTGCCTTTCAATCAACTAGTCAATTAATCAGTCAATCAACCAGTCAATCAATCAAGTCATTCATTAATTAGTTGACCAAAAAACAGCCTGCATCAGCCATATGGCTTTGTGCAGTATGCTGATCCAGACTGAGGGAGAATGCATACAGCTTTGTTGCAGCAATGAAGTCTCACACCCTGTCTGGCTTGTGTGCAGGGCTAAGTTGTGGAGGGCATCAGTGCCAGAGCAAGCTCCAGTGGCCAGTGATGTTGACTGGGAGTCACTGGGCAAGGGCTACCAACTGGCTGGGGGATCCATCAAGCAGGCTGTTGTGCGTGCTGCCACACAAGCTGCTCTCAGGATCGAGGTGGGCTGTTGTCTTTCACTGCAGCTGTACATACACAACTGCCTGCAGCTTTTGCTTGACATACTGTAGCATGCCCAGCTCTGGCGTTCTACAAATTGATGTTGACCAGCCTGGCAATAGCATATGCACTTGCATTGTTGTGTGGTGGCCCTTGTGAAATGCTAGGAAACGTCATTCGTAGGCTGCTGTCGTCTGTCACAGCTGTACCTTTGCAACTGCCTGCAATCCTTGCTTGACATGCCATGGCATGCAAGATTCGTGGCGTCACACTGATGGTCTACAGGACAGTATGAACCAGATCGGCATTGGCATATGCATCTCTCATATGCTTGTGTTGTGGTGTGGTCGCCCTCAAGAAATGCTGTTCTTGGGTCATCCGCTAAACAATGCAAAGGGCAGGTCATGCTTTGACTGCCTGATGGCAAGATGCATGTCTCATTTCTGAATGTGCAGGATGGTGCAGCAATGATCAAGATGGAGGACCTCAAAGCTGAGGCTCAAGAAGAGATCAAGAAGGGTGAAGGGTCCGCCAGACCAGCTGGAATGTACATTTAAAGTGTATGTTGCACATGCTTTGCAGCTAGCTCATTCAACTTCGGCAAATTTCAGATGTAGCTCATACACTATGCTTTGCAATACAGCAGATCATACCCCAGAATATACAGATGGAAACTGCCACGATGGCAGCTCACACTCTCTGCCATCATGACATTTAGGACAATAAAATGCCTCTGAATTTGATACAGCAGCTCAAGTCACGATGTCTGCATGTCCGTTCACCTTGTCGCAAGATATGTTTAATTGTAAATGCAGAAGTCACATTACAATGGAGGCAGTTTGGCCCTGGGTGCCATCATTTGATGTCATGGAACCTCACAATGATGATGCGTCACATGCATGCTTGCATACTTCTCAGCACATATCCAAGGTAATCTGTAGTATGGACTTTGCAGCAACAGCGTGGTAGGCAGAAGCAGTGCATAGAATCTTTTCTAGTTATGAACAACTTGTTTCGGTCTGTAAAAGTCGATAAGCCCAGAGGGCATCAGCATAGACTTGACTTTTCAAGGTGA
>JAABUO010004198.1_pt1 | contig 16985 bp, 16 predicted proteins | sample 5559291 | NCBI WGS metagenome assembly JAABUO01 (sample SAMN10711878, study PRJNA513372) | rock metagenome | isolation source: Antarctica rocks | place: Antarctica: Victoria Land, Finger Mt sud | reverse complement strand
TTGCTGTGCCTGATTTCAGTGCTGGGGCCATGGAGAACTGGGGCCTCGTCACGTATCGGAACCTTGCTCTTTTGCTCGACGAGGAGACCACCAGTGCCTCGGGTAGGGAGCGAGTTGCTATGGTCGTGCAACATGAGCTGGCTCATCAATGGTTCGGAAACCTTGTGACTATGGACTTTTGGGAAGGCCTGTGGCTAAATGAAGGGTTCGCAACATACATGGCAATGTTTGCCGGGAACGCCTTTTACCCGGAATGGAAGCTATTGGAGGCGTTTGTAGCGACTGACTTACAGTCTGGCCTTCGGCTGGACAGTTTGAGAAACAGCCATCCTATTGAAGTCCCTGTAAAACGAGCAGACGAAATCAACCAGATATTTGACGAAATCTCGTATTCCAAAGGATGTTGTGTGCTCACCATGCTTGCAAAGTATCTTGGCGAGGACGTGTTCCTCAAGGGTGTTTCAAACTACCTGAAGAAGCATGCCTATAGTAACACAAAGACTGACGATCTTTGGAAGGCTTTGTCTGGCGCATCTGGGAAGGATGTGGTTCGGCTGATGCAGACGTGGACCAAGAAGATTGGGTATCCGGTAGTCACAGTCACAGAGAAAGCCGACGCATTAAGTGTGCGACAGAACCGTTTTCTTAGCGCCGGGGATGCAACCAAGGAGGAAGACCAGACCCTCTATCTTGTGCCATTAGGTCTGAAAACCAAGGGAAAGAATGGGGCAGTGGTTCTGGAAGACGATCTGGAAGGCCGTGAAAGCACCATCCAGCTCGGCCATGAAAAGATGGAAATTTACAAGCTGAATGCAGACCAATTTGGATTTTATAGAACCTGCTATACGCCGGAACGCTTGGAGAAGATTGGCAAACAGGCGGCAGAGTCGACTGATTTCTTTTCCGTGCAGGACCGCACAGGGCTTGTTGCTGACGCTGGAGCACTTGCAGCGGCTGGTTATGGCAAAACGAGCGGCTTTTTGGCTCTCATTCAAGAGTGGAAATTGGAAGATGCATATCTGTAGGTCTTAGTTTGATAGACTAATGAAACTGTTTGGTCTGAGATGGTCTCACGCATCAAAACCTTGCAATCGACCTGGATGTTTGAATCCCGGGAGACTCAAGATGCGCTCGATGTATTTGTAAGAGACTTGACAGCCCCAAAGGCGAAGGCGTTGGGATGGAAATTCAGCAAGAATGACGACCATATTATGACTCAATATAAAGCCCTACTGTTTGGTGCGGCGGGCAGTGCTGGAGACCCAGAGGTGAAGAGTGCTGCTTTAAAGATGTTTTCGAATTTTGCAAACGGCGATAAATCTGCCATATGGCCAGATATTAAGAGTCACGTCTTCTTGATAGCGCTTAAATTTGGTGGAGAGAAGGAGTATAACACTGTCGTCGACACCTACCTACACCCGCAAAATGACGAGGAGAAAATGGTAGCACTCGGGTCTCTTGGAGCTGCAAGGGACATCCAGCTGGTTAAGCGCACGCTTGACTTTGCGTTCAGCAAGGACGTGAGGATTCAAGACTTTTTTATCGGACTACTAGCCCTGCGATCGCATCCGACCGGGGTGAAGGAAATGTGGGATTGGGCGAAGCAGAATTGGGAGAAAATCTCAGGGACGCTCTCGCAGGCACTGTCTATGCTCGGCGATGTGCTCAAAATCACAACTTCCGGTCTTGCTACTGCGGAGTATATTCAAGACATGGAGACTTACTTTAAGGACAAAAGGACAAAGGGCTTCGACCAGTCGCTCGCACAGAGTCTCGATAGCTTGAAATCCAAGCAGAAATGGGTGGAACGCGATTCATCCGATGTGCACTCCTTCCTTGTACAAAACAGCTATTTGAAACAGTAACGTATAAACGAAAGGACTTTCTAGCCTAGTTATCAGTCTATGTCCTGACTATCTATTAAAGAGAAATGGGTGCATCGGATGCGCTGACGTGCAACACTTCAGGGTTCACGAGGCTTAACTTATACAAACTGTATTGATGGCATTAAACAATCGTGAGTAGGAAGCTGCGAGGTATTTAGGCAAATAGTCGTGACTATAGAAGCTGAGGTGAGTCGTGTTTGTCGTTGAAGGTTCTCCACCAGAGTGCGGTGCGGGGTTCGGCTAACCAAATCCATATTCTCCGGCAATCAAGAGGCCCACATAACCTCCAATGAATCGCGCCGATAGACAAATTCTTCCGCAAAATGTAACGCCAAGTCATTATGCATTGCAGATCACAACAGATCTGGAAGGGGGGGCTTTCAATGGCACGGTGGACGTAGACATTCATATAAATCAGGATAGAGATTCGATAACGGTCAATGCTCTTGGTATCAACATCCACTCTGCCACCATTGACAATGTAAAGGCAAGGAGAATTTTATTTGACGAGGATGAACAGACTGCGACATTTGTTTGGGAAAAAGTCTGGATTGCCAAACAAAAGAAACGTCTGATTTTGATATTTGACGGAGCGTTGAATGAAGACCTAGCTGGATTCTACAAATCTTCATACAAAACAAAAGATGGGAACACAGCATACATGGCTGTAACGCAATTCGCACCTGTTGATGCTCGACGTTGTTTTCCCTGCTGGGACGAACCTGCATTGAAAGCAACTTTTGATCTTACACTGACTTCGAAAAGCAGCCTGGTACAGTTGTCCAATATGGCTGTAAAGGAAGAGAAAATTAGTAATTCCCAGAAGATTACGACGTACCAAACCACTCCTGTCATGTCCACTTACCTACTTGTGTGGGCAGTTGGTGATTTTGAGTATGTCGAATCTACAGCCTTTCGTGCTCCCGTACGAACTTACACTATTCCAGGTTACAAGCAACAAGGCGCCTTTGCGGCGGATTTGGGAGCAAAAACTCTAGCTTTCTTTGAGAAGCAATTTGGGATTGAATACCCTCTGCCAAAGATGGATTTTCTAGCTGTCCCCAATTTTACGTTTGGCGCTATGGAAAACTGGGGCTTAGTTACCTATCGCGAACTCGCCCTCCTGCTGGATACGGAGAATGCAAGTGCTTCGTCGAAAGAAACCATCGCCCGCGTTGTGCAGCACGAGCTTGCGCATCAATGGTTTGGAAACCTAGTAACCATGGACTTTTGGGAGGGATTATGGCTCAATGAGGGATTCGCGACATGGATGGCAATGTTTGCCGGTAGTCGATTCTTTCCAGAATGGGAGAACCTTGAGGCATTTGTTGCGAAAGACTTGCAATCTGGGCTTCAACTTGACAGCCTTCGCAACAGCCATCCGATCGAAGTACCTGTGACACGCACTGACCAGATAAATCAAATTCTTGATAGTATATCTTATTCCAAAGGCTGCTGTGTGCTTACCATGCTCGCAAAATACTTGGGTGAAGAAACATTCATCAAAGGCGTATCGAGGTATCTCAAAAAGCATGCTTACGAAAATACAGTTACAAACCAACTTTGGGAATCTCTATCCATCGAGTCTGGAAAGGATGTCTCAAAACTCATGCAGACGTGGACCAGAAAGATTGGATATCCAGTAATTATGGTCACAGAAACCGAAAAGTCCTTAGAGGTCCAGCAGCATAGATTCTTGAATTCAGGTGATGCAACTGAAGAAGAAGATCAAACCTTGTACGTAGTCCCATTGGCATTGAAGACTATGGGGAAAGACGGGCCAGTAGTCAACGAGGAACGTCTAGAGGACAGAAAGTCCTCCATTCATATGAGCAAAGACAAGTTGCAAATGTATAAACTCAATGCAGATCAGTACGGATTTTATCGAACTTGTTACACGCCTGACAGACTAAAGGCAATTGGTCAACAAGCCACCGAAAAGCCAATGTTCTTCTCAGTTCAAGATCGTACTGGTCTTGTGGCTGATACTGGAGCTCTTTCGGCAGCAGGTTATGTAAAAACAAGTGCTTTCCTTACGTTGATTGAGCACTGGAGAAATGAAGAGGCTTTCCTGTAATCTTGAGTACTTGACAAGACTAATGAACAGAGTTTGGTCGGGAATGATTTCTGGTATCAAAGCTCTCCGTGCTGCTTGGATGTTTGAACCTCAAAGTGTCCAAGACGCATTAAACAAATTTGAGCTTCGGCTGATTGGCAAAAAAGCCAACGAGCTGGGATGGAAGTTCGACAAGGATGAAGACCACATCATGGTCAAATTTAAGGCGTTGATGTTTGGAGCAGCAGGAAAAGCCGGTGATCCAGATGTCAAAGCTGCTGCTCTGCAAATGTTTTCCAACTTCGTAAAAGGGGATAAAGCAGCTATATGGCCTGACATACGCGACCACACCTTCAGCATGGCTACTCAGTATGGCGGAGAGAAGGAGTACAATGCTCTTCTTGACATTTACCTCCACCCCCCAAGCGAGGAGGTAAAGATATCCGCTCTCTGCGCTCTTGGAGTTGCTCGTACCCACAGTCTTATTGAACGAACTTTGGAACTCTCGATAAGCAAGGACGTGAAGTATCAGGACATGCCTTCATTGCTTGCAGGCCTTCACGGACATAAGAATGGAGTTTTGAGACTGTGGGAGTGGGCCAAGGAGAACTGGAATGAGATTGCGCGCATACTCTCAGTACCGGTCATTATACTCGGCCATGTCGTGAAGATCATCACGAGTGGACTCATTACGCTAGAGCATTTAGCAGAGGTCGAGACATTTTTCAAATTCAAGTCGACAGCAGGTTTTGATAAGAGTCTTGGCCAGAGCATTGACAGCATAAAGTCCAAACACAAATGGGTGCAGCGAGATGCATCTGATGTACGCGACTATCTCATAGAAAATGGCTATCTAGACAAATGAGCAATTTTTCAGAACTTGATCTTATTTCTCTACATAGGTGTACGTTCCCATATCTGTATATAACTTTCGCCTAGATGTATCAAATGCTCCTGAATCGTAGAAATATTTAGGTCTTGTATTTGGAACCATTCCTCACGAGATTTGTCTTTGATTTGGATTTGAAACGAGTGCTTCTCGCCCACAGAAGTTTCCACTGCTTTGTGCGTAATATTACAGCAGAGGTTGTAAAATGGTAGCACCCCCTGCTCCTCCATACTTTCTAAAATGGCCGGGTCGACAAAGGGTCGCATATCGAGATGTTGTGTGGGGAAGCGGACAACGGTAGGGTTTTTCTCGCTGCGAAAATTGTTCTTGGTGAAGCGTTTGATGTGGAAGATCAGGAGGGGTGGTAGACTCACCAGCTTATACCTCTTTCTCTGCCCTGCAAAATCTTGAATCGCGCTGCCGTCATACTTTCTCAACAGTTCTTCAAGGTTCACTTGAGGAATGAAATTCTTTTCAACCGCGTCGGTGAATACCGGTGATGGCGGCAGGTCCAATGCGAGCATAATGAAGGGAAGGACTTGAATGTCTATTGCAGAGTCAGCGTCGAAAAGTCGACGTCCAGAAGCAGAGGCTGAACCCACAGTTATCTTTTGGCTTTCTACCCGTACGCGCCCTTGGAAAGTTTGGTGAATTATGCTTGTATGAAATTTATGTCTCGAACCACCAAGGTCAACATGGAGACTGTCCACCAGCCACGTCAAGAACTCCAGAGGGTCGCCTTGTTCTGTAAGTCTGAACTTGTTGCCTGACTGCGCAACAACTTGTTGCAATAACTCATGCGGGGAAACATGAGGCTTGAAAGCCTGAGGATTCCACAATTTTCGCAAGAGAAGGCCAAAGCGCTGCAGCAACGGTGGCGAGGGGCATTGCTTGACAACGAAAAAGTCACGGACAGGTGTGGTATGCGCAAGTGCCTGTACGACGACATTGATGTAGTCATTGTACTGGATATTATTCAATCCAATAAACCCCGCGTGGTAGGGGCGGCGTTGCAAGTCGTAAGACATCTGTGAAGACGTGTCAAGAAGTGACACGTGTTCCGTGGTATATGAAGGATTGGCAATATACTTTATGTCGTTTAGAGCTGTTGATTTGACCTCGTAGCCTTCGGGGATTGAGTAGACCTTCAATGACGCTAGATGAATGTAGATATGATGGTCCTCATCAAGACTGTGATAGTAGGCGTAGGACGATTTGCCTCGGCCTTGGAAGTACTTGCCACATATTAAACACGCATACACATTCAGGTTTGACAGGGAGATGGAGCAGACCTTTTCGAAGTCGAAATCCAACCTTGTTCTGTCCACCGTTTCGAGGTAGAGCTCTGATTCATTCGCAACTTCCGGACCCTCGGCATCACCGTCAACTGCTTCCTCTGTTTCCGCAGCAGTTTTCCTTCTTTTCGGTGGTGTCTCCGTTCCGTTCTCATCCTCATCCTTCCGTTTGGACATGTAGAGTGGTCAACAGCATGCATGCGCCTACAAACAATACACAAAATAGTGCTTGGCCAAGACTATTTGGAGGTGGCTGCGGAGGAGAGCGAAGAGAAGAAGATCTCTCCTGATGCAGAGATTGTTCATGCGGAGAACGAGATTCTAAGCAGCGTGGGGGTCTGTGTGCCCACCAGACCCCCGCACGGTGAGGAGGGGAGTGGCAGCATCTTGGCCGAGCACACCGCCGTGCTTGGCATTGGAGTGGCAAACCTCGGGCTTCGCTTTTGGCTGCGTTGGCCGCTCGAGTCACTGCGATGGAGGTTCCTCACGCTGCGAGGCGGTGGTGGGGACGCGATCCTGCCCATACTGAGTTACGGTGCTCGTCATCGTCTCCTGTACCGGGGAGCCGTCAGTCATATTGCCTACCACTCCACCGTGGAACTGTTTGACATGTTTGAGACGTTGTGTCTGCCCCCGCTTACCCAATGGATTGGATGGCTTTCATCTGACGAAGACCTCCATTCAATACTCACGAGTGCGGCTACATTTGTATTTTGGGGCTGTGCGCATTTCGTTGGGTTTCCATTCTACTTCTCATCGCTTCTACAGGTTGTTAATGTTTACGTCCCTCCGCAAGTGTTCCCTCTGGTTATTCGTTTCCGGCAAGCGCGGTATTTCAAGTACTTGGCGGGTACTTTTGTCACTTTTGAAACAGAGTGCGTAATCAGGAGGAACATCACACATTACGTACAATCCCAATTAGCTCTTGTTACACATGGCTCGGATCGGCTGAATGTCAGCATGCCTGTTAACTTCTTTTCCTCGTTCATGGCAAATATTTTCACAACAATAGTGTGTCTCCCGATGAACGTCATACTGTTGCGAAGTATTCTACAGGCTGTGGATCCTGGAGCAGCCGTTCCTGTCTTCAGCTTGGGTCCATCATCGAACCTGATACTAGCACTGAAAGCTCTTTTCCTGGAGTGGACTATTGATTATGGAGTCTTTCACCTTACGTTTTTGGTGGCCCGCATTACTCGAAAGACGCTTGCTAAAAGCGATTGGTCGGTCTTGAAGGAACATGACTGAGCCATACGACAAAGGATAAATGCGATAGAATCGATCCATTGACAAAGTTAGAATGCGTCATGCATTATTGGAAGTTCAAGATACTACCTCCGATAAGGGAGAGCACCTTGTACTCAAAGGATGGATGGGGTCAACAATCATAAACAGGCGGCATAAGGGCGGTATAAGGGCGGCACTAGGGCGGCAGCTTACATGGTAACTACCCTAGGCTGTGAACTAAGCATTGCATAATCCTTTGCCGAGGACTTTACGTTAATAAATATTTGTTGTTCAGCCACTTTGTCAATATAATTATGAAGCTTCTGACGTATGACTAAATAGTTATCTATTTTCCTCGACCTGTCGAGTGTTCGACCAACTTCCGGGTCTTTGCTTCCTACGTCACCTTGTCCATTACTTCTTGGCTCGGTGGCTCGGACTGCTCTTCAACAACGGACAGGGTTAGAGAGCCATTTGACCTACTGTCCTTCGTCTCATCTCGTGCGTTGACCCCGCATTTCCGGGCTCTTAACTATGGATGAGTCACAGACGGGAAGCGGAAGAGTTTGGATTGGTAGAGCACAAAGAACACAGAGAGCACAGAGAGCACAGAGGGTATGAGCGACTCCCGTAGGCAGCTGCTGCCACAGAATGTGAAGCCATTGCATTATGCCTTGCAGTTTGCGATCCCCGATCTGGAGGAATGATTCTTCCATGGAGAAGTTGGAGTGGATCTTTGCACCAAGGAGGATTCCGCTCATATTACCGTCAATGCTCTGGAACTCGTCATAACGTCCGCGTCTATTGATGCCATAGAGGCATATAAAATTGATTTTGACGAAGAATATCAGACTGCCACTCTTCATTGGAATAAGATTTGGAACAAGGACCTAAGAAAGACGCTCCACATAGTCTTCAATGGACGACTGAATGAGAATCTGGCTGGTTTCTATCGAGGAACGTACCAAGCAAATGATGGGAAAGACACTCACATGGGGTTGACTCAATTCCAAGCTACTGATTGCCGGCGTGCATTTCCATGCTGGGACGAACCTGCTTTGAAAGCTACCTTTGATATTACAATCACCTCTGCAAAGGGTTTCTCACACCTCTCGAACATGCCCGCCCGTCAAAGAGGAAAAAATCCATGGAAATCTAAAAACGACGATCTTTCACTCCACGCCGATCATGTCAACTTACCTCCTTGCGTGGGCTATAGGAGATTTTGGCTATGTTCAGTCGAATGAATTTCGCTGTCCCGTGCGCGTCTACACGATACCAGGAAGTGAATTTCAAGGACAGTATGCTGCAGACTTGGGGGCAAAGACGCTCACATTCTTTGAAGAAACATTTGGTATAAAGTATCCATTGCCCAAAATGGATTTGCTTGCGTTACCCAATTGTTCTCTAGATGCTATGGAAAATTGGGGATTAATAGCCTCTCGAGAGATCTGTATCCTGTTTGACGAAGGGACAGTGAGTGCTTCAGCGAAAGAGAGAATTGCAGACACCGTCCAGCATGAACTTGCCCATCAATGGTTTGAAAATCTAGTGATCATGGACTTCTGGGATGGATTATGGCTTAATGAAGGTTTTGCAACGTGGATGGCTATGTTTGCAGGAAGTTTTACCCAGAGTGGAAGTTGTGGGAGTCCTTCGTTGCGGGGGAATTACAGTCTGGCCTCCGTCTTGATAGTCTACGCAACAGTCATGCTATTGAGATTCCTGTAAAACGCGTAGACGAGATTAGCCAAATATTTGACAATATCTCTTACTCCAAAGGTTGTGCGGTACTGGCTATGCTTGCAAGATACCTGGGAGAAGATGTTTTTATACGTGGTGTTTCAAAGTATCTTCAAACCTACATTTAAGGCAATACCAAAACTGATGATTTGCGGGATATGCTTTCAAGTGTGTCCGGAAAAGATGTGACCAAGCTGATGCAAATTTGGACAAAAAAGGTTGGCTTTCCAGTCATATCAGTAACGGAGAAAGACAGTTCTCTGAGTGTTACGCAGAATCGCTTCTTGAGCTCTGGGGACGTCCGTGACGAAGAAAATCAAACTCACTTTGTGGTACCGCTGGCCTTGTTGATTGCGGGAGAATCCGAGGCTGTCACGCAAGATGTAATACTCGAAAGCCGTGAAATGTCAATCCCAATGAACAAAGATTGCTTGCAAGCTTACAAGCTCAATGCTAATCAATACGGCTTTTATCGCACTCGTTACAACCCCGAGAGGTTGGAGAAAATTGGAGAGCAGGCTGTAAAATATCCTCGAATGTTCTCGGTGCAGGATCGTACTGGGCTTGTTTCCGATGCTGGAGCTCTCGCAGCTGCTGGATATGCCAAAACAAGCAGTTTTCTCAACCTCGTCCACCAATGGAGGTCTGAAGACGCATATTTGTCTGTACTGATCTTTGGTCTCGCTAATATGTAGGGTTTGGTCGGAAATGCTTTTTTAAATAAATAGATTGCAGGAGGCGTGGATGTTTGAAGCTGAAAGTATCACAAACGCTTTGCAAGCGTTTCAAGAGGACTTGACGGCAGCTAAAGCGAACACAATGGGATGGATATTTCCTAAAGACGGAGACCACGTCATGGCACGCTATAAAGCATTGTTGTTTGGCAATGCGGGGAAGGCAGGCGATCCCAGCATCATAAAAGCTTCATTCAACATTTTCTCAAAGTTCTCAATGGGAGACAAGAGTGCCATTCCACCAGATATCAAGAAGCATGTCTTTGATATCGTAGCTAAATATGGAGGCGAGTCCGATTACTACGCCATCCAGAAGATCTACCTCCAGCCACAGAGTGAAGAGGAAAAACTTACTGCTCTGGAGAGCCTCGGGAGTGTACGAGATGTGAAAGTAATTAGGAAAAGCCTCCAATTTGCTTTGGGCAAAGACGTGAAGAGCCAAGACATGTTTCTAATTCTTACGGGTCTTCAGCATCATGCAAACGGTGTTGTGGAGATGTGGTCATGGGCCAAAACTAATTGGGACCTGATCGTGCGCACTCTTCCATCGGTTCTCACGTCACTAAGTCATGTTGTGATGCTTGTGACATGTGGTCTGACGACACCCGGGCAAATTCAAGACGTAGTTGACTTTTTCAAGACCAAGTCGACGAAAGGGTTTGATCAGGCTCTTGGTCAGAGCTACGATACCATGAACGCAAAGCAAAAATGGGTGCAACGATACTCGGGTGATGTGCAAGAATTCCTCTCTCAGCAAAGATACCTGGAAACCTGAAGAGACGGGCTAAATATGGTAGATATGTATAAAATCGTTCCATAGATTCCAGTTATATACATGTAAACAGACAGAGTCTTTGCGTGCACTCCATATACATCGAAATCACGTTTCTCGTAAATATTCATATTATTTCGTAGTAGGACGCTAGGATTGAATATCATTTCGAATATTCTCTAGTGTTTCCCTCAACGCTGTGTGGTGTCGATTACAAGCCCGGTCAGTCCTCGTTCAGTTGACACCCCCGTCAGCTTTCGAGGTGCAGACCTGAGGCACAAGGACTTTCGCACTGAACTTTTGCTTTGAGCTGGTGAGCAATGGATAAGAAGAATGGGGTCAGTAATCATCGTCAATCCTCCCATGCATGTTGAACCTCACTCATGTGATAAGCGCTGCGTGCCAGACCTATGGTTCCTCCATCTCACCACCAGTGGCTCCAGCACCGCATAAGCCAACAATCCAAAGGTGAGCAGCAGGAAGAGGTACACGATAGTCCGATCTTTGAAAGAGTCCCTCTGATAGCACGTAGCCAGCACATCCTGCTCGGCAACATTTCTACAGATCGTGATATTGTGGCTGATGCAGAACTGCCGATTGCAGTCTGTGCACTGCTGGTGTCGCTCCTCCAATGCAATCAGCGTGCTGTTCCCGGCGCACATGCACTTGCAGAAGGTGGTCGGGTTGGCTGCCATGCACGACGTTGCCACGACTGCCCAGACGAAGGAGGCTGCCTTGCCATTCGTGATTCGTGAAGGTGGTCGTCGCATGTGCAGCACCCAGCTTGCTTCTGCTGAATGCAAAAGCTGCTTGCGGATTGGCAAAACGTACTCTCTTCTCGTGTGCGAATGAGCAGTCGACGGCGGACTCGGTGTGTTGCCGTCGAGGGCTGCTGTCACGGCGAGCTGGATAGCATCTATCGATCCGTCGAGCGAACAGAGAAGGAAGCTGGTGTCAAGGTGGACTTGCTCATCATCTGCGGCGACTTTCAGGCTGTACGCAATGTGCAGGACCTTGGCTGCATGGCAGTCCCTCCAAAGTACAGGAAGCTGGGAGACTTTGCGCGATACTACAGTGGAAGCAAGAAGGCTCCTGTACTCACTATCTTCGTCGGGGGAAACCATGAAGCCAGCAATCACCTCCATGAGCTGTATTTTGGAGGGTGGGTGTGTCCCAATATCTACTACCTCGGACAATCCGGCGTCATTAATGCAGGGGGGATTCGCATTGCCGGCTTGTCGGGCATTTACAAGCAAGAGGACTACACCAAACCTCTCTTTGAGCGACTGCCGTACAACGACTCCACACTACGCAGCATCTACCACGTAAGACAGTTTGAAGAGCTGAAATTGCTGGAGGTAAAGGATCAAATGGATGTGTGTCTTTCTCATGACTGGCCAATGGGGATCGAAAGGCACGGAAACCTGAGGCAGTTGTTGGAGAGGAAAAAGCATTTCAGGGAGGATGTAGATACCGGTCGTTTGGGAAGTGCTCCAGCAAGACGAATTCTAGAGGCAATGAAACCCGCATACTGGTTCAGTGCCCACTTGCATACGAAATATGCTGCTCTATATGATCATGCATCCAAAAACAAACAGAACGAGGATGAAATCGAGCTGGATCTGGACGACGGTGGGCCCGAACTTTCCAAAGTAACCCCAAAGACCACAAAATTTCTGGCTTTGGACAAGTGTTTGCCACGACGTGACTTTCTACAGATACTAAATATACCGATTTGGACAGACGAGCCAATGGTCCTAAGCTACGACAAGGAGTGGTTGTCTATACTTCGTCTGTATCATGAAAACAACCAACCGCTTGGAGATGTAGGGTCGTCTGTATGGGAAGAGGCACGTCGTTGGGTCCTCCTCAATATCTTGGACCTTACTGTACCTCTGAATTTCCAAATTACGGCGCCCATACAAGCGGACGGTATGTCATCGAAGAAGGCCCCCAAGCAATACAACAACCCTCAGACAAGCGACTTTTGTCGGCTGCTCGACATCCCCAACCCTCTGCAGGGAACTTCTCCCATTGGTGGTGGCAAGCTCAAATAGCTGTAAATATACACAAACCCATCCTTATTGATTTCATTCTCTGAAAACCTTTGAATTTCAAATTTTCAATTTTCAATTTTCAAAAAACGACATAAAGCCCCATTGACCAACAATTTGCAAGCATACCTGCAACTGTGCCAATCCTCGATGGATTACATTGGCTCTCGCATCTCTCTCGTGTCCAAGAGCGACATCCGGTATGTTGGCCTACTGCATGAGATAAACGGCGAGGAGTCAACGATTGCTCTCCAGCAGGTGCGGTCGTATGGCACAGAGGGACGAAGAGGGGACCCGGCCAACGAGATCCCCGCGTCAGACAATATCTTTGAATACATTGTGTTTCGCGGATCGGATGTCAAGGATCTACGGATTGAAGAGCAAAACGCTCCAAAACCACCGCAGCCGCAGCCACAAGTGCCCGACGATCCTGCTATCCTTGGGGTAAGTAAACACTTCTCTCTTCGAATTTGCAATATGACTGCGGTCTGAGCAGTTCACTTGATGCAACTTACGGATGATTTATGTTCCAATGCGCAAGCTATGCGAGATTTTCGTTGCCTTCCTTCTGACAACTACTTCTTTCCTCTATAGACATCTGCTAACATCCAGTCAAGCACCGCTCCACCCCGTGGTCCACCTGGTCCGGCAGGATATGCCAATCCGAACATGCCTCCGCAGTTTGGTGGCCCTCAGCCTGGGTATATGCCCTACTACCACCAACAGCCGGGTCCACCCATGCAGGGCTATGGACGACCTGGCCCGCGACCAAATGGACCTATGAATGACGGGTATTCTATGCAAGCACCACCCCCAGAACCAAAGAAGCAGGAGGAACTACAGCGGACAAAGCCGGTGCGTCAGCCTCAGATACTACAAAAGGCCAAGCCCACGCAAACGCCTCAGATACTACAACAGGCTGAGGCGACGCAACTACCCTTCGTCCGGAATCCAGGCACAAAAACGGCACCGGCACCTGCCCAGCCTCCTACACCAGTTCGCTCAAGCGTTATTCCAGCAGTGCCAATGCCTGCCCAGAAACGAGCTCCAGCTCCCATACCAGCTCCAGCGCCGCCGCAGACAAGCTCGCCAGCACCTGCACCGGCAAGGGCTGGACGAAACATAAAACCTCGTACCGATCTCGCTGATCGTCAACCTCCACCCCCTGCAGAGATAGCGAATGGTCATTTCCCACACCAAAGGCAAGCGAGTCTACATAAAGATGACACCTTTGAGCCAAGAGGTCCGAATGTTGATGGTATTGCCTTCAAAATGGGTGGGCTTACTACATCGGAATATACGCGTATGTCGGAAATTTCGCGTACATCCAACGCCACTCGCACTCACCCCCCTCGCCCTAGCAAGACTGTTCCTCGGGAAGACTACAACTTTGACGAAGCAAACTCAAAGTTTAAAAAAGAGGAGATCAGTAGACCAGAAGAAGATGGCGATGGCCAGCAAGACTTGATACCCCCCGCAGAAGTGGCATACAATCCTGGACGAAGCTTCTTTGACAACATTTCAAGTGGCAATCGCGAGGGAGAGCAAGAGGGTAGTCGTGGCGGTGCGGAATGGAGAAGTGCCGAGCGCTCGCTAAACTACGAAACATTTGGGGAAGCGAGAGTCGCTCGAGGCCGTGGTCGTGGCGGTCGCGGCAGAGGACGAGGGAGAGGCAGGTATGGCAGAGGATCCCGGGGACGCGGGCCATCGACCATGCTGGAGCAAGACGTGTGACATATCATCCTTAATTGTAATACATGCAGTGCGTTTATCTACTCCATTCCCATGCTTTCCATGCCAGCCGTATGCACCGTAAATCATGCGAATTCAATTATCAAATACGAGCTTGTCGAAGAAGTTTCAGAAACTGCAGAGCAAAGACTTGAGCATCGCCGGAATACCGCGCAGTGAGAAAGTAATGGTTTGGGTCGATGTGGAAGAATGGTTGGCTGGATGTGGGGCCTCGCATGTACTGTCGACCGGAATCACGCAGTGCATGGCGGACCTCGTCTGCACACATCTTCGAGTAAGTTTTGTAGTAATCGCCAATTACAAGAGCTGTAGAGTAATATGCCACGTTCTCCATCCAGTCTGGGAGGGTTGTTGTTTCCAGATCGTGCAGGATGCTCTGTCCATCTGGACTAATTGCACGTGCGCAGACAAGGACTCCATGAGATATGGCCGCCATGACCTTATGTCCCTTTCCCCTCTCAATCAGCTTGGCGTACTGCACAAGGTGACGATGAAGGGACTCGCTTTCGAGATATTGCCGCATCGCTTTATCATGTCCCCCGGGAAGCAGAATGCCGTCGTATTCGGTAACATTGAAATCGGCATGGCTCCATGCGCGCGGGGTGGCAAAGGATTCCGTGATGGCCATCTTTCTGTAGAGTATCACATTCTCTCGCGTCGCTCCGAGCCACTTCTGTGTCCAGCCTTCCAGCAGTCGAGGATCTGCAGCAGGAATGGTCCCTGTCTCTGTCACAAAATCAATGTCTACGTGTGCCTCCGACAACACTTTCCACGGTGCAACCACCTCTGTTGGGTCCTGCCCACGATCGCTCATGAAGATGGCCACCTTCATGACTTGGCTCAGGGAAAAGGTCACGTGACCGTTTTGGGCGATCTTCGAGTTTACCGCCTCGAGTGTGGGGTACTCGACGATCAAGCGAGAGGAATGCTAGCAGCTCAATTGCCATCCGTCGGATATCCTGCTGAAGTGGCCACTGTATAATACCACCCAGTAGACGCCAAAGGCAGTCTTACGACTCCTATCAATGGAAAGCACATGCCTTACAATATAATCAGCTCAAAACGTCGGAAGGTCTTGACTGTGTAGACCTTACCATCCTTTGGGCCCAATTATTAGATCGTGAAGTAAACCGACCAACAAGATGCCTCCAGATCGCTCTCGACGGACCTAATCAGCGCCAGAGCTGGAAGCCCCAGACTTCATCCCAGTAACACCCATGCCGCTGACCTCCAAAGGCAGTGACGGGCAGCGGCGGCTGCTCGTGACGTGGCTTCCTTCCGTCTCCTAGGTGAGTTCAGATGACATACTACAGGCCACGATGCAGAGCTGGGGCTACGTGAATAGAGTATGTGGAGTCATCAAGGAGGAGGCTCAAGCGCGCAAACCTGCTGTACTGACGCTATCGGCTTCAAGTCCAAACCCTTGAGGTCGACGGTGAGTGTGGGATATGTCAAAAAATGGGTTTCAATGTAACTTGTCGTCACCCTCCCTGTGCAATCTAGTCGGGCCCAACGGACCATTCGCCAGGGGCACAATATGAGCACAATATAGGGGCAATATAGAAAGGGGCAACATATGGGGAATATATGAGCAATAAATTGCCTCCGACGATGCGGGTACTATTAAATAACGAGGAAGACTCACAGCTCAAAAGAAAAAGACCAAGAAGATGCCGACAAAGCTAAACGAATGCCAAAAAGACAGAAGAAGAACCGCGGTCCTCGAAACCTAGAGCCTGTGCTAGAGCCAGAAGCGAGCCATGTCGTTACACGCTACGACACTCAGGAGACAGAGCCAGGGCCAAAGGCAAAGCCAAATCCTGTCGTTGATGTCGTCCGACAACCAAGCCATGTCCCCTCGTTTAGAGCACAAACGTCATCTCAAGTTCCAGACCCTTCTGCACTCTCTTTCACAGACATACATTACCAGTACCCAACAGCGGGAGGATTCAAATTCGATGCAAGGCGTTATGTAGACATTGAGGATACTCCTCAAACACCAGGGGTATCACTAGTGCATAGCATCTTACTTCACTATATGCCGCAACTAGATGGAAACCGAAAAATTCTTTATGCTTATGAGCACAAACCTGGATGGGCTGCGGTTAGTTCTACGTTCCCTGAAGAACCAGTCCCTCAACCCCTCTACACATGGGTGGATAAGGTAGAGCAAACTAGCAAGTCAATGTCAGCGATCAGTGTAGGAAGTATGAAGGACATGTTGAGGAGGTTGAATATGAAGGACGAGATCGTGAGCATCACGGAATCAAATCCGGAATTCCCAATCCCATCGGGCATTATGTGGAAGGACATCGGGACAGACTTTGAAGATTACGTGTGTTTTGAATGGGAGCCGACGAAAGGAGAACCATCACAGGCCAAGAAATCGATCGAACACTTGCAGGCTTTTCTCTTCCCCGAAACATTTCTACAATTTTAGCCTAAAATCAGAGATTTTACGAAAATATATGGCTGCTGATTATCTACGTGAAGATAAGCCTTATCTCGTTCCTTCTCGTCGGAGAGATCAGCAATTCTGATCTCGCGTTGTAAGGAAGCTCCTTCATCGCGATCCAT
>JAABUO010004195.1_pt1 | contig 16995 bp, 13 predicted proteins | sample 5559291 | NCBI WGS metagenome assembly JAABUO01 (sample SAMN10711878, study PRJNA513372) | rock metagenome | isolation source: Antarctica rocks | place: Antarctica: Victoria Land, Finger Mt sud | reverse complement strand
TAAGATGGTGGAGGTAGACTTTTGCGGCGAGGAGGACGATTTGCAATTTCGCCGCCTCGGACTCGGCGGGGAACCTCTTGGCGAGGATCCGCAAGACGTCGGGGGCGATGTTCTCGTCGTCGGCGACGCCGGCGAACTCGCCGACGAGCCAGATGATGGTGGCGCGTGCCTCCGGGTTGGTGATGGTGTCGAGGGTTTTGGCGAGGCGGATGACGGTTTTGGTGTGAGATTGCGGGGACTGCTGGATCAGGTGGCGGATGACGGTTAGGGATTCTGCGACCAAGTTGCCGTCTTGGCTGGAGACTTGGTTGAGGAGGAGGCGGAGGCAGCGGAGGGAAGTTTTGGCATCGTTTTGAGCGCACCGGCCGATGGCGCGAACGCTTTCTTGGACGAGGGAGGGGTCGGAGGAACGGGTGAAGTGTTCAAGTTCGCAGAGGATGAGATCTTTGATCTGGGGGTCGCAGTGGGGGAAGAGGAGGGTTAGGACTTCGAATTTTAGGTGGGAGATGGAGGGGAGGTCGGTGGAGTGGACGAGGAAGTGGGTGGCGTATCTGACAAAGGATTTGGGGTGGACGAGACAGACGGCCACGATGTTGTACATGGCGATTTGTTGGATGTCTTGGGGACTTCGGAGCAGGGCTACTAGAGGACCAATGGCTGAGTCTATGTAGTCGGGTGTGCCGAGATAGAGATAGCAGCGGGAGACGGAGACAACCACCGCGGAGTTTCGGCTTTGGAGAAGGGATTTACAGGCTTTGAGGAAGAGCTCGAGATCAGGATCCAGCACTTGGATCCCCTCCCCAGTAGCATCCTCTTCCTCGTCGTCGCCTTCGTCGTCGTAGAAGGCTTTGGTTTTGCCTTTCTTCACCTTTTTCACTCTCTTGGGGAAGCATTTTCGGGCATAAAACATTATTAGCCGCAAGGTAGCTAATTGACCCCATTCGTCCATGTCGACTAGCTTCCTTACGAGGGCTCTGTAGTGCTTGTGTATCAGATCTATACGATCTGGGCATACCTCGAGGAAAGCCATAACGGCGGATCCAACGACATAGTATTGCTTGTCACCGAGCAAAATTGACAAATAATCCAGAAGCTGGGGCAATGTGTTCGGGTCCAGCCGGTAGCACTTGGGAATTGCAAGCGCAGCTGCTTTGCGGACATATGGACTCATGTCTCCACATCCTCTCTTTATAGCCAAAGAGACAATTTGACTAATGACAGGAACTCTAATTCCTGACATGACCCTAAGAGCCATTGCCCGAACCTGAGGATTTTGATCCGTAAGAGACTTTTGTATGGTATTGATAGAGAGCAGCGCGAGGTCTGGCTCGGACTCTGCATAATGAAGCAGGTAGATGTAGACAAGCTTCTTAATCTCAATATTGGGACTGGCAACATTCTTGACTATGGACGAGAAGAAAGGTAGACATGGTTTTGACCGGTACATCATCTACACATCCACTATCAGACAATCGTCCAATGTTGGCGGTCCAGCAAAGTATAACCGTACGCTTATGACCTTCCGCAAGCCTTCCAATATCTCTCTATCATTACGGCTGTCTAGTAATTTCTTTATCTGTATAAAAGGCAACTCTCGATGTGAAGGTCTAGAGCTGAAGGTCCGGGAAGATCCAGCAGACTGTGCTGCTTCCAGAGTCAAATCCCGTGCTATGCATCAAATCAGCCGCTCTTCTCAGGGATTGTCATGTATGGTTTTACCTGTCTCCAGCATGGAGGAAATCCTTGAAATGGATTCCATGCATCTTTGTGGAGCTGAGCTCCTGCGTATATTTACAGCGGAATCTGGTGATGTGTGTTACTACACAGTAACGTTGACCTTCAGAGTCTCTAAAGGTCCCCGGCTCGCGGGTGAAAGAATAAATGATAGCCCAGCAGTTACCGGCACATATAACCCTACCAGATTTTCAAAGTACATTGTTTCTCAACAACACGGGATCTCGAGTAGAGAACCTTCAAACTACTTCAAAATAATCCTACTTAATCGCTGATAATATCATGAAGTAATTAAGCAGTCAATTTTTGAAGTTATAAGCATTGAGAATTTGGTGAGGTTGCCTGCGCCGGTAACGGCTGGGCTAGAACTATCATTTATTTTTTCACCCGCGAGCCCAGGCTTTGAAGCACGGACACCACAACCTTCCACACCTTCTCCACAGCGCCAGCACCTTGCAATGATTGTTCTACGTTGCTTTGGAGAAGCAATGATGAGCCTCAGCCTTCTGACAAGCACAAGATTAAAAGTCTCGATGTCGTTACAATGTTTGTGGACAACATGAACCATCGCTTTGTGAAACCAAAGTCCTTGACCAGGACAGAATTGTATCGTCTACAAGGACTAACCGCAGGCTGAAATGGCTAACATGTGTCCGCTAGCCCTTTCTTCTGTCTGCTGCTCAGATTTAATCAAGTTCATTCTTCAGTCTCACTCAGTGCCAACGACCTTAATTGTTTGTTCCAGCCGCGAAGGCTTTCTTGAACATCTTCGGGCTACTATTCATCATACGGACCCAGTCAATCCCTCAGGCCCTCCCAAGGATGAGAGCTCGAATGTGCTACATCCTTTTCTTATTCCAACGATCCATCTCCTTACAACGTCTAAGACAATTACCCTAGCTTTCACACCTACACTACCTCATTTCAGGGCCTATTTGGCCACCTTCTATTCTTCTTTTTCAGAGTCTTCCGCCTTTACAGCCCGCACACTAAGTTACGATAAGCCAGGGGTCCATGCACCAACCCTCGCAATCCTTGGTCTTGTTACTCTTCACCAATCTACGAGCGAATACTCAGCCCAAGGCTTATCACGAAGCCTCGCCAATGCCGTCGAGGCTGCGGCGCGGGCAAGACTGAGATTGCTGCTTGCAGAATCTCGAAGTCCACGGGAGAACGACGAAATGCTGGGATTAGGCGACCTCCCCGGTGAAGGGCAGGAGATAAACCCATGGAAAGAACAGGTACCATTATTGAGTAACAGTATCAGATTTGGAAGTGAAGAAAGATCTTGGGCAGGTAGGACTATCGAAGTCGCAAAAATAGTAGAACGATGGTGTCGATTTGTAACTTTGGAAGAAGCGGGTATAATATGAGCGCTGAAACAGTCATGAAGAAATCTGGCACTTCGGTGCAGCCTTGAAACTTTCTGTAAAACGGATCGTTGTGTGCATATATCGTGACACAATCTCTCCGCATCTTATTCAAATCATATTCACTCCAGTGCTAGCGCACGTCGGGTATGGAACAAAGAGTTCAAAGTGAGCATTCGATCTTAGTGATGGATCACATATTTCACGTAAGTGCATCTATTCAGATTGCTCTAAGTTCAAGGGTTTTAATCAAAGTTAATGGATGAAGGTATGGTTAGTGTATATGGTTCGATGGTTCGTAAAGAGATCCTCCACAATTACCTACTTGGGGACGAGAACCCCAATCTCCGGACTACTCTCACTCTTCTCCAATTCAAATTGGACCAAAATCTCCTTGGCCGACATGGGTTTTCACAAATGCTTCAACTATTTCGCGGTCTTCGTCAGTATTCTCGCCGCTCCTAATCCTCGCTTCTGCATCCCAGATTTCTGGAATGGATTGCTGCTACCAAACCGACAATCAGCCTCCCAACTCAGCGTTCCTTCTTGGAGATATCTGCCCTGGTTGTGTGGCGTTTTGATCGGACAATTCAAAGAATTACACGGACTTGAGGAGTTGAGCCAGATTTCAAACTTTAATCTCCATGATCGGTCTTGCATCTTGGACGAGTCTACATTCCATAATTGGGCTTCCCAAGTGGGATGCTTGCTTCTTGCTTCCTGGTAAGATGCGTCTTTGGCCACCAGTGTTTCGGAACTGTCTTCCAAGGGGCCCTGGTCTCTCTCAGCCATTGGGGATCGCGGTAGATCGAGTTGACAAAAATCAACGAATGAACGAACCAATTTGGGAGCTATACTGTAGCTTTTATGTGAATTTCCAGGGGATTCAACCACCAATCTGCGTGCAGTGTACTCTGACATACCGTGCGGGGCTCTTTCGTCGAGGATGGATCACGAATTCGACTTATCACAGCTACTCGGGAGAAAAGATTATATCAAGAGGAAAAATTGCGGACTAGTGCATTGATAGAATAAAGCTCCCCTTGTTCTCTATTACCCTCCATACTTCGCCAATCAGAAGTACCTACGGATAATACCATTGTCGGCATCTTTTCTTTCATTCGGTGGGAGGGCATTGTCTTTTAGCTGTCGCTAGGGGAAACCCCTTGCCATAACTCTCCGTGGGTGGCTTTGTCTACTGCAGCCAACAATGGTGTAAAACATAATTCCTTTAGCATCCCACCGGAGAAGATATAAGAGTCTTAATCCGCTTAACCAATGAGCAGACATTTTCCCATCCGGAATTAAATCATCTTCCATCCAAAACTAAATCATCTTCCCCATTGATCTCAGTATTTCACATCCAGCATGTGTCTCGTTACAACTCTCTATTGGATCTGCGGCTGTCCCTGCGCCCAGGAGCAGGTGTGGTGCAATTATGCTCGCTGTGGTATCAATTGCCGGATCAAACACTGGTCCGGAACCGTGGAGCGAAACTGCTCTTCGCATACGTCTCGAAGTCAGTGGGGACGCTCCGGCCCCTGCATTCGTTCAAGGCGAGGGGTAAAGTAAATCAAGGCGCTGGTCGTCTGCTTTCACTTCTTGGTAGGTATCATAAAGCAATACATAGAAAAGAGAATGGATGGAATATTCCATCAATGATGTTTCAAGCGTCAGGTAAGTCAGTTCTCATCGTATCAAATCAGAGTTCTTCCTAAAGCAGAAATACAGTCACAAAGCTTGTCCTGTACGGAACTCACGCTTGGGTCTCGCTATACTACCATATTACCAGTCGTTCATTCCATCCAGAGGTTGTGCACAGCTAGCAGAGCCTTCTAACGATCAGTGCTGCTATCAATGTAAGCTGAATAATGAAATGACTGGTAGTACATAGGGTTGGGTGTAACCTTTTCCCGGATAAGCTAGCATGAACGAAGGATATAACGATTCCAAAGAAACCTCACTTAGCACACCTCAACCCACACATCCACACTTTCACGATCAGTCACCAGAAAATTCAATCCCAATACTCCAAAACAAACTCATATTCACATCGATAATCTAAATCAATAAAGTATGTCACTCTCAGACTCTACCGTGCAGCTGAGGACTGATGGCGTTATAGCAACATGTACCTACCTCAGTCAGCGCATCTGCTCGAAGCTCGCGATATGTTGGGTCTTCCAGATGTCAATTTACAAGCTTAGTCTCTTGGCATCAAAGCTAACCCATTTTCTAGCCAGCTATGATCGGGATTATTGTATTCGCGAGCATCTTCGGTTGTGGTCTCGTATATTGGTCGATCGGTGCTCCCTCTTTCTCGTTCTGTTGGAAGATCGCCAGGGGCCGGGTGGACTGGAGGGCGGTGGAGGGAAGGGAGGGGGCAGCTTCGGCTGCCTAAGGGGGCAATGGGGCAGATGGAGCGATGGAGGGGTGGAGCGATGGAGGAGCGGTGGCGGTGGTACTGTTAGAGTGGGGGGAGGAGGAGGTGTGCTAGCTAGTTGAATCAATGGAAATTGTGTCTTGCTGAACAATCCGTGCTCAATTGAAGTCTTCCTGTCTCCTTACGTGATACTACGTGATGTAGAAGACACAGTGAACAGCTGATAGTATAGTCCCTTCTGTTTTCTACCGCTGACCAACCTTTCCGATCGGATGAACAGCAAAAGGTATGCTGAGGATCAAATTTCAATCCAGGGGTTGATCGTGAGGTTCAACAAGTCACGTGGAGTGTTGGTCTCGGTTAGGGTTCACCGCATCTGGTAAATCAGGCGAGTTTCCTACCAGCCAGGGCAGCTTAATCATCAAAAAACTTTTCAATCGATGATTCTTCAGTACGTAGCTATCTCTTCCTTACTGATCTTCTGTTTCCTTCTCCCCGTTGACTGATCCGTTAGTTGCTAGGGTTTCCCTCCCTAATCTCCTAGTTTCTTGTTTCTCTCGTGGCGTTTTCGCTTGCTTGAAATCCTAAAGACTTCTTTCTACCTGCAGGTATTAAGTGTGAGCCTGTGGGCTTGGTGAGATTGTTGTTACGGGGTCTGTCCATCTGAATAACGATGTCGGGGTATGGCATCAATGGATTCCTTTGTCTAATTTAGGGTGTCGTTGTGTGATGTCTTCGATCCTTTATTCAATAATGGAACAGGGCAAATACGCGTCGGCTAGCAATGAAAGATATGGAGAAAGATGAGAACAATTTTATTGTCAAAGGTGACGAATAAATCCAGACGTGGTTTATTGTGCTACATATATAAAGCTCCAATCTCTGTTGTTTGAAGGCCCAACCAGGAAAAATCCTTATCTACACGAACATTAATTTTTGTGAGCCAGAGATACTATTGCGACTACCATACCGTCGATCGAAATTCAGAGATGGAGAATTCCAGCGAGAGCACATCTGGTGAGCATACAGGCCAGATGCCAATACAAATTATGATGGAGGATTCTAACGAGAGAGTATCTGGTGAGCATACAGGCCAGATGACAATACATCCCGGGATTGAAGCAGTTGGGGAATTACAAAGACTGGGAGGAACGGAGCAAGCTTATCTAGAAATGGCAAGGCACTGCCAATTGAGAAGCGACACCAGCAGATGGCAGATATCAACGCGAATCGACAGTGCGCTAAGGGCCGTTCGATCGGTGCCTGTTGACAAGACTGCGATCAACAGAGAAGCCTGGGCTAGAGATATTGTAGCAGCAAGGAGAGCAGAACGGCGAGGTGAACGGAGAAGACTTGAAAGTCTCGGGCTAAATGAAGGGGAGACTCCTACCGGAGACCCTGCAATCCAAAATCAAAGAGATCAAGACCAAACCCTCTTTGATCAAGATGTTCGCCGTCTTCGGCACCTACTCCAATGCCTTAGGATCAGTACCGTGCAAGAACCGTACTTGATGATCGGAGAATCTTACTGGGCTCCTCCTGGTTCCACTGGCGTGCTTCCTTCGAATGAAGAAGCTAGACGGATGGCGAGAGCGCATCCACATTTCTTCATATCAGTTCGCTTCACTACGAGAAGACCAAGCCCTTCTCACACAGCTCATGGATTCCGCCGTCCTCCAGCTCTAGTGTTCTGTCTTCCCTCCGCCGTCAGAGACCCTGATACATACTTGGAGAGCCTAGCTCGCCCTTCACTTGACCAGATCGACGAAGACGACCATCGCTGTCATATCTGCCAGGACCCATACACTGCTGACGGTCCGACTGTAGCCGCCACCCCAGGAAACCCATGGCTCCAGGAAGGCCAGCCCGAAGTCCCCATACAGCTTCGGTGTAAACACATTTTTGGCTCCCACTGCTTAAGGCAGTGGTTTGCGTCTTCCGACAATAACGCTTGCCCACTATGCCGCGATCGTATCGATGAACTGAATGGAGAGGACCGCGAGAACCAGCTTAGAACAGATGTCATGGAGGCGTTGTTTAAACTAGGGCGGACCATGGCAGAGCAAGGCCAGATCTCTGGGATGGAGTTTGCCTACGGGTCTCCAGGTCCTTTCCACCCTGAAATTCTCCGTTTGCGGGTGCCTCAACCACTCTAAATTACAATGGACATGGCACCGCTTGAATGCTCAGCTATCGAGAATAGCTTATGTTTGCTTCTCTAAAAATTCTTTATCTTGGCTAGCACCTCCCTGAAGTTTCCGGATTTCGAGCAGAATGCGTTGGAATTGGTTTGTGCTTATCGCTATGCTTCACTTAATTCATTCCCGTATCTCAACAATCATCTTTCTATACCAAGCTATTGTAAATCTTCTCCCTTGGATTTCCTATCTCTTAACAGACTGAGAGGGCATTGTAGGCTCATTACAATTCGAGTATTTCCGTAACCAGCCCAAATGTCACATTGCGCCATTTCAGCTCCTTAGTGTGGATAAGTAGATTCCAGTCTCGCTTTAACCTTTTTACTTTAGACCGCTAATCTTGCTTTATTGTTTGAATTGGTGAAGGGCCGATAAAATCGACTATATAAAAAAAGTTAACGTGATGCGAATAGACAAGGATAAACAATTCAGTCTGCCTCTTCGGGTTCTAAGTATCAGTTCTTGACAATTGCTCAATGAGCATGATCCAACTGTATAAACTATTTAAGTCAGTCCATCTACAGGTTTTGAAAAGATAGCAAGCATGAGTCTCAAGGCATATGAGTAGTGATGAAAGAACGATTTTCACTTATTGAAGCCTAACCTTCGATATGGCTTTAGCCTAACTGTATTTACCTTAGAAGGGTTCACCTAGCAGTCGTCTAGCCCTATAGGGCTATCTACCCGGAACCTTTGGTTTTCCTACTCCGGGGGTCTGGCTCTAGGGAACTCTCAGGGGCGAGAGGCAGTGAACGGTCAAACCACCATAAATTGCGAACTATAGCAGTATGAATAAGAGCTTTTGTCTAAGAGTTGTAGTACTTAGTGATAGCTAAAACTTTGTGCGCAAGATCTTCGCATCAAAATGCACGGTTGTGGAGTTAGAGTAGAATGGACGACTGCTAGGTTTGGACGACTGCTAGGTGAACCCTTCTACCCCAGGTTCCAACCGTCAGGATGCAGGGTTCGCTTCATCCCAACTTTCTATCCCACCTTGAACCCCACTAAGGCAGCAGTGTAGAAGATTTTCTGTACACAACAGGTTTCGAAGCTGCATTTCAGCCCAAAGAAGGATCGCTGTGACAATGACGGTAGGCTCTGTGCTCGTCACTGGGTAAGCTATGCCAGGGAGTTTCTATCATAGTGTCTAACTTGCGGTCAGAGGAACAGGCTACATTGGATCCTTCACGGCTCTTGCTCTGCTGGAGGGAGGATACAAAGTGGTGGTTACGGACAATTTATACAATTCCTCAGAAGAGACGCTCAACCGTATCGAGCTCATCTGCGGGAAGAGACCGGACTTCTTCCAAGCTGATGTCACGAAAGAGGGAGCGTTTGATGCGATTTTTGAGAAGCATCCAGATATCGACAGCGTGATCCATTTCGCTGCGCTCAAGGTAAGGTCTAAGGGTTCAAGTACACCACGTTGGAATACAAAGCCCGCAGAATTGAAAGACCCAACGCCATGGTCCAACTCCCCGCTTACGCCATGGCACATGTCTCAGCCGTTACACTAACACACAATGTACAGGCGGTAGGAGAATCCAGCGAAATCCCCCTCGAATACTACCGCACCAATGTCTACGGCACCATCAACCTCCTCACTTCGATGACCAAACACAACGTCTCCAACATCGTCTTCTCCTCGTCCGCCACCGTCTACGGCGACGCCACCCGCTTCCCCGACATGATCCCCATACCCGAATACTGCCCCATTGGCCCCACAAATCCCTACGGCCGCACCAAAGCCGCCGTCGAAAACCTCATCTCCGACCACATCAACGCCCAGCGCATCCTCGCCAAAAAGGAAAATAAGTCCGGCGACCACTGGAACGCCGCCCTCCTCCGCTACTTCAACCCCGCCGGCTCGCACCCCAGCGGCATCATGGGCGAAGACCCCCAGGGCGTGCCGTACAACCTGCTCCCGCTGCTCGCGCAAGTCGCGGTCGGCAAACGAGACAAGCTGCTCGTCTTCGGCGACGGTAGGACCGCCATGACCCTTTTCCCCTGCGACTGCTGCGGCGGCAACGCAGGCCCCTATAGCAAACGCATGCTCACAGAACTCACCGCAGACTACGCCTCCAAAGACGGCACCGCCATCCGCGACTACATCCACATCCTCGACCTCGCGCGCGGCCACCTCGTCGCGCTCAACTACCTGCGCCAGCACCACCCGGGCGCGCGCGCCTGGAACCTCGGTACGGGGAAGGGAAGCACGGTGTTTGAAATGATCAAGGCGTTCGGGAAGGCGGTGGGCAGGGAGCTGCCGTATGAGGTTGTCGGGAGGCGGGCGGGCGATGTGTTGGATCTGACAGCGAATCCGGAGCGGGCGAACCTGGAGTTGGGGTGGAGGGCGGAGAGGACGTTGGAGGACGCGTGTGAGGATCTGTGGCGGTGGACGAGGAACAACCCGCAGGGGTATCGGCAGAGTCCGCCGGAGGAGCTGTTGGAGAAACTGAAGGCGGAGAGGAGCAAAGTTGCTTGATGGTGACGGGAGATGAGGTTACGACCTTGTCCCAACCTCCTGTCAAATATGACTACTAATCCGCTCTCCCCCATGTCAAAACCCATGTTTTTTAGAGGCGGATACTTGCACACAACCCATTTTTTTCATGCTTAAACTTCTTTTTCTCAAGCAGAGGATTTTGCTTTGTACATAGAAAACCCATAGACAAAATAATACAAGTTTCATAGACGTAGAAGGATAAGCAATCATGGGTTCAGCTACCAAAAAGATCAACATTTAAAAAAGAAATGGGATGTGGTTATGCTAAGTTGGTCGACAGCGGAACACAACGCAGTCATTTTGATCGAGGTGGGGAAGAGTTAAGAAAATGAATTTCTAGTTGTAGCAAAACACTCCAACCTACTGCATCCTGAAATGCTAAACCCGCCCCCCCTCTTCTACTTGCCAATTCCAATCCAACTCCAACCAATGCGCCACCCCTCAACACCAATGGCCAAACCCACAGCATGCACCATCCCTCACCCTTTCCTCTTCCTCTCTCCGCTCAAACCCTAAGTCTGCACCTTATGATCCCCCCTGACCGCCTGCTCGTAACTCGGCGGCACCGCCCCGCTACTTCCTCCCTCCCCACCATTGGCTCGCGACTGCTGCTGCTGCTGCTGCTGTGGCGGCGGCGGCGGCGGCGGCTTAGCTTGTCCCTGTCCCGCTTTCATACCCTCGTCCACGCCGCCGTAGCCTTGCTGCTGGCCTCCCTGGCCTCCTCTGATACTGCCGTAGCTCTGCTGCCCACTGCCACCACCCTGCTGCTGCGCGAGTCCGACATTATAGTGTGTTACTCTTCCTCCTGATTCGCCGCCATCGTTGGTTATGGGTTCGTAGGTGTCGGATGGTTCGGGGTATTTGGCGATGATGTACCTAAAATAACATTATCAATACCAAAATCTCTTTTTTAGAGGGAGTAGCAGAGGCGGTTACCAGGCATGCAAAAGTCCGGGTATATACCCAAGCACGCAGAGGAGGATGTTAACAAGAGAATCGGCGGTACAAAAGCCTGTTTTTATCCAGACTGTGCGGGTGTTAGCTGGGATTTTTGGGCGGATGGGGGGGGTTTTGAGGATGAGGGGGGGAAGGAAGGTGGTGGGCGAAAGAGGGAATGGAGCAAGGAGAGGAGACCGTACCTGCAACAGGGGGAAATAGGATAGCTATAAGGGCCAAGAAAATGTCACTTGTGCACATCGTTTCGACTTCCTTTTCAGCAGAAATCCCTAGGATAATTTGTAATGAAGAAAGCCAAGATAATTCGATGGCGTTGTGGACGTCTTCGATGTAAGTTATATGTGTCACAAGGAACTTGGGAGCATTGACGAAGAGGTTCAGATTCGGAGGGCTCAAGTCACGTGATTGAGTCACGTTGGGCAAGTTGGCTGAATTCCTGCTGCTATGCTATTGATACTATATAGAACCCAAAGATGAAGGTGCATATAGCAGTGTCCAACTCCCGATCATCTTCAAACCACAGCTTGAGATTGTTCTCAGTGCAAAGGGTGGCTGTTGCCCATCAACGATAGCGAGACCCGCAAGGTTGGAAAGTTGGTAACTGTACTCTCTATGTCGAGAGATGTACAGTCCATAGGTAGGCACTTGTGCTTCGAACTAAGCGGGAAAATAGTAAACCATTGCACCTTCCATACTATGCCCAAGATCAAGCCTCGATTGGAGTGGGAACGGGTCTAGAGTGGTATGGTGTATTCGATTGCTGGTTTCAGTTCACGAAGGGTGATTTTGGCAGACGAGGGACAACGTTCCTTCGCGACTATCATGCTCGATTTTCGCTGGAAAGTCATTCAGGCTATCTACACAGACCATTGGTCGAGCTTCAATCACGTGGACGGTGTTGATTTATCATCACCGTTGATCTTTGTCTTTCATAATAAATTCTGACAACGAGTCATATAGATAAGGTCATCCCACGAAGATAGAAAGAGGGAGAGACTACCAAATCAGTAGTCCAGTCTAGCTCGAGCATTGCGATTCAAAGCTACACTTTTTAGTCCATTCCACAACATGAGTACCCAAGCATTCGGGGTCTCCATCAAGGTGGAACCCAGCGTGCTATCGTCTCCCTCTCCAGTGCTACAAAAGCCAACTCTGGCACCAAATTCCTCTATGGATATTGAGATGATCCCTTTGAGCCAAGATGCTGGAAGAAAAGATTCCGCCCGCAAAACTAAAAGTACAACCGAAGCCCCTGTTATTTCTAAAACCCCCAATGAGCTGGAGATGAGCCGTCCCTCGAGCCCCCAAGGTGGTCGCAGCGTGGACGTAGTCCAGACTTTTTGGAACCCGTACATGAACAGGTTCCGTCTGGCTGCGGCGTGCGTTATATCTCTTGGACTTGGAATGAATGATTCTTCTTCAGGCGCTTTGCTTGCCTATATCGAAAAGCAAGAGTTTGCCCCAGTGAAACACCAAAGGGAAGTGGCTTATATTCATGCAGAGACTACAGCATAGGCTATGCTATCGTGTCCATAATCTTCGTATCTCAAGCTCTTGGGTTTGCTGGTGCTGCTTTCGTTGTCAATACATTAGCATTGAGGTTTGGACGAGCAAAAACTCTGGTGGTAGCGGAAGCATTGATCATAGCCGGATATGTCTGTCTGGTTACTACACCTCCCTTCCCTGTTGTTGTCATCGGGTAAGTTGTGCCCCAACGTTCTAGTTCTCGTGGACCCCCCTCCTCTCCTCATGCTCTTCTGCTGATGCATCTTCTAGCTTTTTCATTGCTGGTATTGGCATGGCCATGAACCTTGCCATCACTCAAGTTTTCGTCTCAAACCTGGCATCCAGCACCACGCTTCTTGGCATTTTCCAAGGCTGTTATGGTATTGGCGGAGTTATAGGTCCTTTGATTGCCACCTCCTTGGTATCTCGAGGTGTATCATGGTCTCGTTACTATCTCCTTACTCTGGGCATTGCGGTTATTAGAGTATTCAGCTCGAGCTGGTCCTTCTGGCACTATGAGCGTGACACACTTCTACCACTGATGTCAACATTGGAACAGACGGCAAGCCGCCAACAGGCTTCAGCGAACGCTGTTGGGAATTCGAAAGGAAAATGGCAATCTTTCAAGGCAATCTTAGGGAACAAACCAACCTTCCTAGGCGCTCTATTCATTTTTGCGTACCAAGGTGCGGAGGTCTCAATTTCAGGCTGGGTGATTTCGTTCTTGGTCCAGTATCGCAATGGCGATCTTACTCGAGTTGGATATGTAACTGCAGGTTTCTGGGGAGGCATTACACTGGGTAAGCTGATTTTTTGCAGCAACCGTTTCAAACTTTAGCTGATATATCAAGGTCGTTTCTTACTCGCGCACTCTGTCCACTATCTTGGTGAACGCAAATTCGTGTTTGCTCTGTCTGCTGGCGTAAGTCATCACTCAGCTCATGCGCTTTTCGGCCTCAGCATTGGTGAATGTTAGCATGACAAGGAACAATCGCTGAATTGTTTGACAGGCTTTAGTTCTGGAGCTGTTAGTCTGGTTTGTCCCATCTATCCCAGGTGATTCCGTCGCAGTTGCTCTATCTGGTTTCCTCCTCGGGCCAATTTATCCATCGGCAGCTAGTCTTTTCGCACGCCTCATCCCGAGACAAATGCAAGTGTCGTCCTTCTCCTTTATTGCATCCATCGGAAGCTCTGGTGGTGCCATGGCCCCCTTCATAACCGGCATCCTGGCTCAACAGTTTGGAACCTTTGTTTTGCATCCCATTTGTATTGGCTTATTTGCAGCCATGGCGGGCTGCTGGTGGCTTTTGCCGAAAGCGGAGAAGAAGTCGGAGTAAAAACTATCAGAGTAGACGGCTCGAGTATCTTGTGGCCTGTAATAATGAAGGATGAAAGGATACTATATGGCTAAGGACCGTTGTGATCTCAAAACCCAAATTATGAAATTGGTCTCTGAAGAGGATAGAGATGACAAGAGTCCAGTCAGGAGTGCTAGCATCATTCTCCAGGATCAGAGATGTTCTACTACATCCAATAAGCCCATGTTGCTAGGCAGGAAACAGTAATACAAAATAGAACCAGTAGGTAGGATGAAAAAGAGTTAGCAGTTGTACAATCTTAATTTTGGAGTGAAGCAATAACGGTGAATATATGGCCTTTGAATCTCCATGCTCTAACACCTATGAGTTCGCGAAACAACCACGGACAGGAGAGTCAATGAAACACTCTTGTTCTGGACAAGCAGGATCAACATCGAATAGATCTATCGTTAATGTAAATTTGATTCACGGACATATCTTCCTAACTCCGTCTGTTGTCACCTGTGTACCGAGAAGACTGCCCCTCGTGTGCGGGGCCACACGCCCTTCACAATGGCATGTCTCTCTCTTCACGACTCCTAACCCATCTCCCTCAAAGATCCACCCCCCTAACCCGCCTCTTAACCCTCCGCTCTCATCTCGCCCCATCCTTCCACCCACGCTTCCCCGCCTCTCGACCCCTCACGATGGCACCGCTCCCGAAAACAATGAAAGGTGTCCGTATCTCCAAAACCGGCGGAACCGACGTCCTCGAACACCGCACCGACCTCCCCGTCCCAAGCCTCAAAGAGGGCCAAATCCTCGTCAAGAATGATTTCATCGGTATCAATTACATCGACACCTACTTCCGCACTGGGCTCTACCCTTCGCCACTGCCCATGATCCTCGGCAAGGAAGCCTCGGGGAAGATAGTGGAGATGGGCCCAGGGAAGCATCCGAGCGGCTTGGCAGTGGATGATCGGGTGGTGTGGTTGGGGGTGGAGAGTTATGCGGAGTTTAGCGCCGCACCGAGCGAGAAGGTTTTGCGGATTCCGGAGGGGGTACGTGACCTTCCTCGGGGCTTCTTAGCTTGCTGCGTTTGGTTTGCCCGTGGTGCTGAAAGAAAACGCTAGGTGAAATCTGAAGACGCCTGTGCCGCTGTCCTTCAAGGCCTTACAGCCCTCACTCTCGTCACCGAGGCCCATCCCGTTCAGCGCGGAGACTGGGTCCTCGTTACCGCTACCACCGGTGGTGTCGGTGGCTGGCTGACCCAGATCCTCAAGGCTAAGGGCGCGCATACTATCGGTACAGTGAGCAGGCAGGAAAAAGTAGAAATTGCGAAGGAGCAAGGGGCAGAGGTCGTGCTTGTTGAAGGGGAGGACGATGTGCTGAAGGCTGTGAAGGAGAAGACAGGAGGGGCGGGTGTGGTGGCAGTGTTTGATAGTGTGGGAAGGGCGACGTTTGAGAGGAGTTTGCAGTGCCTGGCAAGGAAGGGGACAATGGTTAGTTATGGGAATGCGAGTGGGGCTGTGGAGCCGTTTGCTATTTCGTAAGACCCTTAGTTCTTTTCGTTAGTGTTGAATGTCTCTTATGAGAGACGATACGGAGCTGGAAAGGTGGGAGTACTGACCGTTGCCCTAGAAAACTGAGCGCGACCAACGCCAAAGTCGTAAGACCTACGCTGTTCAACTACATTTACACACGGGAGGAGACCGAGCGATACGCAGATGAATTATGGAAGATGATGATTCAAGACAAATTTACCGTTCGGATTCATGAGATCTATCCATTGAGGGATGTAACTAGGGCGCACACCGTAAGTGATGGTCTAATCTCCTATTTGACGAGGTTTTATTTATATGGCCCAATTAGGATATCGAGAGTCGGAAGACAATGGGTAAGCTGCTTATGACGCCGTAGACTGAGAAACTTGGAGCAAATTAAACAGCTCCCCGTCAAAGTCGTGACCCAAGGACGTGCTGGACCTAAGTATGCAAATATGCGGACTCTCCGTTACGCCTTATTCTCCTTCCTCCACGTTTTCTCCCTCTTCATCATCTGCCTTGTTTTCCTGTTCAGCATTATCCTCGTCGTCCGAGCGGCTTTCACCATCCGAACCCCCAATCTCTTCACCCCAGTTTCCCGCTTCAACAGCCTTGTCTCCATTGCTGTCCTTAGGCTTCTCTCTCATCGGCAAAGGTGGTCCCGGCTCCCTCCACCCATACATCAGCTCGTTGGGCAGAATTTTGTAAAACGAGCAAAGGACCCCGAAAAGCGCATCGAAGTACGACACTCCGAAACTGAGCTCCGTAACCGTGGTTTCGAACTTCATCCCCACGAAGCACTTCTCAAGGACATGGTCTTCCACCCAGAACTCGTATTCCTTGACTTCTCGATCGTTTGCAGCGGCTGCTGCTTCTTCCTCTTCTGTTAGATCTTCGTCTTCGGCCGCAGGGCTGTACCAAGTCTTTGCTTTCATGATACCCACGGGCTTGAGGTCTTTGGCGAGGTCGTGACTGTAGATGTTCAGAACGTGCTGAGTTGCTGGCATCAGTTCCGTGACTTCGAGCCCCACGTCGGTAATACTACTAACTCCTATAGTCTTCTCTTTGCTTTGCTTTTCGTACTTCTCGAATATATCACTCCTCGCATTTGACGCCAAGGCGACTTTGAAAACTTTTCTCGCCATCTCTAGACTCATTCCTTTATTTACATCGCTCCCTTGTGCCCATTCTTCCTCTCCTGTCGTGTACAATCCCCTGAATATCCCACCGAAGATCTCGGAACAGGCGGTGTTGAAGTGGCCCGGAAGCAAAGCTTGTGCTTGGACGATTTGCCAGAGTTCCTTCTCGGCGAGGGAGCAAAGGTTCCGGGCGGTATAGACCTGGGAACGATATTCGGGGCAGACGTCATGGTGGAGGAGGTAGTTGAGGAAGTTGAAGATGATGGTTGTGTGGGATTTGATCTGAGCGTGGGAGGTTAGGTCATAATGGATGGGGAGCCGAGAAGATAGAAAAGCCGCTACGCAGGCTTCAAAGTCGAC
>JAABUO010004194.1_pt1 | contig 16995 bp, 19 predicted proteins | sample 5559291 | NCBI WGS metagenome assembly JAABUO01 (sample SAMN10711878, study PRJNA513372) | rock metagenome | isolation source: Antarctica rocks | place: Antarctica: Victoria Land, Finger Mt sud | reverse complement strand
CACCAGCGGGGTCTACTTGTCTGGCCAGATGCAAGGCATCTGATGTTGCCAGATCGGCATTTGCTGGGGTCACAGCCAGGATGATGGCATTGTCACCCTGCAAAGGTCAGAAGCCAATGACATCAATGCCTTGAATAGGTTGGATCCACCAAAGCGTGTGACAAGGAGTGATGAGTAGCAGCTGTTTGCTGGACGCAATACACAGCAGATGGTTGGGCATTGACATGACATGCGTCACTCGTTTGTCAATTGCAGCTGACCGGCTGCTTTACCTTGATATATGTGCGGGCCATGTCTTCCAAATCCTTGACAATGCTCTTGGGCTGCCCATCAATTGGGACCTTGGTGAGACCTATGCATCATGACCACATTGTCATGACATGACAAACATGACAGACAACGTTCGTGACAGCATTCTGCCATTGCTCTGCTAAGGCAGTCAAGCGCTGGTTTATGTCTGCTGGAACTTTTCAGGAACAGTCAAGAGCTTCATTGTCCACTCCTAAGAGCTCCACAGAAGGCATCCAGGCCTTGCTGATCAACCCTTGCTGATCATTCAATGCTAAGCAACAGCTGGAAAGCAGCGTATTATGCTTGATGTCAAGGGCTAGTGAGTTTGTTGCTGTCTATACCTGGCATATCTACCAGCGTCAGGTTGGGAACCAGTGGGGAGTACACAGTCAGCTGGATTGGGTCAGCTGACACCACCTTCCCATGCTGCTGCAGATACCTCTTGGTCTCTGCCTCAATCTCACCCATGATTGCGTCTGTGGGCACACCATAAGTCAGTCAGTCAGTCAGCAAAACCAATACAGAGGATATACTTGTGACATGGGCTGACCAATTTACAAGTATAAGTATTTTGACACTTGCTGTTTTGCTGCCTGCTAAGAGTGAGGCTCAGCTAGGTGTAGCTGGTTCTGTGAGCTGCTGACATGCACAGAGAGAGATGCTAGCACCAGAAAAGTCAATACACTTACTGAAGTCATAGATCTTCTCCTGGCCTCTGTGCAGGAAGACACCATATTCACGTTCATCTTCCCCCTCTAGATGCACTAGCTGCAGCACCAGAGGTCTCCTGGTGACAATACCAGTTCCACGGGGCAGAAAGTCCTTGCCGACCACAGCCTCGAGCACAGAACTTTTGCCAGAACTCTGCATACAGAGGGGCAATGTAAGCTTCTGTGCAACGTGGAGTGTGAACAAGAACATCCTCTTACTTCCTGCTGCGCATGCCAGCACAGGTTCACTGAACAAAACCGTCTATGGTGGTGGTTGCACTGAGCAATCAGAAGCTTGTTTATGCTGAAAGAAGCAAATGACACCAGAGATTGTCCTTGTGATGTAGCAGCCGAGGGGGCCAATTACCTGTCCTCCAATAACAACAATGCTGGGCAGCATCTCCCATAGCCCTGGCAGGTCTGAGTCTTTCTGGCCAGCAGTATCACCAAGCAAAGTACAGGCACTCTGCAGCCTGTTGACCAACTTCAACACCTCATCCATGGCTGCTGATTGAGAATGAGCAGCCTACTGGGCTTTGACTGTTGTGCTGATGGGCCCAACCAGCACCCTGCAGATTACTTCGTAGATTGAGGGCGCCGGCTATTGTGCCGCAAAAGTCAGACTGGCTGACTGGTGGCAATACTTGCAATCAGCCAGCTCTCAAAACAACCCAAGCCTGCGTCTTGTGCAAAGAAACAGCGCACCTTCGGTCAACCTAGCGCTTCTGCAGAGGCAAATTCTAGGTCACAGCCAAGAGATACCAAAACCAACCGAGTCAGTAAGGTAGAGCTGATGCGCAACTGCGATATGGTCACGGGACCTGCAGTGCGATCACCCGTTTTGTCGATGCTAACGCAACTAGCACTAGCTCACGAACAAGCGACGGATCCAGCTGGAAGCATTGCAATAAACTTTTGCCAATTTAATACCCCAAAATAGTCGCAATTGCCTTTGCGCTGACTTTGACCAATTTTGAAGCTAGCCTTGGAATTAAGCAGTGGTCTATGACTACGCTAAGAAGTCGGGCGCAGTGTGGGTCAGGCGCACAGACCACGCAGATTCAAGGCTGTTCCCAGCGAGATCAACAGCTCATGATGCACTTCAGTGCTCGATCAGCCCGAGTTTGACCTAAGATCAGCTTTCCTCAAGTTACCTGCGATAATACCGATGGCTCACGTCGGCAATCACAGATGGGTCGAAAGATTTGCGCAACATCAAGGGCCCATCTCGCAGCTGGACATGATTTGGATGACCGGCAAGCTCACGCTGCCATCAGACATGCATGCCAAGTGGAGAACCGATGAACACACCGCATTTTCAGCAGGTCTGCTACACTGAAACGCACTCAGGCATTGCAGCTAAATTATTGGGCTCAAGCACGGCGAACCATAGTTTGCAAGAAAGCTGTTGCTACAGGTCATGCCTGCCTTGACCTGACTCTGCCGGAAGAAATACAACTTGATGGTTTGCAGTTGCAAGGCCTCATATCCTCATGCCTAGGAAGGGACAAGTAGGTTTATCACATGCTATGCCATGATGTGAGGGAAGCAGCTTCTTACGTTGTTGCAATCTGCAGGTCTGATCTATATGTCCCTGTCTTGACCATGAGCCTGTCTGGGTGCAAGGTGAACAAGCATAATCATTATGTAACAAGAGCCAGAGCACGAGCAGTTGTATTGAGCAAATGCTGCATGATGCAACTTATGATCACCGCCGTCACACCAAATTGGTTGCGATTGCTATGGCTAATAATCAATGCAAGCTCAATTGTTCAAACATAATCTGATATAATCATGTTGACCGTGTCAGTCAGGTGGACCATGCTGCCATCTGGAGGCTTGCAGCAGAGATCATGGCTTTGGGCAGTCATTGCATGCTGCGCAATCTAGACCTCAGCAGCTGCAGTTTGCCATCAGGTCTGTATGGTCCGCTTTAGCTGCATGTGTATCCATGCTCTTCCATGTACTTTGCATACTTCCAGCTTTCACCTAAAACAAAGGGATGCAGATCCCTGCATACATGTGCTGGCTTTCGTCATAAGCTTTCTGCCTGCAGATGCGCTTGGTTGGTTGGCATACCTGCGCCCTGCCACAGAACAGCTTCAGAGGCTGGACATCAGCAACAACCCTTTGCTGCGGCTGAACTCCTGCAGTAAGCGCCCAAACCCTAAAGCCTTGCTGCAGCAAGCCCAAACCCTAAAGCCTTGTACCTTTCGCGCACCAAAGGTACAAGGGCCGCCATCAAGCGTCCAGGGATCAGAGGCAGAGCTCACAGTCTCTTGTTGTGTATAAGCACGACCGGCATCGTCATGCCAATCTGTCATGTGCTCATGACACCACTTGCTGTTGCTTGTCTGTGTGCCTGGCATACACAGCACGCATAGACTGCACAGACTACAGTCTCACACAACATGCTGAGGCCAAGAGACACTCTGCAGAGCAACTACTGGAGACTTCGATGCTGTTTGAGGATGCCCCGCTGAGACTGCTCTCCATTCACCACACTGGCATGACCAATGAGGACCTCTGCCTGCTGTTCGATCAGCTCACAGCTGATCCAGAGGAGATCTCGACACAGGCATACCTCACATGCCTGAAGCTAGGGCCTGCAGTGCACTGGACTTCAGCATCAGCCAGCCAGGCAGTGCCGTTCACACCTGAAATTTTGCAGCATATGGTTGACATGCTGAAGGGCCTTTTAGAGCTGGAGGTGCTACAAGTGTGGGGTCTGGATGCAGAGCAGCAGGCAAGGCTGGCGGATGCGTGGAGCTCTGTCAAGGCACATCCTGGTCATGTTACCACAGCAGCTGACTCATTCAGAATTTGCACGAGCCCAAGGTATACCTTCCCTTGTGTGCAGTTTCTCTCAGGCGGTGTCCATGAGGTGTATCAGTACCAGAACAACAGACCTCCTTGCAAATAGCAGCTACCTGTATGCTGATGCACACTCTGCTTTGTTTGACAAGCGGCACACTGAAAGGCTGGACGTCAACATGCGCCCTGCCTTTTACTGGACACTTGTGCTGAAGACTGCAAGTACATCATTGTTTGAGCTGGCAGTTTTGCTAAGATGACTGCTCTCTCCGCAGTGATGCTGAGCATGCTGTGGAGCATTGGCCCAAGCACTGCAAGCTACCCACCCAACCACCCCCTGCACCCACCCCTTCACCCCTGCCATCCCCTGAGCGTGGTGAGCAGCCAATGTCCAGGGTATGCTGACCATCTGACCCTGTCTATTGCTGACATCTCATCTGCTACGAGAGGCTCAGTAAGGCAACAACCACTATGACAATCACCTTGACTCTCTCTTATCGAGCAACACAGATTCCATCAGCACTTTCTCAAGTGTTTCTACTAGACACCCTACACATAGATGTCATATTGACCATCTACAGCAACGAGACCAAGTACGGAAAATGCAGCATTTCAAGATATGCTGCTACGCAGGATCTGATGGTCTGTGAACTGATGGATGCTCACTCTTGTTCACGCTGCAGGGAAGTGGTGGTGAGGCGGCAGGTGGTCATCAGTCAGTGCCTTCCCCATCAGATGTTGCTCCTGGACCAGACCCACACGGCCTGGAAGCTGATGGTACGTACAATGCAGATGCTTGCAGTTGTTCTCAGAGCTGCAACATCTGCAGCAAAGAGCAACAGGCAAATTTGGCTAGCCAAGCGTATGTACACCCCAGCGTATGCACCTCTTGTGCATTTGTGTTTATGTTTCCCAGCATATCATCCCTACCATCATGCTGACTTTGGTCACTGAGTCTGGACATGCTTTTGTAATGTACAGTTACATCCATGCACCCCGGTTGGCTTCTGTCTGTTGTCTGCCTGCCTGCCTGCCTGCCTGCCTGCCTGCCTGCCTGCCTGCCTGCCTGCCTGCCTGCCTGTCTGCCTGCTCAGCATAAGTATGACTGACCGCTTTGCTTGCTGGCAGATGACTTTCAGCTGCTGCCACCACGCCATACACCGCAGCACCATGCACTACCCATACAGCGTTCCCGACCACAAACCGTTGCAGCTGGTTCAGCGAGAGTGGCCCAGCATGCCACTGCTAAGCTGCGTCACCGCTCAGGGCACATACACCGGCACAGACAGTCGTGGAAGCCACCCAATGACACAGGGCAAGCTCCTAGCCTGATAGACCATAGTCCACCACATACCATCATGGTGTCTCCCAAACCGGAACAGCTGCATTGGCTGCATATCACAGCATTTCTGCCTATATCCCTGTCAAGCTGGCTGAAGCTTTTGTCATCATGCAGTCAGAGATGGACACTTACAAATGCGTTGTGTCCACAAAGCATTTAAGTTTTGACATGAACTGCTGATCAAGGGCTCTGTCAAGACATCAGACAAGGCTGCTAAACAAAGACTGTGCCCTGCAGTGAAACTGCTGTCAGCCGCTTGTACGCCAACTTGGGCTTGGGGTATGATGCTCCCAACTCGGTGGATGATGCCGAGTTTGCTGACAACCCCAGACAAGGCAGACCAGTTGGGCATGCCCGCTTACAGCCTTCTGCATATGCTGCTGGTGACGACATGCGACATCACAGACATCCAGGTGGGTTGCTTTGGCCTTCCTCTGGGTGCTGCACCCAATACGTCAACATGAAACATGGTTGTGGAGCAGCTACCAGCCACGAAAGCACCATCAATGAATAGCCAGGTCCAAAAATAGCTGCTGTAAAATAAGCATGTGCATCAATGTCCAAACCTAGTGATGCCAAATTGAACATCTCCATTATCCAAAATGACTGATGTGAGTGAGGGTGTAAAGCATTTTATGGCTGACAAACAAACATTGCATTGTCCACTGCTTTGGTTGCTGCATTGATTGATTCAAGATGACTTGGTAGTGATGTGAAGAAGGTTGAGGTGACAGTATCACACTTGTGCAGGGCGCAGGCAGCAAAGCAATGGACCACGTCAGAGAGCTCGCGCAGTTGCACCTGAGTATGGTGGAGGTAGGGAGTATGACATCGAGGCAGAGTTCATGAATGAGCTTGGCCCACTGCCAAAAGCGCGCCCTGATGACGGGGATGGTGGTAAGATCACAATCAGTACTGAACTTGATTCATGATATTGTGTGCATGACATGTTGTGCTTCAGTTGTCTTCTCACCATATTGTTACTACAGCTGTCAGATCACTCGTGAGGCCATGTTTTGCATTGGAGCCTTGTACTTGCAAGCGGCACAACAAGCTTTATTGACTAATGAAATGCTTGATGACTGAGCACCTCAAGCTTACTGTCTGTTCTTATAGCACACCATCCGAAGCAGACTTCAGCACCATGTGCCAGCAGGGCATGTACATGGTTATGTATGCACAACATGCAAGACTGCTGCAATACACTGCCAATTATTTTGCGACCCAACTTTGAGTCTTGCAGCAAAAGTAGTCAGCACAGTTCTGCTACTCAGTCTGACTTGTCATCTGCATGTTGCATCTCAGCATACCCTGTGAGCCGACTTTGGTGTTGAGTATGGTAGGTACTGTCAGGAGGCCAAAGCACAGACGTCAGGCAGCCCCCAGGGGTGGCCACATTGCTGATGATGCTGCTGGTATGGACTTTGATGCATATGAAGATGCAGCCAACCAACCCATGGTGTGTAGTCTGTCCAGTCAAGAACACATACTTCTTGACAAGAATGGCATACATGCAAACAGGTAGACTGGAGACAATATGCATGCCGTCACATGTCAGAGGGCGGAGTAGGCTTCACGCAACACATCAGGCATTGTGGAACAGTGCTGTGCAAGGGACGTAGCGCAGCTGGCCATAGTCTCCCACTGCGTCCACACCCTGCTCACATGAGCCACCTCAGAGGTGCTGCCACGTTGTGGTCACAGTTGCCTGATGGATGCTGTGCACTGAGACAAGATAGCTTGCTGCAATAGAACCTGAAAGGTACACCAACAAGATGACATGTGAATGTGGCATACAGGATTGGCAGGCTGAGCCTGACATGCTAGACAGCCACAGAGCGAACAGCATTAGCCCGAGGGGCCAGCATAATCACTGGGCTCATGGCTTGTCCCCATCACCGACAAGGCACAACAGCAGCCCAGGGACAGACCTGGAGTCAGATGGCCCCACCCACCAGAGCCCCCAAGTGCCGGCAGATCAGCCAGCAGGGGTGGACAGTGATGACAACTTTGAGGTGTCAGATGATGCTGATGAGCGTCAGGTGCTACATCTCCGCGGCTGAATGCCTGATTGAACCCCTTTGTCTGTGCATTGAGTGCTGCTCCTGGTGACAATGAGGAGCTGCACACACTCAGGCCCTGTTTGACAATGAACGAAAAGGACTGTACTAGCAGCAATGCTGTCCTTGCTGACAGACACATGCACCTTGAGGAAGACATGTGTGCAATGAGGTGTCTCTGACTGACTGAATGACTGACTGACTGAAGAGTAGTGGAATGCGCAAGAAGTTGGTATGGTGAATGACTGAGTTGTGCTTGTGCTTGCAGCTGCGGAGGGGCAGGTGGGATGAAGAGGATGATGTTGGCAGGGGCGGTGACAGCAGTGGGTCTGAGGCTGCTGCTGCTGCGCCAGCTGTGCGGCCTGCCAACATGTCCAAAAGGGAGTGGGAGCTGCTGCAAGAAGCACGAGAGCTGGAGCAGGGCGCCTTTGCCTTTGACAAGTAGGCACAACATTGCACCTCACCCGGAAGATTGCAAGAAGTTTGACTTGTGTCGCTTTGTCTTGCCAAGCTGTTTGACCTCGCAGACTGCTTGCATGCCATGTATGCTTTGCTTCATAAGACTGATGTGGATGCCTGCCGTAATGGATGTGTTAGGGCCTGGCCTTGCAAGCTGTAATGTTGCGCTGACAAGATTCTTTTTGATGAAATTTTATTTTACTTTCTTTTTATCTCATATCCGTTTGTTTTTGTTTTTATGCTGACCTGTGACTCTTGGCTGCAACAGGAACAGGAGCAAGTATCAGCCCAAAGGGCACTTTGACGCAGCAGTGGGAGGGCGCAGGCGCCAACAGAAGGCAGCTGCCGGCAGTGCATTGGAGAAGCTGCGCCAACGCAGGCTGCAACAAGCTGCCCTCACAGGTGCTCCTCATGCACTCAATAGACTTAACAGACTGCATGTGGTCCTTACACATTCAGCCCTCTACACACCGGACCTTGCATCTTATCCCGCATCAAGCTGCTGCTCTTTGCATGTCAGAGGAGACCCTTTTTCAGACTCTGACAGCTGCTTTACACTGGTGCTGTCTTGCACAAACAGGCTACTTAGCCAGCTTGCTGGTGATGTCCGTCACGCAATATTTGAGCCAAGCAGTTGCATTGGTCACATCATTTTTCTTGCTTGCCACAGGGGCAGGAGCTGTGGCCAATGATCCTGATGTGCCAGTCAGTGTATCCGCAGAAACCAAGCACTCTGAGGCAGCAGACCTTCACACCAGCAACAGATCAGGCAACCGGCGGCGGCACTTTGTGGATGATCAAGCTGCAGGTGGTGACTCATCAAGGTCAGATGGGGACTCTGACTCATCATCACCCAATGAGCAAGCCCAGCGTCAGCGTGGTCCACAGCACAGCAGGGGTCTGTCTGCTGCCAACATGCCCATTGACATTACTTACAACGGCAGCAGCAGCAGTGAGGATGACATGCCACTTGCAGCTAAGAGGCATAGGTCTAGATCGCTGCCACGGCAGTCGCAGAGCAGTGACAGCGACTCTTTCTCAAGTCCAGCAGGCAGTCCAACCAAGCTGGCTGACAATGAGACCAGATCTATGTTGCCTGTCCGTCATAGCACTGCTGTGGGTCATCAGCAAAGGGTACAGAAGCAGCGCACTGGGATGGGCAAATCTAGGAAGCTTTCAGGAGCAGAGCGTAGCTCCAGGGTCAAACGTGTCAGGGAGCATAGTCAGTCTGTGTCTCAAGACACGAGCACACAGCCGGGCACGCTCAACCCCACTGCTGCTATGGCCGTATTGCCTCCACCCCATAGCAGGGCCCCCCGAGCATCCTCCCTGGGCAGGGGCCACAGCCCCAGGGAGGGAGAAGCAGCAGAGGTTGAAGATGGAGAAGATGGGAGCGTAGGTGCGCCTGAAGAGGAGGAGGCAGTGGCCTTTGAGGTGCCATCCCAGATGCCCAGGGAGCTGCAGTCTTGGGCTTGGGACAAGTAAGCATCTTTGTTAGGCTGCGTTGCCCCTTGTGGAAACTTGAGTGTTCAGTGCTGGCAGCGCAGGAGGACCCTCTCCTCCCCCTAGGCTGTCCAGCACCCCCCTCCTGCTGTATGCAGACACTCACAGACTCTGTAACAGGCTGTGGTTGCTGTGAAACGCTGAGTCATTGCAGGCGCACCTGCTGGCTGAGGGCTATGTGCACATGCATGCTGGCGCTTTCGGGAATTGTATCGCAGCCAAACTGCTAAATTCCCGCTGCGCAGCGCTCGCACGTGTCTGTTGCTGCAAAGCTTGAGCAATTGCACAAGTAATGAGCTTTTCTCTGGCAGGGCTCGTCCAGATTCAGCAGTAATGCCCTGTGACGCATCCTGTTCGCAAAGAGCTCTGTTCATACTATCCTTTGTTTTTGTGTATTGTATAAATCCATTGAATTCTCTTTGCACCATGGAGAGACAATGCAAAGAAGAGAAAATTGATTTTGCCCTAGCCCAGCTGAGAGCAAAAGAAAACAAAAGCCAGGGGAAACATAATCTTCACTTAATCTGTTGGGATGTATGAGAAGTGCCGATGCTCTAATTGTATAGGAGTGCAGCATATCAAGCTTTGTCTTGCCCCCTTCGTAAAGCTGTTTTATCGATGTGTGCATGCTGGGTCGGCCCTTTGTGAATCTCTACTTTGCAGTTTGCAACAGAGTAGTACCTTCCCAGTCACCCTGTCGCAGGATAGGCCTGTCAGGTTTAGTCAATTCTAGAGGCACGCATAAGGCAGGTCACCCTGTCAATGCCATGGCTGCTGTCTTATGCATTTCACACTGATGAGCGCATCTGAGTCACAGGCACGCATGACACTACACACAAATGCACTCTAAACTGTGAGAAGATCTACCCAGCTCAAGCCAAGAGAGTGCATGAGCCGCTGACCAAGGCGCCTGCACGCCTGTGCAACATGGCACTCAGCGTCACAATCATTCTGATGAAGTCCTAAAACGCGTTTTTACTGTCCACAGGCGTTTCTGAGTTCAAATTTCCATTGTAGGGATGATGTTTCTGAATTAAAATAGACGCTTCAGGATTGAAAAGAGCTCCTGGACTTGCAGGCGAGCTGAACAGCATCCCCCAAACCTGCAGAAGATCTACCCAGCTCAGGCCAAGAGGGTGCGCAGAGCCCCTGACCGCTACTCTGTGGAGGAGGCACCGCCGCTGCACAGAAGCGCCTCTGAAGAACAGCGCAGGCTGGCAGACCAGCTCCACAGAAGTCACCCCCCTCGCACCCACTCAGGTCTGTCTGCCTTGTCTGTAGTTATCCTGATGCTGCTCTTGATTAGAACAGGATCTGTCCTTTGCCTGTTGCCCTTTACAAATGCATGTGGGGAAAAATCAGTTCCAAGCTGTATTGTGTTGCCAGGCATCATTGCTGCTTTTATAGAGCCAAGCAGAAAAGACACGGCTAATGTGAAATACAACACTAGAGGTGAAACTGCGTCTGCAAGTTTTGCTTTGCACTGCCGAATGTGCAATGCGGCATACACTCGGATTCTGCTCTTGCAAGCCACTAGTGGCACATCTTGCCATGTTCACTACAACAGCATGACCATCATACTTGTATACTGCTACATCAGTCCTTGGCACATCTGTGTCGGCAGAGCATCTGTACATGACTGCTCTGCTGACTGTCAGTGTCAACCAGCTTGCTACAGCGAGGCTCAATTGTGTTTGACAGGGAAGAAGAGGAAGAGCAGACAGAGCACACCTGGCGCCCTGGTGACTCCTGTCCAGGTAGAACTTATACCACCTGATAGGCGATGAGCTCATACCAACATTGCAAGCTTTGAGTGTCTTAAGATTGCTGTTGTGACCAATACTGTAACATGCCATTGAAGCCTGGTATTTGCAATTGCTTTTCCCTTTGCAACAGGTGCAATGCATGACATCAGCAATGCAGCTGCTGTGTATACACAGCTTGTGCATCTGCAACCATGCGTGCATGTCTGTTATGTCACACAAATGCGCCTCGAGGCATCACATGTGCCTGAGACACAATGTCCAGAGCTGCCTTGAGGTAGTGCATGTGACCCCGCACGTTTCTAGCTCATCATGAGCTGGAAAGCGAATTTATTATTATTATTAATTATTGTTGTTATTATTATCATTATTATTGTTATTATTATACCGTGACCCCACAGGCTGCCCAGGAATCCAGCAGTGATGATGAGGATGATGACACGCCGCTGGCCATGCTGCCTGCATCAGTCCCGGCAGCCAAGAGGGCCACTGCCTCATCCAGCAAGACTCCTGTGAGCATCGGCCATCAGCCACCTGAGTCTCCTCCCGGTCATAATGCTGCTGTCGCTTCAGATTCAGCTAAGCCCCCTGCTAGCCCACATGTCCAAGTTCAGCCTGACAGCTCAGCGTCTGTGGAGAACAGCAGCGGCAGGTTGGCTGAACCAGCAGCAAGGCAGGGCAGTGACGAGCATGACGCAGCTCATGCAATCCCCTCAGAGGAAGCCCCAGGCATGGAGATACATGCATCCTCTGCTGTTGATGCTGGCTTTTCAGTACCAGGCTCAGAAACCGCACAGTCTGTTCCTCAGTCTGCTGTGTCATTCGGTCATGACCATGAACCCAGTACAGCTGCAGGTGAAGCCATGACTGATGAGCTGCAGGGCACATTGCCAAATCAGAATGCCAGCACCAGCCTCAGCATGAGACACAGTCCCTCAAGCGCCAACCATGCACAGCAGCAGTCTGGCAGCCGGCAGCAGGCCACTACTGATGCTGCTGTAGAGGACACTATGCCTGCTGCAAAGGCTGCTGATCTGATCTCAGACAGCGAGTCTGAAGGGCAGGCAGGAGCAGCATCAGAGGGCTGCTCCCATCCCCAGCATGCTGCCGCTTCAATGCAAGCCTCACCGCCATCAGCCATCAATCCTGCAGGCACAGAACCAGATCTGGCTTCACACGTTGATGACAAGCCAGCGCAGCATGTCAGGCTGTCCAATCATCAACAGTCCCAAGCAGCACCAACGCACACCGACATGCCCAGACCTCAGGCCAGCTCTACATTGGCCCCTCAGATGTCCGCTTCGCCTTCACCACCTTCCAGCTTGCATGACCCCACTGAAGCAGCAGGTGGCCTGCTGCCAGGCAATGCGCAGCTGCCTCAGCAGCATGACATGACGGGCCCACTGCTCAGCAGTACAAGCAAGCTGTCGGGCACCGCCAGGTCGCCGCTGCATGACAGCTCAGCGTCTCTCCTCCAGGCAGAGGCCGAGGCAGCACGCCTTGCACAGCTGATGGCGCCTGTTGTATACAGGCAGCCTCCCCAAGATAGGCAGCTTGCCATTGCTGGACAGGCTCCTCTCGAGAACACAGCTGGGAAGGCAGCTGGTGCATTGCAGACAGAAGGTGACATAGCTGGAGCTGGTGAGGTTCTGTCAGAGCCCAGAGGCAACATGCTGGCAGATTTGTCATGTGCTGATAAGCAGGATCAGGTCCAGTCAATGGCTGAGTCATCAGAAGCAAAGGGCAAGTCAGCAGATGTGCAGACTGACACAGCAGTCTCACAGGTTGCAGCGACAGAGAAGCATGATGGCCTTCAACAGCTAGCAATGCGGCTGGTACAGCAGCAAAATGCAAAGTCAGATCAGATGCCTGCACATTCAATTGCATTGCCCACAGTGGCAAATGAGGAAGCTGCGCAACAAACTGCTGTGGAAAGTCAGCACAGAAGCAATCTTTTGCAGGTTGATGCATATGCAATGCCAGTTGCTGCTGGCATCCTGGATGCTGCAGATCTCGTGATTCCTGACAGGTCAGTAAATTTACCACTGTTGCAATGCTTTATTGCAATGCTGCACGAATGCTAGGTCTGGAACAGCCATGCAACATTGCAAATTGTGCACTGGCACCAAGCTGTAGGTACATGAGCAATGATTGAATCATAGCATCACAACTGACCTCAACCTGTTGGCTGCAGTGAAGAGCAGGAGATCTGACATTCAAGGAGCAGGGCGTTGGGAAAACATCCCCAAAATCTGTTCATGCAGAGTATTAGCACACGCAGCAATATTGCCCGTATGCCCAGAACGAATGTATTGCAGATTTCTCGTTGTGTGGGGTATGGTCATACTGCTGTAGTGAACTGCTGAAAGCCTGTCCTGCTGTCTACTTACACACGACCATGTTTCTTGGGCGTAAGGGCGCTGCCAGCAAATGCTTGAAAGCTGGTGCCAGATTCCACGAAGCGAGCTTGTTGACAAGGAAAAGTTGACATTCCGGCAGCCTCAGTAGCGGAAGGTCGAGCACGTCCAGCATCCAAATTATCATGCAGAAGCTCTGACGAAAGCGATCGAACAATCATTGCCGGGATTGCCGGGAAAGCTCGGTGAACTGTCTGCACATCAAGCTTGTAGGAAGTTGGCTGAGTGGCTGGCCCTGACAAGCAGCGGGCCCGTCAAACCTGTTTGTAGCAGCTGGCAAAGACGATAATCCACCTGCTGCCGGCTGCATCAGCATCATCAATATGCCGGTCAACCTCAGTTGCGAAGCTTCCCCAGAGACATCCAGTGGCATACGTAGACTTAGACAGCTTGCAAGCTTTGGAAGATATGGTGCAGACGTCCTCCCATCTGCTGATGTGCATCGAACTTCAAATAGCTCAGTTGCGCAAAAGAAGTCAAAAGACCCTAGCTTGCTTGCGTCTTCGCTTTCAAACTTCTACAGCTGGTTGAGCAAGCAAGCAGGCCACAAAGTCAGTTTCGGCAGTGGTCCAGCTACAACAAAGGGTAGAGTCTCAGCCAGAAACCAGGTAAACATCTGGACTAAATGGCCTGACCATATTGGCCACCTTCAGATAAAGACGCGCAAAGAGGATGTTAATAATATGCTATGAGACAATACAGAAGCATAATCCAGACTTTTGTCTGTTGTTCTGCAGAGGGCTGAAGCAGCGCCAAAGCTCACAACTGCTGAAAGCAATGTCCCGCTACCAACTTCTAGCTCCCATTGCAAAAGTAAAAGGCAGTCCAAGCAGCAACATGACATCCAGCTGCCAGCTGTCTTCACCATGCAGGTAGACACAGCAGTGCTTGCTGCTCCTGTCACATTTGCAATGCTGCTCTTGCAGCTCAGAGCCCTGCGGCATGGAAAAGTTTGCAACACCAAAATCTTTTGTTTGATTTAGTTGTGATTGGCCTAGTGTACACGGCACACCCCGATGGCTGCCGGCATAAATTACATTCCTGCCAAGGCCAAGGCCCTACCCCATGAGAGGGCATCAGCTCTAACACCAAAGTCTTCCCTGCGTCCTCTGCAGGGTGTGAGTGCCAACACGGCCTGCTTCCACTCTCTCAGCTTCAAGGCTGGCAGCACTCGCATTCATGGCCTGGTGCCAGCACCTCACTCACTCAGTGAGGCGGATCTGTACCTGGATGCACAACCACACAGCCCCCTGCATGGATCTGCAGCAAGCAGCATCAGGTGACCAGATACCCAGCGGCATATGTAGCCTGTTGGACTGGCACAGTTGAACTGGCACAGCGTGTACAGATGCTTCTTGTGCATGCCTGCTTCATCAACTTCCAATCAAACACTGAGACTGCTGGAGCTTGTCAATTTTGGCAAGTGTGATGCTGTGCTCTGATGCCTTGACAGCACAGGTTGCTTGTGAGCTGGCGCTGTCCTCTACTAACAACTGTGTGGTTACTTCCTACAGGCTGTCAGCTTCAACCTCTGCCACACGGTCGCCTGTTGATGCTGTCACGCCATCCAGGATGCATGGCAGCAGAAGCCGCACTGTTCATGCAAACCCATTGTGGACAGACGCTGATCAGCAGGCCCCTGCTCTTACGCATCAGCTTGAGCCTCATGTCAAACACCCCCAGCTAGTTTTGGCATGTCAACACAGTGCTGATGGTCGCCACACTGCTGATGGTCAACATGGTGCTAATGGTCAACACACTGCTGATGGTCAAGCACACCTGCAACTCCCTCACATGACAGCAGAATATAAATCAGTGCCTGAGAGCTCAGTGCCTCAGCAAGTGCCACAGCTGAGTCTGCAGCAGGCAGAGGTGTCTGACAACATGTCTGGCAGCAGCAGCAGCAAGCAGCATGTGAGTGGCTGGGTCAGCGAGCAGTCCAGGTGTAGTCAGACGAGTGGATCTCCCCAGAGTGCAAGGTCCAGCCAGAGCGATGCAACACACCTTGACCATCTGGACGGCTGCATGTCTGAAAGGCATTGGCAAGAAGCACAACAGCAATCAGCAGCTGGTCTCAGCCCCTTTGATGATGCTAGCCTGCCTTCAACAAGTGGCTGCCCAACACCAGACCATGAGACAGCATTGGGAGATAGAGCAGAGAGATGGGTCAACAACCAGATGCTAGCCCATGATGCTGCTGGCACAAGCTATTCAGAGTCTGAGGCAAGCTTGTCAGGCTATAGTGTCTCAGCCAACCCCCTAGCATGGTCAGCAGAAGATGAGCAGAGCCCCAGGTGAGCACAGCTTCTCAAAGCACGTCATTTGCAGACTTGTGTGATCATCCAAGCAAACATGGAGGCACTCCTGACCAGGGCTTTGAGGAGCGTAAGCGCAAGATCTGTTAGTGCGCATGAAGTTACAACTGAGCCATTCACGATCATGCGTCCTTACTGTTTGCAGGACAATACCAGATGCAGTTACTAGCATGCCTCAGAAGGGAAGCCAGCTGCATAACAGTCCTGACAGGGTGCTAAAGAATATGGCAGAGCCCGCTGATGCCAGGCAGGCTGTACAGCAGCACAGGCAGTTCAAAGATATCACTAACACGTGTGAGGCAAGGCGCATGGCGCCAGCAAAAGCTGCGAGGTCAAGGCTGTACAGTCAGGGTCACACAGCAGCTACTGTGGGTGACATGGTGACATTCTGGGAACAACGCGCAAGGGCACCACTGCATACTTCATGCCCTCACTAGTATTACAGTGAGGAACACAAGAGGTAGCATAGACTGCTGCTGTTCCTGAAGCTCTTTACCAGAAACCATGACACTGTACTGAATTTGCTTAGGTCGATACTAGCTCTTACAGCTGCCCATAGCAGCCTTGTGCATGCAGCGCCATGTGTTGAGCACTGTGTGTGTGTAAATGGCGTATCATAAGGGCCATGGTGCAGGAGCCTGACTGCCTCAACGTGTTGGCACCAGGAGGCACTGATGCTCCACCAGTTTGTTTGCACGACGGCACTGTCCAATCTGGGCTTCCGCAGCATTTGTCAAATTGCATTGCATTGATGAAATGAATATAATTCACCATTACGTTGACTCAAAACTAAGGCGTATGCAGCCGCTTGAAAGAGACTCAGATGACAGAATGAGCAACACAGATATTTTACAAATTCATGGGCTTCTCGTTGAGCCATTGTGTGAAGAATAGTTGCTACAGATCAGAGGATCAACCAACATCTTGATGTGCATGCCTGACATTAACCCTACTCAGCTGTACTGCAATGTAAAGAAGTCTAGGGCTCTGCACAGCTGCTGTGAAGGCACTCTGCACCGAACTACAAGCCTAATCAGACTTTAATATACAAAATTAGGTGTTGTACTGAGCACTGGTGATGGACTCTGCGCTGTTCCTGGGGTCCCATACAGTGTGGAACCAGCCATCTTTGTCTGTGCGCTCATAGGTGTGGCTGCCAAAGAAGTCTCTTTGTGCCTGGACCAGGTTGGCTGGCAGACGTGCACGCCTGATGCTGTCAAAGTAACTCAAAGAGGCTGTCATGCCAGGTGTGCCCAAACCTACAGGCACACACAACACATCAGCACAGCTGGCATGAAGCCTATACTTTGCAGAGAGCATG
>JAABUO010004193.1_pt1 | contig 16996 bp, 18 predicted proteins | sample 5559291 | NCBI WGS metagenome assembly JAABUO01 (sample SAMN10711878, study PRJNA513372) | rock metagenome | isolation source: Antarctica rocks | place: Antarctica: Victoria Land, Finger Mt sud | reverse complement strand
GGAGTTGACGTCAATACAGGTATACTGCTCGTCTGCTCAGTGGTTGCTTATTGCTGTCTTTGAGCTACCTGCACAATTGCGCAAGAACCTGCCCAAACACAAATTGGCCTTCTCTTCACAAGAGCCTGACACTTGCAGCTGCTTGTCAATCAGACTGATTTGCTGTGCAGGCGGTGTTGTTGACACATATGCAAGCTTTGTATGGGAACCAGCGCTGGTCAAGATCAATGCGCTTACTGCAGCAACAGAAGCAGCCTGCCTTGTTCTCTCAGTCGATGAAACAGTACGAAATCCCAAGTCAGAAGGCCCTGATGGTCAGGGGGGTCCTGGCCGAGGGATGCCAGGGCGTGGTAGAGGGCGTGGAAGGGGCAGAGGCATGCGTCGATGATCAGCAACTGCACACGGTGTTTATACACACTATGCTCCTGCGTTGCTACCTGTGCCGACTGCTCAAAGGCATGGGTGCCTGTTCTAAAGAGCACCAAATGTGGCCAGACGTATCAAGGGTAGTTGGTCATGACAAGCTTTCCTGGGTGGAGACCATAGCTTGAACAGAAAGCTTTTTCTTTGCTTTCGCGCAATACAATCTGCTTGCAGCTTTGGCCATGTATTTGAACATCAGCTTCATCTAGATCTGCTCAAAACTCAGCTGTAACTTTAACTTTTATACTTCATGCTCACACAAGACTACGTGCACACTGTCAGGCCTGTGCATAAGCTCTGCAGGTCCAAGGTGCGCATACACCCTGCATCAAAGACAGAACGGCAGGACACATGATGTCTTCGCTGTGTGCTTTGCGCATGGGATGCAATGCACTGTTTCGGATTCATACATTAAAAAATGCACTGTATGCCCTGCAACAAGCTGCAAATTCAAATAGAGAGCCTATAAAAGTGACATTCGCATTGTTGTGATTGCCGGACGGCATTGCGTGACTTGTCTCTCGGGGGCGGTTGTCAGCATTACTGCAGCACGAGGGGCAGACGTCTGTACTTGCGCGCCTTGAACAAGGTGCTGTTGCTCGATCCTCAGGGCTGTTGTCTAAGTCAACGCATGCCGTTCTTGTCTAGAAAGCTCAGGTCTTGATGTGCAAACTAGCTTGATCAACAAGCATGGATCAGACTAGCACGGCTTCACGAGACCTCTTGCCTTTGCTCCATCTGACTACTTGTTCTGCTTCCCAAGACGTATGTGCTATATGCGGCCCCTAAATCTAAAGCTGTTCCTGAGACACTTGTCTGCTGGCCCACAGGTTCAGCAGTCAGCGAAACATAGCAGAGCTGATGTGTGCAGATGCTCTGCTCCCAAATACATATACGTACCAACTCTGGATTGCTCAGCAGTCTGGCTGGCCAGCAGCACAGCTGGCACCTACTTTACCAGGATTCGAGGAGCATGAGAGACAGCTGTATAGAATGCAAGCGTGGCCTTCTGCCACAAACAGTGCTGGCACAACAGGTCCGCAGGAACCAGCAGACAATTGCAATGACGAGGCTGGCCCTTCTTATGATACTGCACAATTTGGTCACTATGGCCCACAGGAGGAGCATCTCCCTGACTCCATTGCTGACAGCTCCTTGTATCATAATGCTTCCAGACAGTTACAATTTGCACCAGTTCATCAAGCATACGCTTACAATCAAGATACACTGCATCAGCAAGATCATGCATATCAGTATCAGCTTTATCAGGCAAATGGCATGGCAACAGGCTGGCCTGTTGAGCAAGCTGATGAAGCATTGTTGCTCTCTGGTGGCAGACGCAGCGCAAAACAGCAGCTGTTTGCTGATGCTATGGACCAGGAGAACATAGATCCTGCATCTGTGTACTGTCATCAACAGACATGTCAGCAGCAACAAGGGCAGCATCAGCAGCAGCAGCAGATACAGCTTGTTGCATCTGTCAAACATCATTATGGCAGCAATGCTGAAGTGCCACCAGTGCTTGGACCCCCTGAAAACAAATGCCAGAGGGGTTATGTGTGTGCTTCGCAAGATGTGGAGCCTGTCATAGGTACAGCAAACAAGATGCAGGCAGCTGCAAATAGCGGCAGAGCTCCTGAACATGTTTTAGGCTCAGCACTTGGGCACAGTCAGCCGGAGGTGTCAGCGTCAGGCATCACAGCTGTGCAAGATCAGAGTACTCAGCACAGACAGCATGGAGATGCGCAGCAACACAGTGGGTTGACACCAGCACATACCAGTTGCACTGCTTCGGAAAGCCACTCATTGAGCTCAGAGCCTGAGATCAATGGACAGGCAAGTGCTGCGTTGCGTTTTGCTGAAACGTGATTGCAGGTTGTGTCATACCCTCTCTGTATGCTGTCTCCTCCCAAGCGTTAGCACACACAAGGTGAAATGCAGAAAGCAATGCTTTTCTCAACTGTGTGCAAATGGATGGTAATATCTCTGGGCAAGTACTGAGCGCTCAGTTGCTGGTGCAGCAGGCGAACAGGCCTGATGCACTGCTTGAGCTCTTGAAGCAGCATCTGACTGCTGACAAGGTTGCAGTCACTCACGAAGAGCAGCAGCCGGCATACATGCACATACAGCCTCAACCGAGGTCACAGCAAGATGTGTCCCAGCAAACACTTTTACCGGACTGCACAGCACTTTTGAACTCAAGGCAGACACAGACAGAGGTTCATGCAGACCAGTCAACCTCAGAGCACACCCAGACTGAGGTGCATGCACATCAGGTCATGTCACAGCAGAGCCAGACAGATACGCTTCTGGAGCTCCAGACAGATCTGGGCCTATGGCCGTGGCAGCATATGTCTCTGGGGACCCAAACTGCATCCCAGCTGCAGCAACAGGTCTCAGTGCAGACTCAGACTGGGTCACCATCTTCTATCGTGCTGTCAGAGGAAACTCAGACACCTTTGCTGCTGCAGCAAGCTGTCTCCACACAGACAGTGGACAGCTTGTGCCTGTCGCAGTCCACACAGCAGACACAGACTGAACAGCAGCTGCAGCAGCCAGCCTCAACACAGACAGCATCTGTAATGCAGGTGTCCCAGTCGCTGCAAACAGCAGAAGTGCTACAGCACACGACATCAACGCAGGCGTTTGCTCCGCTGCAGCAGCCAGTGCTGACACAGACTGATGCAGTGGCAACTGCTGAGGCTGCCTGTCAGTCCTGCCATGATAGTGAGCAGGCCCGTGCTTCACAGCAGAGGCTAGAGGATCTGCAAGGAGAGGTTTCTGGGCTGCAGCTGAAGGTGCAGTCTCTGCAAGGCATAGTGGATACTCAGGAACAGCAGCTGCAGGCAGCAGCTGGCCAGTCCTCTGATCAAGTAAGCTACATACAAGTACTCAGGATCTGATAACTAGGGTACCAAAGTTCTGACCTTCTAAGTCTTTTGCAAGGCATCTCTGGCTGCTAGAGCTGCACTTGAGACAATGTGGTGACAGGCCTTAGATACACAGTAGCCTAACCAATCACGGTGGTACGTGTAATACATGTGGCATTGTGTATGACATGAAGCACTGTTGATGGGACAGTCTGTCTTGAACAAGCAGCCCAGCAGGTGGGAGCAAGCAGCTTTCAAGGTTGTGCTGCCCAGTAGGCAGGCCCATCAAACATGCCACCAGCCGACAATGCTCAGGCTTGGCTCTCACCTCGATCCTGCTCAAAATCTGTCCTACCCAAGACACTTTGGGTGGCTGTGCATACAGGTTGACACACCATTGGAGAAGCAACTCAGCAGATGGCGCCATGAGGTCTTCAAACTGCTGCTATCCAGCAAGCAGGCCCAGCATGCTCACCAGCAGCACTCGCAGGCTCAGGCAGAGGTCATTGCCAAGCTTCAGCAGCAGGTCATAGTGGCTGAGGACAAAGCGACACTGCTGGACAGCCGATTGCTTGACCGGCATGTAGACCTGGACTTGGCACATGTGAGGAGCAGACGTGCTGAGGAGCAGCTTCAGCAGTCCTGCAGGTGAGCTTGTGATAGAGAGGTTTGAAGGTGATGTGCTCATCATGCCATGCTAAATGCTGCTGTACATAGGAAAGCAACTGCTTGCTATTTCGCTTTGTTGCTTTGCTACTTTGCTTTGTCACATGGCTAGCACAGCAGTCAGTGCCACAAGTGCCACTGCCCAACGCAACAATGCAGGCAAACATCTTCAGCCCTTGTTTTGGCCATGAGCTTTGTGTCTGCAGCCTTTCTCCTTTACAAGGAATGCAAACAATATGATATGCATGCAGGTTGTTAGCCAATGCTTCAGGCAGCCTACACGCGTGTAGCTTGGCAGAATAAGTTCTGATGATGTACCTGTATGTTTGTGTGGAGGTAACAAGCTTTTCACCATCATGCTGCAGGCAGGTTGAGGACCTGCAAGCTGAGCTGCAACAAGAAAAGCAGCACGTACGTGGCTTGGCCGAAGCTGTCCGGCAGGCCAACTCTCAACACCTCACCGCAGCTGCGTCCTTGGCTCAAGCGGAGGGCCGCATTGCTGCATTTCTGCACAGGTACAACAGCCTGTCAACATGAGACATCATGTTATGCTGTGACTGACCCGCAGGACACCATATAGACACCACAATTATGCGAGCAAGTGCATACACAGTGTACACAGGACATTGCAATTGGTGTGCTGCTGCTACATCACGTCATGACAATTATGCCACATGTTCCTCTGAGCGCTATGGCAGCTTGCACACTGAACTCAGACAAACAGGCTGTGCAGTTGACATAAAAATGTAGGTCATCACTGCAGCATTGCACTTGCTGCAAGTAATATCGCTCACACAAACTTCCAGCCTGTGTACAGAATGTCACACATGGTATGCGTGCTGTTTCTGTGATCACTTTGCTGATACCTGGGCTAAAAAGCCAGGAGGTCTGATGAGTCAGATAGACACCTGCACACCCAAGACTGTTGCCTACCAAATAAACATGAGTAAAGAATGCAAAAAGCAGTGCAGCTGTGCAGCTGTCATTCCAAGGCTGTTTGCTTATCTTACCTGCATCCTTGCACAGGCTGGGCTATGCAGAGGAGCGGCTGCGCTTCGCCCTGCAGCTGCACCAACCTTTGTCATCAGGCTCCACTAGTGCCAGCACAACAGGCAGCTCAAGGCCTACCGCACAGGAGAACATAACAGGAGGGCTAGCTGGCACAGGCACCAGTCTGCATGGCAGCCAAGCTGCTGCGGTGTTGCACATGGAGGTGCAACGCTTGGTGGCTGATAGAGCAATGCTGCTACACAACATGCAGGTGAGATACATGTAGTGCGTGTATTGTATAGATGTAGGTCAGGCACATGCGTGTGTTGCACAGATGATGATGTTGTGACACATTCTGCCCCATGTCAGCATGAAAAAAAACACACAGGAGGTCAGCCGGCCTCAGGATGATAGCTGTGGCTGGCATCTTGCTTGCATCTGTTTTTGACACTCCGAGTCACACCTAGAATAGCCACATCATGGGCAGCTGAACAGCTGTGCATACCATGCGTCTTGTGCTCATCATGGCACTGTATGTCCTTCACCAGGGTGTAGAGAGGCTTGCAGAAGCAATGCCACTGTGTTGCAAACTGTATCCTGCTGACTTGCAGGTGCTGGCTCACCAAGCCAAGGTGGACCTGAGCAAAGCCGTGGCAGCTGTGCAACACACGGAGCGTGCAGGGCTAGAGCTACAGGTTACCAGTAGGGTAGCAGCCTGTTTGGGAGAGATGGAGGCCAAGCACAGGGCTGACCTAACTGAGCTTGGAGCTCAGCATGCTGCTCAGCTGAGCTCAGCCAAGGCAGACCATGCTGCTCAGCTGAGTGCAATTGAAGATGATCTTGAGCAGCAAAGAACAGCTTGTGATCAGGTGCCTGATGTTTGTCACCTCCTGCATGTGAGCTGCTGTGGATAGCTGTGCAATGAAGTGTGACAGCACAGCATCTGCAGTGCGTTTATTATAGTCAAGTGGCTTCAAGACACGGCCTTATGTATGATGTCTCTTCTATAGCAATCATACTGCATCAAGTGGGGCTGTCCTAGCTTTGCTAAACTAGTGGAAGCTGACATGCCTTGAAAAATGTTACTCATGTTCATGACGCTCCATCGGGAGCACAACAATCAGTAACATTTTGTGCAGCCCACCAACAGGCTGACTCAGCCCCTCTTGCAATCATCACTTGTCCAGGCACATCAATGAGCTCTGCAGCATAGTATGCTTGACACGTCCATTGGCGTTGGGCAGACCTGATGAGATGTGTATGCCTTGCCTTCCCGCCTGGTCCCTGATAATGTTAATCCAGATCATATCTTGAGAGCACAACAGTGTGTGGTGATGACAGGCCATTGCAGAGGCGCACAGACAACAGCAGAAGGCAGCAGATGAGCACCAGGCACAGGCCTCATACCTTTCAGAGCAGACAGCAGCTCTACAGCACACTGTTGCCTCTCTTCAGGTACACACTTCTGTTCAGCAAGCCCTGCTTGCTTGTGCAATGTTGCTGCCCTTTGTGACGGCTAGAACCATGCGTGTGGGACACTGCCACCTCACATGCAGTGTTCCGAAGCTGCTGATCAGCATCGGCACTGGTACAATGCAGTTAGCACCATATCCTGATGACACATGCACACATGCAACAATGTGTTAGTGTTGTTGTTGTCAGTTGTTGCTTTGTTTATTTATAATGTGCAGTCAGTCCTGGCTGAGCATATCAGGCAGGGGCATCTGTCAGATTCTGCACACCACACATTACCACAGTACAGAACATACTCCATGTTGGACACAGTCATGTCTCTTGCCTGCTGGGTGTCATTTGTATTGCTGGGCATAGGCTGCTCTGGAGGATGCCAGGTCTGAAAGCCAAGCAGTGGTTTTGGAGTACCAGCAACAGGGCCACTTGTTAAGCATGCAGATGCAGCAGCACCAGGCTGTGCTTCAGGAAAGAGAGTATCATATGGCAGCTATGCAACAGCAGCACTGCAAAGAGCAGCAGTCTGTGCAGCAGCAGCATGCTGAGGTGGGATGTCATAATCATGAAAGGTCATGCTGACTGAGCTTGGCTGTCTATTCAGGCATGGTGTCATAATGCCTGTCATACAGGAGACAGCATGCCCTGTGAAGCATGTCACTGTTGTATGAAGCAGAGCTGTGTTCCTCCAAGCACCTGTTTCCTGCGATGCATCGAGCGGCAATGCCCTCAACACAGCAGGCAACATTTTTGCTGCAGTGGTGACGCTGCAGAGCATCAGCATGCTGCTTGGCCACTGTCCGTAAAGTGCTGCTGTTCAGCTGTATCAGTCCTGTTGCAGGACATAAGCACCATGCAGCATGAATTGAACAGCAGTCAGCGGGAGGTGAGGAAGTCACAGCAGCTGCTCAGACAGCTTGAGAGGCAGCTGGCAAAGTCTCATAAGTCTCGCAAAGATGCAGCCTCAGCATCACAGCAGATGCAGGTGAGCATATCACCTGCATGTCAACAATGGTGCACCAGCCTACACCTTTGTCATGCTGTTTTGACTGTGCTGTGGTGATCAGCAGTGTTGGCAGCTCAGCATGGCGCATGTCTGACATGACTCATGACAAATGATCAACAGCAGCGCTGGATGCAAGGATGTAAGCGTCTCCAGCAAAGACACCTCTGCAACAGGGCTCATTCATTCAGAGATGATTTCCATACCGATGCCCTGTGCTATGGGCACTTTGCTACTCAAGCTCTGATTCTTATCATAGTTGTTCTGCATGGATGCAGGCTATAGCAGTATTGGTCCGGCATGCAGACCTTGTGGTGATGACCTGGACTTCAATCATGGCATTGCTGATGCAGGAGTTGCAGGCAAAGAAAGAGGGTGTGGAAAAGCAGTTATGCAGCATGAGGCAGGAGCGTAACGCACTGGCAGCAACACTGCGGCAGCATGGCTTTTTGGGGCAGCACAGCCAGAGCAAGGCTGGACCTGTTGCAGCCCAGGACATCAATGGTCCTGGACAGGACGTTCCTCAAGCTGTCAGACATGAGCAGAGCGAACTGAAAGGCCACATACATCAACAGAGGTCTGTTGACAGGAGCTGCAGCAATGCTAGTAGCACAGCCAGTCAACAGTCAGGCCACACTGATAGTCTGAGGCAGGCGCAGGCAGACACATGCTTTCCCCCAGTACTTACTCAAATGCCTGAACACAGTCCTGTGAGCAGCTGTCATGCCGGACAAAGAAGCGGGATCAGTACCTTTGAAGACATCACAAACACTACTGGTTCAAGGCAGGCATCACCAGGCGGAGTTTACCAGGGGAGAGAGGAATGTACCGAGGCAATGCAAGTCAAGTTGCAAAGGCTGTATGAAATGGCACAAAGTGTACTATCATGAGTCTGAAAATAAGTCTTGCTTTCAAGAGTTTGCAGCTGCCTGTGATGCTACCGTGCTAGTCCACTTTACTCCTCGTTTTCTGCCCAAAAAATACAAATACACTGTCTACATGGTAACTACATTACAGAAATTTGAAACGAGCCAGTGCCTGTAGCACTGTATTGTTCCGTAGCTCTCGCCTTTTGCGCTGCTGATAATTGCGCTCTGCTTTGGCAGCTATGCGCTCAGCTCTTGAGACATATGCCAATCTAAACCGCTCTGACAATGGCACAAGGTGCTCTTGTTGTTCAGGCTCCTGAACCCACAACCAAAAGGTTAGTGATCCTGGGGAAGCAAGGTGCTAAAACTTTCTGTTGGAGAATGCTGTATTGCAGGCATGAGCTACACGCAGTGATGCTGCAAGCATGTGATGGTCAGCCTGCTGAAAGCGCCTGCATCTGCTCCTGCTCCCAAAATGGCGCAACATTTTGCATAGCAGCCTCATCAAGAGCAATCGCTGGGTCAGCTAAAGAGGAACATGACCCTGGTTGTGGGTTCACCAGAATTCTAGGAAACTTCCTGGCAAGCATCTCAGCTGTCTTTACAGGTATGCGGGGCCAGATCAGCTTTGTGAGCTGACTCAACCGACTGTAGGACATTGCTTTGCTGGCAGTCTGTCCTACAATAGTTGCCTCTGATGTTGAAGCACGTGTGCTTCCTGACTGCTCTGATGGGGACAGCAAAGCTTCCCACGAGTCTGTTGTATCAACTGTCTGGACAACAGTTGGCATGATGTGCTTCATACTCACTGCCCAGACGTGATCATCAAGTATGTTTGTGCAACCTGAAAGGGCAATCAGCACGTCAGGTGGATGTCCTGCTCATTGGTGCGCATCTTTTACCATTAGCAACAAAACAGACCTATGCGCAGCACCTGCAGCTGATCACACCATGAGCCAAGAGACCGCACTGTTTTCTGTGACACAATGCATCCTGTCAAGTCCAGTGACAACAGATGTGGTGTAGTCTGCAGGGCTGTTTGCAGCCCTGCATCTGTTACGCAGCTCTCAGATATGTCTAGGCTGGTCCAGCTGCTGTCCACTAGCATAGCAAGGGCAGCATCAGTTAACAGCCCCTGTGCCAAAAAATTGTATGGTGCATGCAACCAATAGGCGATGAGGTTTGGCAAACAGGGGGATGACTAGCAAACAGACCTGCCTTCGAGCAATTGCCAACAACGAAGCTTTGGCATCAGGAGGGAGGAAGGGCAAAACCTCTGCCCCACACAACAGCAGCTCCTCAATATATTGCCCAAGATAGCCTGCAGCGTCCTAGGTTGGTTTGATGGCATCAAACGCGGGTATATGCACAACATTTTTCCTGCATCACTCGCCTAAGCAGTATGCCTGCAGAGAATAAGGCCCTGTCACTCCCTGCCCTGCTTCTCTGCTGACCGAGGCTTGTTGGGAGCTGAGCAGACGTTGCCTGAGAGCAGAGCTCACGGGTATGCCAGGTCGGCTTGCACCCGTGTTTCCACTAGGGTCTCCAACAGGACCGTCTGCAATTCGACCACCAGGATTAGCTGCCCATACCGTCGTCACGAAGTGGTCACTATGATCACAACACCTACCTGCTTCGTCTCCCCATGCGTCCTCTTCAGCACGCGGAGACACCGATGGCAATGTTGGTAGTGGCATTGCAATTGGGGACGTTTCTAGAGCTTCGTCTGCTGGGGTTCTCGCTTCAGAGGTATTCGCAGGAAGCAATGCATGCAGGAGAAGAAGAGGTGCAGTATGGACCTGTTTACAACTGCCCTCTGACACAACTTCTGCGCACTCACTGATCAGCCGACGCTACTGGAAGCTTCAAAATAGACTGCTGTCACTACTTCACAACGTACGCTTCTGGGTAGAGGTGTCATTCCTCGGAAAAAATAGCGTTTGCATCCTTCAGAATGCCCGTGAAGTCTAGATATGTGTTACTGCTCGATGGCTTAAGCAGTGTGACCAGATCGGGCGATATCAAGTAGGATGTTTGTGCAGTGACAGTATGCTTTTCCACTGACAACTTGCTACCAGTCACGGGCGCCTCCCTTGCAGGCACGAGTTTGAGGCATGCGGCACAGTGAAGGAGGTCGAGCGGGACGCTAAGTCGCGAAGCGCTTTGATTGAGATGAAAAGGTAACTTTCGACTGATGGCTCAACACTGTAGCTCTGTAAGGGGCAAGACCGCGTCTGTTGTCGCGCGATAATTTTGTCCCTGCATGCTTGCCTGCATGTCAGGCAAACTATGTGGTCGGCTGTGCTCTGGCTGATAGCCTTTCCTGATGCATCAGCTTGGTGTGTTCACAATAATTTCAACTGCCTGACAAGTTTGCCTTGTTGATTTGCCTTGATGCCCTGTATCTAGCAGTTGACTTATGTGCAGACCGCCTGCAAGAATGAGCCTCGCCAGGCCCCTTGCAAGTGCCTTGTTCCACAATGCAGCACTTGTAACTTCTCTCCCAACTGCAGCTCAGCATGACTGCGTTGTTGCTTCACATCATTGCTCTGTGATCTGCTGTGCATGTTGCTCTTGCTGCCTGGTCCTGTGTTATTATGAGCTGCTGATTGTGTGCCTTTGTACACATCCCATGCATGTCACATTGCAGCAACAAGCACTAGCTTGTTCTGTCAAACATGTGTTCTCTGACATATATCTCCTTCTGCATGCAGATCAAGTGATGCTGAATATGCCTGGAAAAAGATGGGTAAGTTATTGTGCTTGCATGATCAAGGTTGCCTGAAAGCATTGTGTGTTGCATTGCGAGCACATTGCCATGTCCATGTCCTTTCTGTACAGATGGCTTGAGGATTGATGGTAAGAAGTGGAAGGTGGAGTATGCAATAAGGGATGACTTCAAGCACTTTGGATGGAAGTGGACAGAAGGTGGTGACTCCCCAACCCCCTCACCCCCAAGGTATGTAGTGGATGTTCATCAAGCTATGTTACAGTTCATCTAGCTACCTCAGTGCTTGTCTAGCATTGTCTTGCATGTGGCTGCTCACTTATGAATTAATTGACTGCCATAGGTCCCCTGCCAGATCCGACAGAAGCGACTAATGGCCTGAGGGACTCATCCTCAGTGATTTTGTGTGTCCAATGGCAGTGCAGCTGCTCTGTGGCTACCTTTCAGCGTGAGAAGAAGCATGACATTAGGACTTTCATGGCTGTGTGTTTTAAGTTTGAGTGTGTTGTCAGGAGTAGGGGTGAATTGGTTTGTGGTTTCTGGGCGTGTTGATCGTGGTGCTTGCTACTCATTTTCTGCAAAAAGTAGTGCTCAATCAGGTAGGCTGTATGATTGGGTGCCTGCAAGTCAATCTGTACTCTACAGACATCTCCTTTGCTACCTGCTATGTGCACTTGCAATATAATGCAAATATCTTTTCGACCCAATGTAAGGCTTGGACTCAGGAAAGCTCTTTTGATAAGGCATGTTCCATTGAGAACACAGAAAACCTGCTGTGGTCGCATTGGTCTGCAATAAACCGCAGTTGCGCATCAAAGACATGACCGGCACGGTGGCATGACCTGTGGAAGAGGCTGATTTACCGCGGCATACTCGCGAGCAATGTTGCCCGGCCTGGTGTAACATTGCTCATGAAAGTCTGGGTAACCATCAATGCTGCTGCATCAGCCTGCAAATTTTCCACATCAGCAGATGTGTTCAACATCTGTTAAAGGAGCAGCAGATGTGTGCACTCTGGTTTCGCTCTGGCATGCAGCTGAGTTTCCTATTAAGTGCATGATTGGAACTGTGTCTATTTCAGCTGGGGAGGCAGGGAATAACAGAGGCAGCAATATTTAGCAGTCTATTCAATCAAAACCGTTCCTCACCCTGCTTGAGGCTGGGACCAACACCATTGGCAGGCATCCAATATGAGCAAAACCAATCTGCTTTAATCGTATGTGATTCTGCTTCACGCATCATGATCACCCATGTGCACAAGCAAACTACATGTCCAATCTATAGAGTAGTTACTGCACGCCTGACCATGTTCATGACATTGCTGCAGGCACGCTTTTCTATTTCTTTCAGCACAAATCCTGAGTCTGCCATTGTACATTTCTTGTCCTTCCAGTGGTTGTACAAAGTGTAGAACGTCCCAACATAAAAGTCAGAGGCTGCTGTCACAGCAGACTGTTGCTTCTTTGCAGCAGATGTCAGCTTGCGTTCACGTACCATCTGCAGTGTCCACTTGGTGATGTTGAGGGAAACCGGTGCCAGTGGAAACTCCGAATCCTTGGCTGTTGACAGCCTGTAAGAACATTTGAAAATTTGCTCAGGAGGTAGTATGCTTGGTACTATGCATGGTCCAGGCACTTTGTCAGGTTGTACCATCCTGGAAACCATGTTGCTGCTTGTCCAGAAGCATAATCAGACGCAGCTTGATACATAAACCTTGGCTTGTCACAGATGTGAGCTGAGCTGGCCTGTACCAACCCCCCTTGAACACTCATGGCATCAGACATGTACTTTAACATCCGCCCTGATGCTCCATCTGGTAGCTGCAACAAGTATACTTGGATGCACTGACAGCTTGAATGTCTTCATGCTGTTCACACAAATGTATGCCAGTCACGAAGTCAGCTTACTTGAAGATGGCCTGGGCATTAGCAGGGTCATGCTCATGCAGCAGCAGCAGGTGCAGCAGCCCCAAGATGCCGCACCCCCTCAAGTCTGTTGTTGGGTCTGAACCCTGAAACCCAAGAGCAGCCCAATGTGGCCCATACCTACACCATGTACAATTTTGTTCTCTATCAAGCAATTTTCCCGACTTTATGCCATCTCCACTGCAGCTACACAGCAAAAAGCCACAGCATAGCAGAAGCTAATGAACGCAGCTGCAGACACACTGTTTCAGTATGCCTAGAAGAATAGCAATATTGGGGTAAAGCAGCTTCTCAAGGAGATGCCACAGGCCCGCCAATTGGTCCAGCTTCCCTTGCAATGTACAAACAGCACACGGCAGAAGCAGACATCTCTAGCTGAGTGACTTCTGTGATACATTTGGACTAGAGCACGATGCTGAATTACAGACCTGCCGACCGGGCCTGGTCCGCCTACAAAGCTGAGGTAGACAGACTGAAGCAGGCGCAGATGCATGAGGTTGCTGTCATCAACGGGCATCTTGGCAAGGCATAGCAGCCGCGTACGCTCCTTCTCCAACCTCTTGCTGGACTGCACCACATCATATTGTGCTCCACATGCGGTCAGCTTGGCCATACATTCATGCACTATCTTATCAGCTACAGTGCTGATGAGAACATGCAGAGCAAAGCACAGGTTACATGATGGGCTACTTGAGAAGCCTTTTTTAGTTGCACGTCAAAAGCCAGACTGCAGCCTGTATGATTGGGGTATGTAGGAGCATACATATCCAATCATGCAAGGTCATCAGGTGTTGCTGGGGATAGTAGGGGGGAGCAAGAAGTCTGCATGCTGGCATGAGGCGTACCTTCTGCATGCGCATGAAGCAAGATGCCATTCTGTGCACCGGCTTAGACTTGTTCAGAGTCTTTTTGATGGCCTTCACGTCAGCAGACAGGAAGTAGTTGAGCGCCTCTGGGTACCGCACCTGCTCGCACACCACACACGCTTGCTCATGCTTTATCTCAAAACATCTCTGTCTTTGCTCATTGTGCACACCTCTGCTTTTAATCACTATGATCAAGCACCTCTGCTTTTGATCACTATGATCAAGCAGACACGTTTGAGCTTTGCTTTCAGCAGCCAGACTTTTGTTAGTGCTCATCAACAGCGATCAGGGTCAGTGTTGGCCTAGAGCTCAATGATCATGAGTGTGATGATGGTGGTCATCAAGAACTCCGACTACAGCGCAGGTCAGCACATTTGCATAAAACGCACAAATACACAATGAAGCAGACACACAACCTAGCGATATGAGAGCAAAATCAAGACACTGCTGGTGGGCCATGCTAGCAGTGGACTGCAGTCTGCATCTATCCTGACAAACATGTGTGTAAGCAGCAATGCAAGTGGCAATAAGACCTGAAAATAGCAGCCCCACCTTGTCTCCAGGCATGGCTGCAGAGGGTGCATCAACAGCCAACTCTTTTGCTCTTGCCAGGTTCACCTCTTCCCATTCATCTGCTGCCACTTGCGCAGCAGATGCCTGTATAGCCCCCAACCCTGTTGCCTCTCCCAGCTCAATCTCCTCCAAATCAACCTGGGTCATGTCTCCTACTGAGGCTGCCCTTGGCTGACTGGCAGTCGCCACAGCTGAAAGGGAAGCTGCCTCTGGCAAGGGGCCCAGAATGGGCAGGGACGACAAAGCAGCCTCAGGCACAGAGTCTGGCATGGGCTGCTGACCAGACTCTGTAACAGGCTGCTGTGTATGCTGTGGCTGTTCATATTGAGCCTGCTGTGCATGCTGAGCCTGGCTACTGGTAGACCGAGGACCCTCAATCAAAAACGAGGCGCTGACAGGCTCCTTACTCAAGGCTGCATTTGTATTTTGACTTTGTGTTGCTGCAGCAGGAGTTGCAGAGATCTTCTGCACGTCTGGGGCCTTTAAATCCGGACACCTCTGTTGATTGCCCATTGCCGTAAAGCTGTTGACCCCAATTGCCGGTTCAAAGTCATCGTTGATGTCTAACTCAAACATGCCATCTGATCCTGCAGCTGCAGCAGCTGCTCTGTGATCCTGAGCAGCACTCCCTGAATTTGTGCTGCTGCCAGCAGCATTTTGAGCTGAAGGCTGGTCCAAGGAAGCTGATGCAGTAGGCGATGACTCAATGGGGAGGTCATCGTCATGAATGAGGCCGCCATCTGACTCTGAAACAACATCGCTGCCTTCTTCAGAATCCTCTGCTAAGCTACCAAGATGGGCTTGATGCAAAGCAGAGATCAGATGCACCGGAGTTGGCTGAGGCTTGAACACACGCTGATATGTTGCACCCTACGACAATTGCCATGAATTGAGCATGCACGTGGCAACAACTGCCAGAATGATCAGGATGATGGTAATGATCAGGAAATTTGCAGCAATTGCCAGGGAGGGCCATGGAAGTGCCAGGAGGCGCTAGCACATACAATACAGTTGTGCAACACATGTAGAGCGCCAATAGCAAATGACAAACAGCACAGCAAGAGTGGCACAACCACTTGGAAAACACACTCCACTGACTTGCAACTGTTGTGTGCAGCTGGTGAGCGTGTGCAGGCAGTTTGATGCACAGCATACTGAAGTATGGTGTTTTGTTGGCAGTGTGTCTTACAGCATGGGAGGCTCTGTATGCTTTGGCATTACAAAACAATGTGTTTGCAGCAAAGACAACAGACCTGTCTTGCACCGTTGTCAAAGGCATAGTCAAACTCCTCATCTGTTGTATTGGCTGTTGCAGCGCTTGTGCTCTCCAGACCTGACCCTCCAAACAAGATCACCGGCGCAGCAGGCTGAGCTTGTTGTTGTGAACTTTCAGCTGCACATCAGCACAAAGCCCTTTAGTTAAATTTGCAGCACACGTAAGGAATTGCAAGTCCTGCACGTCTGCAGCAGATTGCAAGAGAGTTCAAGGCAGGGGTTCAAGCATACCTGTTGAGGCCACTTCAATCTGGAAGTCTTTGTCTGAGTCTGATAGACTTACAGCATCGTACGCTGAGCCAGTTTCGCTTTGGCTATCATTGTCGGAAGCTGTGTAGTACAGGCTGCCTGCTAGTGACCCTTTACCTTTGGTATTCTTGATTTGGTCTCCGGTGGTCCAGCTCGCTGTTATGTCTGATGAGTATTTCACTGAAGTTGCGCTCTTGTCTGTTACCTTGCTAGCAAAAGTTGCTGATGTGGGAGCCGCTGCAACGTTCGTTGTCAACATTGCCGAATAGCTGCCTCCAAGCCAGCTGCTGGCTACTCAGCCCTTGCTCGCAATGACTTTCGCATATGCACCGAACTTAAATGCACTGGAGAACGTGTGCACAATCATTGACATTCATTGACAAAGGCACGGACTGTCGGACAGCTGCGGAGGGCCACTACATGCACGTTTTACAGGACCCAAAGACAATGCTCAAGTGTGGGCACAAACTCGTCAGTGAAATACGCAGCTCCTTTCGTTAGCGGAGGTCAGGAGCAAACCCAGTTAGAGAACTCCAGCGATGGCTCGCACAAGAAAGCATGGCAAGACAGCAGGGGTGCAAAATCAGAGCATGAGCGTTACGTGGGTTTGCACACGGCTGGGCCTCACGACCATTGTATGTTCCCAGCTGTGTGCCTGCGCTCAAAAGCTTGTTGGGTACATGTGAGATCAAGCTCTATTCGTGCGATTTTTCTGGCATGTCAGCACAAGAGGCTCGCGTTCGATGCTCCATTGTAGCCTGACCTATGACAAGTTGCCCACCTGAACATGACCAATATCGGCGCTGCAGGACCGGTGCTCCACGCGCGTAGCGCACATGCGTTTACCGCTGTGCAGACATCCGCTCGCGGGCGGTTCGCTTTCCAGATCCATAGCAGCAACAAGGTGCACACCTTAGATGTCTTTGTCCAAGTCGTATTGAGGATCAAGCCTGAAACGTCTGCAGGTGATCCACTGGATGCGGCATGGGCAAACGGAGATGAACGTTCATTTAGGAAGCCATTTTACTCCAACAGAGGGTTATGAAGATCCTCTGCAGTAACCCAGCTTGGTCACATGCTGTCCTATATGGC
>JAABUO010004192.1_pt1 | contig 16997 bp, 17 predicted proteins | sample 5559291 | NCBI WGS metagenome assembly JAABUO01 (sample SAMN10711878, study PRJNA513372) | rock metagenome | isolation source: Antarctica rocks | place: Antarctica: Victoria Land, Finger Mt sud | reverse complement strand
GCGGCCGCCGCGCAGGCCAAGGCGGTGGCCGACAAGATCGCCCTGCTCAAGGCGACGGCCGACGAGCGCGCGGCGGCGGCGGCCGCCGCGGCCAAGCCGGCCGCGGCCACGGGCACCGCGCCAACGCCCGCGCCGACGCAGGCCGCGCCGTCGCGGCCGCCCGTCACGCTGGTGGCCGTGGACGCGTTCCAGCCGGCTGCGGCTGGGCAGACGCAGCTGACGACGGGCTGAGCGAGCGCCCCCCCGCGTGGCGCTCCTGCGTGAGGAGCTGCTCCCTGCCGTTCTGGCCCCTGCTGGTCAGCGGCGCGTCGCGGCCGCACGCCCGCCTGCAGCGGGCCGAGCGGAAGCAAGGCCGGCGGGTCTCTGTCGTGCACTCGTCTGGCGTGGGAAAAGTCTGCCGGACGGCTGACAGGCCGCGTGCCCTGCTTGCATGCCGGGGAAACACCGCCTGTAGACCATCCGCTGGCTTAGTTTGTCTGCGATTGAATTCTGGGTTGTATGTGACAGAATTGTGCGGCCTCAGCTAGGGTCGTGGCCAGACGTCTGCGCCGGGTCCCTGCTCGCAAGCGCTGGCGTCTGGTTGCAACTTTGCACTGTCTAGGCACGAGAATGCATGCGCGGCACGAGCACAGAATTTTTGACTTCTGATTAGTAGGCAAGCGCAGCCTCTGTGTTGAGTGGCCGGCCGTCGCTGCGGCTGGCCGCGAGCGGCAGACCCCGTTGCGCTGACCAGCACTTTTAGGCTTGGACGGCTAGACTAGCGTTGAGCATTCGTGAGCGGCGTGCGCCGCTCACAGCCTGGCTGCATCCTGCTCTGTGGAGGACTGTACATCACTCGGCTCCTGTAAAGCGGCTGTGCTCGGGCACAGAGGGCAGCTTCCACGCCAGCTTCCGCATGTTCACCCTTCAGTACTTGCAGAGTAGTTAAAACATTGTGCTCTAGTACTGCACACCGACCAGCACCTAGGCTGCACACCCCAGGCCCTGCTACTGCAACACTGTCATCTCTCCAGCCCCCACCGCCTGCCGCCCCCTCGACGCACCTGCCACACAGGCAGGCGCCATGCCACACGCCGCTGCACCGGCACGGCCATCAGGTCACAGCCGCCCGCGGCTGCGCACGTCGGCGCCGAGGCGCAGGTCGCGCTCCTTCTCGTGCTCGACCAAGCCCTGGCCACACCCTGCTCCACCCGCAGGAGCGCCGCCAGGTCACAGCCGCCCGCGGCTGCGCACGTCGGCGCCGAGGCGCAGGTCGCGCTCCTTCTCGTACTCGGCCAGCTCGGCGCGCTTGAGGAAGTCGACCTTGTCCAGGTACTGGCCGCCGCTGCGCTTGTACGCCTCCAGCTCCTCCTCCACCTGCGCGCGCGCCCGGCCGGACGTGAGGCTGGGTCAGCCCTGCGCGAAGCTGTCGCGCTGCTGGCATGCCGCAAGATTTCAGCACGGGGCCCGGCCCCGAAAGAAACTCTGTTAAAGTCTCCTGCATTCAGGTGATGTAGTTGAGGGCTACAATCTTGTTGAACAGGATGCAAGCCGGCTCTCAGACAGAGCCAGCGCTTATAGCGACCTGCTTAGCCGCTGCCCAAGTCACATCCGAAACGCTGTTTATGTGGACACTTTGACACCCGCTTCGGCTTTGCAACATATACACGCTGACAAGCTGCATGTCCCAGGAGCACATCGGCATTCAGGTTCAGCCTTTTCTCGCCTATGCTAGCAACATGCGGGGCGACCAGCACCAGACAGTGGACGTCATGACAGTCTTGCAGGCTTCTGGGGCAGGGCGGGCCGCTGCCGCAGGCGCACGGCAGCGCGCGGCGCGCGCCTCGGTGTTGGCCTGCTTGAAGGTGGACCAGTCGGCGCGACTCTTGTCCAGCACGTTGACCTTCTTGGCCGCCTGCAGCGAGGCCAGCACGGCGTCCAGGCCGGCGCGCCGCCGCTCCGCCGCGCGCTCCGCCGCCGCGTCCGCCTCGGCCAGCGAGCGCGTCACCTGCACGGCGCGCGGCGCGAGCGTGATAACGCGCCCAACGTGTGTCTGGAGCTCCTCCGCATTTCGCCTCGGCAAGCGGCCGCGTCGCCTGAGCGGCGCCCGGCGCACGAGCCGCAGTGCGCTCGAGGCGCGTCTGCGGCGCTACTCCAGCATGGCGGGTCACAGTAAGGGTGTGCGGCTGGGCTCCCAAAGTCCCACGCAGCACAGGCGGCACCACCGCCGTCGCCCTCTCTCTGTGCTTGGCTCTCCCTCTTTGGAGCCCCTGTCAGTACGTCGTTGCCACGGATCCGTCCAAGAGAAGGTGCGGGCCGCATGCGCGCCTGGACATCCTGCCCGGCAAAGCGGCGCGTCTCCGTAACAGTCACGCGACCGTGCTGCGCCGCGGCCGTCGCCGACGCCGCGCCCTTGGCCGCTGCCAGCGCGGCGGCAGCCGCTGCGCGCGCCCTCGCGCCCGCGTCTGCATCCGCCGGCGGCGCGGCGGGCGCCGCTACGGCGGGTGCCGCAGCGGCAGGCTCAGGACCTGGGCTCGGCTGCAGCGCCGGCTGCGCGCTGCTCGTACCAGCGTCCGTCTTTGCGCCCGCCGGCGCGCCTGGCTTGCGCAGCATGCCCAGCTGCGCCATCCAGCTCTGCCGCAGTGCCGCCAAACCTCTGTTTACCCTGGCAGAGTTTGCGCCTCACACGCAGGTTTTGCGCCTCATGCCCTCCCACGCCGCCCGACATCCCAGCCCCCGTGCTCAGCGCCTGCCTAGCAGCAGCCCTTGACCACAGCTGCTGACCAAATCAATTCTCTTCGCCTGTCATGTTATGTCAGAGGCGCCGGCGCGCCCGGTCCTTGTCCTCAGACGCGCGCGGCTTGGCGAGCGGGCGGCACAGCGCCGCCAGGTTGAGGCCGCCCGCCGCAGGCGGCCTGCCCGCGGGGGCCTTCGGGGCAGGCTCCGCCAGAACGGGCTCCGAGGCGGGCGCGCCGGCCGCGCCCGGCGTGCCCGCCCGGCACGCGGCGCCGCCGCCGCCGTTCAGCTGCGCCCACAGCGCCTCCGTCTTGGCCTTCTTCGCCGCCGCGCGGGGGTCGGGGCGCGGCGCGTCCTGGGCGGCCAGGGCTCGCAGTGAGACTGGTCAGAGGCGCCAAGCACGCACCTGCACGTCGATGGCAGAACAGCACCTGCATGTGCAGCTGTTTATTTGCTAGCAAAATTATCCTGACCCAGTGTCTTGCAGTGAAGCACATAAGCTCGGCAGAATAAGTAACACGCTTGTCACGGTGGTCAGGCAGTCCAAGACACAACCATGCCTTGGCCCCCCTTGCAGCCCAAACAGCTGCAGGGATCCCTTTGCACCATACTTGTGTCTTCTACTGACCACACCCGCCTGTGCAAGCAGCTTTTCTGCGCAGCACGGGGAGGAGCCCAATGCTAGTAGCTCACCTCTTCAGCGTCTTCGACGCCTGGCTCATCTGCTGACTGCCGGGCCCCAAAGCGCCGCCTCTTTCTGCTGGCCGCTGAGCGCTTCTTCTCTGTGTCACTGCCGCCGCCGTCCTGAGCGGGGTCAAAGTCGTCGTCCTGCTCATCATCTGACGGCAGATCGGCTGTGAGGATGTTGGCCATCTTGCTGCGCTTCCTGCTATGCTCAAGCGCAGATGTGCAGTGGGCCCCCTGCCACAGCGAAATGAACAGAGACATTTTCGCTGTGGGTGATTTTGCCCCTCCTGGGGCCTAATGGCGACCAGCCCCCTCTCTGCATGTTCGAATGTGCACCATGTGTTGAGTACAGACAATGCCAGACGGTGCTGTCTTCGACAGGATGGAGTGGCGCCAGGCAGCCCTGCCGCTGTGCAAGAAGAGGCCGCTGCAGCGCTGTGCACCCTGTGCTTGAAAAACACTCAAAATCAGGACAGCGTGCGGGCGTGCGGGGGCGTCGCTGGGCTGGTTGCGCTGCTGGCGCCTGGCTGCTCTGCTGGCGTGCAAAGACGAGCTGCAGGCGCGCTGGCAAATGTGTGCTCTTTAAACGTCCGGAACCAGGACAGTGTGCGGGTGTGCGGCGGCGTCGCGGCGCTGGTGGGGCTGCTCGCGCCGGGTGTTGCGCCTGCTGTGCGTGCGCGGGCGGCGTTAGCTCTAGCAAACCTGTGCCTGACGAACACCTGGTGCCAGAATAGCGTGCGGGCATGCGGGGGCGTCGCGGCGCTGGTCGCACTGCTGGCGCCTGGTGGATCTGCTGCTCTGCACCAGCTGGCGGCGGGGGCGCTGGCAAACTTGTGCATGAGGAACGCTTAGAACCAGGACAGCGTGCGGGACTGCGGGGGCGTCGCGGCGCTGGTCGCGCTGCTGGCGCCTGGCTGCTCCGCTGGCGTGCAGAGGCAGGCTGCAGGCGCTCTGGCAAACCTTTGCTCTGACAGCACTGAGAACCAGGACAGGGTGAGGGAGTGCGGAGGCGTCGCCGCACTCGTTGGGCTGCTGGCGCCCGGCGGCTCTGCCGCTGTGCTTGAGTGGACTGCCCGGGCGCTGGCAAACGTGTGCGCTGAGAATGTCCTGAACCAGGACAGCGTGAGGGAGTGCGGTGGCATCCCCGCGCTAGTCGCGCTGCTGGCGCCCAGCGGCTCTGCCGCTGTGCACAAACGGGCTGCTGGGGCGCTGTACAACTTGTGCAGTGACAACGCACAGAACAGGGACAGCGTAAGGGAGTGCGGGGGCGTCGCGGCGCTGGTCGGGCTGCTGGCGCCCGGCGGCTCTGCAGCCGTGCACGATCTGGCGGCTGCCGTACTCATGAACTTGACCAGAGAGAGTGAGCAGAGCCGGGAGGCAGTCAGGGCATGCGGGGGCGTTGCAGCCCTGGAGCGCGTGCTTGCATGCGCCAGCTCGGCAGTGGCGCACGACTGGGCGGAGGCCACGCTGTGCAACCTGGGGCATGCTTAGCAGGCGGTGGGCCACTCACGGTAGCCAGGGTAAAGCGGATGCGCTCTGCGGTAGAGGCGTGGCGGCAGTGCTGGTGGCGGTGGTACTTAGTGACGTCACGCCTCACGTCTGGTGCTTGTAACACTGGGCTGGGCATTTGCAAGTGCTAGTATCTGCTGTCATGCAGTGCTGAAGCGTTGTCGTCAGGGTGTGCATCGCCAGAGCATGTGGTGTGGACGGGCGCTCTCACTGCGATGTAGGCCTGCACCTGCATGACAGCATGCCAAGGGGTGGCCTATGCAGGCTAGGGGTTGGCATGTGCTGGGTTGCCAGCCTGCCTGCACACATGTGCCGTCAGCGCATCATGTGCTGGGTTGCCAGCCTGCCTGCACACATGCGCCGTCAGCGCATCATGTGCTGGGTTGCCAGCCTGCCTGCACACATGCGCCGTCAGCGCACGGCCCGACCTGCGGCATTCTGCTCAGACCCTGTGGCTATGTTGCAGACAGGAAGTACGCTGCAGCGTGTGTTTGCCTGTCGGCAGTGGGTCACATCTGTACTGCACATGGTGCAGTACGGGAAGCAAATGGTTTGCCTGAGTGGAGGTGTGTGGGTGCTCTGGCCCGTGTGCATAATTTGAGCTCTCTCTGGCGTCTCAAGCTGTGCTGTCAACCTCTGCAATACCTCATGCATGCACAGACACTGGGCTCACGGCCAGAACCATTGCCGAGTAGACTGGCGCAACAATCTCGGCTCCGCCCAGTGATGAACGTACTCCCGCGCAGACACAGCAGGCGAGACGTTTGCTGGCCTCACAGGGAGGGGCGCCGCGACAGCGCGGCTCAAAGGCTGCCCGGTCCCGGCAGTTGACTGCGGCGTGGTAGCCAAGGCTTTTGAGCACAATGTGTGGGGCAAGCAGTGCGGCGTGTCACAGTGTGCGCACGGCTTGCTGTGGTTGGCGTCCTTGCAAGGTTGAGCATACAGGGTCTAACAGCAGGGCAGGTGGGGCTGTTGCGGCGTCTCCAAAGCCATTTAGAGTGTGCAGGACCACTGCGCTCCTGCACTTGGCCCTCGCGCTTGAAAGGAACGGATAAACAATCAACTGTAGGCACCAGGTTCGAACGCCGCTGTGACGAACAGTAAACAGTAAACGGCCTCGCTTGGAGGAAGGGCCGGGAGAGGTCTAGGGAATGTGCCTTGTCCACAAAAGCTGCCGCCTGTCTCACCAGACAGACCGCAACGCACATCAGGCCTTGCTAGAGCGTCGAATCGGCTGCCTACGCCTTGTATACGGCCATACAAGCTGCTCGCGGCCCTCGAAGGCGGCGCGCGGCGTTTTCACCAACTCCGAGGCGGTCCGCCTCCCAGCTCCGCGGGCACACCTTGACCCCCTGAGCCTCTTGTGTCTGCTGCGTACTGCTACGGTGACAGCTGAGGTGCTGCAGCAGTCTGCGCTTGCAGCGCAATCACACACGCACGCGCGCGCGGGCGTGCAGGTGCGGGCTGCGCAAGTGCCAACAGCGGCTCGAACAAGCCCGCTAGTGCGTGCAGCCGCGCCCAGCGGGGTGCGGGCCGTACGTCCCAGAGTCCACAGCGCAGGCTGCTGAGCTAGGCGCCGTGTTTACGACCTGGGACGGTGGGAACGGTGCCTTGTTGGCAGAGCCTTTGTTATCGTAAATGTGTGTCTTCTCCTCGCGCCTTCCTGCATGCAGAGGCATGCAGTCGGTCTTGACGATGACCCCCAGGCGGGCGTGTGTTGAAGACCTGACGGCATCCAAGGCCAGCAACTGCCTGCTGTGTACCAGTCTGGCAGTGGCCATACATGAACAGTCTCTGCGTCCTGTGGCCCTTCCATGACACTCTGCGCTGCGTTGCTGCAGGCTGTCCGCTGGCAGACTGTGCCACGAGGCGCGCACACGCTGCAGGGGCATGGGAGCCGCGCTGGGAAGTCTGTGCTTTGACAGCACAGAGAACCAGGACAGCGTGCGGGAGTGCGGGGGCATCGCGGCGCTGGTCGCGCTGCTGGCGCCCAGCAGCTCATCAGCTCTGCGCAAGCTGGCGGTCGGGGCGCTGTGCGCAGTGTGCGCTGGCAACACCCAGAACCGAGACTGCGTGCGGGAGTGCGGGGGCGTGGCAGCGCTGGTCGGGCTGCTAGCGCCGGCGGCCCTGCCGCTGCGCAGCGGGAGGCCGCTGCGGCGCTGTGGACCCTGTGCTACAGGAACAGTCAGAACTGGGACTGCGTGCGGGAGTGCGGAGGCGTCGCCGCACTGGTCGGGCTGCTGGCGCACGGCCACTCGGCTGCCGTGCATGAGGCGGCTGCTGGGGCGCTGCTGAACTTGTGTTGCAACAACACTAGAAACAGTGACAGCATCAGGGAGTGCGGAGGCGTGGCAGCTCTGGTCGGGCTGCTGGCGCCCGGCCACTCTGCTGCCGTGCATGAGCAGGTTGCTGGGGCGCTGCGGAACTTGTTTGCCAACACCACGGAAAATGAGGACAGCATCAGGGACTGCGGAGGCGTGGCGGCTCTGGTCGGGCTGCTCGCGCCCGGCCACTCTGCTGCCGTGCATGAGGTGGCTGCTGGGGCGCTATGGAACTTGTGTGCGAACAGCACTGAAAACAAGGACAGCATCAGGGAGTCCGGGGGCGTGGCAGCTCTGGTCGGGCTGCTCGCGCCTGGCGCCTCTGCTGCCGTGCATAAACAGGCCGCTGGGGCGCTGCTCAATCTGTGCATTGACAGCACCCAGAACGCTGTTTGCGTGCGGTGGTGCGGGGGCATTGCTGCGCTGGTGGGGCTGCTGGCGCCTGGCAACCCTGCTGCCGTGCATGAGCTGGCTGCTGGGGCGCTGCGGAGCGTGTGCTGTAAAGACGCGATGAACAAAGACTGCGTGAGAGAATGCGGGGGCGTTGCGGCGCTGGTCGCGCTGCTGGCGCCTGGCGGCTCGGCTGATGTGCATGAGGAGGCTGCCCGCGCGCTCGGAAACCTGACCAGCGAGAATGAGCAATGCCGGGAGGCAGTCAGGGCATGCGGGGGCGTTTCGGCGCTGGTAGCGCTGCTGGCGCCTGGCGGCTCGGCTGACGTGCATGAGGAGGCTGCCGGCGCGCTCATGAACCTGACCAGCGGGAGTGAGCAATGCCGGGAGGCAGTCAGGGCATGCGGGGGCGTTGCGGCGCTGGTCGCGCTGCTGGCGCCTGGCGGCTCGGCTGCCGTGCATGAGGAGGCTGCCGGCGCGCTAAGGAATCTTTGCTATGAAAGTGCAATTATTGACAAGGACTGCCTGAGAAAATGCGGGGGCATTGCTGCGCTGGTCGCGCTGCTGGCGCCTAGCGGCTCGGCTGCCATGCATGTGTATGCTGCCGGCGCGCTCGTAAACCTGACAAGCGATTGTGAGCCATGCCGGGAGGCAGTCAGGGCATGCGGGGGCGTTGCGGCGCTGGTCGCGCTGCTGACGCCTGGCGGCTCGGCTGACGTGCATGTGCAGGCTGCCGGCGCGCTCATGAACCTGACCAGCGAGAGTGAGCAATGCCGGGAGGCAGTCAGGGCATGCGGGGGACTTGCGGCCCTGGAGCGTGTGCTTGCATGCGCCAGCTCGGCGGCGGCGCACGAGTGGGTGGCGGCTGCGCTGCGCAACCTGGGGCATGATCAGCAGTGTGTTGGCGAGTCAGGCCAGCCCGGTTGAAGCGGACATGCTCTACGAGTAGGGCTGGCCGCAGTTGCTGGTGGCAGCTAGTATTGTTGTGCGCGGCCTGACACTCAAAGCTTGGAGCACTGGGCTGGGCAACCTGGCTTGCGTAGCTTACAGGCAGTGCATGAGGAGTCATTGTCAGGGGCGTGCATTGCCAGAGCATGCGGTGTAGACGGGAGCGCAGCCAGGCGTGTTGTAAGCCTGATGTTGTAAGCGAAGGGGGTATGCAGGAGCACACACCACAGCATCTGTGGCAGCATGTTCAGGTGGGTGCTCAGCTTTGACATAGCGGACCAACAGCCATGCATCTGTTGCGGCATGCCAGCATCCCATGCATGGCTGCTACATGCCGTTGTCGATGAAATAACACCTAAAAATAACTATTTGCATCTCACGCTGTGCAATACATCATGCAAGCACAGACACTGTGCTCACTGGTGTGTGTGTGGGTCAGTACCCATTGCTTGTGTAGTCCACGTCGTGCAGCTGTCTCACCCCCTCCCCAGTGAAGAAAGCACTCCCGCGCAGACACAGCTGGCAAGAGGTTCGCTGGCCTTACAGGGAGGAACGCCGGGACAGCGCGGCTCAAAAGGCTGCCCGGGCCCGGCAGTCGACTGCGGCGCGGCAGCCAAGGCTGTTGAGCAGTGACGTGTGGGGTAGCAGTGCCGCATATCACAGTGTGTGCACGCTGCGTCCTTGCAAGGTTGACCACGCGGGGTCTACGCTGCTGCGGCGTCTCCAAACTTTGGTGACGCCGCTTTGGAGTCCAAAGCGGCGACAGCTGTGGAGTCCAAAGCCTTTGGCACCGTGCAGGACCACCGCGCTCCTGCCCTCACATTTGAAAGGTGTAAAGAATCAACTGCCAGGTGCGAACACTCGCTGTGGCAGCCAGGGAGTTGCTGCAGAGGACACAGAACGGCGCAGTGTGCGAAATTCGGTTCCTCATGTTCACATGAACCGAATTTGTGAACATGAGAAAGGGTCGGGAGAGGTCTAGGGAATGTGCCTCGTCCCAAAAGCTGCCGCCTCACCAGACAGAACGCACTCACATCGTGCCTTGCCAAAGCGCGCGCTCTTCAGCAATTCAGGGGCCCGGCTTGACCTGGGAGGCCCCATGGTCCTGGCGCCTTGCCCTGTGACATGCATGCATGCGGGTCAGCCAAGCCTTTGTATATAAGCATGTCGTCTGGCGCGCTCACTTTCGCAACCTCGTGCTAATTATGTCGTTCTGGCTGCCGTGCCTGGCGAGTGAAGGCGGTTCGCATGTGAGCACCAAGGAGGTCAAAGGCAGCTAATACAAGAACTATGCATTTCCTTCAGTCGTAAAATAGTAGCATGAGTGGCATGTCAGTTGAGAGCACACTCAAAGGCCCAAACAACGTGCCGGCAGCATTTGCCTGCATGGTGTGGCCCATGCTGCAGGATGGTAATGGTATGCCCGCAATGTGATTCATCGCCTGCTTGCAGAGTACTGGGCTAGCCTAGAGGTATCTGACACCAGAGTAGGAAGTCAATGGGCAATGCACTCATGCAGTGCTCAAGCGCACGTTCCTTTCCACGTTACTGCAGGGGGTGCAGCATGGACACACTGTACACAGTGTGACATGCTGCATACGTATATAGCATGCTCCATACGTATGGAGCATTGGGCCCTGCCTCTTTATTAAGGGCCAAGTGTGCCTTCACCCCTAATCACAAACTTTGTAAATTATAAATTTGAGCCAGATCTGGTAGGCAGCGAGCTGGAGAGCCCTTGCAGGCAGTCTTTGTGCTGCAGGTCCATCAGCTGCGTCGCGATGCTGGCCTGCTCAAAGTGGCGCTTATGCGCCTCTGCGGCGTCGGGCTGGCTCTCCCGCACCGGCGCTTCAACCAAGCATCAATACGCGTGCCTGGCCAGCGCTGCCCAGTGCGAAACTGAGCAACGCCTGAACGCATCTGGCCTGACAGAGCAACAGGTGAGTGCCTGCGCGCTGACCTGGGGACTCTTGGACTCGGATGCGCAGCTTGCCTGCTGGTCTACCATCAAGCTGCCGCCGCGGAACAGAGGTGCCCGTGCTGTGCCTGTGTCAGTATACAAGCGTGCCTGCCGTGCACGGCATGCACGCCCGCCGCGCCCCGTCAGCCAAACAGGCAGCGCTGCCGCCACCTCAGCGCGCTGGCTACGCCAGCGCGCCGCGCCGCCGGCCGGACCAAGCGGCCCAATCCGGACAGCTCAGCCCGGTCCGAGCCGGCGCCTCGCCACAGTCCACCGCGCGCCGTGCGCAGGAGGAGTTCAAGCGGCTGGCCGCCGACTTTGCGGCCAGGGAGCTGGCGCCGCACGCCGCGCGCTGGGACGCCGACAAGGAGTTCAGCGTGTCCACGCTGCGCGCCGCCGCCGGCCTGGGCTTCGGCGGCCTGTTCTGCGGCGAGGACGTCGGCGGCAGCGCTCTCAGCCGCGCGGACGGCGCCGTGATCTTTGAGGTCGCCGCCTGTGTCGCCGCTGCTCTTTGAGCAGCGTGCAGGGCAGAGTGCTGCAGAATGCTGCCTGGCTGGACGTGCACCTAGCGGGTGCATCACCCTCGACCTCCAAGGGCCTTCTGGCTGCTGTCGCAGGAGCTCGCCGCGGCAGACATCTCGCACACGGCCTACCTGACCATCCACAATATGGTGCGCCCCCTGGCATCTCCGTGCGCCCTGCTGCATGTCTCGCTTGCGAACCGCCTCTATCCTGCAGCGGCAAGCCTGATGCCAGCGGGCACGCCACGCAGGTCGCAGGCTGCATAGACAGGTGCGCAGCGTCGGGCCAGCCTCCGCCCCGGCGAGCCAGTGCGCTCCATGGCGGCCTTGGGTCAAGCCTGCCGCACGTCGTCACAGTGCAGCAATGTGCCTGCAAAGGCTCCATATGCCTGCCCGTTGTGCAGGCCTGGGCAGGGGTCATCCTCATTTGCGCGCGGCCCTTTCAGGTTCGGCACAGCGGAGCAGCGAGCGCAACTGCTGCCGCAGCTCACTTCCATGCAGAGCCTGGCATCGTACTGCCTGACCGAGCCCGGCAGCGGCAGCGACGCCGCGTCGCTGTCGACCTCCGCGCGCCGCGACGGCGACGCGTATGTCTTGTCAGGCGCGCTCCCGGGCGCTGCTCTGGCGGGGCGGGGGCGTGCCAGTCGGACATGTGCTGCCTGGGTGCTCAAGCCGATGACTGGGCGACCGCGACCACTTTGACCGCCCGCGCCCAATATCGCCTGCCTCTGCGCCGAGGCTCGCAGCAGGGCATCTCGCGTGCGGCGCTGAGCTTGTCATGGCAGCCGCAGCAGGCGCCACTGGGCAGTCCACTGCCAGCATGCCGGCGGGCACGGCGCCTCGCCCCGTTGCGCGCGGCCCCGCGGTCGGCGCCGAGCGGGCGCCCCCCCGCGCGCGCGCAGCACAGGCGCCAAGGCCTTCATCAGCGGCGCGGGCGCGGCTGACCTGTACCTGGTCATGGCGCGCACGGGCGCGCCCGGGCCGCGCGGCATCTCCGCCTTCGTAGTCGAGCAGGCGCCGCCCGCCCCGGCCCGGACGCCCTATAGTGCCGGGCGGCGCGGCTGCGTCGCCCGTTCCAGACACCCTGCACAGCATGCCTTGCATGTGCACGGCGCGCTGACGCGCAAGCAGCGCGCATGCGTCTCCCTGTGAGCGCCAGCCGGCCGGCCTGCTGGGAGCGCACGGGGACACTGTTTCAGGATGCACGGAGGCCTTGAGGCGCCGTGTGCCACGCGGCGCCCCCTCCGCTGGCGGGGGCGCAGGGCCGCCGCTGGGCCGGGGCAGTCCCGCCCTGGCGACCTCCCCTCGCGCCCGCGGCTCCCTGGGAAGCCCAGTCTGCGCGCGGCGGGGCGGCCCACGCGCCTGAGGCGGCGCCGCGCCGCGCCAGGGCGCGCCGGGCCTGAGCGTCGGGCGGCCGGAGGCCAAGCTGGGCTGGTGCGCGCAGCCGACGGCCGCCGTGCAGCTGGACGCCGTGCGCGTGCCGGCCGGCGCGCGGCTGGGCGCCGAGGGCGACGGCTTCCGCATCGCCATGGCCGCCCGTGCGCCCCGCGCGCCGGCCGCGGCGCGCTTGCTCGGCGCACCCTGCCGGCCCGGGCCTATTGGCCTGGGTCTCTTGGCCTGGTCGCGCCGGCGCGCCGTGCGCAGCACGCGGCCGCCCCCCCGCGCTGCTGGGGGCCGGCCTCCGGGCCCCGCACGGGGAGGGTCGGCCCTGCTACCAGGACGATGCGCGCCTGGGCTGCCATGCTGCGCGTGTGCGGCGCGGCCGCCATCCCCGCAGGGCCCTCCCTCACTCGCCATGCTGGAGGGGACGGCAAGCCGCTGCTTGCCCAGGGCGTGGCCTCTGCGCGTGCGCATGCAACATGCGGTGCCGCCTGCTGACCCTGCGCCGGCGCGCGGCAGTGGACGGCGGGCGCGTCAACATCGCCGCCTGCAGCGTCGGCGGCGGCCAGGCGGCGCTCGACGCGGCGCGCTCGTACGCGGCGCAGCGCACGCAGTTTGGGCAGCCGATCGCCGCGTTTCAGGTGCCGGCGCGAGGCCGCCTCCCTGCTCAAGGCTCACTTCAGGCATAGGCATGTGCTCAGCTGAACAAAGTGCCCGGCATGGTAAAGTATTTTGGGGGTGATGGAGTGTCACCCTGCGAAAGTGTAGGGTAGGTGTAGGGTAACCAAAAGTGGCCGCACCTGCAGGCGACGCAGTTCCGCATTGCCGACATGGCGACCGACGTCCAGGCCTCGCGCCTTCTCGTGCAGTGCGCCCCAGTCCATCTGTGTGTCTGACCCGGTACACTGCGTCCAGGGGGTTCTGCTGCTGCGCTGGGCCAGGCGCCCGCTTGCCGCGAGGGCTGCAGCCAAGGGCGCGTGCGGCCCTGCCTATGCGTCTCCCTGCAAACGTCTGCCCGGTTCCTTTGAGCATTCAGCCAGCGGGTTCGGCATGTGCGCAGCGACAAGCGAAGCCTGTGGTGACAAGGCAGCGAGCCGCGGCGCCGGGCGCGCAGGCACGCGGCGCGCAGCCTGGACGCGCGCACGCCGGCCGCCACGCTGGACTGCGCCATGGCCAAGCGCTTTGCGACCGACGCGTGCTACTCCGTGGCCGACCGCGCGCTGCAGATCCTCGGCGGGCGCGCCCCTCGCTGACGTCATCACTTGCAGCTCTCCGATGCCTGCAAGGGCTTTCCGGGCCGCGCGCACCCTGTCTGTGGCCGGGTGCCTGCGCCTGTGCTCCTTTCGCCTGTGCGCGTCGCGGTGAGGCACTTGTCGTCGACTGCTGTTCCATGGCGATGCGAGCGCTGGGCGGCGCGCGCAGGTACGGCTACCTGAGGGATTACCCGTTGGAGCGCATCCTGCGCGACCTGCGCGTGCACTCCATCCTGGAGGGCACCAACGAGGTCATGCGCATCATCATCGATCGCGAGCTGAACAAGCTGCAGCCGCCCGCGTGACCCGCCGGCACATGCAAAGCGCGGGCTGCTGGCAGCGGGCATCCGGTCGCGTCTGGCGGAGACTGTCGCTGCGTGATGCTGTAGCTGTGTACTTGTCGTGTGCTAGAGAGGCTGTCCCTGCGTGACGCTGTAGCTGTGTATATCGCGTGCTAGAGAGGCGGGTGTAGACTGCAGGGCATGCCATTTATTCAGCGTTGACATCACAGTGCGCCCGCAATGTAAAACAGGTTGTGCATTCAAATCAAAAACACCTCTCTCACCCGGAGCACACACAATGGAAACAAGGATGTCCTCTGCAGCCCCTATGAGGGCTATGCAGGCCGAATACAGTAGCTAGCTAGGGGCAGCATAACCGCGCGCGGCGCCGCCGTCACCCGCCCCATAAGGGCCCGGCGCCGCGCAGGCGCCGCCGCGGCAGCGACCGCAGCCGCCGGCGCCGCTCCGGGTCGGCGCCCATGTTGTACAGCCAGTTGCGCTTCTCGCGCCACACGCCGATCGCGGCCGACATGTCGCGCGCCACCTGGCCGATGCTCTGGAAGTCTAGCCGCGGCACCGGCGGCGCCGGCGGCGGCACCGCCGCCTCCGGCCCCGGCGGCTCCGCGCCCACGAGCGCCTGCAGGTTCGCGGCCGCGTCGTCGCCGCCCGGCGAGGGCGCCGCCGGCGGCGGCGGCGGCGGGTACGGGTCAGAGCCGTGGCCGACCGCGCCCCCGGCAGCCCGGGGCGCGGGCGGGGCCGCGTCCGGCGGCGGCGCGCGGCGGTGGCGGCTCAGCTCGCCGAGCGTGAAGGTGGGCGGCGGGCGCGGCGTGTCCGGCGGCGCGCCGGGCGGCAGCGTGGCCGGGTCCAGCTGGCCGACGAGCGCGGCGAGCAGCGTGGCCGGGTGCGCCTGCGGCAGCGGCGGCGGCGCGAGCAGCGCGAACAGCGTGGCCGCACGCGCCGCCTCCGCCGCGGCCGCCTCGGTGTGCCGCACGAATGCGGCCGTGGTGCTCACCGACAGCGTCACCGTCGCGGCGACCATCGCCAGCAGCATGACGCTCGCGACATGCTGCGTCGCCTGCGCGCGCGCGCAGCCCGATCGACACCTCAGAACGGCCCAGCTCCCTCGCGCGTCCCTCTGCAGGGCTCCTTCAACGGGGTTCGGCTGCCTCCAGTGGGCTGCTGCAGCGCTTCTCGCTAGGTGGCGCGCTCTACGCGGGGCACCACTTGCACCTTGTGGGTGCAGCTTTTGAACGCTGTCACGACAGTTGGGGACACCCGTGCCTGCGCGTCTGCTGTGCTGCACGAGCTGCACGACGGCGAGGTGAGACTGGAGGGGGGGCGGCTCCGGACCTGTTGCGCAGCATGGTGCGCAGCGTCGAGCACGGTCGCAATGTGCGCGCTCAGGCCGGGGTCCACAGGCGGCACGATGGGCACGGCCGCCGCAGCCTGGGTCGCCTGCTGGACGGTGTCGTGGTTGACCACCGCCGCCGCAGCGCGCCGCATCGCCCCTGGAAGCGGCAGCCTCTCAGCGCCGCAGCGCTGCAGGAGTAAGGTCTGGGGTGTGGAGTGCGGGGCTGCAGAGCCACGCAGCAACCTGACGCAGCCGTGCACTTGACTGCTGCCTGCGCACCTACTGCTGCGCTCCTTCCCCGGACTTCAAGTGGCCACCCGCCATCCTCGCCGCCACTCCCACAGTGTGACAAGCGTCAGGGTGCTGCGCTTGGTCGGCCGGCGTCGCTGACCACACGGCAAGGCGCGCGGGAGCCGCGCTCGGAAGCGTACTGAGCGGCTGGAGGTCGTGACGCACACCCTAGAAACTCGAGTTTGTTCCGTTAAAATTATGCGCGTGTGACCCACCAAACCGGAAAAAGAGCCCGTGGCCGTGCCGCTCGTGTCTGAATGGTCTCGCACGTAGCGCAAATGGCATTCCTGTGAGACACAGCACCTTTCTTGCAAGACCATGCGCAAGAGCACCATGCGGTGGTTGAGCATCATCCTGCTTGCCTGCACTGCAGCAGCGCCAAAGGGTTCGCCCACGCTCAAGCTCAGCCCTTTGTGTGCGCTGTGTCCTGCACGCACGCAAGAGAGCTGCCAACCTAGCTCAACTGCCGTGCGAGCGCCCCGGCTCGGCCTTGCGCAGCAGATAGCATCAAAGCACGTCCAGCCTCCTTGCCTGCACGCTTACCTCTGCGCGCTCGGCGCAGGCTTGTGCAGCGCCGCGCCGGGCGCCAACGGCGCGAGCCCGCCGCCGCCGTCCGCCAGCGATGTCAGCCTGCTGCGCGTCGGGGCGGTGAGCGCGCTGTTCGCGGCCTCGCCGGCCAGCCCGCAGCGGCCCGTGCCGCTGCCGCTGGGCCCCGCGTACAACCTCACCACGGGGTTTGCTGCGGCCTGGAACGTCAGCGCTACGCTCGCGCTGGACGCGGCCATGCCGCTGCCCGCGAACGAGACCGCGGTGGGCGCGCTCGTGCGCGCGCTCGGCACCGCCTTCTACCCGTCGTCCGTCTTGTTTGAGGCGCGCCCCGCAGCCCGCCTTTCCCCTGCAAGCACTCTCCAGAGCCTGGTGCACCTGGAGACCAGATTGGCAAGCAGCCTGGAGGGGTGCAAGCTACCCAATGAGCCCGCCCTGTGACGCTGCTGCTGCTGCTGGCTGCTGCACCGGTGTCAGGAGCGCCAGGCCTGGCGGCGGCTGACCGCAAGAAGGCCGCGCGCGCAGCTGAGCTACGTGGTGCCCGCGGGCGGCAACGCGAGCGGCATCGCGTGCGACATGCCCCAGCCGGCCGGCTTCTGCGTCAGCCTGGTCTTCCTGCTGCAGGACGAGGCGCTGGTGGCGGGCTTCAACGCCTCCCTGACAGGCTGGGTGCGGCCACAGCGGGCCGCCCGCCGGGGCATGTGCCGGCTTGTCAGGTTGCTTGCGCATGCGCACCGTGCGCGCGGCGCATGGGGGAGCGGCGCATGGGTCTGCATGGACCTGCAGGCGCGCGCGCTGCTGAGCCGGGCGCGCTGCCCGCGCAGAACGCAAGCGGCGCCGGCGC
>JAABUO010004191.1_pt1 | contig 16997 bp, 28 predicted proteins | sample 5559291 | NCBI WGS metagenome assembly JAABUO01 (sample SAMN10711878, study PRJNA513372) | rock metagenome | isolation source: Antarctica rocks | place: Antarctica: Victoria Land, Finger Mt sud | reverse complement strand
CGCTGCGCGTCCTCCTGCCCGGCCGGGCCGCCGCCGAACAGCGCCTGAAACGCCGGCGTGCCCGCGCGCGGCGCCTGCAGGTACGCGATGAACTCCTGCCACAGCGGCCCGGCGCCTGGCGCGCGCGCGTAGGTTTTTCACGGGAGTTTTTAAGGCGGCACTGGTTGCGCCACCTGTGCGGCCCGCAGGACAGCAAAGCCATACAGGCGCATGTGCTCCCGAGACTCCCCCAAGGGCTGCGCGGCGCTCGGCCGCGCGCGGCGCCGGCTCTGCGCTGCGGCGCGGGCGTGCCGCGCAAGCGCGCCGTGCAAGCGCGCCGCGCCGCGCAAGTGGCCCAGGCTTGACGAGGACGCAGGAGCCCTGGCGCCACAAACAACAGAGCATGTCCCGTTGCGCAGGACGGGGATGCCCCGTTGCGCAGGACGGGGTTTTGGCCGGCGAGGCGGCGGCGGGCGCACCGATGTCGGTGCCGACGCGGTCCAGGGTGTACTCGTACGCGCGCCGCACCTCCACAACGCCCTCGCCGCCGCGTGAGCCGTTCACCTGGCCCCCGGGGCGCGCGCGCCCGCTCGGCTGCATGCGCCGCGCCGCCGGAGGGCCGCCGGCTTGCCAGGGAAGCATGCGGGCGCCTCTGACCGCTGGCCAGGACCGCGGCGTGAAAACCTGCCTGCCCGTCTGTGTGTGCTACATGTGCTACAGGCTGGGCTGCATCAAGTGGTTGCCGAGCGGGGGCTGCAGGCTCCTGCGCCACCGGCTGGGACCGGGCATGAAGGGATCGGGCCGCGGGGCGGCCGCTGAGCGTGCGGGGAGGCCGCTGGGCGCACGGGGGGGCGCGCCTGCTTGATGAAGCGCAGGTAGACGCGCCAGAGGTCCACGCGCAGGTTGTGCAGCAGGCAGCGGCTGAAGATGCCTTTGGCCGCGTCTGGGTTGCCCGCCGCCAGCTCCGCCTCCGCGTACTGCTGCCAGTACGCCGCCTGCCGCGCGGCCGCGGAGCGCGCGGCTCGGCGCTGCTTGGTATAGGGTATAGGGTAAGGCTTGTCCCTACCCTACCCAGCCGCCCCTGCAGAACAGGTGGGGGGCGGGACGCCGCTCCGCAGCCGCACCGCTGAGCACAAAGCCCTCGCGGCCTCGCGTGTTTGGTGGGCGCCGCGCCGCAGGGGGCCGCTAAGCCGGCAGCTGCTGCCCTCTGCTGCAGGGGGAGGGTGGGGCGAGGTATAGGCAGCCGCAGGGAGCCTGGCTGAGAGCGTCCAGGAGCCGGTCTCAGCAGGCAGCGGGCGAGCGGTCACCACACGCGCGCTCACGCGCAGTGCCGCGGCCGGCCGCGGCGCACTGCAGCACAGCCGTCTGCGCTCGCCGCTTGGGTGTCTGGGGGCCCGCGTGTCTAGGGGCCGCACAAGGAGCTGCACCGGCGGCGTCCTGGCCAAGCGGGCGCGCTGGGGCGCACCGCGGTGGGGAACTGGGCCAGCAGCTGCTCCATCACCGACCGGTACAGCGCAAGCACGTCGGGCGGCGGCCGGCCGGGGCCGACCGCGGCGCTGACGTCCGCCGCGAGCGCCTGCCATGCGGCCGCATCCCAGACACCCGCTGCCAGCCGCGCCCTGTGCGCGGCCACCTGCCGCTCCCCGGCACGGCGATGGTGGTGCGTTGCAGTGCAAGCATGCCTCCTGAGCGCCTCCTGTGGCTGGGGCCGCTGGGGAGGCCCACCTTTTCCTGCAGCGCTGCCAATGCAGGGCGCCCCGCGGCAGCCATTGCGACGCCTCGCAGGATGTCACACCCGCATGCTGTGCAACGCTCGAAGGAGGATGTGGACGAGCTGGGAGCCGCGGTGGACACCGGAACGTGCCGCAAACAGCTTGAACTTGACGCACAGCTTATGAGAAACAGCCAGAAACAGCAGCGAGACTGCCACCGAAGGCTGGCAGAGTGCAATGTGCGCGCAGCAATTCAGCAGAGTGTCTCGAGCTGAGACACATGTTGAATCTCTAAACGGCTATTATGTGGCAGGCCTGCCCTAGGGTGGCCTTGTGCAAATGCCCACCCCTCTTGTGTACATGGGAGAACTTGCTGTAAGCTCTGCCTTGCTGGAGCGTCGTGTTCATTTGTTCAACCAGCGTGAGCAGGAGACCGGAGTACGTCGTTCTGAACAGCGCCTCACACGCTCAGGACCACAGGGCAACTCCCACCTGAACAGCGCCTCACACGCTCAGGACCACAGGGCAAATCCCACAAGCCCGCGTGTCACACACTGAAAGTTCAGTGTGGAACACACATGCTGTGCTTCCCACATTGTGGTGATATATGCTATGGCACGCACAAGCTCAAACCAAAGCTAAAGTGAAAACAGCTGCAAAGAGCAAGCAAGCAAGGCTCAAAGCAAACCAAAAAGCGCAAGGAATCGCCGAGCTGCCCCGCAGTGCAGCAATGCCGCATAAAACAAGGTGTGCTTCGCTCAGTGACAAGGCTGGGCTGCGCCTGCAGAGCGCACGCAGATCCCAGCCTGGACGAACCTCTTGTCACAGTAACAGAGCATGGCCCCATATCCAGCCCCAGGCGTCCTCTGCAAAGAACGCCGTGCCCACATCCGCCAGCACTGCGTCAGACAGCGCCGTCAGTGCGCGCAGCGCGGCTGCAGGCGCGGCAGCGGGCGTGGGCACGGGCTCACTAGCTGGCTGACCCACCCTGATCCTCCACACGAGCTGAGAGCCCTACCCGCCTGTCTGCGCGGTCTGCGGTGGCGGCGCCTTTGCTGCCAGCCCGCCGCCCGGGCGAGCCGCGCGTCAGTAGGTGTCCCTCACGGCGACGCACGGCTGCGCTACTGCATGGCTCCAGCCTCAGCGTTGTCCTCCGTTTTCAACTCCTCCTCACCGAGCTCGGTCAGTGAGTCGGTCAGCGCCTTGTACATCTCTAGCACCTGCGTGCAGGCGCAAACTGTGACACATCCAGTTCTCTCCTGTGCGCGGCAGAACTTGACACAGGCCAGCAGCAGCTAGAAAAAAAAACATGGCAACAAGACCTTCCTCCTCACCTTTGCAACGTTGCTGTCGAGCTCCTGGATGAGCACCACATTGCGCGCAAGCGCCTCTGGCGTGCGCGCCTCATGATTGCTGTTAATCTCGTTTATCAGCACCCTGCTCGCTCACCAGTCGTGAGACCGCGTTGATCACAACCGTGCCAGGCAAATGGACCGCAAAGCAGCGTCGCGCACTTGTTTTGGTCCAGGATGTCCTGGACGCCAGCAATCTTTTCCAGCCCAGGCGCGCTGGCCTTCTCGTCGGCCATGCTATGCCTGTCCTGGGCGCCTGCGGCTGGCGGTGACCATGGGGAGACTCTCGCGCACTTGTGCAGGCAGCAGGACTTGCAGGGCAACCGGGCAGCTGGGCAGGTATGCCAAGCGCTCTTCCTCTATGACAGGGGAGCAGGCCAGCTCGCTTGTCTCGAGAAAAAAATCAAACGGCACTGTGAAGCCGATCGGGGATGAGGGCTAGGTCGGAACTGCTACTCAGGTCGGAGCTACTCAGCTTGCTTAAATCCAGAGTCTGCGGCACCTTGTGAGTGTCCGTGCAGCTGTTTGACAGCATCCGAAGCGACAACGTCCACAACATCCTTGACAGTGAGCTGAGCGAGGAGGAGGGCGCGCGCGTGCGCGACATCATCCGTGCCGGCGATGTCCGCAAGAACATCTATGCGCCCGAGGGCAAGCGCTGGCAGTATGAGGCGCGCACGCTCAAGTGGGGTGATAGGGCTTCTGTGTGGTGGGCGAGCGAGCTGGTTGCTCTAGGGGCCAGTGCCCCTTTGCTTTGGTAAAGTTGTGCTGGCACCAATCCAGATGCTGGTCGCCTGAATGCTCAGCAGGGCAGCCAGAAGATCGTGAGGCGTGACGCACTCAGCAGCCCAGGCGGCGCCGCGCAGATCGTGGCCAACGGGCGGAACGGGCTGGACGTCGACAAGTTTGACTACTTGCAGCGGGACAGCATGTACTGCAACGTACGCATCAGCGCCGACTTTGACCGCATCCAGAAGTACAGCAAGGTACCGCACCGCTCCGCTTGCGCTCATAAGGTCTCAGTGCTATGCAGTGGCACATCCACACCCTGTGCTGCTGTAATGCAGGTGATCGATGATGAGATCTGCTACCGCTGGAGCGAGTACGAGAACATGCGCGTGCCCCTCGACCTCACTACCTTCTTGCTCTTGCATTGATCATTTCATCTGTCCCATGTGCAGGCATGCATGGTCTAAGCTGACGCATATGGTGCCAGCTCCTGAGGAAATCAGGCGATGCGCGCAGACTGGACGTCTACCAGGCCAGGGCCAGCATGCACCGCCGCGTGTACTGCCACAGGTGCAGCCGCTGTGCTGGCTCACCAGCTGATCCACCAGTCACTCACCTGAACTCAGCACCAGCACCACGATGATGATTATGTGCATGCGCATGCACACGGTAAAAGGTAGTATGGTGTGAGCTAAGCTGACATTGGCGAGAGTGGTCGTGCGGTGCTCCGGCGCGTCCCGCCTCAGCCTCGCCGCAGATGCGCTCGCATGCGCCGCGCCTGGTGTGGCGCACACGCCCTGCCGCGCGCGCGCGCCCAGGAAGGCCAAGGCCATCGAGCTGATGGTGGTGGACGCGATGCTGGAGGCCGACGCGGAGCTGCGCATCAGCGAGCGCATCGACGACCCGGAGCTCTTCGTCACGCTGGACGACACGCTGCTGCGCCAGATCGAGACGCACGGCCTGCTGCCCGACCTGGCGCGCCCAGCCGCACGCTGCCCGCGCCTCCATCTGCGTACATGGAGGAGCCCGCTGCCGGCATGCACGTGCTGTAGCAGGCTTTGACCCTACCCTAACCCTGTATGGTTGGCGCAGGTGGTGGAGCGCGAGGGGCCGCTGCGCAAGGCCAAGGCGCTGCTGGAGCGGCTGCGGCGGCGCGACCTGTACAAGTACGTCGACCATGTGCAGGTCCCGCTGGAGGCGCTGCAGGCGGGCATGTGCGCCGCCCCCGCCGGCGCAGGCCGCATCCCCGGCTGCCAGGGCCGTAGAGCCTGCATGTGTCTGGCGCGGGCCTGCAGGCGCCTGGTCCTGCGGCCGCCTAGCTGACAGCGGCGCCTTCAGACAGGCACAGCAGCCCTGCAGCCGCACCGTCGCGAACAAGGTCGCCACAGAAAGATATAGCTGAAGGACGGCACCCCGGGGCTGCAGGTGGCGGCTGCCAGACGCGGCGGATGTGACTGGCCACAACAGCAGCAGCGAGGTCGACCTGCGCCCGGAGGACGTCATCCTCATCGACGTGCGGATCGACCTGACAAGCGGCGCGAGCAACCCGCTGGACAAGGCGCGGCCGCCTCCCCGCCGCCCGTCCCATGCTTGCTTACCTGACAACCTGGTTGCCCAAGCAGCCCTAGCTGGCTGAAACAGGCTGGCTGATACCTAATGCGCTTGGGTGCGCCGAAGGGCGCGCGCACTCAGAGCCTGTCCATTTTATGCCCTCAGATAGGTTATAGGGTGACATTCAGCAAGGCGCACGCTTGAGCGCGGCCGCGGCGCAGGTGTCCTTCTTCGACCACGCGGAGTCGCTCGTGAAGTTCCCCATGCGCGCGCGCGCCGTCAGCGCCATGTTCTCGCAAGTGCACCAGGCGCGCGCCAGCGCCGCCGCGCTCGCGAATGCGCCCGCGCCTGCTCTTCCCCTCTGTCTCAACGTGCGTCTGTCGCGCGAGCACGCAGCGCCGCGCCTGCCAGCAAGGGAACATCCTGTGGGTCACCTCAGCCCTGCCGAACATCAAGGATGCGTGAAGGGCCTGCTGCATGCCGCGTGGGGCCATACATGTGCCCTCAGCGGACAGCGCCCCGCGGCAGGAGCGCCAGTGCCGCGTGTACTCCAGGAGCAGCGACCCGCGCATGTGCGCGGCCGTCAAGCAGGCCTTCCGCGCCTGGGTGGCCAAGCGCTTTGGCGACGCGGCGGTCTGCGCGACGCCCTGCCCGGCGCCGCGCCCCTGCGAACGCGCCGCGGCCGCACTGACGGTGCCCAGCCGCAAGCGCAACCTGGACACCGTTTACGAGCGCGGCGACGCGCTGCCAGGCGCGCTGTGAGCGCAGCAACAGAAATGGCTGGTCAGGGCTCGGGGCTGTCTGCCTGCGCGCGTGGTGAGCGCCCTGCTGCATGCAAGCGCGACGACGGGCTCTCACTGGATCGGCGTGGTCTGGGGAGCTTCCCCGTACATGCCGCTGGTGTTTAGCTGCGTGCGCAGCTGGTGCGGCATAGGATAGCAGCGCGTCATGCAATCAGGGCGGGTGTGGTGCTGGTGCGATATTCCGCGCAGAGGGGGCTCGCACAGGGGTGGTGATGCAGGACCTGCCTCAGGCCTGCTCGCTCGTGTTCATGGCGTTGATTTTATTGGCTGTGGTGAGTATTAGTGCTTCGTCCCTCACACCAATGCACCCTAAAACTTCAGTCTGAATTGCTGCAGTCTCGAGTTGCATTGTCCTGGCAGCCTGCCTCCTGGTGTGCACGGATGCTGTAAAGCAGCACACGTTTCTCAAAGGAGGTGTGTTTTCCCCATTGTCAGAACTGCAGTGCGTGCGTGAAAGGAGAGTGCCTTGCCGGATGCATGCGGGCGCGCGTGTGAAGCTTGGCAACCCGCATGAGTGGTCAGCTTAGCTCAGTATGTCTCGTAATCCTGCCTGTGCGATGCCTGTGCCCAGCAAGTTTGATGCTGAGTGAGTGCATAGACGAGCCCCTATAATGCGTGTCGTCAGAAGTGGAGATGTGGTGCCAACTTACCTACCCCTCTGGTGATCGGTAAGCTGGTATATTTGCCAACCAGGGTGTACATCCAGCTATGTCGTGTTTTGTCACCCTGATCCTCACACAGCATGTGCACGCAAGCAGAATCCTCCTTGAACTTTAGATACGCCGAGTGCAAACTTGTAACCTGTTGCAGGCCATGCAGAGCGTTTGACACGGTACGCCTTGCAAGCACCAATGATGTCAAGTCAGTGAGGCAGGTGCATCCTCCATCCTCCAATATAAGCATATACTCTTTGCAGCAACCGCAGCAACCACACGTGCTCATTGCACTGGCAACATGACCATGCGCCGCTCCCTCGCGCTGCAAGCAGCACCCAAAATCGCCATGTACACCAAAAGATACACAGAAGAAGAAAGGAGAGTTGGTGTGCATGGATGGTAACCCATGTGGCCCAGCAGAGGGTCCGCAGACTGAGCACAGCGCACCCTCGACCGCGTCAGCAAGGCACAAAATGCCAGAAGTCCGCTCGTGCCAGCAAGCAGCTCAGCAGCGCTGACTGCCACTTTAAAGAGCGGAGCTGGGCAACCCTGCAAATACTGCCTCTGTAGCTCTACACACACATAGAGCCAGTCTGCAGCCCAGCACACGCACACAAAAAAACCCCTTGCTAGGTTGCGGTCAGCCCAAGCAAGGGGGGCTCACCCTGGACGCAGATGGCTGGCGCAAGCCACCCCGCCTTCCATGTATGAGCTATGGGCAGCATGCATCACAGGCATGCCGCTGCTGCCAGTCATTGGCATCTATGCGGGGGCCCTTAGTCCTTTGAAAAGCGATCTATGTTCATATCCGGTCACTCACAGTCCCCTCTTCGCACGCACAAAAGAAGTGAAGAGGTCACTGGGGGGGGGGCTGGGACAAGGCTCTGCCGCAAAACTGCCACGGGGAAGGCACCATCTCCCAGTGCGTCATCATACTGTTGCCGCTACAAAACCACCCAAAAGATGTACCAAAAATGGCAGCCTCGCAAGACTGCATCCATCACAGCCCTCCCAGGTGCAGGTAGCACTGCGGGCCTACAGGATGTCCTCGCGGCCCAACTCGACGTCCTGGGGCGTGGCAGCCACGCTGTACTTCACCTTGCCGAGCGGCATGATGTCCTGCGCGCCATGCTTTGTCAGGCTGCAGCCCTGTTACGATGCAGCTATGCAGGTATACTGACTCATTGCAGAGCAGCACAGAGCCGACTGCATGGTGCTCTAGGGAACAAAGTAGCGACGGCCACCGAGCAGCACAGGGGACAGCGTGCCTTGCGGTAGACCTCGTTCGTGAGCTCCGCAAATGCAATGTAGTACGCGATTGCTGCAACAATGACGCCGAGCCACCCGCCGACCTGGACACAGCAATGTCAGCGTGGTACCCGAGTAGTGTCAACCTTGTAATAATAACGTTCCTAAACATCCTAGCTGTGAGTCTGTTTGACACCTCGCGCATGTAGCTGCCATTCACCAGACAACGCACGCAGAAGAGACCAGGCCTTGCACGAGGAGCACGCTCGACACGGCAGCAAGCTGCTGGATATCAATATGGGAGACACCTTGTGCACGATGGGGTGCGTCTCGCCAGCGGACAGCAGGAAGAACGTCACAGTCAGCAGGAAGAACAGCGCCTGCGCGCCGGCTCTGATGCACTCACGCAGCAGCACACAAAGCACACAGTTTGTGCAGGCAAGCAGGCAGCTCTGCACAAATTTGGTGTCACAAGACCATACCAAAGGGGCAGTGCGCCGTCTTGCTCATGGATTCTCACATGCGCACTCTTCATTGTTCCGCACACAGCCTGTCCACGCGGCCGCTCCTGATGCTGACCGTGGACGCGCACCCTTGGCCACTGTTATTTTCGCGGTATGCGCCAACAATGGGTTACAGCACCCCAGGGAGGCGCACCTGGAGGCAGACGTTCATGACGAGTGTCTGGATGAACAGCATGAAGGTGAAGATGCCCCACAATGCCAGCATCATCTGCATGCCCTCCGGGGGGAAGGCCCGCAGCGAGCCAGCCTGCCGCCGGAGCGCCCACACTTGTGGGTGCCGCCAAGCACAGCGCACCAGGTGCGTCTTACTCGCTCATCGCAACTCTCGTGCCTCATCTGCATGCAAAGAAAGGTATGCACGTTGACTGCCCAGAGCTGCTGCAGGCACCAGGCAAGAGACAGCTTGGCCTCGACCGCGCCACAAACAAACAACCTGAGCGCCACCACGAGCCCCCACACTGCCGACTACATACAGGAGAACGGAGGGCCTGCCTGCGCCAGCGTGCCGTAGATGCCGAGCCCCAGCCAGAATGCACCGTAGGAGCTGAACGCGACGCCGGCAAACATGTTGTTCCGCCAGATCTCCCACTGCAACGTCGCACGAGCACTTTTGACGTGTGCACAGCCAAGCCGCCGGCACGCGCTGAGCTCAACAGCGCTCAACTGGTGGATACATTGAGCAGCATAAGCAATGCATTAGATTGGGGAGTGCGCTAGTACTTGCGGCGTCTGTGCTGCACAATCAGCATGACCCGGAGCTCAGCAGCGCGCGGCTGATTCGACCGTCAAGCAGAGCATAAAACAAGGGTGAAGGGAGGATGAAGCCACCTGCCCAGCCAGGAGCTGCGTCAAATCGCCGAAGAAGAGCGCAAAGCCCCAGGTGATGTCGTTGGTCGCCGGCTCCGTCCAGCCCGTGGCAGCCCCCTGTTGCGCAATAAGCTCGGCGTCACGTCCACATAGCATGCACGATGTGTCTGCAGGGACATGACACCCAGCCCGGACCCTTGCTTTCCATGCATCCTCTGGAAATGTTTAACTTGTCATGAAAAACCACGGCCAACCACGGCAAGGAAGCTATCAGCATCACAACGAGCTCTACTACAAGCCACACCACACTAGCCAGCACACTGCAAACGAGGCAGTCTGCACATGTGTTGCGCAAAGCGCGTGGCAACCTGCAAAAGCGCGGTCGTCAGCCCGAACGCGAAGAGGCCCAGAGGCGCTGGGTTGGCGGTCCTGCAGCGGCCCCAAGCATAGTCAGAACAAGCGCCTGCTGCAGCCCGCAGACGCGATCACTTTAGCATCATTGCACGAGCTCGCATGACTTCCTGGCAACCATTGCAACATGGCTGCACTTGTCTGATGCTACTTGTGCCGCGTGACACACGTGCACATCAAGCTGGAGAAGGGTGCATCTTGCAAGTCAGCATGAGTCGGGCGATATCATCAGTACGCTTATGTGGCAGGCCGCCGTCGGACTCGCACAACAGAGCAGCTCTGATAGGGCGGCACAGCATGCACAAACAGGCCAAGCATATAGCACGCACACAGCAAGTTTACACAGCAAGATGGGCAGCCGAGGTGCACACATGTTGGCGTGGTGCTTGGGCAGGTAGGTCTGAACAGGCACAGACATCCTGGGGCTTGGCGGAGGGATGCCCTTTGGCGTCCCGGTCTGGTCCACCTCCCTGTTGCTGCGCTCAGCCCAGCGGTTCTGCAATCGCGCAGGCGCATTGTCAAGACCAGCATCCAGCTCCACGTGAGCGCTGCAACCACCACCATTCTTCGCACAAGACAAGCAGGGGCCGCACCTCGAGCTGTTCAATGCGCCTGCGCAGGTGCGCAGTCTCATCCTGCGGCATGCCCTTCGGCTGCATGGTAGTGGTCACAGGCATGGACGCCATTTTGCAATGAGGTGGTGACAGCAGTGAGTTGGTAAGGCAAATTCTCACGCGTTTAAGCCACATGCATGCGCCTTGCAATCAATCCCGGCGCCGACGGACCCTACCCTTTCAATAAGAAGTTTTCAAAAAGTTGTGTTCTTGCATCCAGAGCTTGCATCCCGGGTAAGCGCGATCGCTGGACACAGTGCTCAGTTGCTTGCGAGGCTGTCAGATAGTGCCGCGCTTTGCGAAGAGTCCTCGGTGCGCCGAAATGCCCGCGGGTGCGGCCGCGGAGGCGACTGCGATAGCCACGACCAGCCTGCAAGAGGAGGAGGTGATAGACGAGAACCGCAGGCGGCTGAGGAGGCGCATCCTGGGCGCCAGCGTACTGGACCTGGTGCGAGCTAGCTCCGTACCCTGGGCTAGGTGGCAAGATGCGGCCCTGCCGCAGGCAGGCGGCGCTGCCTGCCGGCCGAGCAGCCTGCCTGGCCGCTTAGTCTGCGCAGCAGGCACGGCGTGTCCCAGGCTGGGCTTGGAACCGGGCATGTGGCGCAAAGATGTGCAAGGTTGCCCGTGCCCGTGAATGGGGCACCCCGCAGCACGCTACTGCTGGCACACGGCTCCCCCCGCGCTGCCCGAGCCTGTGGCGCGCGGGGCAGGCATGCGTAGCGGCGGTGCTGACGACCAACGCGGTGCATAGCGGCGTGCACACCTGGAACTCGCCGGTGTGGCCGCTGCTGCCGCTGCTGCTGAACCGCCTCACGGAGCTGCTGGCGCTCAGCTTTGGCCACACATATCTCGCGGTGACCTCCCCGCCTTCGGCCTGCTTCTCAGCCGGCTACGCTGGCGCCCCCCATTCCCCACTTGCGTGTGCTCCAAAGAAGCACCGAGCTGCAAGCCTGCGGGCGTCTGCCTACGAGCACCCGGGGTGAGGCTGGCGCTGTCCTCCAGAGCGTCCGTGCTGGTGCCTTGCACAGTGCAGATGCAGACAAACACGGGGCCGCTTGTGTTGGCACCCTGCTGCCGAGCTGGCACGCTGATGATGCACTTATAGCTGTGACTGCCTTGCCTATCTACGCGGACCTCGTCTGAGTTCACCTGCAACACCCCCGTGCTGCCAGAGCGTGTGGCAGCTCGCGACTGCCTCCCTGCGCTGGCCCACTGCAGGCGTGGCGCCAGAGACCGCGTGCCTAGTGCCCAGCAGACACGTCGTACCCTCGCTCGTGCGTCTCTGACGCCTTGCAGACACAGCGCTCGACTGACGCGGACTGCGTGCTGCAGATACCGGCCGTACAACTGTTCCTGGCGGTCGTGAACGTCGTCCTGGTGCTGCAACGCCTGCCCTGCATGAGCTCGCAGCTGGCATGCACGCCCGTCATCCTGGCCTTCTGCCTGCTGGCGCTCGAGGTGCGGGCGGGGCCCAGCACGCAGCCCTGGCGTCCACGCAGCTGGCCTGGTCGTGGCGGCAGACCCGCTCAGCAGCATGACCCCAATTTTCAAGCATGCGCGAGCCTGCCTTCCTGTTGCTGCTCCTTCGCCGGTGCGGACGGACCCTGCGCGAGCAAGCTCTGCGTGCCTTTGCATGCCATGGCATCCATGTCGGCAAGACCCAGCAAAGCCTCCACTTACCACAAGTTCTGCACCTCCAGGTGGTCCTGGCGGTGCTCGCGCTGGTGTGGGTCAATCTGGCGGCCTGCCGCTCGTGGGCGGCCGCGTTTGCGCCCGAGCTGCGCGGCAGCGCGAGCGTCACGCCTGTGGACGAAGAGCGACCATTCAGGTGATCCACAGCGCGCCGTCTGTGCTTATGCGGTATGTGACCAGATACATGCAGGGTGAGCATGTCGCGCTGCCGAGTCATAATGTCACGTCTGGCCGGCGGGGCTCGCACCCAGGTGATAGAGCGCTTTGCCTCGGCTGCCAACCATAGAGCTGCAAGTCTGCTCTGCGCTAGCAGGGTCCTCCCGCCCCTACATGCACGCACATGGTGGCAAGCGTTGTCCATGGCTCTGCCTGCTCAGGATCACTGTGCCAGTGGCTCTGTATCACGACACCGCTGCTACGACCGGTGCTCACTCCTCCCCCTGCTTGTACGCAGGGTACCCGCGCAGCCCAGCGCCGCGCAGCCGCAGCGGGATCCATGGGCCGCGGACGGCAGCCCACCCAAGGTGAGCGCCCAGCAGCTGCGTATGCAGGGCCAGCGCCTTGCTACTCTGCCGAGCACGGCACAAGCACTGCAGCGCCTGTGCGCGGTGCTGACGTAGGCGGGCGCGGCACGTGCAGGAGCCGGCGCGGCAGTACGTCACCGTGATGCAACCCAGCGAGGGCAGCTTTGCGGTCGCCATCGTGGTGGACGCGACGGGCGCGGGGCCTTTCGTTCCGCCGCCGCGGTAGCTGCGCCGCTGCATGCGCCGGCGCTCTGTTGTGGAGCCGTGAGCCAGCACGCGAGCCACTTGGGTGTGCCGCGGCTGATGCCCGGCAGGGAGCAGGGCTGGGCTCTCACCGAAGTATGTACAGAAGTATGGCGCTCGTTTGCGCATCGTCGCGGCACTGCACCTGTGTGCTATCAGAGCTTGCTGGCACGCGCCTGCTACACAGGGGCGCATTGCCCCTGCATGCTTGCAGCGCCTGGAAACAACCACGTTTCTGGCGACAAGCATCAAACCCAGGCACAAAGCCTTCACACACACATTTACATACACCCAGACGGACACGGACGGAGCAGCCAAGGCCCAGATGAACACGGCCGAATCAGCCAAGGCCCTGGCCGGCGCCCGTCGCCGGGCGTCACAGCTTGGCAAAGCGCGGCAGCTCGCGCCGGGCGACCGCCCGGAACACCGCCTGCAGGTCAGCGGATGGCAGCTGCGCGCTGTTGAGCGCCGCCACAAACTCCAGGCCGTCCGCCACGGAGCGGTCCGTGCGGGTGCGGCCGGGCGCCGCCTGCTGAGCCTGTGCCGGGCTGCAGGGCAGGGCTGTGCCATGCAGGGCGGTATTCATTCGCCGCAAGGCCATGAGGTACCCCACCTTGGCAGGCCAGCATGGCCAACTGCTGGCCGGACATATAACAGGACCGCAGAGAGCACCAGGCACAGCGGAAGCAGCATACGGGCTGCGCAGCAGCCGCACGCGCTCGGTGCGGCCGCGGTCACTGGTGACTGCGGCCGCGTGCGGCGCGCACCGGCTGTGCAGCAGCACGCGCTTGGTGCCGGCCACGGCCAGCGGCGAGCGCGCGGCGATGGCCGCGGCGGCCGCCGCCGCGGCCGCCCGTAGCGCGGCCGCATCGGGGTGCACGCCGCTGACCAGGCGCAGCGCGTGCGCCTCCGCCGCGCCCAGCCGCCGCGCGGTCAGCGCCAGCTCAGCCGCCGCGCCTGCGCCGCAGCGCGCAGGTGGTGACGGGCACCGATGGTACAGCGCTGCGGCTGGCATGCCAGCGCTGTGAGCACACGCCGTGCCGCATCATGACCTTGAGGGAGGCAACAGCCGCAAAGCTGCGTTATCACCAGCGAGGAAAGCTTGGCATGTTGCATGCATGCGCATGCAAGCCGTCGCAGTCGATAATGGGATATATAGCGTGGGCACCGCACCGGCGCCGACGATGCGGGGCAGGCGCTGCAGCGTGCCCATGTCGGCGGTGATGGCCAGGTCGACCTCTTTCACACAGAAGAACGCATCTGCGGAGCAGTACCTGCGCGGCGGCGCGGCGCTGCAGTCAGGCATGCGTCTGGGCTGGCGTCTGTCGCCCCGTGCGCTGAAGTGGTGCATGCTGGCCGGAATGTAGCGCGCGCGCACGGTCCTCAGCGAGCTTTCAGGTTCCTTCGTGTGCACCTTGCTACTTGAGCAGACGCGATGTGCATACATGGCAATGTACAGTACTACAAAGGACTCCTAGACGATGCACGTGGGTGCTAGAAGATGGGTAGAGCCTATGCAGGATGTGCCATGAGGCCAGGCTGGTCAGGGCGGGCCGACCGGGAGCAACCTGATATCGCAGGCGGTAATCATGTCGACCCCCGCTCCCACGCATGCGCCTGCTCACCCCCCCGCGGTGCTCAGGAGCATGCAGTGGCTCCTGGTGGCATGCGAGATCTGCAGCCTTTGGAACATCTGCTTCACTGTAAAGCAGAGTCCAGCATGAAGAGCTGGGATCTGTCTGTACTCGACGAGGCCGCATCTATCATACATGACGTTGCGGTCAGACGCATAAAGTCAGATGCATGCCCTGACATAACAGCCACGGCCAGTCAGACACACGCAGCGATTGCAGGACAGGCACGGGTGGGCACCGTGCACGGCAGCGATGACCGGCCAGCGGCAGCGCTCAAACGCTGTCAGAGAGGCCTGCGGCCCTGCACGCCTCAGGCCCACTGCTGTCACTGACATGCCAGAGCACGACTCAAAGCCCTTGCAGAGCTTTACCCGGCTACCTTGCTGAGCATACGTGTTGTGGGTGCGTCTGCCGGGGCGAGGGCCAGCCTTCCGCAGGACACACTGTGTGAAGGCATCCCCAAGTTCACCAGCAGCAGCACTCGAGAGCACGTCCACTACAGAGCGCATGGACTTGGGGCCTGCACCTGCCAGCGAAGAATGTCACGAAAGAGCTGCTCGCGCGCCCGACCAGGGCACTTTGCGTCCATCACCCGCGTGACGCCCTCCAGCGCAGCAAAGTCGATGCCCGCGCAGAAGTGCTTGCCTTTGCCGCACAGCACCACCTGCAGGCGCAGGCACACCGGTCCAGCAGGCAGCCTCTGAGACGCAGCTGAACCAGGGAGTGGGCATGCAAGGCGCACAGCTCGGACGTCTGGATGCGCGTCGAGCGCCTCCAAAGCCTGCATGCGCCAGACGCGTCTATCGTATTTGTTGCTCAAGGCAGAGAGCAAGCAGTGGCAAACTGCAACAGCGCTACGCCAGTCGATAGGCAGGTTGCTGCATGCCTGCGGCAGCTCGTCCCACATCTCAGTGCTGACTGCGTTGCTCTTAGCTGGCCGCGAGAGCTCCAGCACAGCATAGCCTTCTGGTCGCACTTCCAGAGACAGCGTAGTGAACTGTGGCAGCGCCATTGGCACTCTGCCGTCAACGCTCTAGGGCAGAGCAGAGCACAGCGGAGCAGATCTGCTGAGTCTCAAGCGTCTGATCAATAATGGAGAAGGGCGTACTCCGTTACACAGGGTTGGATGGGCTGGTTCCCAGGTGCAAGCGCACCAAAATTGCAGAGTGCATACCACGACGCTGATATATATGGCACCAGTAGGGCATGCGTTGTCTTTACAACCGTTCAAGACAGGCCTGTGTACAGTGCACACCATTGAATTACGTGTGGTGTTCCTGCCACTTCAGAGTGCACTGCTTGGAACGTGAGCTGCTATTACACCCATTCTCGCGCCTGTTTGTGCATGTGGCTGCACAGGCAGCCTGCCCTGCTTGCATGCCTGCTGCGCAGCCAGCCATGGACTGCGAACTGCTCCAGGGCGTCGTCGACCAGCGGCAGCCACTATGCGCTCCTCGGCGTTGCAGCGAACGCCAGCAAAGCCGACATCAAGGCCGCCTTTCGAAAGGTGCACTGTCCTTGACTGCACGCCTCGCTATAGCCTTGAGCGCTTGCCCTGCAATTACACGCACAGGCGCATGCAACATGTGCATAAGCAGCGCCTGCTTGAGTCTTAAAAGGCCATGGCTGAAGGCTGCTGGCACACGCGTTTGCGCAGCGGGCAAAGGCGTCGCACCCGGACGTGCTCCAGGACCCCGCAGCCAGTGCCAGCTTTGCGCAGCTGCTCTCTGCGTACCAGGTGGGGGCCTGCCTTGAGTGAGGTGTCAGTGGCTCTGCCTGGCACAGCAATAGGAACGGCACGCAAGTAGATCGCACTGATGCAGCCCCAGCTCTGGTTGTTTGCGGGCTGGTTGGCAGTGGGGGGGTGCGTGCTGGGAGCAGGTGCTGGTGGACGAGCGACAGCGCCAGCTTTACGACCTGAGCCTGAATGAGCGGGCCGGGCGGGCCGTGCGCGCGGCGGCCGCCGCAGCCGCGGCGGACAGCGCAGCTGACGCTGCTCGGCATGCCGAGGAGCGGCACCGGGCCCGGCGCTCGAGGCAAGCGCGGCCCAGGTGAGGAGCTGCTGTAGCCTCGGAGCCTGTGGAGGCCCCGGGCTACCATACACCCTTGCTGCGCATGCTTGGGCCTGGGGGTGCCTGCGCAGCAAAGCATGGGAGCTGAGGGCGGTGGGCTGGGGCGCAGCTGACGCGCGTTGCCGACACGCTCCATGCATCCCATCAAGCCTGCAGCTGTTGCCGCAGTGGCGCACCTCAGATGCGGCTGCGGCAGGCGTGGCGGCTCGAGGGCGAATGGGGGTGGGGCGGTGCGTGGGGGCAGCCTGGGCCATGCAGGTGGTGGCATCCAGGACGAGGTGCTAGCCTGCGTGCTGCAACACACTCTCGCAAGGCCTGGCCGCGGGCTGCGCAGCTCGGACGCGTCCACCGCAGCAGACGCGGGCGACGCGTGGGCGGATGGCGGCCCCGCGGAGGGCACCTGGGCAGCGTGGCTGGTGCACAGCCCGGGCGGCGCCGCGCGCGGG
>JAABUO010004189.1_pt1 | contig 17003 bp, 21 predicted proteins | sample 5559291 | NCBI WGS metagenome assembly JAABUO01 (sample SAMN10711878, study PRJNA513372) | rock metagenome | isolation source: Antarctica rocks | place: Antarctica: Victoria Land, Finger Mt sud | reverse complement strand
ACAGCAGCATGATGGGCAGACATCATGTGCCATTCAGTGTCTGGAATACAGAGTTTTGCAGCGCACCCTGTGCCCTAGGTAGGTGTGCGCTCGGTTCTTCTTGTAAAACCTGTCTTCCCATTGCACTACCATGCCCAGGTGCTGGTTGTTCATGATGAAGCACTTCACATCTAGCTTCTCGATGAAGATGCTGGCTAGCTCTTGGCAGTTCATCAGGAAGCTGCCATCACCATCTATGTCTATCACAACCTGCACAGGGCACAATCTATGTCTATCACAACCTGCACAGGGCACAATCTATGTCTATCACAACCTGCACAGGGCACAATCTAAGTCTATCACAACCTGCATAGGGCACAATCTATGTCTATCACAACCTGCACAGGGCACAATCTATGTCTGGCACAACTCACACAGGACACCATCTATGCCTACCACAACCTGCAGAGAAAGCTGCAACAAAGTACAGATTGGCCTTGAACAAAGCTTGCTTGCCTGCAACCAAAGACAAAGGATACAGCAGGAGGCCTGTGTCAGCATGCAACCCTATAGCAAGCCCCAAAAGGGTGCAGTGGATGCTGTATGGTCACATGATGCGCTGCTGTCAGTTTGCGGCTGATGCTACATACAGTTTCACAAGCACTGATGACCTGACAGCTGCAGTCTTTACACCTTCCTCTGCAGCTGAAGCTCAGACAGGACAATCAACACTCAAGCTGACACAAGTGATGCTCAGACGCCATTGACAGCTTGATGCCTTTCTGATGCACTCTGGGTGTCTGTATACTGTCCAGGGTATCCAGCATGCATCATCTGAGTTGTGAGACATGCACTGAGCTTAAAAAGTCAGCTTGAGATTACCTTCTTTGGTCGGCCTGAGTCTGTACCATCCCAGGCAACAGCTGCCCCAAGAGCAGAGGGTAGCCCAAAGCCCATGGAGCCCAGACCCCCCGAGGATGCCCATCGCCGGGGCTCATTGTATTTGTACCATTGTGCGGCCCACATCTGGTGCTGACCCACTCCTGTTGTGATGATTGCGTCGCCTTTCGTCTCCTCGCAAAGAGTCTGCATGCAAAGACTCAGCTGAGCAGTGTTGCTTGTGTGCACATGTGTTGAACGTGATGCATGTGTGTCGGCAACCAATGTCTCATATGATGATTGTAACCTCAAATGCCTCCACGCAAAGAGTCTGCATGCAAAGTTGCACAAGTGGGGCACTATCAACTGTGTGTACATGCTACGGTGACTGTCAAGTCGCTACCCTCACAAAGGGTCTGTGCAACTAGATGGTACAGTGAGCAGAGTCGCCGCATGATACAGCACATATGCCTGTTTTGTGCAGGATGATGCAATGCAGACCGCTGAAAGCTCCAGCAACTAACGCAGCAAACATTCTGACAAAAACCAGGACCAGAATGCACACATCAAGATTCATGTATTGCTCTTGCTGGACGTCATTGTGAGCACGGCACGACAAGTTGGGTTACCTGAATGGCCCATTGAGGAATGATGACGTCATCCTTTTCAGGATACCACATGGGGAACTTCTCCCTGACTTCGTTGATGCTTTCCACCCAGGTACTGTACTGCCCCTCTGGGACTGGGTACTGCTCTAGCAGCTTGTTGATGCCTGTGACCAGCAGGCAGTCAGCACAGCATTACGCAGTACAGGGTCATTTACCACATTACAGGCGTGACACTTGCTAAAATTGAGCAATTGTTGACTAATATGTGCGCACCGTCAGCAGCAGACCCAGATGACGCTCTAAATGTACACGTTTGACTGTTTGCGCACCATGCTTATGCAGTCTGACTGAGTAGACAATGCTGCTTATCTGCTGACTGATCAGTCTAGTGCACATGCGTTCTTGATTGTGGCGTTTCATACACACCCAAGATTGTTGAAGTGAAGCCAGGAGACACAAGGTCTTTCTGCAGGAGATGGGTCATACCGATTGCGCTTACTTTAGACCTTTGAAGGACATACAAGGCTTGGACAATCCTTACAGGAGATCTGAGCACAAGCACTTCCATGCAGGAGACAGCTTGAGCACGACCACCACTCATACCGCAGAGCACATACATAACTGTCCAAAAGCTGACCTTTGATGGCAGGTCTGGTGTCTGAGCACACCATCACATGCGCCTCCTTGTTCTTGCTGATCTCTGCTGGGTCAATGTCAATGTGCACCACACGCGCTTTTGAGGCAAAGGTCTCCAGCTTGCCAGTTACACGGTCATCAAAACGCACGCCAAAGGCCAGCAGCAGATCTGCCTCATCCACAGCAAAGTTGGCAAACACGGTGCCGTGCATGCCCAGCATCTGCAAAACAAACAAAGCTGTCAAAGAAATACATGCCAACACCTGCACCCTGTCAAAAAAGAACATATGCCAGCATCTGCAGCACAGACGATGCTGTCAACAGAATACATGCCAACGCTGCACCGCAGAAACAGCTGTCAAAAGATTAAATGCCAGCATCTGCAACACAAACAAAGCTGTCAAAGGAATACATGACAGCACCTGCAATAACCAAAGCTGTCAAAGACATACTTGCAATGGAGCTAACGTGTATGCTTCAGCTCGATGGCATGTATGCCTTTGACAGCTTTGCCTATGTTGCAGATGCTGGCAGACATCCACACCAGCTGATGCTCTGTCTGCTTTTCAACATTCTTGACAGTGATTGTGCTGTACTGGCTTGGCAAAGACTGCCTTTCTGAGGTCATCTGTGTGCAAACTCATGCTGTTTGAAAGACATCAATGTTATGGCAAGCAAATAGACAAGCTGCTGCTTCCTTGATCTGTGTGGCAGCGACTTTGCACAGACAAGGCAAAATCGCCCGAAGGTTCACGGCTTTGTCCAGGTGCTTGGATCTGCAATGGTGTTCTGCCAATACACAACAGCACTTGCCTGTCAACTGACAAGCGGAGAGGGCAGCAAGGGCAGACCTGTAGGGCAAGGGCATCACTGTCTGGGAAGGCACCCAGGCCCATGAGGGTGGAGGCCACTGGGATGCCAGTCTTTGCTACAAACTCCCTAAGTTCCTTGCTGGAATCCAGGCAACCCCCTCCAACATACAGCACCGGCTTTCTTGCCTGTATGAACATGTTACTGTTTCTGTCAGTAATAATACATAATTTTACGCTTTCCAGCTCATGATGAGCTAGGTACGTGCAGGACAAGTCTTGTGTCTCCAGAACAGCCTGTCTTGTGCATCCGTTTCTGTCAGTGCCTGCTTGTAACTTGCGCCTGCATGCCTCACTGACTTCATTGACAATGCACATCAAACATGCTTTCACCCAAAAGCCAACATAGGGTCATGTGCAACTAAGCCGTCCAAGGAACTGCAGCTTGGAAGCAGTGGCCGCAGGAGGACAGGCATACATGCATCCAACAATGAGTGTATTTGCAGACCAACGGACTGAGGATCTGTGAAACACAAGCACACCAAGCGGGCTGTGGAATGTGCGTCTGCTTTGCTGGTAATGCATCACACGGCCTGTGCACAAGCAGCTCATGCACAGAGGTGCAAGCATGCCACTGTGGGGGCAATATGCACACACAGTGCATGAAACCACCTGATGTTTATGCACAGCACAGCGTCCTGATTGTGCCCACTATGCTGATGTCTTTGGCTGGCAACGGCGTCCTCGCTAATGGAAACAACCTGATGTTTCAACAAGTCAAGCAAGAGGACTCACCCCATGCAGGGCGTAACAAGTCAAGCAAGGGGACTCACCCCATAGAGGGCATAACAAGTCAAGCAAGGGGACTCACCCCATAGAGGGCGTAACAAGTCAAGCAAGGGGACTCACCCCGTGGAGGGCGTCTACCACTTTCTTGAGCTCGCGCTCCTGAGGAGGCTGAGGCAGGCGGCTCATGTAACCTGAGATGGCCATGGGAATGCTCCAGTCGGGCACAGCTAGCTGCTGCTGGATGTCCTTGGGGACGTCAACCAGCACAGGGCCGGGCCTGCCTGTCCTTGCAAGGTAGAACGCCTCCTTGATCACCCTGTAAGTGATTCAGGTTTGTCAATGCCAGGAGCAGAAGATAGTTTGTGTTGTAATGCTTGCTAGCTGCCACTGCTGGCTGGGCTTGGGAACATCCCTGTTCTTGCCAGTTTGGTGCAAGTCTGTGTACGCTATTATGTTTACCTACAAAAGAGACCTAGAAAAGAGAAAAAACTGAAAGCCTTGTTTGCTGTTCTACCATGCACTGACACCAGCTGCATCTCCTACGTTGCCACGTCGCATAAGGGCATTGCATAAGTGCATCAATATTGCATCTGCCACGCGCTTGAGATGATGCCAACTTGGCCAGCAACAATCAAGTTGCTCAGCGTCAAAAGTAAGGCGAACAACGTCAAAATCAGGATGCACACAGCAGACCGCTCTGGCACTTTCCCTATCGTTGCTTGCCTGCATGCACAAGCGCAGACCAGCATGTGCAGCAATGTGATGCAGCTCCTGAGCCCAGCAACACAGGCGCATATAATGTTCAGGCAAAACAGATTGTTGCCGTTCACTTTGAGTACTATTGCCAAGCAAGCATACCTAGGCAGGTCTGCAATGTCCATGACAAGGTAGTTGTGCTTGGTGATCTGCCTTGTGACCTCCACAATGGGGGTCTCCTGAAAGGCATCTGTGCCAATCAGCTTGCGAGGCACCTGGCCAGTGATTGCCACCATGGGCACTGAATCCAGAAGGGCATCAGCAAGACCAGTGACCAGGTTGGTGGCTCCCGGCCCAGAGGTGGCTATGCACACACCCACATCTCCAGTGGTCTTGGCATAACCCTCTGCTGCAAAGATCTCACCCTGCAGCAATGATACTAATTGATAATAATAACTAAAATGAATTCCAGCTCATGCTGGAACCCTGCAGCAGCGGTGGGTGTTTTGTGACATGTGCACGCTGTGAAAGCCTGGAGGGCCTTGTGTTCATTGGTACTGACAATTTGAGCCTGCAAAACGGACATGGGCAGGGCAGATAAGGCGAGTAAGATGCAGCCAGGATGCAATTTTACTACTAGCCTTGCCACTGTTGCATCTGAGCGTCTGTCTGTGCACCTTGGCCACATAGTAATGTGGTTGAGGCACATGGTGAGTCAAGACCCGGGCTGAATGCATGAGCAACAGGTAGGCAGCAGCCTGCTTGCCTACACAGCTTGATGCAAGCCCTGAATGCGCTGGTAAGGCTCACCTGCTCATGCCGACACAGTGTGTTCTTGACTAGGTTGCTACGAGTCAGAGCCTGGTGAATCTCCATAGAGCAGCCTCCAGGATAGGCAAACACACGATGGGCACCCTCCCTTTCAAGGCACTGTACAACAATGTCTGCTCCCTTTCGTGGCTCATCCCCAAATCTGTCAACCCACTCTTCAGGGGACTGAGAGTCCATGGAGGCTTTTGCTGCCTGCCTAGCTTCTTCCAGTTGGTAGCCTGTCGCTGTCCAGTCATCATACTGCAGTCAAAGGGCAGACTTACAGGTAGCTTGGGACATGAAAGGGCCAGAAATCAGCACTGCCTGCATAACAGAGCCTCTGCTGCAGGATCAGCCTGTTCCAGCTGGTACTCTGCTGCTGTCCAGATATAGATATGACTCTGCAATTGCATGACAAGACCATATATGGCAGGGCATGTCAGAGAAAGGTACAGCGCTTCCGGGAACGGCCAGTGTATCTCCAGGGACCAGAAAGGCAGCCCTGTACTGTGCTCGTTTGCTGAAAACAGCGTTGACTAAGACGCTTCTGACAGGTAAACAGCTGTTGCCAGGGCAAAGCAGCAGGACTCAACATGCACACATCACATACGGCTTCTAAGAGCGCAGAAGACACAGAGCGCTGAGGGGAACAGCGTTACGACGTTGTCCAGTATACATAGTGCACATATCTGTCTGTCTAGAGTCAAAACAAGGAGGGAGGGGGGGAGTTGGGGGTGTAAAATGCTCCATGTAGTTCTACACGCCAAGCCAGCTGGCACAGTGAAGCCAGTAATACTAGTCTGCACAGATGCAAGCTGCAAAAGAGATGGTGAACATGTCTGTAGCTGCTACCTGTTCAGGCGCCTGGGCTTCCTTGATTTCAGACTCTGTAAGTTTTGTTGAAGCTGCCTCCACCCTGCTGTCATGCCTGCAGGCGTGAAAGAAGTTCAAGTCTTCACTTAAGTGGTGTTCAGTCAACTGGTGTCAGAACCTGCAGCAGAAACTCAAATCTTCCGAGCATTTTACTGCATTTGAGCAGTGGAGGACTGTACGATGTAGTGGCGCTGATATTGTGTGATGATTACAAGCTTTGTGGTGAAGCAAGAAGCAACCGCACAAAGCGGTAATAGTGAACATCACCTCTGGGCTCGGATCGCCTCTGCCCTTTGCCGCCTCCCACATCGTCCTTGTCTTGATGTCTGCACACCAGCGCCATGGGCAAAATCGCCGACATTGTGTGCACCCTCTCAAATAACAAGTGCAAATTCTTGATACCCACCTGTGACATTGCGCGAGGTAGCTGCACGGCAGGACGACAACTGCGCCCTTCTCCGTTCATGCAGTGGCTCTGCTGCCACACGTTGGCCGACATGATCAACGGCAAAATGTAGGAACGATGCAAAATTTGTGATCTCAGGCACCTATACACAAAAGCAATGAACCTTGGGGTCACAACATGATGGCCGGGAGCTTATTTAGGCAATAAAGGGGCTTGCTAGGTTTTATGGGCGGCTATATGAACAGCTAGCAGCAGCAAGATGCAACATCGGTGCATCCTTGCCTCTTTGAACCGCAGCCTCAGTGAACTTGAACAATGCCAGTGTATGAGTTGTTTTGCCTGGCCCGACCCCAGATCACCAAGGAGTCCCTGGCAGCTGTCATCAGGACTGCTAGCAATGCTGTCTTTAGCAACTCTGGTGTTATGACCGACATCCAATCGTACGGCAACCGAGACCTGGCTTACCCTATCAGGAAAGCTGGCAGCAAATACACCGAGGTATGTCGCGATGTTGCTCGGTCCCTGTCATTTCGTCTGCAGCACGATAATGTCGGCCGGCCCTGGCGGCACGACCTGACTTGCGTTTGAATTTTTGTGCAGGCTGAGATGTGGCAGATGAACTTCCTCGTGCGGCCAGCGGCCCTGCCAGAGATCCATCGCAACCTGCAGATTGACGAGGACGTTCTGCGGTGGATCTTCATCAAGAAGCGCCAGCACCCAGTCAACCCAAACACGCACACTGTCGCCAAGCGAGCGCAGCGTAGATTAGACGAGCGTGGTGTACACCTTATTGATCCTGCTCAGCAGCATGTGGCGCCACATTGAGCTGATGCATGGGAAGGTGAGGCAACTGCAAGTCGGTTCAGGTGTTTGTTGTTGCTTGCCTGCTTTATATCAGGGCACACAGCGGATGATGATTCAATTTAGTTATCCCTGTCTTACAAGCCAAGGCCGGCTTGATTGCTGAATAGCTATTAGCTCTAACTGACGCTTTGCCCTCCTGTCCAAGCATGCAGTGTCTTGCCATATGCACCTGTTTGAGACAAAACGTACAACTGACAGGCTGCTATGATGAGTCTAAGAAATATTCAAGCTCAACAGATCTGATGGGCTTAGCTCAATGCAGAAACTTATTTCTCCGCTGTTCTGAGCAGTCTGTCTCTCTTACACCTTTCTCATCAGTATTGTAGTTTTTGATGCAAACAGTTTGGCTTGTCACTGAAGGCTTTGCTATTTTTGCTGCAGCTGTCAATCTGAGCTGGTAGATGAAATGAGACATGTCCATCCCAGAAGGTCCCTTCTACAGTGTACACTAGTGTATCATTTCATTTCAATGATGGGCCTTTGGAGCTTGCCAGGTGCGCTGTAGTGGCTGTCTTGTACCAGACAGTTCAGTGTTCAGCACCACACAAGGTTGTCATGTTTGCATTAGTTATGAGGCAAGGCAGCTGAGGATGATATTTCCAAATTAGGGCCCGTCCTCAACAAACCATTCGCAGTGCCCGCTCTAGAGCTTTCCCCTTTCGCCGGGGTTGAGAGCTGCTGCGGCTTATCTTCCTTGGATGTCTGAGGCTTGCCTTGCCTTCATACACTGCAACTGCATGAGTTGTGTGTTGCCTTGTTTCCAGCATCTGCTTGCTGGGGACCTCTGTTTGATTTCGATTATGCGTGTGCATGGATGATGATCTGCTTATCTTTAGTCGGATTCCTTCTGAATTTCATGTGTAGTCTTCAAGCACTCCTGACATGCACCGTCCAACACCCCATTCCGAAAGTGGTTTACAAGAGTCATTCTTTTTTGACGTTTCTTGGCTTGTTTCAGGGTCTCAGAACCTGGGTCACAGAGTTCTGGGCAGTGGTATGGCAACACAGGCAAAGACAGCATATCTTGAAAGTGAAGAAATAATGTAGCAAGCCTTATGTGTAGTGCTTGCTGTGTAATGTGTTGTATATTGGTTATCATTTGTGTTGTACGTTTATTGTACATTTATTTTGGCTTCTACTCAAAATATGTTTTGTCTGCCTCGACGGAGAGCTGTAAGCATCGCTGGAAAAGCTCTGATTTAGCTACCCACTGGGGTGGTCAGACAATACACGGTGCATATCTTGCTCATGCCCTACGATTTGTTGTGGCGTACCATCTACGGTGTACATCCTTATTGTCTTGGCTGCTGCTACTGGACAAATTGTACTATGTCTTCCTTGATGCAGAGCTGTAATTATCTGTAGGAAACCTCCATATTTGGTGCGATTGCCTGCAGTCTGTTCCTGTTTATGTTGAAAGGCTGCATTGGTGTCAGCAACGCTAGCACGCTCAGCAGCTACACTTGCAACGTTTCGACCTGATCACCAACCGGGATGACCACCAGGGTGGTCAGCCTCTCCATCCAGCTCTCCATCTTAGGTCAATGGAAGGTTTACTGGCAGCTGATTGCGTTATCGGGAAGCCCATCGTGCACCTGACCATAACATCGTCCAATATGGATTGTCTGAAGCGCCGTCTTCAATCACTTTGTGCTGACGACGTTAGCAGACAGCGCCTTTCATTACGTGTGGTCTCTCCACAACTGGGAAGGTGATCAGCTCAGCTTTCGCAGCAAGTCTGCTGTTACTCGAAAAGCCGATGGCGTGTATCTGACCAGCACCAGCAAGATCATTTCGTATTACAAGTGGGCTGTTGCAGGCCTGGGTCCGTGAGGTAACCGCACAAAAGAGCTCCTTGTGACAGCTGGTTTGTGTGTCATACCCGCACAGTCTGCCGCCAAGTACGCTGCATTCCCATGTTGCTACTTGTGGCGCTCTGGCACCTGATATGTATATTTCAAATTGCTGAAACATGTCCTATCTTGTTCCAGCTTGATCACAAGATCATCTGCATCAGCTGACATTACACTGTACAGCCTGTGTGCAGGAACACTCTTATGAACACAATCAAAGTGTCTGCATACTGCATCTGGTTCTGCCTGTACTGGCATACAGTAGCGTTTCAGCTTGCCAGTGCTGCCAACGCAAGCCAGCCAGCAGCCATGCCACCAGAGGCTGCCCAAGTCTCAGATCTACAGCCTGATGCTTCAGCTGGGGACTGCGAACTCTCTACTTTACAAATGCTTGGCTGGCAGCAAGCATACAACCCATCTGGCTACTCCATTGACACCAAGCTGCCGTCCAACTGCTCCCTGGACACTTGGCAGTCCCTTGGCTGTCTGCATTCACTGACAAATCTGACCTTGACTGGCAGCCTGCCAAGTTTGCCAGATTCCTGGGCTGATGATGGCAGCTTCTTCGCCCTACAAACCATGAACTTCTCCTTGTCTGGCTTGACTGGCTCCCTTCCTGACAGCTGGGCTCAACCCTCCGCCTTTCCCGCCCTACAAACCATGAACTTTAGCGTGACCTCTGTGACTGGCACCCTTCCAACAAGCTGGGCAGGGAGCAGCGCCTTCCCAAACCTTACAGCCTTGTATCTCCAGCAAACAAACATCACAGGTCATTCACTCTGCTTAAGTGTCGGCAAGTACACAATGTTTCATGCTTTTTGTGAGCAAGACTGTTCACCTCACCCAGACATGCCTTGCCAAGCTGCCTGTATTGTCACTGTTATGCTGGGTTTATGGAGTGTAGGCATGTAGCTCTGGCAACGCCTTGCACAGCAGCTGTGACTCAGTGTTGTGACTTGATGACATGCCTGCAGGCCCTCTCCCAGCTGCATGGGCTGGTGCTAAAGCCTTTGCCCTCCTTGAAACACTCTATTTGTATGGCACACAATTGACTGGAACGCTACCATCATCATGGGCAGGCAATGCCTCTTTTCCGTCATTGATAGACTTTGAGCTCGGCAACAGCAACATCCGCGGCACCTTGCCGGCGTCATGGGGCAGCACAACAGCCTACCAACAACTGAAGTATCTGATCATTGCAAACTGTAGCATCACAGGTAACATTCAGGCAAATTCTGATGAGCCGACTGATTTGCAACCAACGACATTGAGTTGCGCACCAGGAGACACGATGCCATATTGCACCCCATGAGTGATTGGCACCATATCGAACAGTCTGTTACACCCGTGGTTTGTTGTTCCATGTCTGGTATGAATTGTAGATTTCAACTGCAATATTCTCACCTAAGAAGCAACAAGTTGTTTGCTCCACATCAGGGCACTGTGCTATACAGGCACCATACCGTCTGCTTGGGCAGCAGCAGGAGCTTTCCCTGCTATGCTTGTCTTTCAAGTAACAGGAGCACCTATACATGGCAGTCTGCCAGCAAGCTGGGGCAGCAATGGTTCCTTCAAGGGACTTGGCGACTTGGAAGTGAACGGCTTGTCAGGCACACTGCCAGCAGAGTGGGGCAGCCCCACAGCCTTCCAGCAACTTTCAGTGCTCACCCTTTCAAAGTGCAACCTCACAGGCATGATTGCAGTTCTGCACACTTCTTGTTCCATGCATTACAGGCCGCACTTGCAACATGTTCATGCCGCAGCTTTGACACAGCGTAATGCAATTGAACAATACATTTGCAGCTGTGTGCTACAGCTTCAATGTACATGCAACGGCAGTGCCTCAAGCTCACCTGGCATCAGTACATACAACAAGCTGAGGGTGCACCATGTTGTATGGTCCCCACTACAGCTTGCTGGCTGCAAAACCCTGGCCAGAAACCTCTCCTGCCCTGCTTGGTTGCACTGCCTATCGTTTCCCTTTGTGACATCTTCCTTGCCTTGCATCACCTGCCCTTTGCTGGAAGCACTAATGGGCTCTGCAATCATTTGACAGGGACATTGCCAGCAGCCTGGGGAGGCGACGGGGCATTCTCTGCAATGACAGTCCTGGAATTAGACATAACAAGCATGACTGGTAGCCTCCCGTCTGCATGGGGTGGCAACCACTCCTTTCCTGCTTTGAGTGACCTGCTGCTGACCAATGATGTGGACAAAGTCAGCAAGCTGTCCGGGACCCTGCCTGAAAGCTGGGCCAACCCCGCTGCATTTCCCCAGCTGGTCACATTGGGCATTGGCAACTGCAGCATCAATGGTATGTGCTCATCTGTCCATGCTTTACACAAATGTCAACTGTTGCTCCTTGCATTTGGTGCATATGCACGCATAACGCACGACTGTGTGCACATTGCAGCTGATTGCATGCTGAAGTGCAACTGCACAATTGCACTTGCTTGCCTTCCATGATTCACTGCAATGAGCATTGGTGTCTCTCAAGTTTTGCTCGGATGCATACGTCTTGCACAGTCTAACGCCATGCACAGCTTTGTGTGAGCAATGGATGTGCCAAACAGGGACCTTGCCAGCCAGCTGGGGCAATGCATTCCCTTCTCTTGTCACACTGGAACTGCTGGATATGCCTCTCACTGGCACACTGCCAGCGTTCTGGGGCAGCAATGGCTCTTGGCCCGCTCTGGGGTTCCTGGAACTGGGTTCGAGCCGTACTGACCAGAGCTGCCTGTCAGGCACCCTACCACCAGGGTGGGGCAGCCCAACTGTCTGGCAACAACTGCAAAAACTGTACATTACAGGCTGCCTGGAAGGTAAGCAGGGGACATATGCAGATCAAGTGACACAATGAGCAGACAGCTTGCATGCATGATGAGGCCTGTGATACTGCAGTACGCATCTTAGAAGGGACAAAACTCATATTCATATCCTGCCTGGGCAGTACTTGTACACCTTTGCAAAGATTGAAACGACAATTGCAATCTCGCATGCTAAGATAGATTGTGTAAGCTTGACTAGATCACATGCCTTGTTGTGGCACAAACATGAGCAATGACAGCCAATTTGTTATATGTCGTAATCATCATTCATGTAATTCTCACTTGTTTAGTGCTCTATTGTGGAAAGGCTTTCTCTATTGTGGAAAGGCTTTCAACATTGAGCATATGTGAGTCCCAAAGACAGGCAACATAAGCTGATCGCTGGTTTTATTGTAACAGGCACTTTGCCAACATCGTGGGGCAGCCCAGGTGCATTTCCAAATTTGTCTCTTCTAACTTTGGAGCTGACCAACCTATCTGGGACCCTGCCACCTTCCTGGGGGAATGGCTCCTTCCCTGCCTTGCAGCAATTGCAAATTGGTGCAGGCATTTCTGGAAGCAATCTCCTGTCGGGCACCCTGCCACCAGAATGGGGTGACCCCTCAGCATTCCAAAATCTGGTTGCTCTAAGCATAGCAAATTGCACCATACACGGTAGGGCTGTGGTATTCGTATATGGTGGCAGCTTTATCTTCCATGTGAGGGCTTTTTGGATGCAACACACATTGTGGCCCAGCATCAGTGCATTCATGTATGCATCAGTTGTTGTTGCTCACCGTGTATTGCTGGTTTTTGTTTATCTCTGTAATTGTGTGGACGCTCATTTGTCCATGCATGCACGGCATTGTGTGTTGACGAACCACTTGGCTGCAGGTCATACACTGACTCCCCAGCACTTACTCTTTCTTGCTCGCTCGCTTGCACAAGCCACTCACCCAATCACTAATTTCCTTACCTAATCACTCAACCTCCCGCCCATCCGCCCCCTGCGTCACTTACTCACTCACTCACTCACTCACTCACTCACTCACTCACTCACTCACTCACTCACTCACTCACTCACTCACTCACTCACTCACTCTCTCACTCACTCACTCACTCACTCACTCACTCACTCACTCACTCACTCACTCACTCACTCACTCACTCACTCACTCACTCACTCTCTCTCTCACTCACTCACTCACTCACCCATTCACTCACTCACTCCCCCACTCACTTGCCCACTCACTCACGAAGATACACATAACTGCAGGCACACTGCCAGATACTTGGGCGATCCCAGGGGCTTTTCCTGAATTGAACACAATGACTGTATTTGGAATGCCCCTGACTGGCACACTGCCAGCATCCTGGGGCGGCAATGCTGCGCTGCCTTCACTCCAGAGTCTGGGACTTGGAATTGACAGTGCAAGTATAGCTGCTGGGTGCATTTCGGGGCCTCTTCCTGCAGCCTGGGGCAGCCCCTCAGCTTTTCAGCAATTGCAGATCTTCACCTTGAGAGCTTGCATAAAAGGTATGTGATTTCATGACGTGATGTCAGCATGGTGTGCATTGACATGGTGCAACTGCATACCTCACCATGCAGATGCTCTTCCAAAGAGTATGTACAGGTATATCAAAAAGGCATTCACCGCATTTCTGAATGCCGGTGGCTCTCATGCAAAGCTCCTGAGTAATCATAGGCACATATGCATGTTGGCACACATGCATAACTGAGAGGTGATGATCAGCACCTGTGGCTGAATTGCATCATTTTGTGTGACAGGGACTTTGCCACCGTCATGGAATCAGGCAGATGCATTCCCATCAATGCAGTTCTTTGAGGTGGAAGATTGCCAGCTGACAGGCACTTTACCTGCCTACTGGTCACCCTCTCTGCAATTCTTGGATGTGGCTGGAAATGACTTGAATGGCACGCTACCAGCAGAGTTGGGATCTCTGATGCAGCTTCAGCAGCTTACACTGAACGCTAACCCATTCACCGGGCAGCTACCAGCAGCATGGGGTGCACCTGGAACATTCCCTGAGCTCTTTGCTCTGGAGTGTTATGATACAAACATTGCTGGCAGTTTGCCTGATGCCTGGGGCAGCATACAAGCTTTTCAGGAACTCCGGATTCTGTACCTTCATAGCAATAACATTGCTGGTGCGCTGCCAGATGTCTGGGCGCAGAAGGGGTCGTTTCCCTCTCTGTTGGGGCTGGCAATCAGGAATACACTTCTCACAGGCACCATGCCAGTAAGCTGGTCATCAGCAGATGCATTTCCACAGCTCCAAGTGCTGGATCTTGCCAACACACAGCTCCACGGCACTTTGCCAAGCTTCTCGAACTCAGGCTTGAGTGTCATTGCCATGGAGAATTGCTCATTTGACTCAAACCTGGGTCCACTCTGGGCTAGCTCAGCCCCGTTGCAGCTGATCTCCCTGACAAACAACTCGCTTTCTGGTAGCTTGCCTGACATTGCAAGTGCACTTAGTCAGCTTCAATTTCTGAACTTGGCCAACAATCGCTTGGAAGGGACTGTGCCTTTATCATGGCTTCAAGAAGGCAGTCTGCTGTCTCACATCTCAGTTCTAAATGTGGGTCAGGTATGGGACGCATCGCTGGCGCAAACAAACTGGCGGCAAGAACTGTGCTTGAAGAAGTATTTGTATGACGCTGATGTCACAGGTCAACAGCTGGCCCTTCTTCCGACACTGGTGCAACATCTGTCAAGCGTCGCAGACTATACTGATATAGCTGGAGTGTACAATGATGGGCTCTACAGTTGGTTGCAGTCTAGCGACTATCTCGATGTTGAGTTTGAGGACCTCCTGCAGAATGTCAACAGTCAGTTGGCTTCTGTACCAGACATATGCGCTAATCACGACTCAAGGAAGGTGCTTCTTGTTGTTTGGATAGTGTTTGCTGGGTGCTGCTTGCTGGCTCTAATGGCATACTTTTGTGCGCGTCTCATGACTAGGAAGCCTTCATCGGTGCGCTATGCTGTGTGGCCATGTCTCTTGCCTGTCTGGACTCTTGCATGTGGCTTGTATGACACTTTCTCTGGGCTTGGTGGACTTGCATTTTACTACTACGACTTAGTGACTAGCATCATAGTCTTGACTCAAGTGTGGGGCACCTGGCCTGGGGGCATTCTGACAGCTATATTCCTGTTTCATTTTGCCATCACTGGCGTCATTGTCGCAAATCATGGTTTGTATAGGATAATCAAGCAGAAATATGTTGTTTCTGATTCTGGGGTCCGTTTGAACATTGCTGTGCTTGTTGTGTCCCTACTTGTTGGTCCCTTGTGCATCCCTGCAGTTCTTGTACTGGATACATGCGCTTTCATCAGGGATGCGCTAATGTGCATCACACGCTTTACTCAGCTGTTTGGGGTTCAGTGGGCACGTCCAGGATACTTGGTGGCCTTTAGAATACACCGCAGTCTGCATGCTTTTGACTACCTGGGATTCAGTTGGGTAGTCCGGGAGAATTATGAAGACATGCACAATTTGATTGCTGCTTTTTTGCAGAGTATGCCCACAGTTATTCTGAACTCGATAGTATTTTCGCTGGGAAACAAACCTAGCCATGGAATTTTTCTGTCCAGTGGTTTGTTTGTGACAGCAATCGTGGCTTCATGTTTGGCAATGCTGAGATGTCTTGTGGTCATTCTTTTCCAGGCATTCAGAAACAAGGTGCACCCTGCTAGGCATGCTGCTAGTCTAGTTGTTGGCAAGACTTTGGCTGGCAACGAGCTCGCATCACATGTGGTTGTACAATCACAGACCAGAAGCGACAGCATCAAACGGTTGATTCAGTTGTACCATGTCTCAGGGTCAGCACCTCTAGGGGATCCTCAGCAGCGGTAATGCAAGCGACGACATCATATGACATGTGGGACCTGCACACGTGTACTGTAAGACTCAATGCAATAGGGACCACTGTAAGACTCAATGCAATAGGGACCACTGTTCGATCGGTTGCTTTCAGTCTTAAGGCTGCCTGCAGGTGGTGCATATACGATTGTGGTGTACATGCAGGCGAAGTCTCGCACTCTCTAGAGATCTGTCCAGTTAGACCAAACATGTAGGGGAATGGCCTGACTCAGGAAGTGCATCCTCATATCATCAGGGGCAAAGCGCGCAAAATGCAAATTGTTCAAGTCACGCTCATGTGAGAGTAGGGCTGAGAAAGAGCAATAGTCTCAGACTGTTTCAGGCAGCTTCCTTCGCCTTCAGCCGATAAGAACGAGCATCCTTTCCGGGGACATCAGGGAGCGCATTCATTCACAGAAGGAGTCTGCAAGTTGCGTTTCAGAAGCCGCCGGTTACAGACAGAGTTGGCAAACGGCGGACAAGTCCGCCACCGTCAGACCCCTAGACAGCTCGAGAAATTTCTGTAAAGTGTAGAGACTAGCGCCACCTCATTCGATGGAGCCTCAAGGAGCGCGAGGCTCGTAAGAGGGCGTGTCTGCGCGGCCTCGTACCTGAGGTAAGACTGTCTACTGGTATCTCCTGTCTGTCCGCCTTTGGGAGCACCGCCTCCAACTACTCGCCAACTACTCTGGACAATGCAGACCTGCTCTGTGCCGCCAACTGCCAGCTGCCCCACGACCAGAACCTGTAGTTTGTAAGCTTGTCTTGTTGTAAAGCTAGTGTCAGGTCGTTGAGTTTGTTGGTGACACCAGTGCAACACTCTTGGTGCACATCTTCCATGTGTTGAAGGCACTGCACTCCATCAGGTCTGTCGGCAAGAGCAGTGCTTTTGGCAGTGCTGCACCACCTGATGTATGGAGCAGTCCCCGAGTGCTGAGTGCTGTGTATGCAGGGTTGAAGACTTCGTCATAACAGCATCTGCACAACAAATAAAAGGGGTCAAATAGTGTTCGCTAATCCAATCTAATCAGGAATAGTGTTGCAGCAGCCAACTAATTGCTTTAGCAGGTCACTAAAACTGTTGAGGGCTCTAATCCACGCAAATG
>JAABUO010004188.1_pt1 | contig 17003 bp, 18 predicted proteins | sample 5559291 | NCBI WGS metagenome assembly JAABUO01 (sample SAMN10711878, study PRJNA513372) | rock metagenome | isolation source: Antarctica rocks | place: Antarctica: Victoria Land, Finger Mt sud | reverse complement strand
CAATCTAGCTTGCATCGGTAAGTCGCTCTTGTACCACTCATGTATAATTTTAACACCATGCCAGGGCTTATCTACTCGGTCATCGCTCCGTTAATTCTCTTGCTCAGTTCCATTACCTTTGGCCTTTTTTGGGTGGTGTTCCGCTATAACCTGCTCTACGTCACAGTTTCCCGGCCTAATACAAGAGGTCTGCTCTATCCAACGGCCCTGAACCAGCTATTCACGGGTGTCTACGTTATGGAGCTCTGCATGATAGGCCTGTTCTTCTTAGTGCGCGACGATCATAATAGAGCAACCTGCGTCGGTCAAGCTGTGACCATGACTATTGCTACGGCGACGACATTTGTCTTTCAATTAATCTTGAATGACGCAGTTGCTCCACTTCTTCGATTCATGCCTCGAACTGAAATGAGAGAAGAGAAAGAACCGAAGTATCGCGGAACGGAAGCAAGTAATCATCTACTACGGAAATGTTTTTATTGGCTTTGTCGGACGAGAGATTCAAGTTCTATCGACAGGATCTTCTCCGATATGCATGATGAGATGGAGGACTCCATACCGAGCGAACATGATGGTCTTGCTCCGCTAGCATTTCAACATGAATCTCTTCACATCCAAAGGCCTATGGTATGGATTCCAGACGATCATTTGGGGATCAGTGATGATGAGATATCGCGCATTAAACAACGCTACGGCAATGTGAGAATCACTAACGAGCACGCAGGTCTAGATGGAAAGGGGAGGGTGACAATCACCCAAAACGCCAGTGGCTTTTCAGAAGTAGAATCAATGAAGCTTTAGGGCTTTGCTTATCAAAATCTAGCGAACAATTCGTTAGTTTTATCTACATGAAGCTTTTTACATCAGAGCAAGACCGACAATATCGCTGCTGTTCCAAAGTTGCATCCACTCTCAGATGAGCTCTAACTTCCTCACTCTTTCTTTCCCCTCGTTCAAGCTCTTTGTAGAATGTTTCGAAGTATGGACCTTGTTCACTGACATCAACATCACACGAATGAAGATGTCCTTGGTTGATTAACTGCTGGGAGCCTGATGCCGGCTCATGTAGACGGCAGTAGAGCATACAGCTAGTATGGGAAATGGACGCAAATACGCCTGATGGGCGCAGCTGTTGATTAGGGTGCCGCAGCGGAAGGTATTGCTTATCAACCTGTCAAATGGTGTCTACGGCCTAAAGTATGCTATCTACATCACTAATCTCTAATTTCCAAGGTACTCTTGGCCTTCCAGACTTCAGTCAATGGTCTCCTTCCGTAGCCGTTTCAGCTCAGCTTGTAGGGTGCATTCTGATCCATCTTTGGGTTCCTGGTTTACTTCTGTATTCTCTCTGTCATTTGCTCCTAAGGACCAAGAGGATTACTCACTTCCATTCTCAAGTCCGGCCAAAAGTGACCATCTCGACTTGATCGCAATAGAGCTTGCCTTCTGCATTTCTTAGCGGCTGACGAGCGGGAATCTATATCCTAGACAACCCCGCTAGATCGAGATCTGATTGCGGGCTACTAGAGGGTGAGGTCGCTGAAGTGCTATAGTCTGTCGAAAAAGTATTTCGATCAGGCGAGCACGATGTATTGATTTCTTCGCTCATGATGGCTTTTGCGATTGACTTGGGTACGACTTTCCAATAATGTTAACACCTTGAGAACGGACAAGATTCATTCTGGCTGTTCTTGATATATATTGATGAACATTCACTTCCAAAAGCGCGATTACACCAAGAAAGGATGACATCATACGACTCCATATAAGGATGCTCTCATAGGCATCCAAGAAGTGACATTCCCTATGCACCACAAAATGGAACGAAAGCCCAACTTTTTCCCGGGATAAGTCACTTTCTGGACAAGTTGGAACCAGAATGAAAACTTCCTGTCAGATCGCGTTCTTGGTGCTCGCGGCTCTGGTAGTTGCAACTCCATTCAACTGCCCACCGGCCCCTACTGTGACAGTAAATCTTGGGAACACGGGTTCAACCTTAGCTTTGAGTGCCGTTCCAGTCACGAGTGCTCCAGAAACTGGGAGTACTACACTTACGAATGGATTAGGCGATTACATGACGATCGCGATGACCAATGCGCACGGCAATCAATTATCTCTCTCCTTTGGTTCAAATGCTGGTGGCCCGTCTCCGGTAGGTAATCCTTCAGCCACCATACTTCCTGATAATGCCTTCACCCAGTATGCTTTCCCAACTGGATGGGCAGGAAGGGTATATGTGGGCCCAAACCTCAACCCCGACGGCAGCAAGATTGAAGGCAGCTATACGGGCCCACCTGATATTGATGTTAGCTATGTGGATGGCTATTCTGTGCCTATAACGTGCTCTTCCGAGGGCACAGCAGTGTCCGGTTGCAACATTGACCTATTCAAGCAGCCGGGTATCCCATGCAACGATCAAGTCGATGGTCCTGTCTGCTTGAACTCCGCTCAGAACATTGCCAATGGACCCGCTCCACCATTTTTCGCAGCCTGTGAGGGGGCAGCCTACACCTATCCGAACGATAACGAGGCCAATGTTAGCAATCTCAAGAGTACCTTGGTTTCTTGTTGCATTGGTGCGTCATGCCAAGCACCCTCACGGCAACCTAAACAAAATAACACACAACGTGTTGAACGTATGCGAATTAGAGACATACAACCAAACCTTCTAGAAGGAACCGCCTCCTCACCGTTACTACTTCCATTTCCGCGCAAGCTTCGACACCGTCATTACTCGCCGCGATACCGTATCCACGGATAGGTCAGCGATGCAAGACGATTTTACGCAGCGCATATTAGCAGCTTCTAAAAATTCGGCGATGAATGCCCCCTGAACGAATCATATTGGCATAAGGAATAGCTGATTTATCGTGACCAATGGAAATATATGGTCTGCTTATGGCTTAGATAGAACTTCGATTGAATACATTGATGGCCATCGCTTTGTTTGCCATGTGATGAGGAATCCCCTAAATACGTCGCTTGCCAGCGTATCGTCTTAGTCTTCGTGCTTTTGCACGATGTATTTATTGCTAGTCCATGCTTTTACTTACGTGTTGATGGAGATGAAAGTGTTTGATGCCACTCTCCGCTGACTCCCTGTCATGCCGCGCCAGGTTTGTTCAGTCCCTGACTCTCGTAATAACGTTCAGCGTGCCATTATCAGAATCTTCCTGTTCCACCACTGAAGAAGCTTGACCAATCAGCCTTTCGATTCTATGGAGCTGTCAACGCTGTTCCCATCTTCTTATGATCTTCGAACAGGAGGTAGGACTATACTTATGGTCTGGTCAGTTTGCGCGTTATATCAGAACAACATAGGGATGATCACATCAGTCTTGGTTCTCATGATCGCGTTAAAAGTCTTAGACACGGTGAAACGAGAGGCTTGACGTTTTCGTAAGACTTAGCTACTACAAAAGGCGGGCGTAGTAGAGTGGGCAGCGCAAGCGAATATCACGTTCACAAACATGGTTAAGGCCGAATAGTGATAGCCTCCTCGCCTACCTTCTGAAGTCGACTTCGTTCCAGCAGCATAGGTCGTATAAAACGCCGCAGTCGTTGTCGACGTGGTCACCGTAGTCGCAATGCATATAATGTGCCTGGATGCGGCAAAACATTTGACCTAGCCTCTTGGCTGGAAGCGAAACGGGGCGTAGCCAACCTGTCGCCTCATGCGCCCTGACCGCTCAGCCTTATTATTACGGCGAGCACACCACACGATGTCGCCAATCAGTATCACGTTTGCCACACCGACGAATCCTGAATTCAAATGGTTGGACAGCCTCCGAGGTCTCAGGGAGGAGGAGATTGAGGAGATTATCATCCATCTCCACGGCGCATTGGCTGCCTTCTTCGCTGAGCTCACAGACCGAAATAGGCCTTGGGAGGACAGCACACTGAAGGACTACTGTAATAAGCTTCAGAAAAAAGCCAATGAAATAAACAGGCGGGGCTTACCTGAAGGGCATAAGCTTAGTTTGGATCTTTTGCCTAAATCTCCAACGGCTCTCAGCAGCGTTCAACCTGATCGCCAGGACATTAAAATTGCACGGCAGTTTCTATGGCTCGTCTCGAGGGTTATAGGCTGGGCTTTCGCAATTTTGATTCTCCTTACTCTCGACAAAACCACCGTATTAAAACTCAACGAAGATCAGCGTGTAAAGATCCTTAAGCACATCAGCCAGCATCGCGACTCGCTCTATTGTCGTGCGCTTGAGGACAAGGCAACTCAAGCCCAACTTGAACAAACACGTACGAGCCTACCTCTCCATGCTCTTATACCTACTGACAGACCGCAGAGTTTAAGGTGGAACGTCCGCGTACCAAAGGCTGTAAAAAGCGCAAGCACAGTGATAGCCAAGATGCCGCCACGAATGGTATCGAAACAGGATCGCATTCTCGAGGAGAGAATCCAAGGCACCATCATGACAGCGGGCGTCGCCCTCGCAGAAACGGAAGTTGGTCAATCGTGACCGCAAACACCAACCACCTCACCGATGCCAGCTTTCAAACCTTACAAAACGACACTTCCAGTATCTCTAGTCGGCCTAGCCCTCGCACGTCGGCGATCATCTCAGAGCAAGCAGCAGCCACCGCTCAGCCAGAGATATTGACAATTGATCTAGAAGAAAATAATCTACTGCTGTCGGCACATTCAGAGTATACAGAGGACCTTTGTATTGGTGATGGAGGTTTCAACAGAGGCTTGAATCCCTTCTCCGGTCAGGGAGATACATATGTCACTGCTGGCCTGGCAAGGGAAGCCAACTTCAACCGACTTTCGGTTCCGTTCTGCCAGAGACCCTACGGTGCACCGATTTTCATGTTCGTGATCCGCGGCGATATATCTGGCGTATACCACACCATTTCACGAGGGGAAGCCAGTCTCTGGGATCATGATCCCTACCATCTCGGTCTTCTTTATGTAAGCCCATATTCCCAATTAAGATAAATTTGCTAATCGGACTGCCCAGTATGCAGCTCACTATTGCTGGAGAGGCTCTGGACAGCAATGTGCGATGGCCATGTATTCTGCTCTGTTGGACTTTGGGGTGTTGGATGATGAGTTTCTATGGAGAACTGATGAGATCGGGAAGTAAGTAAAAGCTAATCAAGATCATGAGGGTGGAGAGAACTAATCCGGCACTTCAAGTCGACCGACTGAGACGATCAATGATTGGTTACTTGCATCTTGTGCAAGAGGCCAACAAACAGTAGCTTACACTGAGGCATTCGAGGAGCACAAGTCTAGCCGAGGCTTTACCAAGCTGCACGAAGTAGTTCTCAAAGTAGACTGGGGTTATAGTTCCATGGCTGATTACCTCGGCCTCCTCGCACCAGAGGAGCTCCTGACTGTGATTGATATGCCCGATGCGCTTGGCAGGACTCCGCTTGCGTGGGCCGTTGAATACGGGCTTTCCACTGCCGTCGAGCTTCTCCTGAGCTTTGGTGCTGATCCCAACCAGCTTCGTTTGACCAAAGATGGCGGCTACTCGCCGCTCATACATCTCGCGATTGCCGGACCTTGCTCAGCCTGGATGGATGCGGACATTGTCGAGACCGTCCGACTTCTCCTTCAAGCCGGCGCCGATCTTAATGGGATAGACCATGAAGGCTGGACCCCTCTACACATTGCAGCATCCTGGAGTCAGTTCACCGTCACGGATATGCTCGAGCGATATGGTCGAAATTCCTTAAATTGGCAGGCGCGCACGGTCACTGGTGAGAGCATACTTGATGTCTGCGACAATGCGGGATATCAAAACAGATATTGTGGTATGCTGCAGGATCAATATGTCTAATGTGTATCGCTGGTATTATACACAAGCGCAAGGAGGCTGAAATTTATATCTCCCTCATTTCTAGCGATGCAGCGTCTTACGCACTCGAGCGCTGATGCTTCCAACAAATCCTGATTCACTCCTAATGTGACATCTGTTTTGACTGGCCCATTTGCGTCGCCGTCCATCTCGTAGATCGAACCATCCGAAGATTTGATGAAGCATACATAATGTAGATCAACTTCATCTTGAGCTGGTGGAGGGGCTGTGTTACCACGTAGAGCAGCTTTCGAATAAACCGTCTCAAGGTCTGTTGAGGTTTCAAGCAAAGCTTCTCGCTCGCTAGTTGAGGAAGCCGCGAGCTTGCTCAAAATGGTATCGGGAGCTGATCGGTCACGTACGGTCAGTGCAAAAGTTCCCTTATATCGATGATCGACTTACCTATAAATCCTTTTGTTTCAGAGTTACATGTTGCGTGTAAGATGGCATAGAGACCGCAAGCATTATCAATAGTCTGTCGTATCCAAATGACTTCCTCTCCCGTGAAACCCTCTGCAATATCACCCAGTCCCCTCGATGAGCGTCGATGTCGTTCGTACTCTTCGCATGTAGGCAGAACAAGAATAAGGGCGTAGACCGGACGTGATATGGAGCTGAGTTGAACAGGATCATCGATTGACCACACGTCAGTAAGAGCAAGGCAGCGTGAGACGCCCAGTCCGTACATAAGGTCGTTCAGCACTGGAGGGTCTGACTCAAGGGGTATAAATTGCTTCGCGTACGGCTGGGTCGCGGTATTGACGATGTTCATGGTTCGTCTTTAAGTCACAACAAACGGCTGATAGCGGAAATGTGGTTTCTCTGGGATGGCTTAGTCATCACAGGGCGGGGAAGTTCCACCAGTCATTAAATGAAAGGAATGAATCAAAAGGTGTCGCAACGTTCTCGACCGGGAAAGTGATCTCTGCGCCGCCTTAGTACGTTATTAATTGATCAAAATGAGAGGTCTAAATCTGGGTCCATTAAAACGCTATTACCACTGTCTACGCCAAGTCTTATACCTGCGAGAGCATCTTAGCCGGGCATCGCCATCCTTATGCTCCTTTGCTTCATCCTCATTCTTCCTACTGCGAATACCTTTCCTGTTCAGAGTCGGTATATGATGCTCCACCTCTTGGTCTTCCTGGAGTTCTCTTTGCCTTCGATCTCATGTTTTTCGTACGGTGGGCAGGAGGTGAATAGCTGGTTATTCCAGACGTCCTTCAAAAGATTATCAGCTTCAGCCTGGCCCTACACAACGCCGCACCAACCTGCACGGATAGCTTGTGAAGAGGTGGGGCAAGCTCCACTTTCTCTTTCTTCGCTTTTCCGTCCGGTTCATTAGAATTTGGACACCCGACTGCTGCTGGGACGCATTAGTTCGCTTCTTGTAAAATCACAATGCGAATTGATCTTACCTGTTGTAGCAGATCCCAAACTGGTACCAGAGCCCGGCCTGGCGAACTCGGACGTTTTCCAATAGACCGAAGGCTTTCGTGCATCTTCGAATCGTTCCATAATCTATTGTCGGATCAGTTGTTACCATCTCACTGGATCGATATGACACAACGTGTTGATGGATGCCACAAGCCCATTTCGCGGAAACCACAGCCCAGTCGGCTTCTTCTTACGGTGCTACTTCCCGATACGCATTCAGGAGCATTTGGTCATAAGGAGACAGTTCAATTTGCTGTACTCAGTCAACACTGCATGCATCAGAGGACGTGATGGTCTCTTACTGCTTGCCCCTGAACAGTCAACAATTTGACCACGCTGAGTCTCTGTAAGCAGGCAGAATTGATGCACAGAGAAAACCTAACTAAATCTTGACCGTGCTCAACTGTTCATCTTTATCCACGATCATGACTTTCTGCCCAACACGCATTTCGGGGAGAAAGTTCATTATGGCTGGTTCGAGTTCTTTCACCTCTCCGAGTCTCGGTTCCACGTACGAGCCGGAGTCGCGGACTTCCGCTATTGTCAGATGTTTATCCTCGAGCGAAGACGGAAGGCTTCAAGACCGTTAGTAATTATGGGACGGAACAACCCACATGCATCTTACAAAACTTCTTCATCATATCGAAACGTTTTACGATCCCACTCAGTCTCAATGCCGGCGAAAAGGATCATTGCTGTTTCATGCTGGTCTGGGTCCCAAACGCTATGCCCTTTTTCCAATTGGAATATGCCATCCTCAAGGGACACCAAATCAGAGAGCCTCATGTTAACGATTTTGCAGGTGCAGGTTGTATGAAGAAGGAAGATCTGCTGTTGAAGGAGGATACGGAGGATAATGAACACTCGACGGCGAGAAAGAGAGGTCTGCGGTATTTGACCTCTTCTCCTGCGTCTGTGCGATCCCGATTTGAGCTTGAGGAGACTAATGCAAGCCACGTCATGAGCACCTCTTCGTTCATTGAGACTGTCACATTTCTTGTGTTCAAGTCGTCATGTTCCCTGAGGCCATGATGTTGAGGGCGAGACACTTTAGCTCGTCTTTCCAGGCTTGAGTTATGAACGAGAGGATCGTATGAACAACGGGGAAGAGAAGGAGCTTGTTTCCACGCCCACTTCGAAGCACACATTCTACTCACTTTTCCTTCGCCGTTCGATGTAGCAATATTGCTAGCTTGTTTGGCGTCTGAAAGCTAAGTTTGGTGGACCATGCAGGAGCCGTGGCACCTTACCCTATCGGTCGAGCGACAATGTCGCGCGACATTATCGCGTATTAGTTCGATTGAGCCATAAGGTAGCTGCTTAGCGGACTTCAGCTCTCCTACTTTGAGCGTATCAACCGCCGATCCACTGATCCATACCTTTATCCTACGACTTCTTTCCTTCAAGCCGTGTCTAACCTTGTCTCGCTGACTTCTTGACTGGCAAAGATGGCTTATGGCTCGTTCTGGCTCCGGTTGCCGTTCGCCATAACAAAGGATAGAAGGTTTAATGTACATTATGTCTGCATATAACAACATAGGGCTCGTTGCCTTCTTTCGCCCTGCTTTGCTGTGGTTCACTTTTCATTTGCTACAGAATCTCTCGCAATCATGGAGCCCAAAACGCCGCCTTCAACACCTACATACAAATCTGCCTGCCCTACGTGTCAAGAGACAAAAGTAAGAGGCTCTGATACTTCTCAAGTATGACAGCTTACACTTCATGACTTCTTAGGTCCTAGAACCGACCCTTTATGATAATTCGGATGGGCCGTGGGAACTTGTACAACCTGAAGGGAGACGAAAAGCAATCTCTGGCACATACAACGCGACCAGGAAAGCTCGCGATCAGTGGATTCAACACGCTGCAGATGTGATCCGCTCTGAGCATCAGCCAGAGGTCCAGCAAGCTTATCGCCATGATGACCTGGTACGATATCCTAAAGGCCGAAATAGTTCGTTGCTAATATGACCAGGATCTTCCATCGCAGGTGTTAAGCGGACTCGGCTTTGGCCAGGTGGATAACTTTCATGCTTACCTGTAACTCCCCGCTACACACGTGTAGAGAAATGACACTAATGAAAAGCAGTACGCATACATACCATGCCATTCCGAAACTTGAAAGGCCAGGAAACAACGTACTATTACTTCTTACCTGGGGCACAATGGTTTCCGGTCGTCAACTCGGAGTTCTTCGCGATTGGGCGAGCTCACAAAATGGTTGGAACCTATACAAGCTGTTGGCTAGAGGTGTCCAAGGTTTTCAAAGCGTGGAACAGCTCGCTTTGACTATGGCGGCCTTGATGAACTATCGACGACTTCTTCCCGACTTCTCGGACGATTCCGACCAGCCTATCAAAGGTAGTTATCTAGCCGACCTAGATGCTCTCCTAAATGGCCATTCGCTTGGAAACAGCGGAACAGTCTGGGAACAAATGGCCTTTGCGTTGATACGGGTACTCCGTTCCTTCATACACCAGTTTGAGGATCTTGTTACGTTCCTCGAGACTGTACTTGACCGAGAGCCTCCTCCATTACATGTCTTCGACGGATTCTCCGATCAATATTTGCGTTGGATGATCAAAGGTCAGCTTCATGAGATTGCAATAGCGGAGTTATCGTATTTCAAGGCGCCAGAGCTTAGAGGAGACGACGACCCGGACTGGGTCACCGTAACGCACCCAGAGGAGTTGTCACTCCAGGAGCTCCACATTCAGGATCAATCGCCAAGGCCACGCAGTGACCGTATATCGCCAGCTTTGGAGACAGAGTACGTGGCTGTTGTATTGGATCTTCCTGCTTGTTCGTACTGACCTATACAGAAGTTCCATGGAACAGCCTCAAGGCAGCAATCCCCTTGAAATTGATATCACTCATACAATCGAAGTATCCACCGCGACTAGAACTACTGAAGGAGACATAACATCCTCTTGTATCGTCGCAGTATCTTCTCCGGGAGACAAAAGCCACCCAGCGCCGCCGTCGGGCTTACACGTAGATCAGTACACACTTGTACGACTGTCCGAGGTCGAGGTCGAGGACGAGGACGAAAAAGTATGGGAAATTTTTGATACAAAGATCGGGACAACGCTTGAGGTGCCTAATATCGAGGAGTTGGGCGATGGATCATGGGAGATGGTTGTACTCAAGTCGCATTGCCGTGCCTTACAGGACATGCTCGGTAAGATATATCCTGGCTCGAACGTCGACCTGAACTACGATCCTGTTGAACCCGCAGCCAGCGACTTGGAATTCTTGGGTTATGATAACGCAAAGAAGCTACGTGAACATTTGTTTTCCCAGAGAGCAGAAAGGATAATCAACTGGTCTTGGTCTACGGTAGCTGCTTATTACGCTTACCGTCTGGGAGTCATGGATGGACTTCGCGAAGGTGCTGCAGGATCCAGTTGCCTCAAAAGCTCCCACCAGCCACTGGTACCTACATATCGAGGCTACCTGCAAAGCAAAGGAGATGCAGTCTATCTCCTTCAAGCCTGCTTTGGTGGGAGACTTGTCCATTCATGCCGAGGACCTCGAGACGGAGAGGTAACTATCAGTGGCAACGTTTTCGTCTGGGAAGCGAATAGCACAGGCATTGATAGCTGGAGGGATGGAATGGAGTGGACTGTTTGGGAACAGGACGGCTTTGAGGTCGGCGAAGCGATCGATGGATCTGGGCTCATGAAGAAGACAATTAGTATCCCTGCCTGTAGGGCTATTCATCATGTGGTTTCCTACTATACGGCAGGGGACGCTCGAACCTTGGCTCGGCCATCTCGAAGCATGAAACTCAGTCCTGAGTTAGCCTCCATACTCCAGGTGAGGGGTCCTTTCCGGTTCATTTCGTCTGCGCAGACAAGCGGTATGCTCGTCGAAGCGGATTCTTGTGACGATCAATTGCAGCCGGCACAATTTTTCAACTTAGTATGAAATTGCGGGCCACTAGTCGTCGTCGTCGCGGTTTTGGAACGGGGGCCAATTGGGTTCTGATGAGGAGCACTGAGCGCTTTGCAACGTCTCATCTGATTGCAAGTGCGTCGATAAGCTGGGTACGCCCATACTGCCTGATTCTTAGACCTGACTTGTGCTGTGTAATGTCGGTATTTACGCCTTCCATAGTAACGGCAGTGATAGCTATCCACTATCTTTTTTTGAGATGCCTCCGCTACTAAAATAGTAGCTTGAATAAGTCGTTCACGGGTGCGTAATCCATGTCTCTGGTGCTCATTGATAAAATGGCATGTGGTATGAAGGTCAAGCCAGTCCTTACAATCGTGATGCCCCCCGGAATCTTGTCATAAGCTGAGAACATCTTCTAATTATGGATTATCTGGATTACGTGATTCTTCGAGGCGATGTCAGCTGGGACATGCATTCAAACCTATGTTCCAGCTTCCTCCGAGGTACAACCGCCGAATGGACCGAGAAGCTTAGAGAGCATTCTTGGAGACATAACCTTGAGTTCCGACCCAATGATACAATTATCTGTTGGACCTGTCGAGACAACATCAGAATCAGCTTCTTCTGTAAGGACTGCGACAAGCATTGGTGCCGATCATGCTATGAGCGGTACCTCGAACAGGTAAAATACCTACAGTGCCGATATCCGCAAGTACTGAACAAGAATTCAGTTGATGGAGAAAACTTCATCTCTTATTAGATATCGGGAATGCTGGACCCATGAATCGGAATTTGTTTTGGTTAGAAGCCTCCCTAAACAACATCGTGACTCACAAATTAGCAAGGGAAACGGCTCGGCAGCCACACCTCGAATTTTTGGAAGCAGCACAACAAAAGCGCGTTGGAAATCACACGTCGAATGACATTGCAAGTTATAGAAGCTCAATATCGCAACTTCCCACAGTCCTTCCTCTGCCTTCGTGATCCCATAAGTATCATCTTAACAACGTTTTCCGAACAAGAAGTCCATAGCAGCTTGAACAAGGTGTCCACCAGAAGACTCGTCCTGGTAGAGCGAGATGATGCTGCCTGAATTCCTGAAATATCTCATGCCGCAGGGAGGCTGGAGAAGAATAATTTGAGCTTCGACCGCCATGCGCAGTGCCATGCATGACCGGCCAGAATCCCATGAAGTGAGCAAGACGTGCTTAATACGGCTGTGGAGGACACAAGGGCGGCTGAAGTCATCGGACAGGCTTGACCGTAGGGTAGCTGAAGTCATAATGGCCGCCAGACGAGGCATTTACCCTACGCAATCCATTAGTTTCAGGCGGCCTCGATGGCTTGGTGTGCATTCGTACTACAAAGACGTGGTCTTATGTTTAAATATCTGAGACGTTTTTCACCTTCTAATGTACCACATTCATCTCGATGAAAAGCTCTTGATCCTTCTTTAATTTTGATATATCTCCTGGGAAAAGACTTTTAGCAGCTCCCCGTTACAAAGGACTAATTACTTACTGAGTGAACTTATCAACCATCGGGTCAAGAAGACGCTTTGATATCTCATCTAATTCTAGCATCCGTCTTCACATCTTGCTCATGTCTCAACGAGGTTATTACAATTGGTTTAATGAGGGTCTTGCAAAAGAGACTGCCATGCCGATTACCAAACCCATGACTAGGGATTCTAGTGCAACAGTACCCGAGTACGCCTCTCAACAACTCTTCTACCTTAACGCTATTCACCTTCTGATTTTACCAGTAAAATGCTTCCACAGCTATACTTCAATAGGGCTCTAAGCTCATTTGGTAATCCTTTTTTTGATGTTTGGGAGGTTCACTCCTTCTAGAGAATCTTCATCGCTTATTCTACCACAGGTCAATCAGATCATCATCGGTTAAATAACTTCATGGCACCTTTTAATCAAGCGATCGGGACAGGTGCTCAGAATTGGGGTTTAGTCAGGCCCCAAACTCTTTCGACTGAGGTACGCTCTCAGCAACGGCCATCAAATCGTGATGAATTCAATGAGCCTCATCAATTCCTTGATAAACCATCCATGGAAGTCGTTGCTGCGCAGGAACAGGATCTACCCCATCTCCCAACGAATCTGTATGTCAATGAACAAGATGGAATACTGAATCAAGTCAATGATCGCCTTTCTAATTGCGCTTTCGATTTTGTTGCCAAGTACCAATTTCCGATTCCATTAGAGCCGGATAAAAGACCAGTCAGGATCCCAGCGGATCGTGAATGGACGGAATGGGTATATTTATTGAAGAGGTTAGCAACCAAAAGACGGATACCCGCTCGTGTGCTATATCAGGGTCAGATCAAACAATTGGTTACCGTCTTGGAGAACTCCTTGGAAATGCGACATGCTGCCAAGCATCAATCGAGACCCCTTAAAGATGATCGGAATGTCCTACAGTTGATCTCTGCTGGACTTCAGGTGGCCAAGATACTGAAGGATGCCTCTGCCATGGAGTATCTTGATAATCTCTATGGCCTGACCGAAACCAAGATCCAGCTCCGAAAAGACCGAAACGACCGAAAAGACGTTCCTTTTTATCTCGACTAGATGCAGATATTGAGACAGAGCTCCATGGTCCCGAGAAGGAAGGAAATGTCAAAGTTGGAAGAGATAATGTCGCGAATGGTAGGGAGGATGTGCTTGAGCTGAACGAGGAAGCGAAACGCAGATATGTACTTTAGAAAACAGTCCGGCATACATCAGAGACAGCTGCATGTATTGGAGGTTAGCGGAAACAAATTCTTAGGGCGAATTAATGAAACAATTTTCGAATGCTCAGGGCTTGGAGGTGTTATTTGAGGAGTTGACTGATCATACCTATGTTTCCCATGGGCCGAGTGATGACTTTAGTCTCCCCAGATTGAGAAAGATCTGGATTAGAGAATGGGCCATTTATTAGCCCAAGGGAAGATCCTAAATGGCGGCCAATCTGCTTGTCTAGCTTTCGGTGAGATTAACGCCTTGGACTTCTCGTCAAGAACCTTGTCTGTCCAGTTGTCTTCAACATATCAAGATTTTTGGTCGCTTCAAGCTCACTTGCTACTGATCACTCACGAGATCCCGCTGAACAGTCACAAAATATCAGTGCCCTTTAAGTTTAGTATCTTAGCGAAAATTCTTTGAACGTTAGCTCGATTATTTTCGATTTCCCATGATTGTTAGATGGGTCTAACAGAAGGAGAACCGGAGACTTTGAATTACTGCCGCGAGAATTACACAGCACAGGAGGGACGATTCATTGGCCTTTACAGAAGCAGACGAAGTGTACAACTATTATTGATTTGGCCTTCCATTCAAAGAGCCTCGCACAGGTCGTTGTAAGCATCCACTAGATAAAACGCGCTCTGCCGGGACCCACGAAACATCGTTGATCTTCACATGTTGGAGGTATGCCTTGACTCATGCGGTTTCCCTTGCAGCGATTTTTGCACTGGCCGAAGACCGTGCGCCGCGTATAATCCTCTGAACCTAGAAATTGATCTGTCAGCTTTGAAAAGGTTACAGATATCGCTTGTACGCTAGACAAGGACCATATGGGTGTACAGAAGACGTTCAGCTTTCCGACCTGTGCCAAAGCTTTGGTAAATTGTTCTTCAGGTCAGCCTGTTCATTTTCGCTCAAGTGCCAAAGGAAAGAGGGCTCAGCCACATCAACAGAACCGAAGCCTGGGCGGCAGCCGTGGCCGTCGATGGGGACTGCGCAAAGAGTGTAACGATCACCCAGATGGTGGTCCAGCTTCTGGACTACGGAAAACATGGGAAATCTTCGAGTCAACACGTGAATAGCGTTCATCCCTTCTCTAGGTTCGAAAAGTACAATAAAAACGTCCTTGTAATGATGCTATCGCCGATCACTGGTCAATAAGCTCAGTGGAGAGCCGACTTAAAGGGCAACAGTTGGGGACCCCGAATAATGATGTCGCCTGGAGCTTTAATTTACTCTACCGGGATCTTCAAGGCCAAGAACAGCTCGACATTTCCAAAAAGGATCCTAGTAACGGTTATCAATGCGGCGAATTCATATATAGTTATACCAAAGGCACCACCACTTCCTGTAATAATTGGGGAAATATTGACTGCTTCAAATTCTGGAACAACCCCGGCCTTCCGGTTTGAGTGAAGAATGTTATTGTACTTTTCTCATGATCCTTGAGAGTCGCGCATTAGATTTTGTGAGCGTTTAGTAGCTAAGGTCTTCGTTCGAGAATGGTATTCAAAGGTCTCAATCACTTGATAGCTTGATAATCAAACTTTTGCCCAAATGTTACTCATTTCTGCCAGTATCCACAGTATATGACTTTAAGCTCGTGCCATCAACTCGGGTTAGTCTGCGGGAGTATGTTTGTCCACAATTCCCTCATCTTCTTTTCGCACAAAATGACATCTCCGTACTGGGGAAGGGGCAGGAGAAGTGCAGACCGTGTTATTAATAACAACATGGAATCAACACTGTTGCCTGGCTCAGCCTCCTGCTGCCTAGACTTAGAGCGACCAGGGAGGCTGTTATTTTCGACCCGGTTGCTGCCTAGACTGCTGCCTACCTTACCATGCCAGCCTCATGTCGAAATGCCTACGTAGTACTGAGGCTTCGGTGACGGATAAACCCGTCCCGGCCTGCCGAGACCTGCCTTGGCAGAGCCAAACCAACTGCCTCGCATAACTGCTACCTCGAACAGTCTACTGGTGAGTTCTGTCCTCAGTATTGCTCACCTCCCAGGCGCGCACAGAGCCTCCGCTCTGCATCATGCCATCGATGTATGAACGCGCAAGCATCTTCAAATATGCAGAATTCAACAAACTCGCTCTTTGCCGTTTGGTGAGCAAGCTGCGCGGAGGGCAAAGCTGCTTCTGTGACACTTCTCAGACCCCCGCAAGTGGTAGCTTCAACTGGACAATCCTAATTTCGTTCATTGACGGGGTGGAGTGGGTGCTCCGTTCCCCACGGAATGACGGTGGAATCAAATCCGACGAAACGAACCTCATACTACTGGCTAGTGAAGCCGCGACTCTTAAGTATATCAAGGCCAACAGTACAATTCCTGTTCCCGAGGTCTTTGCATACAGGCAAGTCATTTCATCGATTCTCGTTGTGAATAAGCTAATGACCACATAGCTGTTCTAGGGACAATGATGTCGGTATCCCCTATATTCTCATGAGTAGAGCTCAAGGCTCGCCTCTACAGCACACATGGAAGACCTTGGAGACGCATGAACCCAACATATCCCAAGAACAAAAGGCAAAGGTTGTTTTCCAGCTTGGAATTATTACGTGGCAACTATCTAGGCTTCGTTTCAATCAAGCTGGGTCACTCTTTGAGGAAAATGGGGAGTTTCATATCAAGACATGTCTATCCCGTGGCCTGCTACTGAATCAACGATACACTCTCGAAGATATACCTCGTGGACCTTTCAAGTTTGAAAAAGATTATTACGAGGCACAAATTTCGGCATTCCTTGAACACGTCAAATACCTTGCTTTAGGTCATCACTGCTTCTTTGCGCCTATCCCCGCACGAAGCGAGTACGACGACGACGCTGGATTCCGGGCAGCGTCAGATTGGTGGAATGACTTCGTCACTGTAGAATCGAAAATCGATAGCTCACACAATAGGACCGATTTTGCCATTGCTGGCGAGGCCCTTTCAGTAATGATTACGAAGTGGGCCCACGACCTATCCGACGGTCTTTTGAGAAATGATCAATGCCGATTTGTGATCCATCACCCAGACCTCAGCGTCAACAACATCTTCGTTGACGAAGAGTTCAATATCACGTGCATAATTGATTGGGCATTTTGTTCTACTGTG
>JAABUO010004184.1_pt1 | contig 17010 bp, 15 predicted proteins | sample 5559291 | NCBI WGS metagenome assembly JAABUO01 (sample SAMN10711878, study PRJNA513372) | rock metagenome | isolation source: Antarctica rocks | place: Antarctica: Victoria Land, Finger Mt sud | reverse complement strand
CTGGGCATTTCTCGCTGCCCTACGCGGCTCAACGATGGCCACCGAGCGTGCCGTCTCACATTTTGGTCCATGACCCCTCACATTCTCATCCAACCTGTTTCACCAAGTCAGATACTGTTGGTAAATGCGCTTTTAGCCCGCTTTGTCTGCTGAACCTACGCCTGACTCCCTGTCGGCTGTCCGCTAGAATAGGCCCCGCGCAAGAATTTACCAACAGTATCAAGTCATCGGGAGAGCCAGAAGCAGGGAGGGCATCGCGCTAGTACAAGTGAGGAGAGGCCTTGCCCTAAAAGTACATACGTTCTAACTTTTTCCGAATGATATCCACCAAGACAGCGTGTGTAGCATGACATTCGGATTGATCAAGAGCGACCGACAATTATTCTACCGTGACCGACTTTATGGGCAAAGCCACTGAGGAGAGTTGGTTCGTGAACTTCCAGGATAAGACTTTACGGTGCAGGGACTGCGAGGCCGAGTTTATCTTCAGCGTGGGGGAGCAGGAGTACTTCGCTTCCAAAGGGTACATCAACGACCCGACCCGCTGCCTCGCGTGTCGCGCGATCAACCGCGCCCGTCAGAACGTGGCCGCCGGGGGCGCTGCACAGGCCGCCATCCGCCAACTGCACGGGGTGACCTGCGCACAATGCGGGAACCCGGCCCAGGTCCCCTTTCTACCGCGCCTCGACAAGCCCGTCTACTGCAGCGCCTGCTTCGATCAGGTTCGCGCCCCGCGCCTCAATCCTGCTTAGTAGCCCCCACCGGCCGCTGACCGGGTACCTCTGTAAGCCGTCCCTCTTAACCTCTTGTTGTGAAGGACCTCGCGGCCACGGCCGCGGGGTCCTCATCTTGTTGTCGGTCGCCGGCGCCTGGCGCTCGGGTAAACTATATGTATGGTCGCCCTCCTCTACCTGCGCTCCTATCTGTATCGACGTGCGCGCGTCCTGCTGCTCGGGCTCGTGTTCGTGCTCTTCGCCAACGGCGTCGCCCTGCTCGGCCCGCTGGTCTTGCAGCGCGCCATCGACAGCCTGTCCCCCGGCCACCCGAGCCAGGGGCTGGGGCTGCACGGCGTGCCGCTGTGGCAGTACGCCCTGCTCATCGCGTTGGCGGCCCTCGTCGTCGGCGTGTTCTCTTTCGGCGCGCGCTGGACCATCAACAGTGCGGCGCGCTACGTCGAGTACGAGATGCGCAACGCCTTGTTCGGGCACTTCCAGCGCCTCGACCTCGGCTTCTTCCAGGAGAATAAGGTCGGCGATCTGGTGGCGCGCGCTACCAACGACCTCTCGGCCGTGCGCATGATGCTTGGGCCAGGCATCAGCAACCTCGCCAACACGGGCGTCGCCTTCGCCCTGACCATGGTCGCCATGGCCCTGCTCGACTGGCGCCTCACCCTCCTGGCCGGGGTGTTCCTGCCCCTCATGACCGGGGTGTTCGTGCTGCTGGGCCGGCGCATCGAACGCTCGTTCCGGCGTGTGCAGGATCAGTTCGGCGACCTCTCGGCGATGGCGCAGGAGAACTTCTCCGGCATCCGCGCCGTCAAGGCCTACACTCAGGAAGAGCACGAAACGTCCGCCTTCAGCCGCGAGAACCTACGCTATCTCGAGCATAGCATGGGCTACGCGCGCATGAACGCCGCCCTGTGGCCGGCCATGACGCTCGTGGCCGGGCTCTCCCTCGCCGTGTTGCTCCTCGTCGGCGGCAACGACGTGATCGCGCGCCGCCTTTCCCTCGGCGAGTTCGTGCAGTTCAACGCCTATCTCGGGCAGCTGACGTGGCCGATGGTCGCGCTGGGCTGGTCGTTCAATCTGTTTCAGCAGGGCGGCGCTTCGCTCGCGCGCATCCGCGAGGTCATGGAGCGTCCGCCAGCCATCGCCGACCGGGCGGACGAGTGGCAAGATGTAGGGGTGAGTCATGCGCCCGCCCCGGTGGCAGGTGTAGGGGCATTCCGTGTGGGAGCCTTGGTCGCCGGGCGGCAAAGGGCGATGGCGGGGGCGATCGAGTTCCGCCACGTGGACGTGGCTTACGAGGGTCGCGCCGTGCTGCGCGACATCAACCTCCGCATCCCCGCCGGCGCGACCGTGGCCATCGTGGGGCCGACCGGGGCGGGCAAGAGTTCTCTGCTGAACCTGCTGCCGCGCGTGATCGACCCTGCCGCCGGCAGCGTCCTCGTCGATGGCTTGGACACGCGCGACTGGGCTCTCGCAGATCTGCGCCGGGGGATCGGGTACGTGCCGCAGGAAACCTTCCTCTTCTCGGTCTCGCTGGCCGAGAACGTGGCCTACGGTGTCGAGGACGCCTCGCCGGCCGAGGTCGAGGGGGCCGCCACCGTCGCGCGGCTCTCCGACGACGTGGCCGACTTCCCGCGGGGCTACGCCACCACGCTGGGTGAGCGCGGCGTCACGCTCTCGGGCGGCCAGAAGCAGCGCGCCTCGATCGCGCGGGCGGTTATGAAGCGGCCGCGCATTCTCTTGCTCGACGACGCGCTCTCCAGCGTAGACACGCACACCGAGGAAGAGATCCTGCGCGGGCTGCGCGGGATCATGGCCGAGCGCACGGCGCTCATCGTCTCGCACCGCGTCTCGACCGTGCGCGACGCCGACCTCATCGTCGTGCTCGACGACGGGCGCATCGCCGAGCAAGGCACGCACGCCGAGCTCGTGGCCCGCCGCGGCCTCTACGCCGCCATGTACCGCCGCCAGTTGCTGAGCGAGGAGCTGGACGTCGGATGAGCGCCGAGTACGTGCAAGACGACGAGATTCTGGGCAAGGCCTACGATGCGCGCTTGATGCGCCGCCTGCTCACCTACCTGCGCCCCTACCGCGCGGGTGTGGCCGCCGCCGTGGCCCTGCTGCTCGCCGGCACGGGGGTCGAACTGGCCGGCCCGCTGATCATCAGAGCAGCCATCGACAACGACATGTGCCCGGCGCTGGGTGCGCGCGGGGGCATCTGCTCCGCCGCGGCGTGGGCGCACGGCACTCTGGCCGATCACCAGCGCGGGCTACTGCAGGCGACCGTGCTGTTCCTGTGCACGCTGCTGGCCTCGTTCGCCATCCGCTACGCGCAGCAGGTGCTGCTCAACTACCTCGGCCAGCGCGTGATGTACGACATGCGCATGCAGATCTTCACCACGCTGCAGCGGCTGCCGCTGGCGTTCTTCGACCGCAACCCGGTGGGGCGCCTGATGACGCGCCTGACCAACGACGTCGACGCGCTCAACGAGTTGCTCACCAGCGGCGCGGTCGCCATCTTCGGCGACGTGTTCATCCTGGTCGGCATCGTGGGCGTGCTCCTCGCGCTCGACTGGCGCCTCGCCCTCGTCACGTTTACCATCGTGCCGGTCCTCGTCGTCCTGATGGGCTACTTCCGGCGCACCATGCGCGACGCCTACCGGCAGGTGCGCACGCGCCTGGCGCGCCTGAACGCCTACATCGCCGAGAACATCTCCGGCACGATGGTGGTGCAACTCTTCAATCGCGAGGAGCGCAACTTCGGCCTCTTCGACCTGCTGAACAGGGAGTACACCGAGGCCAACCTGCGCTCCCTGTTCTATTTCGCCCTGTTCTACCCCACCGTCAACGTGCTGGCGGCGGTCTCGCTCGCGCTCATCGTGTGGTACGGCGGCGGTCAGACGCTCGCCCACGCGCTGACCCCCGGAGTGCTCGTCGCATTCATCGCACTGACCGACCGCTTCTACTCGCCGATCCGCGATCTCTCCGAGAAGTACAATATCCTGCAAGGCGCCATGGCCGCCTCCGAGCGCATCTTCGACATCCTGGACGAGCCGGTCACCGTGGCCGACCCGCCAGAGCCCACGCCGCTGGCGCGCGTACGCGGCGCGGTCGAGTTCCGCGACGTGTGGTTCGCCTACAACCCCGACGAGTGGGTGCTCAGGGACATTTCGTTCAGCATTGAGCCAGGCGAGAGCGTGGCCTTTGTCGGCGCGACCGGCGCGGGTAAGACCTCGCTCATCTCCCTACTCTCGCGCTTCTACGACGTGCAGGGGGGCGCGGTGCTCGTCGACGGCATAGACGTGCGCGACGTGGCGCAGGCCGACCTGCGCCGCCACGTCGGCGCGGTGCTGCAGGACCCCTTTATCTTCTCCGGCACCATCGCCAGCAACATCCGCCTGCACGAGGAAGGGATCTCCGACGAGCGGGTGCGCGAGGCGGCGCGCTTCGTCAACGCCGATCGCTTCATCGCCCGCCTGCCGCGGGGCTATGATACGGTGGTGCGCGAGCGCGGGGCTGGGCTCTCCGTGGGGCAGAAGCAGTTGCTGGCCTTTGCGCGCGCCATCGCCTTCAACCCGGAGATCCTGCTGGTGCTCGACGAGGCCACCTCGAGCGTCGACACCGAGACCGAGGCCCTGATCCAGGACGCGCTGTCCCGCTTGATGGTCGGCCGCACGTCCATCATCATCGCCCACCGCCTCTCCACCATCCGCAACGTCGACCGCATTATCGTGCTACACAAGGGGCGCGTCGTCGAGCAGGGCACGCACGACGAGCTGCTGCGCCGCGGCGGCGTGTACCGCAACCTGTATGAGTTACAATACCAGGCAGCCGGTCTGGGGGCGACGAGTGACGAGTAGTGAGGGGTAGTGAGGGGTGGGAGGCTTTCGATGAGCGAGACGGGTGGTAATACGGTAGGTCCCGATGGCGAGGGGCCGCATGGGCGGAGCGATCTGCTGGAGGCGATCCAGGCCCTGATTGGGCGCTTCGGCGAGGCGCTGCAGGGGCCGGAGGCCCAGCAGGTCAAGAGCGAACTGGAAACGCGGGCCCGGGACATCGGGCGGCAGATCGACGATGCCCTGGACGGGCCGCAGGCGCAGGCGCTTAAGGAACGCGTCGCGGCCCTCATTCGCGCTATCCAGCAACAAGTGAAGTAGCCAGCGTCCAAACCCGTCTGTACAGCCGCGGGTAGTCGACGACCACGCCGTCGGCGTCTACGGGCAAATCGGCGACGAAAGCGGTGGAGAGCCCCTCGTAAGTGTACAGGGCGCCGTCCGCGCGCCGCTCCAGCGCCGTGTAGCGTTGCGGTACCGGGCGGATCTCGAAGTCGGGGACCGCGACGTAGGCGACGGTGAGGTCGCGCGACTGGCCGGGCCAGAGATCCAGGCGGCGGATGGGCAGGGTGTTGGTGAACGGCGTCGTCGAGATATCAACATCCAGGCATCCATCCAACTCGTGCAGCGGCTCACCCGCAGCCGTTTCCCAACGCCCTGTGCCGTCCGCACGCAGGTGGAGTTTGGTGATCGTCCGCGTCCAGTGAGGAGAGGCGCACCTCGCGCACGCGCCAACTCGTGTCGCACGCGACGACGTAGCGCACACGGAAGGTCCGCTCGCCACGCGCGCCGATCACCACGCTGTCGGCGACAACACCGGCCTCACCTTGTGCCAGGCGCAAGTGCTCCAACCCTTGCCCGTTCCACGGCGCCCACATAATCTCTCGGCCTGCCATCGCTACCTTCCCTCCACACATTTTCGGCTCCTACGCCTACGGCGCGCCCACCAAGGACTCCGACGTCGACCTGCTCGTCGTCTTGCCCTTTGAGGGCCACCACGCCCACAAGGCCGCTGAGATATTGAGCAAGGTCGATTTCTCCCCACGCTTCCCCATCGATCTGTTGGCCCGCACCCCCGACGTGGTGCGGTGGCGCGTCGAGCAGGGCGACTTTTTCCTGCGGGAGATCACGCGGAACGGCGAAGTGCTCTATGAATCCTCTCACGTCTGAGTGGGTGACGAAGGCGGAGGGCGATCTCACCTCGGGGCGCCGGCCGGGGTCGTCGCGATCGCCGGCGGCGCGCTGGTGTTGGGCGGCGCGGAGGCCCTGCGCGCGGTCGACGCCCGGCGCTTTGCCCGCGAGTTCTCGTGGGGGCTGTTTCCGTTCGTGGCCGGCCTGTTCGTGGTGGTGCAGGGCGTGGAGAACGCGGGGCTGACGCGGCCGGCGCGCGCGCTACTGCGCCTCGCGGGCGGCCACGCCGTCCTGGCGGCGCTCCTCGGCACGGGGGTGGCCGCGGCGGGGACGAACCTGATCAACAACGTGCCGATGGCCCTGGTGCTCGTGCAGGCGGCCGGCTCTCCCCACGATGCGCCGGGGCGCGCCCTCGTGTACGGGTCGCTGCTCGGGTGCGACCTGGGGCCGAACCTGACCACGACGGGCTCGCTCTCGACGATGCTGTGGCTGCTCCTGCTGCGACAGCGCGGGCTCGCGGTCTCCTCGCTGCAGTACCTGCGCCTCGGCCTAATCGTGACCCCGCCGATGCTGCTCGCCTCGGCGGCGATCCTGGGCGCTACCGTGTGACGTCGCGGCCGACATCGAAGACATTCAGCGGCGCCTTGACCCCGCGCGCCTCCAGGCATAGGTCTATGAGGGGCGGATTGATTACCTATTGGGGCACCGCCACATTACCGTGCGAGGGACGACGGCATTGTGCGGGTCGGGGCGCTCGTCACACTGGCCGGGCCGATAGCCTCATCGCTGGGCCGTCAGCAGGGCGCGCAGGCGCGCCGGGGCCAACAGCAGGACGAGGAGCGTGACCAGTCCCGTGAGCGCGAACAGCCCGACGCCCGCGACCAGCGCCAGCAGGGGCTGCCGGTCCGACAGGTACAGGGTCAGCGCGAGTAAGCCGCCGCTCGCGCCTATCAGCAGCAGCCCCCCGATGCCGCCCGCCAGGCTCGCCTCGGTGCTGACCTGCTTGCGCGGGTTGTCCCAATCCAGACGCGGCCAGATCAAGCTGACCAGGAGCAACGCGCCGGACACGGCGACGGCGATGCTGACCAGGGCGCACACGCCGAGCAATACCTCCGCCGCGCTCAGATGAAGCAGCACGGCGCCGGCGAGGAGCAGGGCCTCGGCCAGGAGAAGCGAGGGCGCGACGCAGAAAACCCACTTGGCCAGCAAGATGCCGCGCGGGCTCACCGGCGCCAGCGCGAGTAGGGACAGCGAGTGCCCCTCGCGATTGATCGCGGGCAGGGCCAGGATGGTCAGCGGCAGCCACAGCAGGAAAACGAGCAGCCCGAAGAAACTCAGGAGACCGAGCAGGGCCGGCCGGCCCCCAGCGGCCGGCGGCGACGCGGACAGCGCCCGGTTAAGGTTCTGCCAGAACAGGAAGCCGATCACCACGAACGAGTAGAGCAGCCGCGCCCATACCTGCGGGTCGCGCCGCAGCGTGCGCCACTCCTTGCCGACGAGCGGCCACCACGCCGGCCACCGTGTGGCTCGCCGCGCCGGGCGCGTCTCCGCGCCGAATAGCGCGCCCGATCCCCCCGGCTCGGGCGCTGGACGACGCAGCCCGCTCGCGAAGATCTTACGCCGGCGCCGGCGCCGGCCCACCTCGTGGTAGGTGGCCCACCCGGTAGCGAACAGGCGCGCCGACAGGGTCACGGCGAGCACGGCCATGGCCGCGGCCGGGAGCGCGGCGGCGGCGAGGTAGGCGACCGCCGCGCCGATGTTCCCCCCGACGCACAGGCCGAGCGCGTGGCCCGGCCACGCCGTCGGCAACAGGTCCCATGGCCCGCGCGCCGCCCACGTGAGCAGGCGCGACGGGCCGGCGACGCGCGCATAGGTCGACGGATTGATCAGCAACTGCGAGCCTACGTACACACCGCCGCTCAGGAGCGCGCCCAGGACCGCGGTCACGGCGCGGGCCCGTGCGGGCGGGAAGAGGCGCAGGACGGCCACGGTGAGCAGCATGGACAGCGCGACCGGCAGCACGGGCAGCGCCAGCAGCGCGAACAGCGCCAGGGGGTAGTACGGCGTATCGACCCCGGCCGCGCGGCCGATGGCGATCAGGAGGGGGAGGCCCAGGGCGAGCGTCGGCCCCGCCAAGGCCCCGTAGACCGTGGCGAGCTTCTCACCCAGCAGGGCTTGGGGGCGCAACGGCGTGAGCAGCAGCAACTTGAGGTCGCTGGAGTAGGTCAGCAGGGCCAGCATGGCCGGTAAGGCTAGCAAGAACAGCAAGAGGCTTACCGACGACGATACCCCGGCCAGCGCCTGCGCCAGCGCGGCGCGGCCGCGCGGATCTTCGAGTCCCCGGCTCAACAGGGCGCCGAGGCCGCCGACGATGAGCACGGAGAACTGCAGCAGCAGCGCGCCGACGATGAGGCCGCCCACGATAAAAGACCCGCCGCGGTTGCGCGCCGGCCCGCCGCGCATGCCCGTGCGCCGCAATAGCCGCCAGCGTAGTCGTAACAGGGTAGCGATATCGTCGCGCGCGGTATTCATCTCGCCATCCTGTGGCCGCAAGCGTTTAGCCCGCGCGTCATCCACCAGGAGCGCCCACTGCCAGCCGGCACAGGCGTGCAGGTAGATGTGCAAGTAGGTGTGTCGACGCTGGCAAACACCGTTGATGCGACCGTTTGCCGGCGGGGCGCCGGCGCTCCCAGTAGGGACGACAATCGCATCGCGCGGATGATAGTGGTCATTCGGCGGCCAGGGCGCGCGCAAACACGCGGTCTTCCTCGCCGCCGGTCAGCCGCAGGAAGATGTCTTCCAAACTCTCGGCGCTGCCCGCGTGCGCGGCGCCCCTGAGTTCGTCGAGGGAGCCTTGCGCGATGATGCGCCCGCCGTCGAGGATGGCCACGCGGTCGCAGATAGCCTGCGCGATCTCTAGGATGTGCGTGCATAAGAGCACGGCGCGCCCCCGCGCGGCGAGGGCGCGCAGCGTGTCCTTGAGCAGGCGGGCGCTGCGCGGGTCGAGCCCGACCGTGGGCTCGTCAAGAAAGAGCAGCACCGGATTATGGATCAGCGCGCCGCACAGCGCCGTCTTCTGCTTCATGCCGTGCGAGTAGCCTCCGACCAGATCGTCGGCGGCCTCCCACAGGTCGAAGTAGCGCAGCAACTCGCCCGTCCGCGCGGCCAGATCATGCTCGACGCCGTAGAGCCGGCCCATCAGGGTCACAAACTCGCGTCCGGTCAGGCGGTCGTAGAGGTAGGGCTCGTCGGGCACATAGCCGATGAGGCGCTTGACCCTCTGCGCATCGCGCGCCACGTCGTATCCCGCGATGCGCACGGCGCCATCGGTCGGGCGCAGCAGGCCCGTGAGCATGCCGATCGTCGTCGTCTTACCGGCCCCGTTCGGCCCCAGCAGGCCGAAGACCTCGCCCGCGCGCACGGTCAAGTCGACCCTGTTGACGGCGAAGAAGCTCCCGAACCGCTTGCGCAGCCCCTCGGCGACCAGGATATCAGGTCCAATCCCGTCCATGGGGAAACGTAGCGGTCAACTATCAGCCGTCAGCTGACGGCTGATAGTTGACCGCTGACGGCTATACGCGTTCATTCGTGGCTACTCGCTGAGATTGTTGCTCGGGTGCGGCACGAGGCGGGGGCCGCTGTCGCCGGGGGCGAACTGCCCGAGGCCGTAGCGCGCGACGAAGACCTCGCGCGTGAGCCGCATCTGCACGTCGATGTAGTAGCCGATGCGGCTGGAGTACTTGCGCATCGTGCCCACCGTCTCGAACCCGATCTTTCTGTACGAGGCGCGCGCCCGCGCGTTGGTGGCGTACGTGTTGAGGTACATCGCGCGCAGGGCCGTGCTCTGGAACAGGTGGTCGAGCAGCGTGCGGACAACCTCGGTCCCGTAGCCCTTGTCCCACAGGGCGCGCTCGCCGATGTAGACGCCGAGCTCGACGGTCCCGCGCTCGGGGCTCCAGTTATAGTAGCTGACCATGCCGATGAGCTCGCCGACCTCGTCCAGGACGCCGAACTGGTCGCGCCGCGCGTCGGCCTGGTGGGTCGAGGCGATGATATCCCCGCGGAACTGCGAGAGCGTCGGCGCGGCGGGGATGCTGCCGCTCCAATACTGCAACTCTTGGTCGAGGCTCCAGCGGTAGCGGCGCGCGATCTCCTCCTCGCTGAAGCCCTCGGATGCGTGACGCAACGTCACACGCCGGCCGCGGACCACAGTCGCCGTCAGCAGGCTCCGTCCCCTGGACGCGTTCCTCATCGACCGCCCCGCCCGTCCCGTTTCACCACCAAGTAAATGCGCGCCATGCCGGCATCGCGTACCCTAGCCTTGTCTATCATCCCCGGGGTCCACTGCCCAATTATTCATACGCCCGCAGGCACGCCCACGAGGAGAGCCCCTATACGATCTATCGGCCACGGGGACAGCTCATGGACGCCTGGCGCTACGAGCGGTCGCGGGCAAACTTGAGCGCCATCAGCACGAAGCGGCGCGTAGCGTCGCTCTCGATGGCGTTGATCAGCACGGACAGCGCGGCGCGCCGCGTCGCGCTCCCGCCCTTGCGCGAGGCCTTTTGCGCGGCGCCGCGCGCCGCGCCGGCCACCTCTTCAGCGGACGAGTCGCCGCGCCGCGTCGCGAAAAAGATGGCGACCCCCGCGATCAGGACCGCGGCGACAATGGCTACCGGCGGGAGCCCGCCGTTATCCTGGGGCGGGTAGGTTTGCTCACGATCGGACATACTTAATTCTACCTCTTTGACTGATAGAGTTGCTACCTAACAAGGACTACCAACACTGTAGCATAGCCGATATGGCTCATGTGGCGTGGGCGGCGTGGGCGGCATGCTATCGTGTGCTAGCGGGCGAGCCAGGCGAGGAGCTCGTCCAGGGGGCGCGTGTTCATCACGTCGGACGCCTCGGCCCAGCCGCGGCGCGCCGTCTGCACGCCGTAGGTCATCAGGTCGAGGTTGTCGGTGGCGTGGGCGTCGGTGTCGATCGTGAGGAGGCAGCCGGCCGCGCGCGCCAGGCGCACATCGGTGTCTTTGAGGTCGAGGCGCGCGGGGGCGGCGTTGACCTCCAGGGCCGTGCGCGTACGCGCCGCCGCCGCGAATACTGCAGTGCGGTCGAAGCGCACCGGCTCGCGCTGCCCCACAAGGCGCGCCGTCAGGTGGCCTATGATGTCGACATGCGGGTTCTCAATGGCCCGGATCAGGCGGCGCGTCGTCGTTTCTTCGTCCTGGGCCATCGCTGAGTGGATCGAGGCGACCACGAGGTCGAGCTCGGCCAGCACCTCGTCGGGGTAGTCGAGCGTCCCGTCGGCGCGGATGTCGACCTCCGAGGCGGCGAGCACGCGGAAGCCCTCACCGAGCGTGCTGTTCAGCGCGCGGATCTCGGCGATTTGCGCGCGCAGCCGCTCGACGGAGAGGCCGTTGGCGACGCCGCGACCGGCCGAGTGGTCGGCGATGGCCATGTAGGCGTAGCCGCGCACGCGCGCCGCTGCCGCCATCTCCTCCAGCGTGTTGTGCCCGTCGCTCTCGGTGGTGTGGCAGTGCAGGTCGCCGCGCAGGTCCCCGAGCTCGACCAGACGCGGGATCTTGCCCGTCGCGGCCAACTCCACCTCGTCCTGCCCGCCCCTGATCTCGGGCGGGATGTATTGCAGCCCCAGGTAGGCGTAGACCTCCTCCTCGCGCACGAAATGATGTTCCTCGCCCGTTCGCGTGTCCAGGATGCCGTACTCGCGCACCTTCTGGCCGCGCGCCTCGGCGTAGCCGCGCAGCACGATGTTGTGCTGCCGGTTGCCCGTGAAGTGCTGCAAGAGCGAGCCGTAGTCGCGGTCCTCCACCAGACGCAGGTCGAGCTGGATGCCGGGCTCGACGATCACGCTCGTCTTGGTCGGGCCGTGCAGGAGTGTTTCGCGGACCATGGGCAGGCCGACCAGCAACTCCATGACCTCCTCGGGGTGGTCCGACGTGCCGATGAGGTCGAGGTCCCCGACAGTCTCCTGGAAGCGCCGGAACGAGCCGGCCGGCGTCAGGTTGCGCATGTGCGGCGAGCGGTTGAGCGCGTCGACGATGGCGGCGACGATGGGGATGGCCACGGCGATGGGCAGCCGCCCGCCGCGGCTCCGCATGGCCTCGATGTTGCGCAGAATGTTCGACGCCGTCTTGTCGCCGACGCGCGGCAGCTTGGCCAACCGTCCGTTGCGCGCCGCCTCGGCCAGCCCGTCGATCGACTGGATACCGAGGTCCTGATAGACGCGCGCGGCCAGCTTCGGCCCCACGCCGTTGATGCTCAGGAGGGTCAGCACGCCCGGCGGGAAGTCCCGGTGCAGTTCCTCCAGGATAGCGACGGGCCGCCCGTCGAGCGCCTCCTCGATCGTCTCCGCCAACCCCGCCCCTATCCCCGGCAGCCCGGCGAGGGCGCCGCGCTCGCGCAGGTCGGAGAGCTCTTGCGGCAGCGACGAAACCGTTTCGACCGCACGCTGATACGCGCGGATGCGATAGACGTTCTCGCCCTTCATCTCCAGCAACAGGGCGATGTTGTTGAGGATCGTGGCGACGGCGGCGTTGGATAAGCTATCAGCCATTAGCGATTGGCCGTTAGCTTCTGTTGACGGCTGGCATCGAGGTCCAAGGGGCGCAACTCCTGTTCTCGCCCGATCAGGCGCACAATCGCGCTCGAGGAGGCTAACGGCTAACAGCTAACAGTTCGTTGATGTACTTCACCACGTCGCGCGTGTCGGCGCCGGGGGTGAAGACCTCGGCCACACCGGCCGCCTTGAGCTTGGGGATATCGGCGGCGGGGATGGTGCCTCCCGCCAACACCAGGATGTCGGCGGCGTCCTGCGCGCGCAAGAGTTCGATCACGCGCGGGATCAGGGTCATGTGCGCGCCGGAGAGGATGGAGAGGGCCACGATGGCCACGTCCTCCTGCACGGCGGCGTTGGCGATCTGCTCCGGCGTCTGGCGCAGGCCCGTGTAGATCACCTCGAAGCCGGCATCGCGCAAGGCGCGCGCGATCACCTTGGCGCCGCGGTCGTGTCCATCGAGCCCCGGCTTCGCCACCAATATGCGACTAGGCGGGGCGCTCGTCCCTGTCGTCATCTCTCGTTCCCCCCTAGGCCCCTGCCTGGACCAACTTGTCGCCGGTGACGCCGGCCTCTAGCTCGCGAATCTCGCGCGGCAACGCCCCTCCTCAGCGATTCGGGCCAGCCGTTAGCTGTCAGCTACCCAAAGAACGGCGGCTCCTCGTAGCGACCGAATACTTTGGTCAGTACCTGGATAATCTCGCCCTCGGTCGCGTCGGCCTTGAGCGCGTCAATGATGGGGTACATCAGGTTGTCCGCGCCGGTCGCCGCGTTCTCCAGCCGCCGCAGAGAGCCAGCCCAGGCCGAGGTGTCGCGACGCGCGCGCAGGGCGCGCAGGCGCTCGACTTGCTCCTCTTCGAAGGCCGGGTCGATCTCCAGCAAGGGGATCTGCTGCTCGTCGGGGTCGACAAACTTGTTGACGCCGACCTGGACGAACTCGCCGTGCTCGATGCGCCGCTGGTACTCGCGCGCCGCGTCGTGGATCTCGCGCACGAAGTAGCCGTTGTCGATGCAGGCCAGCACGCCGCCCTGCTCCTCGATGCGGTCGAAGTACGCGTAGACCTCCGCCTCCATCTTATCCGTGAGCGCCTCCACGAAATAGGAGCCGGCGAGAGGGTCGACCGTGTTGGCCACGCCCGTCTCGTAGGCGATGACTTGCTGCGTGCGCAAGGCGATGCTGGCCGCCTTCTCGGTGGGCAAGGCCAGGGCCTCGTCCATCGAGTTGGTGTGCAGGCTCTGCGTGCCGCCAAGCACCGCGGCGAGGGCCTCCATGGCCGTGCGCGTGATGTTGTTCTCGGGCTGCTGCGCCGTGAGCGAGCAGCCTGCCGTCTGCGTGTGGAAGCGCAAGAGCCAGGATCGCTCGTTCTTGGCGCCGAAGCGGTCGCGCATCATGTGCGCCCAGATGCGGCGCGCCGCGCGGAACTTGGCGATCTCCTCGAAGAAGTCGATGTGGCTGTTGAAAAAGAAGGAGATGCGCGGGGCGAACAGATCGACGTCGAGCCCGGCGTCGATGGCGTGCTGCACGTAGGCCATGCCGTCGGCCAGCGTAAAGGCGAGCTCTTGCGCCGCGGTCGAGCCGGCCTCGCGGATGTGGTAGCCCGAGACCGAGATGGGGTTCCACATGGGCATGTGGCGCGTGGTGTAGGTGATGATGTCGGTCACCAGGCGCATGGACGGCTTGGGCGGGAAGATGTACTCGTTCTCGGCGATAAACTCTTTGATGATGTCGGTCTGCAGCGTGCCGCCGAGCGCCTCTGGCGGGACGCCGCGCCGCTCGGCCATGGCCACGTACATGGCCAGCAGGATGATCGCGGGCGAAGACACGGTCATCGAGGTCGTGACCTCGTCGAGCGGGATGCCCGCGAAGAGCGTCTCCATATCCTCGAGCGAGTCGACGGCCACGCCGCAGTGGCCTACCTCGCCGAGCGACATAGGGTCGTCCGAGTCGAGGCCCATCAGGGTGGGCAGGTCGAAGGCGGTGGAGAGCCCGGTCTGGCCCTGCTCGAGCAGGTACTTGAAACGCGCGTTGGTCTCGCGGGCGGTACCGAAGCCGGCGAACTGGCGCATCGTCCACAACTTGCCGCGGTACATCGTGGGGTGGATGCCGCGCGTGTAGGGGAACGTCCCCGGCGCCTCGAAGCCCCGCGCGCCGCCCGGGTCCCTGACGTCGGCGGGCGTGTACAGCAGCGCGACCTCGTCGCCCGACACCGTGGTAAAGCGCGCCTGCCGTTCGCGCGGCCGCCCCGCCTGCGCCACCTGCCGCGCCGTATCCGCTTGGCCGCCGGGGGCGGTCGCCCCCGGCGCCGGCGCCGGCTTATCGGTGATCATCGTGTCTCCTCATCGCTCCAGGCGCCTTTGCCTCCGCATGGGGATGACGCCCTATACCCGCGCTAACCCTGCTACCATTATACGCCGCGTATACGCCGCGCCCGCCAGTGGTCTACCCGAAGCAGGGCTTGCGCAAAGTCGGCGCATTGTCGAGGTGGCCGTGCCCGTCTGCGGGCGCACCCTGAAATAGCGGAATCGCGCCACGCAGCCTGTGACTAAAGTCGCATGGCACACCACGGCGACTATGGATGGGGCCACCCGACTTACACACGCTGGCCCTCGTGGATAAAGCGGTAGGGATAGGTTTCTTCGAGTGCGCCGGCCTCGGACAGGCGCGCGACCTGCGCGGGGGTGAGGCGCCAGCCCGCCGCGCTCAGGTTGTCCTCGAGTTGCTCCAGCGTGCGCGCCCCTATGATCGGCGCCGTCACCAGAGGTTGGCGCAGAAGCCAGTTGAGCGCCACCTGCGCATAGGACTTGCCTGTCTCCTCGGCGACCGCGCCGACCGCATCGAGGACCCGCCAGTTGCGCTCGGTGGCGCGCCGGCTCCACGCTTCTTCCCAATGGCTCTCCGCGCTTGCGATACGCGACTCGGCGGGCGGCTGCTCTCCCCGCCTGTACTTGCCCGACAGGAAGCCGCCGCCGAGCGGACTCCAGGGGATGACGCCGAGCCCCGCCTCACGGCAGGCCGGCAGCGCCTCGACCTCGATGTTGCGCTCGACCAGTGAGTACTGCGGCTGCAAGGACACGAACCGCTCCAACCCCCTGGTCTCGCTGACGTGCGCGCTCTTCATGATCTGCCAGGCCGTGAAGTTGGAGATGCCGATGTAGCGAACTTTGCCCGCGCGCACCAGGTCGGTGAGGGCCGCGAGCGTCTCCGCGAGCGGCGTCGCCTCATCCCAGCAGTGGACCTGATAGAGGTCGATGTAGTCGGTGTTGAGGCGGCGCAGGCTGGCCTCGCAGCCCTGCATGATGTGCTTGCGCGAGACGCCCACGCTGTTCGGCCCCTGGCCCATCGGGAAGCGCACCTTGGTCGCCAGCACGAAGTCGTCGCGCCGATCTTTGAGGGCGCGGCCGGTAATCTCCTCCGATGCGCCCTCACTATAGACGTCGGCCGTATCCAGGAAATTGCCGCCCGCCTCGACGAAGCGGTCGATCATCGCGCGCGACGTCGCCTCGTCCGCGCCGCCCCCGAACGTCATGCAGCCCAGGCACAGCTCCGAGACCATCAAGCCTGTTTCACCCAGACGCCGATACTCCATCTTCGCTCCTTCACACGTCCATTAGCAGTTAAGCGGTCAAACACGCCAATCTGTCACGAACCGTGCCAGCGCCTCGCCCCGGGCTGGCGGAACGCGTGGAGTATGGGTTGCATCTGGAGCGACGCGCGCTTCCGCGGCGCTACGCTCAGGGCTCGAGCTATGCGCCCGCGCGCGGCGCGCGGAGGCCACCGCCCGACGCCAGGCTCTTGTGAGCCTGGCGCGGCGGGAGGATCATCACCGTGGCCGCGCGGGTGGCCGAGCCCCGGGTCGTGCGCGCCACCGTGGTGAGGCTGGCCGCGACGGGGCGCGCCGGCCTGTAGGTGATGTGAATCGTGGTCGCATAGCCGCCCTTCTTATCGGCCGTGCCCTGGCGCGTCACCTTGTAGGGCACGGTCACGACTGTGCGCCTGACGGGCTTGCTATGCCCCTTCGTGATGACCGTGACCGTCTTGAGCGTCACCTGCAGTGTCACCGCCACCCGGGCGCGCGGAGCAGTGCGCACCCGGACCTGTAGCGCGCCGCCGCTCGTCACGCTGCGCGGCGCCGTCACCGTCAGCGGCGGCGCGACGGTCCGCGTCGGCGCCGGCGTGGGCTTGGCTCCGCGGGTCGGGACGGCGGTCGGGCGGGCCGTGCCGGTCGCGCTGGGCCGGGCCGGCGCGCGGGTAACCGTGGCCGTCGGCGGCAGCGTGCGGGTAGCCGTGGGCGGGATGGGCGTATTGGTGGGCGTGGCGGTCGGGGTGTTCGTGGGCGGGATCGGCGTGCTCGTCGCCGTCGGGACGGGCGTGTTGGTGGCCGTGGCCGTTGGAGTGTTGGTGGCCGTGGCCGTTGGAGTGTTGGTGGCCGTGGGCGTGGCCGTCGGGGTATTCGTCGGGACGGGCGTGTTGGTGGCCGTGGCCGTCGGCGGGACCGGTGTGCTGGTCGGCGGAACGGGCGTGCTGGTCGTGGCCGGGTTCGCCGGGATAGTCGGCGGCGCGCTGGCCGTGTAGGGCGCGCAGGGTCCATACGAAGGCCATTGCGTGGGAGGCGGCGGCGTGCCCTGCGCGGGCAGGCCGAAGGTCGTGCTGTACAGCAGCGTCGACGCGAGCGTCGACCAATCGGCCCCGAGGTAGCCGTAGGTCTCGCGCTGCCCCGCGCAGCGCTCCCAGTGCGGGACG
>JAABUO010004183.1_pt1 | contig 17016 bp, 14 predicted proteins | sample 5559291 | NCBI WGS metagenome assembly JAABUO01 (sample SAMN10711878, study PRJNA513372) | rock metagenome | isolation source: Antarctica rocks | place: Antarctica: Victoria Land, Finger Mt sud | reverse complement strand
CCATTATCGTTTTCACGGAATTTTGCCAGCTGGGGATTGTTGTCTGATCCCGCCCGTCCAGCTGGAAACGAACAAAAATGGCATGCTATTTGACAGGGTTTTATGTTTAGTCTGCGGCTCCCTTAACGAATTTGCAATCGTCTAGAAGCTGAACCTTGGGAGGGCACAGCTGTGACTCCCTTTACACCATCTGAACACCTGTGCTGTTGATATGCAAAGACGAAATGAATGTTCGACAGTTGTAGGGTATCAATTTCACCTCTTGCAAGCATATGGCAGCGTGCTTGGAGGTACAGCATCCTTGTGGCTCTAAGCTGTTTGATTCTCAGTCTCCTCAACCAGTCAGGTAGTTCTTTAGCAGCGAAGTTCCTCAGTATGAGCAAAGCTTAGTACTGCAAGTTTTCGTCCTCTTTTTGTCAGTCAGTTTCCTCAATTTTCAATCCGTCCAGACACTGTCCCAGCAGCAAGCTTAGCTGAAGTCTATTCAACTGGATTGCAGAGATACCACCTTGTTAGGTTTGAAGCGCGGACGCTGCTCTCAAGAGGCAGATCTGCCTGGCAGCAAGCCACAGAAGGTTTGTTTATGGCAAGGGTCCCCTACCCTGCCTGGATGCTCAACAATAGACTTTGACAGCCGGCGGTTCGTGGCATCAAAAACCAAGCTGGCATCAAACGCCAGCGATAATCAGGTGCCTCAGACTGGCATGGCCAGTCAAACCGCACCGTCGGTGGGCATGGAGCGCTCTTTGTCAGGTAAACAAGGCAGCCTTCAGCACGCTCTCCTGTTTATCTAAAGCTTTCCCCGAAGTGTCGTTGCAACCTGCAGAGGTAAGCTCGCTGCGAGCAGCTGCAACAGCTGCTGTGGCAGAGTGTACTGGCGGTTTGGGAATCGTCGGGGCCAGCGCGCTGAGCAAGCAGCCCAAACCGTCCGCTGGTTCAGACGATACACACAGCGTATCTCATTCGGGCAAGTCAGAGACTGGCCTACAGTCAGGCCAGTCTCTGGGCTCTGTCACTCGCAACACCCAGAAGCTCTCCATTCAGGGGGAGCAAAGCACAGCAGATGAGCCCATTCATGACCTGTCAGGGCATCACCAAACTGCAGGATATGCAGTGGACGCTCTTCAGGCCTGCCCACCACATGGCGCCAAGGCCATCTGCGGGCGTAGACCTAAGATGGAAGATGCTTACACAGCCATTCCATTCTTGTTGGAAGTCCCTGTGCCAGCCGATCAGTTCTGTGTTAGCGAACTCATACCACCTAGAATAGCTACTCATGTCAAAACAGCTTCATCAGCATCAGAGCATGATGCCTCGGAAGCTCAGACAGGCACTGAGGCAGCAGCAGCAGGTCTTCAGTCGTCCTCACCCTTAGCTTCAACGCATCATGCTCAGTATATGGAGACACTGCACTTCTTTGGTGTGTTTGATGGTCATGGTGGCGCTGAAGCTGCCCTGCATTGTGCACAGACACTGCACCAGAGGATTGCTGAGGCCCTATCGGCAGTCAGCTCCCCAGCAGCACAGGACAAGATCCGCGAGTCCTTTGCCAAGGGTCAAAAGGAGACTGCTGCCAAATTAGGCACCACACCAGCCATCCACCAGAGTGTTCAGCAGCACCTCAGTGGGTCCTTCTCAGATGCCAAGCTGCAACCCTTAGCAGACCCCAAGCCCCTGAAAGAGGGTAAGTCTGAGGAAGCAGACAGCGATGATGATAGCGCAGTCAATGAAGTACTGCAAGAAGAGCGCAGGGCCAGTCACGACTTGCCTCAGACCAAAGGCGTCCAGTCAGTGCCTCAGACAAACGTGCCCTCACAGACTCAGCAGGATGACAGCGATGCGCCATGCAGCGCAGATGCCTTCCAGTCTGCGCTTACGAACGCCTTCACAAAAGCAGACGAGGAGTTTGGCAAAGCAGACAACGCTGCTCTTGTTGGTACGACAGCTGTGGTTGCGCTTGTAGGCAGCAGACAGCTCTATGTTGCCAACTGTGGTAGGTCCCCACACCTCATACTAGCAACAGTTTGTGCAATTGGCCATGCACTGGACATGAGAGTGCATGCCAGCAGCCTAAGTTGTCCGGGTGTTGTTTTTGAGCACTTGCAGTATCAAATCTTCTGTACTTCCAGCACTGTAAAGCATGCTCAGAGTTCCTTGCCTGGGTTTTGCACATGCTCACATGACGTTGTTTGCTGCAGGCCTTGCTCCTTGCGCTAATTATTTACTTGCTTTTGCTTATAACAGTCACCTGTGCTTTGTTGATGCAGGTGACTCAAGGGCTGTGCTCAGTCGTGGTGATGTTGCTATTCCTTTGACTGACGACCACAAGGCAGCCAGAGAGGATGAGACTGTAAGCCTTTCCTGCCTTTGTACTTTCAAATGGCTTTAGGTTTTTTCCTAAACAGCTGCAGGTTTTCACCCATGTTATGCATGTCCTACGTACAATCAGGCCATTGCTGAATCTGTTCAGTCATGCAAAATGGACGCTCATCCTGACGGCACTTCCATGCAAATGCATGCAAAGTCATGGATTGCTTATATCCACAATATGCTCCGTTCCCTTTTGACATCATGATGCCAATCTGTGAATGAATGGCGTGCTCGCACTTGTCAATTAGCCAACACATGTCACCAATGCAAACAGCTTAGAAATATCACCCGTCTGTAGCCTGTACAGGCACACACTACTGTATATCGATGTTTTAGCTCCAGGCTGCCGCCTTAGGAGGCTCCCGTTATGATCGCTGAAAAGCGTAAACTTCGATGTTGCCTGAATCATATCAATATCGATGTTGCCTGAATCATGCAGGCCCGTGTGGAGGCAGCTGGTGGTCAGATCTTGTTCTGGAATGGTGTGCGAGTCATGGGCGTGCTGGCAGTGTCTCGCGCCATTGGGGACCACTGCCTGCGCCCTTTTGTCATTGCACAGCCAGAGGTGAGCTTTCTGTTTTGTCAATCTGTTATGCTAGTACGACGTTGCTCTGGCAGGGTTTCAGACTTGCTCATGTGTGCTGTGATCCTTTCTAACTATCAAAGCCTTGCTGCTGCTGCTGCTGCTGCTGCTGCTGCTGCATCAGAGACAGCCCGCTTGACGCTCATCCGCAAAATCATTTGTTGCAAACTTGTTGCCGCAAACTTGTTGTTGCCGCTGTTTAAGAGACGACTGATGTGCTCATCTGCCCATGCCAGTGAAAGTGGGCAACATGCATTCATTGCAGCACACAGGGCTCATGATGCTGTGAATATGCAACGTCTCATGCCGCCTATATCCCATAGTAGTCAGGCATGTACTGCTTTACTGTGCCTTGCCAGCAGCCCTGCAAAATTGTGTGTTATGCTTGGTAAATTGTAGTCATCACAAAGACGCCCGACGCGTCTTTGTGAGCGTTGGGCATCTTTGTGAGCTGACAAGCTGCTCTCAGCTAGATCCGGGCTGTACAATGTACTGATCACCCACAAGCATGCAGCGTAGGCCATGCTCGCAAAGCAACAGCCCTGCAACAGTCCAGCAACAGTCATTGACGTGCCTTGTTACGCCTGGTGCAGATCACCATTCTGGCGCGCAAGCCTGATGACGAGCTGCTGCTGTTGGCCAGTGATGGTCTGTGGGATGTGCTGACCAACCAGGAGGCTTGCAGCCTGGCCAAGCGGTGCTTACGCCGGGCCCGCCAGAGGGGCGCCACCCGCCAATCTGCTGCACGCATTGCAGCAACAGTCCTCACCAGAGCAGCTGTGGACAGGGGCAGCAGGGACAATGTCACTGTTGTGGTGGTAGACCTCATGTCAGGTGAGCCTGGTTGGATGTGCAGCTGCTGTTGTTAGGTGCTGGTGAGACAGCTGCAAGAGCGGTCTCTGTAGCGCTCTGGCTCACTGCTGTTGGTGTGCTTGACAATGTTGCGCCATGCAGCTCTCAGCTTTAGTTGTTTTCTGTGGATATGCATGTTTGTGTCCTGAAACAGTGGATATGCATGTTTGTGTCCTGAATTATGACATGACAACAGCCAGCCAGTCAGCCCACAAAGGATGGTTGTGATCAAGTCAGACTTCAGTATACACCAGCGTGCACGTCCACCAACTGAAGCTGATGGATACATGCTGCAACATTGATAAGCACAGCAACAGCTGTGGGCTTAAATACAGAGTGCACGTTTATGAGGGTATCACACAGCCTCCAGTGGCTGACAGAGTAGTTTATGCTATCACAATGCACTTGGTCAGTTGATGTACACATCCACTATACTTTCTGAGCTCTGTTGTTCTGTGCATGTGCATGTAGTGCTGCAGCAATAGTGCAGCGTTATCTGTGTGACACAACAGGCCATAGAAAACCGCTGCAGGAGCTTTCATGGTACCTTGTGGTAGTGTGGACTTTGTCATTGCTGCTGCAAGCAGACTTTATGCCATGCATCACCCATGCCATCACGCAGCTCTGATGCACACCAGCATGCGTAAGTGTTTTTGTTGTGCAGGTCCTGATTCAGAGGATCTGTCACGACAGCCCTCAAGCCTGGTGGACGGCTTTGAGAACTTTGATGACAATGGGAGTGACGGTGGCTTCCCTGGCAAGTCCCCCAGAATTTCTGAGACCAGCGAGCCAGCTGCATGAGAGCCTAGTAACTATTTGATTGCCAGAAGCTTTGAGGTGGCGTATACTTGAAGGATTTCAAACTTTCATGCAACAAAACATGCTATTGCATCAGGAGCACCAGCGGCCTTAATACTAGTTCCTTTGTGCTGCTGCTCCTTGAATGCATCCTTTCCTGCGGTGTACACAGTGCGAGGCAATGATACAGGACGTGCACCCTTTTGACTATGGTGAGTATGGGTGCATGTAGCGGTCACAAGTTTTGCAGACGTTGCTGATTTGTGCAGCGTGTGTTGCATCGTAAACAAATGAGGCCAGCAAGGACCATTACTTTTTCATTGATTGTGTCATTCCACAGCTGCGCAAGCCCTTTTACTCCACACAGTGTGGTTTTGCTCCACAAACGCTGTGAGTGACTCCTTGATCTTGCATGGCATTCGCTAAGTATGATTTGTGAACAAGAATCAAATCCTGAAAGCCATGTTGTTAGTGGTGTAATTAGCCTTTTGGCATTCTCCTAGTCCTCTTCTGGTTCAGTGTACAGACATTCTGTTTCGAAGCAGTGAAAAGGCTGCCAATTCTCCAGACCTTTTTCTGTGTCAGGAGCAGGCATGGTTGCCCTGATGGCTTTGTACATACCCAGCTCAGTGTGTCACCTCTGTAATTGTGTTAGCCTGCATGCAGTCATGTTTCCCCTCATGTTACTTCCTCTCAATCATCTCAGTGCCTCGCTCTATAGCCGTGTGTCTGACTGGAGTAGTCAAGGTAAGACGAGTTGACTGACATCTGAGATCAGCAGTGTGCACACATGGTAAGATGTGATGCCTCATAGCTCATCATCATTGCTATCAGCAGCACACACGCACTGAGGTGCAGTATAAGGTGCATTTCTTCTTTAGCAAACATGCAGAGCAGAGGAATAGCAACTTTGTAGCACAGACTGCCTTCAGGCTCTGTTGATGTTGAGCTGCATGGTCATGCAGTAACTCAGATCCAGTCTGTAACACATCCGTCTCTCAGCGGCCGACTGTGCTGATTCAGATAGATTACTCAAATGTATCAAGGGCATCAGAGGCTGCGTATGGCACACGACTCACATCTGGCCCCACACGGCCGTGATTGGAGCACAGATGCTGTGCATGGTCAATACAAACGGGTACCCGAGCTGGAAGACCAGTAACAGGGACATTGGGATGCAACACACGTCTGCAATGGCCAAATTCAATGCAGTTGGCAGGGCTTTATAGCAGATAAAGATAACTGGTAGAATGGAATGTGAGAAACCTGAACTTTCAAAACAACAAATTTGCACAAACGATCAGGTATGGTCTATGTTTGCGTGCCTGGTGTGAGCAAATCAGCTGACTGCAAATGTGATAGCAGCAAAAGCAAATGCAAAGCACTTTTCAAACTCTCAGCCTTAATAGTACAGTGTATACATGTGTACATGCATGGTTCGCATACCCAAACCAAAAGAAGTTTTTGAACATATGTACATCTCAGCAATCTGCAACCAGCCAATGCATTGATATTGCAGGCTTCCTCACTTTACTGAGACTCCCATTACTTCCCAACATGATCCTCTTTCAGTGAGATGCCTGCAATTCAAACATATGTTTAAGCATGATGCTTATCATTAGAACTTACTTCTCACTTTTTTGAGGAAGAGTCATGCAAGCCATCAGTGCTGACACATTACTGCCATTTGGAAGTTACTTCTTACTTTACTGAGGAAGAGTGATGCAAGCCATCAATGCTGACGCATCACTGCCTTTAGCACTGCTAGACATCTTTGTGAATGCTCAGATCACACCTGTACACTACTCTTGTCTCCGCATGGCATAACGCAGACTTAAGTCACACTCTCCAGCTGACTGCCGAATGCACATAACATCGTATGTCAGCTGATGTATTGTTACTGAGTTTCCTTTTGCACTACATGCCATCAGTAACTTCGCGTGACAAGCAGCATCTGCTACTGTGATTATGTTCATGTTCAGACCCACCGGCATATGTCTGGAAGCGTCCTTTGTGCACTCCATCCAAGGTCATGAGACCCTCCAGGTTCCCAACTCCTGCCAATCTGGCTAAACCCTTCACAACTTCATGCAATATTGCCACATCAGCGGCTGCTCTGTGCGCTACCAGGGGTGGGGGCACTTCCAGGAATGCCCTCAGGTCTGCCTGGCTGTGCCTGCAACAGTGAGAGCCTGATCTATCAGTAGGTCCACCAAGAGCACATGGTGTGGATCCTTAGTCACAGCTGTCAAAGTATTGTCTGAAGCAATATGGTTAAAAGGGCAAAGTCAGTGGACATTGTCCACTGGACAAGGCTTCTGGGCAATCACCCCAGCAGCTATTTGGCAGGATGCTGAGGTGAGAACCAGTATTGAACATGGTCGCAGGGCTGCCTGCATGTGTCAGTCAACACACGATAGACAGTGTGGAAGCTCAAGAAGGCAAGGTAATGCTTCGTTTTTCAACAAACATGTGAACCCTCTGAGATAGTATCAGCAGCTTGTTTTGTGGTCAAGGACGGGTTGAATGGCATGCTAAATTAAATGTGGAATGCAAAGCAAGGTGCATGTGACAGCCAGGTGTCATTGCAGCCATTCAGGAGATTCTGTGCATGGCAGCAAGCAGAGAAGTGAACTGCTGGAAAAGGTGCAAGTCCAATGATAGCTAAAACAGAATGGTCAAGGCGCTACACTGGAGCTAGCCTGCAATGAGTGGCGATGTTGTCTGCCCACTAGCCTGCTGAGATTCATTACTGATGGCATCATAGGCAGTCTCAATGGAGCAAGTTATGCAATCAGTTGATCAGGCTGTTACCTAGTCAGTTCTGAAGGCAGCTTCCTGGCTAGAGGCAGGCTGTCTAGCCACTGCCACCTGTCTGGCAGGCTCACACCACTGCGCCTGAACTCTGCTGTCAGCATCCTGTTGTCGCATTGTGAGCGACCAAGACAGGAACTTCATCAGCTTTCATGCCCTTGTTGATAAATTGCACCAGCTGTGCTACAGCCTGCCTGCAAGTGTCAGAACATCATGCATGAGTGAAAAAACACCTCTTTTTAAATGAGAATGAACAACATTAGCATGACCATACGTGCCCGCAATGCAGAGAAAACTAGCAGATCTACCAGGTTACTTGAGAGTGTGGGCTGGCTGGGTTGCTGAATGTCAATAACCTTTAGACAACTGTGCATTCGTCTGTAGGCATTAAATTGTTGGAAAGGCCAAACTTTGACATTGCTATTGTCACTTCTCTGCATATGGGATAGGCAGCACTTGCATCTGTTTTCACACAGTCTCTGTGGTGTTTCTCAATAGAATAGCTGTAGCCAAGATGCTTGTGCTAACTCAAGTCCTTTCCAATGTCAAGCCAAAATGACCTTATATTGAAGGCATGCTGATTCAATTCACAACAACCCATGACATGCGTCATATCACACAGACACAATCAAATGTAAGTATTTTGTATATACATGTACAGATAGCTTTTGTGTCGCCAGCGTAACTGAAAGACAGACATCACAAGGAGTGCATTCCTGCATGAATGTTGCAAGACTGACATGTATAACAATAAGTTATGACTGTCTGGCCACGAATCTTGTGTCAAGTAATGACGTCATGCCTTCACATACTGATACTTGAGCTTGTAAGTTGCACGATTGCTTCAATATGCTGTACTATCAGGTTTTATTTCCAGAATGTGCCTGTACTGCTATCCAAGCGGTTCCCAAAGAGGTGATGACTCATCCATGCAATTAGCAAAGTCTCCACTGCTGGCTGTATGTCTGTGTGTGGGTATGTGTAGGGGCAGCTCAGTAGTTGCACTGTGGCAGCATAGCGCAAATGATTTGCAGCTGTAAACTAGCAACAGCAATGCTCATAAGTTGGTGCAATACCACAATCTGGATGGGAATGAGTAAGTCAGGATGACCAACGGTACATTTCTGTGCTTGGAGCGACATGTATCTTGTGCTGTGTCACATTTTCACATGACCAGGTGCTGGTGGCAGACGTGGGGCAGGGGCAGGAGCAGGGGCGACTGCAGGGAAACAGGGGCAGGCACAGGGGGAAAAGCAGGGGCAGCTGCAGAGGACAAGGAGTAGGAACAGGGCCACAAGCAGGAGCACAAGCAGGGGCAAGGAGCAGGGGGCAAGGCAGGACCAGGGGCAACTGGAGGGGCAGGGGGTTGCAGTGGGGGGAGCACAGGGTCAGGAGTGAAGGGAAGAGGTTGGGGATAGAGGCAGGAGAGGGGGCAGGGGAGGGGGCAGGGGAGAGGGCAGGGAAGATAGCAGGGGAGAGGGTGGAGGCAGGGGCCACGCGGGATGAGCAGAGTGCAGGGGCAGGGGCAGACAGGGGGGAGGGGCAGGGGCTGGCTGCAAGCCAATCAAATCATCAAGACAAAGAGCAAGGCTGTCCACAACCTTGTGTAATGCGTCCACTAGCTGAAGCTAACCCAGAGTCCCAGTCACAGCACCACCAGGAGGGGCTGCAGCCCTCTGGGTCAGAGCTGTTGCTGATAGGCATGCTGCAGTTGGTGGGGGCATAACAGCCGTTCCTATCTAGGCAATGCACTCCCATAGAAGCTATTGCCCTAGGCTTGGCAAACCTGCATAGCAGTCGACAGCCCCTGTTTAAAAGAGAAAAGATGGTGCTATACAGTGTATGTGTTTGTTGAAGAAAAGCCTAAGGTCAACCGTAAGCTTGCCTGAGGCTCTTGAGAGCCAGAGGACTGCAGCAAAGCATGAAGGCAAGGGTTGTCAGTGACTTGGCCTGCCTGCACCACAAGCATTTTGCAACACTTTCCTGGACCTGAGGCATGTTTGCTTTGGACAGGCCTGGGGGTTCTATAGCTAGGGTTGAGACCCTACAAGCCGGGTGGCCCCAGTCACACAGGTCAAGCTGGCTTGTTGGTCTACAAGGCTCTATCTATAGAGCCCTTGTAAAGCTCTCGGCATGTGCAGATTTTGCACACTTAAGAAGACAGCACTCTTCATGCCATTGCAGTCAGACATGCATGTATACACAGACAGACAAGGATCAGGTGATCTACCTAGTGAGATATTGGCTGTCCATTCTGTTGGATTCGAAGTTCCACAGTGTCCATAAAGAAATGCAGTGGCCACATCGCCAGGGTGGGAGCCTGCCGCCACTGCTGCCAGGCCTCCTCCCATTGAGTGACCTGAAGGCAAACAGACAGGGCTGTTAGTAATACCATCAAGCAGACAGGGCTATTGCCTGTATTAGTCTACTATCACTATTTACCCAAGCCAATTATGGGTTTTGGCATCTCTAGCAAATGCTATCCTGTTTGCACTTTCAGAGCAGCTGACCCAGACGACCCTGATTGCTGTTTCGCGTTTGAACACAAAGGTGTCACTGCACATGACAATCCTGATCACGTAACAGGTGAAGCAGACTTGATGTGTGCTTAAGACTATGCATGCACACACCAAACTTGGCAGAGTACTGCAATATGAAAACTGCATCAATTAGGCTGTAACAGTCCCCTCAGCTCTTATCATATCGCTGGTGTAACAGCAGCATTGCACAAGCGTGACCGCCATTTTCTGGCATATTTACATACTTACAGTCAATGCTGTCAATGCCTCTAAGCTTAGAGAAGACTCAGCAATGCAGCAGCTTAGGGATACTTGAGCGGTTGCGGTCTTCATGTTTAGTGAAGCGGCAATGTGCATGGGATGCGTCGTGTGTTGGTGGCCATGTCGAGTTCAGTGAAACCAGTTGTATCAGACGCTGATGGCCATCACACTTGCGCAACGTCTGATGTGCAGGCTTTTGAAAGGAGGCGGTGCCCTCTCATGTTGCGGGAGATGCCAAGAAGGGCATCAAAGGGCAGGGACAAGAAGCCAGTCAATAGATGGCCTAGCTTGCTGTTAAGGCAGCAGCCAGCTGTCAGCCTAAACATGTAGAGCAGTGGCAGCTGCACCCACAGCGTATGCTGCAAAAGACCTCAATCTAGGGCGCTTTATTTGGTGGCGTTGCAGCATAATGCAATCGTTGACCAGTGCAGAGCATCAGTTGATATAGCACCTCCTTAGGGGCAAGCTTTTTCTCGACTTGCCAGATTGTAACCCATGTGAAAGCAGCTCAACTGGTCTTCATGGTCAGGTCTGACATGAAGCGCTCATCATGACCAAATGAACTATGCATCTGCTGTCAAGTTGTGCCTGGGCAGCCCGGTATAATACTTGGCTTCTCATTAAAATGACGCCGAAAGGTGTAGTCTTTTCTTTTTCTTTTTCTCAAGTTGTGGCAAATGCAGACATAGTCAGTGGTGAACTGTGATAGTAATCTGTCACCAGAGAGGAAGCTGATGGTGCAGCAGCAAGAACAACAGGAGGAACCCATGTGCAACGTCTGGCGGCTGCGCTTCATGTGAAATCTGTTACGTGAGGCAGGTGCCATATACTGTGCAAGCTTGGTACATTTCTGGCATCCCTGCTGCTGCATCTCTGCTGCTTTCATGGTTTGTCTGGGCACATGTATGCCACGCCTGAGTAATGATGTATGGCACAGGCTTGCAGCTGTCACTGTCAAGTGATGGTATCTGAGCACAAAATTTTTAACTTCGTGTGTGAAGAGGGTAAATTGCAGCATGTTTTGCGTGTCTGTATCACCTTGCTGCTGCTGCTACTGCCGCAATGTTGCATGCTTCTATATTTGTCACACTGTGCTGCCATTCTTGGCATCTTGCCATGCTGTTGCTGCTAGGTGCTTGATCTTGCTGCAGGGTGGGTGCTGCTGCTGCTGCTGCTGAATGCTTGACAGTGGCACTGATGGACTCAACCCTGCTAAGCAGCAGAGTCCTTCAATACTTCCGTCTCTGATGCGTGCAAACTACTGCGTTCAAGTTTTGCTGTCATTACTTGATGTCATTGGTGTACACTGCTGGTGGTGCTGCTTGCTAGTATTCACTCCTGCTGTTGATGCTGTCTTTGTCGTTGCATGCTGTTGTGTAGGATTCTACAAGGGTGCCTGTCAGATGGTCCATCAAGGGAGCCTCATCTGCCTCACAGTCCAGTGGTCAGACTGCATCCAACCATCCATACAGACCTCCCTTGGCAGCTCAGATTACTTGCTGCTGAATCTCAACCTGCTGGAGATGCAGATGTATCAGAGGTACAGCAATGACCTGCATATCCATCAAGCGCATGCTTGCCTGTTACAACAATGCTGTCATGACAGCTTGCTGCTGTTTATATGACATGACGCCTTGCTGCTGTGCATGGGCCATGATGGCTCGCTGCTTAATGCTGCTGTCGAACGCAACTTCTAGTGTGACTTGCTGCTGTGCATGTGCCAAAGTGCAGGCTTGCTGCTGTTATTGTGCCAATATTGTGCCATTAATGCTGGCTTGCTGCTGCTGTGTTTGCTTGCTGCTACTGCTTTTGCTGCTTAGTAGCTATTGCATAATACAGGGCTGCTGCTACAGCTGCTGCTGCTACCTTCTTGCTGCAATGCGGTCTGTTGTCATGCTGCTGCATGTTTGCCCAAGTTTATGCCTCACAGTAAGACCATCACAACAATGCTCCTTTGGTTGCTGCTGATGCACTTCTTGGTGATGGCAGTGTGGTTTTTCCTGTTGAAGCCACTATATTGCTACACTGTGTTGCAATTTGCAGACCTTATTGCGATGAGTATGTGTAGGTCATATAAGCATATATGAGCAGATTTGACTCGCACTACTCAATATGCCAACATGGAATTTCGAAACACTGCTTTCCATGCATGCATCTTCTACAATCTGGTACTTTTACACAGCAACGTACATTTGTCTTCTGTACATGTTGTAGTATTATCTAGTCCATAAATATATACATATATGTGTTCATTTGGCTAGCATTATATGTACAGAGCCTCTAGACTGCCTTTTGCTACTGCCAAGGCATAAGTACCTTGGTTTTGAAACATCATGTGACACGGTGCAAGCAGATCTTGGCTTTACGCAAATGCAGCTGTGAGGCCACGGCAGAGACCATGATAGATCCTTGTGCAAAGCAATACAAACTCACTTCTTGACAGGCTCATTTGCCTGTTGGGGAACTGCAGTGTCATGAGTCGCAGACCCATCATCATGTTGTTGTGATGCTTTTGTCTTCCCTGATCCTGCAATCTTCTGCTCCACCCAGTGCATCCGCATCTGGCGCCGCTCAAGCGGGCCTGGTGGAAGAGGACCCCTGTATGGATGTGCAAGTGAAAGGCTAAAGGGAGGGACTATACACTCAAAGTAAAATACTGCCGTGACAAGTGCATCTGTCCATTATCTGTTCGCAATGGTTAGGCCTAGGCGTTCACAGCGCAAACAAACCAGGTCAGCTAGGTCGAACCATCTTGCCTGCTATGTGTATTGTTCGCATCGTCGCCTTGATCATTACTTTTGTTTTGGCCACGTTGCACGGTGCCGTTCATCACGCTCCTTCTGCATTTACGAAAACAGAAAGCGAAATGGGAGCAGTAACATTGGTTCGATCAAGCCTGGCATGCGCATGCGCATCTTCAGTTTCGAACCCAAAATCAGCGTGCAATGGTTCAGTGCATTCACAGGCGGACACACACAGGCAGCACAGCAGAGCAAAACTCACATCAGGCCCATCGCAGCCTCACGCCCGGGTTACAGAGAGCACGGTAGGCAAGGCAAGGCACCAGTGTTGTCGCAGCAGGCGACGCTGACAGAAACCTGAAGCGCCAAGAATATGCAGCTTGCGCGTCGATTACTGGGTCGTGAGAGAAAGACTATTGCTCACACCCTGAAGTTGTTTGCTCTGTGCACGCAAGGGACAGCTTCAAGTAAGAATCTGCAGGGGCTCGTGCAGAGTAAGCGAAATCAGTCCCGGCAGCGGCCCACTAGGAGCCGCCGCTGCATCACGAATGCCTTTCCTCACGCTCACGATAGCTTCAGGGATAGCTTTACGTCAAAGATGCCCCGAGCACGCAAACTACCCATGCAAAATCCTCGAGAGCTGACTACAGGGTAGAGCGCTTTTGAAGTCGCAGCGATACCACGTGATATGAAATGGTTGTTCGTTGGCCAACAAAACCATGGCCAGCATTGAGCTCAACCTACAAAGCAACTCAACTTTGCAAGCGAAACGCAAGCTTGCAAGTTCTAGAGGCCCGTAACACGCAACATCACGTCCAACCAATCATAGCCAACAGCATGTGCACAAAGTAGCCAGATTTGCTTGCGTGCCAAAGCATAGTAAATCAGGCCAATGATCCTGAGTATCAAAGTGATACATAGTAGGAAGGATGCTGCATCACGGCTATTGTCATAGTAAATACTGTGACCATGGCTAGGGACTAAGACTGCTCAACCTCTTTTGCATCAATGCTGCAGCCCAAGGAAATCAGATCCCTGCTTAAATGTGCTTCTGCACCAAGCTTGTTTGCATGTATGAGCACTCCTTGTGCCTTGGCTTCTCTCACCATAATGTCCGCCGGTGCCGCTTGATGTGGCTGGTGGGATTTGGTCAGCAGTGCCTTATTCTCCTGCCACAGTGTCAGAAGCAACACTCCGATTGCCCCCGTAGTATTGCGGGGCACATGCATCTGCAACATCTGGTATCTGCCTCAATGACCGCTGACAGCTCCAGCCAGTTGCTCTTGCAGACGCTAAATCATAAGGCTTGTTGGCTGTAACAATAGTGACTACGTGCTGCAGCTACTGGGGTGATGGGTGCTGACAGACTGATTTTGATAGAGTTTGGGCCCAGAATTTGCCTGACGGTACAACATATCTATACTACGTGATGAAGGCTCTTCAGCAAGTGTGTGATGCCTTCTTGACCTCTGCTGGGCTCTGCTGGCATAGAGCGCATGCAACATTTATGTGGTGCTGTCATAAACATGCTTGCAGCTTCAAATATGTCTGTCAGAAACTCTGCATCAGACTGCCACTTTGCAAGGCAATATTACCTTTTGTCTATGTAGCTCTTGTGCTGTCCTGCAATGCCTGATGTGGCAGTCATAATTGCTGTTCAGCCTTCAAGCAAAGTATGTCGCCTGCTCTTATACGAGTAGGAAGACAAACTTGTTGTGCTGGTCTGCCAGGCTGATGCACACTGACTTGCCAATGAGCGGATGCTGCTTGCCTGACTGGAGGAGTTGTAGCCTGCATATACTGCATGTGTGCACACGCTGTGTTGTTGTAAGCCTTTATCTTTGCAGCCAGGATGCAGCATGAACTGAAGCAGTCTCACCAGGTTTGTGCATGAGCCAAACAGATATTGCTTCAGTTTGTGCTGTGAAGATCAAAGATTAGAACACAGCCAGGGGAAGGGAAGAGGCAATGTACACGTTTCCAAAGCCCCTAAACCTGCCTTCTTCATCAAGGATGAGCTGCGCTCCAGTGACATATGTAAACAATGATGCAAAACCAGCAAAGTATTGCTGTTAGTCCTCTGCAGCTGAGTATCACACATCAGTCTCATGACGTGTGATATTCATCAGTCTCACAGCACAGGTGTAGGTTGAGTGCCCCCCTTGTTGGGTTTCAGCATGAAGACATTCCACAAAGAGTTTGGTGTTGCTGAGATGCACATCATTGCTAGCCATGTCCAGTACGAACGTGATTGAGAAATCTGCCATCGTTCATGAGGTATGGGCAGTCCTCTGCAGCTGAGTATCACACATCAGTCTCATGACGTGTGATACTCATCAGTCTCACAGCACAGGTGTAGGTTGAGTGCCCCCCTTGTTGGGTTTCAGCATAAAGACATTCCACAAAGAGTTTGGTGTTGCTGAGATGCACATCATTGCTAGCCATGTCCAGTACGAACGTGATTGAGAAATCTGCCATCGTTCATGAGGTATGGGCAGTCGGCCCTTCAGCAACGCTCGAATCTTTCTGCAAAGGGTGTGCCTGTGCCTGGCTTGCAAGCGTCCAGGGGGCCCCAAGCCCTGAGCTGACAAGTTGGACCGGCTCGAATCGCAGAACGGCAACTAAGACGCTGATGTAGTGCGCAAGAGTATCGCAGATTGAGGTGGAACGTGTTGGATCACAGCAGGCTGCACAGCAGGAGGGCAGAACTGACGGCACAACTCCTGATGGATTCTGAAATTTCCGCTCTGCTCTTTGCAGAAACAGCTGCGTGGACCACGCTGCTGCTGGTCGCTTGCGCAAACTCTTTGCACACGAAAAAGGGTTCAGGTTGCAAGCGAGATAAGCTATGTTGACGCTCAGACTTTGCAGTGTCACGAGTTAGGACGTTAAGACCGTGAGAAGACAAGGGCGTCTGCAGTGCCAGCAGCGGCATATACTGGCGACGGCGTCCCTCTTTGCTCAAGCACACTCGACTCCGTTCACGGACAGTTTCAAGTCAGAGGCTGGTGATTGCACCGCGGTGCAGCGGTGAATCTCCTACCCCTGTTGATGTCCACAGATGGGGATATGGTGCTGGAATTGCTTGATTGCCTGGAAGTACAGGATGGAGCCGGGAGGCTGCAGCAACTAGCATTGCTCCAGGTGACAATGCTGTTTGGATAGCTGTGCCCTGCATGTGCTTGCAGCTTAGTCTGTCTTGCAGCTGTGCCACAGCAGGTGATCAGAGGGTGATCAGCAAGCCCTGCAGCCCTGCAGCACACCATTTGCCTGAATGTCACCAGAACTTTGCTCAGCGACCTCTCAGCGAGCTCAAATGCCTGTGGTTCAGGCACATGTGGATGGCAATGGCCTTCATGAAGATCTACTGCAGCCTGTGTTAGACAGCCTGAGCCAGTTGTTGAAAGACAGCAATCACAAGGTGCTCTCAGTTGTTTGAGACAGTGATCCTTGCAGCAGGTTACCTTTATTGTGACCTTCTTGGATCTGTTTTCCCCCTGCCATGCAGGTCTGTCAGAAAGCCATACAAGTGCTACACGTGGTGGTTCAGAAGCATGGCACAGCTTTGGCTTCTTACAGCAGCTGGTTCCTGCCAGTCTTGGTACAACCCAACATGCCCTGAAGCATGTCTATGCTGTACTGCTGTTGCATTTGTTACTTGACCCATCTGACTGGCTGATTTCTCCTCTTGGGTGCAATTGTCACCATGGCTCTTTGAACATCTCTGATGATGCTGGCCAATTGTGGCAACTTTTCAACTGTTCACAGGTTGAACGCTTAGGGGATGCTAAGCAGCAAGTCAGAGATGCAGTAGCAGCCGCTTTACAGGCAATTCTCTCATCATGGGGCTTACAGACTGTCCTGCCCATGCTCACCTCTGCATGGGCTCATCGTAACCCTAGGGTGAAGCAGGGGACCCTGCAAGTGGTGACTGATGCCATCACTGTGATGCCAATAGCCCTTAGTTTGCCTGCCACATGGCTGCAGCTTGTGTTACAGCCTGCAGCAAAGCTGCTAGATGACCCCAACAGGTGAAGAGCTGTCTCTTACGACATGCCGTTCTGCCTTGTGATGTATT
>JAABUO010004180.1_pt1 | contig 17021 bp, 9 predicted proteins | sample 5559291 | NCBI WGS metagenome assembly JAABUO01 (sample SAMN10711878, study PRJNA513372) | rock metagenome | isolation source: Antarctica rocks | place: Antarctica: Victoria Land, Finger Mt sud | reverse complement strand
CTACGCAAAAGTAAGTACTGGCTATTCACAAACCATTTCACCGACCCTACAATGGAAGGGGGTGAGAGGGTTTCAGCCCACAGCGCTCTGAACAATACTTAATTGACCACAGCTTCAGGGATCAGCTTTCGAGGAGGTGCTTCCATACTACCCGATCAGTAAAAGCCCTCAAGGATAACTCGCCCGTTGACTTTGCTTTCATGCCCCATTATGAGGATATGCAAGCCAGGCAACCTGAGGTTATGCGCATTCCTCTCCTTCCCAACAACTACTCCCCACCTCGCAGGAGCGGAGCGCATCAAGAAGCTGTCGAGTCCGTCATCCGTCCAGAGATCTCAACCGTGAGCGCCGATAGTACCTATATTGCTAGTCCGTCGGTCATGAGTGAGGTTACGGACAATCATGCCATTGAGCTTGATCCGTATGATCTGACCAGCAAAGTCACGGCGGCAGCGGCCAAGATGGCAGGAATGCCGGTCGAGAAGCTGAAGGAGCCAGGAGTGGCGAAAGAGCTTTGGGACGGATTACTTGACGACTTGCTTGGGTCAAAGAAAATGGCAAGGGCTCAGGCGGTCTGAAGTGGTGTTTGATAAATTGGGAGTTGCTTGCTGGATGCTTTCATAAGGCTTTGTGATAGCTTGAGGTGGCAGGGACGGCGTGCCTAGTATTAGTATTCAGGAGAAAGGAGCAATAATGCTGAGATGTTCCATGCTCCAGTGGAGTTCTGCATGTTGTTAGGCAGTTTTAATCTTCAAAGAACTTCTAGCCTGATTCCTCGTCGATTAAAGTGGTCGGCTGTGTACCGAGAGCTCACTTCCGGATGGCGGCTGCTATGAAACATCCGCGTCCATGAATTAGAAAAAGTTTGGTATTAGATATTAGCCGTTGGAAGTGTTTATTGTTGATTAGTAAAATATATTGCATCGCAAACCTCACTCGAAAGAAGATAGAACTAGTTACTTAGTGTCCGAACAAGGGCAGTAAGAAGCTGCCACGCTGGAAAGCCGGGAACCAAGGACCAAGGGGGGCTGAGCAGTTGGCAGGTTGGGTCCACTCATTTATGAGCTAAGGGATGCTCCTATGTCTGTCAGTGCAACCATTGGATCTTCGAGTGGTTATCTAGAGGTATTGTAGTAGATTATTATTGCAAGAACTAAATTATGCGCCGGAGATTTTGAAGGTTAGTTGGCATGACCAACCGAGTTGCCTACAAAGGATAAAATCGCTACTGTTGCGTTGTCGATCCCCAAAGGCTCCGCGGCTGTGCATCCAACAAACAATTTCTAACCACGTACAAGCCTACCACAATCCAAATCACCTTTGCTTTCTGGGCCTCGAACGAAATGAGTGGTGATTTCAAGGTCTTTGGGCCTCTTCGATAGTTTTTGCACAGCTTTGATCTCTTATGTAACCTATTCTGTTCCTCTCAGTGTTTCATTGCGCACCTTGATTTCTTATACCTAAACTCCCTCATTGATTTGCTCCTTGACTGTACAAATTTCAAAGATGAAGATACGATAGACGATTTCATTTTCATATGAGTGTTCAGTTCTTTCGACTCATGGTGGCTTTTTCGTCTTTGAGGGAGAGAAGCCGAAAAGGGGAGTTGGTGCATTGATACGCAATCGGTGAATGATCTATTTCCCCCTATACTTGGAAATTGGGCTCTCCTTATCGTTCCTACTCAGCACAGGATGCAGTACTTCTTATGGCTCTTATGGATAAGCTATTGCGGGGCCACGGCTACCGCATTCTGCCATTCTGGAAAGCCTGCACGGACTTTGCAAGGGAGTCTGCGTTTTATACCTTCTTTACTAGGACGCACGTCACCTGAGCCGGCCGCAGGATCGGAGAATGCTGGGACGAGCGGTGTGAAATTAAGCATGAAACGGAAAGCACCTCCTGTAAGCAAGATTTAGGTCGGACTTTGTTGCAGAACTGATGGTACTTAAATAGTCTGATATCAACCCTCACACTCGGAGCATTGTCGAGACGGATGCCATTACCCGGAGGCGTTCACGAAGGGAGGTGGGCGAAGATGGTGGGGGAAAGCATCAGGCTGGGCCATCGGGGACACCTGTTAAACGTACCAACACGTACACCGTCGTCACCGCTTCGACACCGTCGCAGACCAACAGCATGGCCATCGATGAGGATGGAACAGACTACTTCTACTTTACTACAATCCAATTCGGTTCTAACGGCAAAAGTATGTACATGCTGGTCGATACTGGTTCTGCGAATACTTGGGTAATCGGTTCCGGCTGTACTTCGAAGGCCTGTACCTCTCATAACACCTTTGGACCAGCTGATTCCACAACGCTGAAACCGACTTCGTCCAATTTCAATCTCACTTATGGTACTGGTACTGCCTCTGGGATGATCTTCAACGATACCGTAAAGATGGCTGGGATTTCACTTCCACTTTCTTTCGGCTTGGCTTCTGCAACTTCAGACGACTTTTCAACCTATCCGATGGACGGAATACTGGGTCTTGGGCGTCCGATATCGAGTACCATGGACTCCCCTTCGGTCATGGAAGTTGTAGAGGCCACCAAAGCTCTACCGCAAAACCTATTTGGAATTTCTCTACAGAGGAATGGCGACGGTAGTACTGGTGGGGAGATAAGCTTTGGGGCGCCAGACACAACTAAATATTTCGGTGATCTGTTATACATTAATACCGACTCGAATGGCTCACTATGGGAGATACCTATAGGCGATACAGCTGTAAATGGTGTAAATTGCCATTTCACCGGGAAGAAGGGGATTGTTGACAGTGGCACTTCATTTATGCTCTTGCCACCTAGCGATGCAAAAACGCTTCACGATCGAATCCCGAACTCTGTGCAGGCTACTGACGGGTTTCACGTGCCATGCTCTTCCAGTATGCCTATTCAAATCACTATTTCCAACACCGTGTACAACGTGTCTTCAAAGGACTACGTTGGTAGTCCCATTGATGGTGGATCAATGTGTTCTAGTAATGTTATAGCTCGTCAGACATTTGGGCCAGATCAATGGTTACTAGGAGATGTGTTTCTGAAGAATGTATACACGGTTTTTGATTTTGACAAAAATAGAGTCGGTAAGATAGTCTTACATCATTCCCTCATTATCACTCGTTTCTGAACATGGCCAACGTTCTGGTAGGTTTCGGCAGTACAAATACGAAACAGTCATCTACAGTCTCCTATTCGTCGCAAACGGTATCCAGCTCCAAATCTTCCACGACCAGCTCGTCTGTGACAAAAACTAGTTCCAATGCCGTTACTTCTTCCGTGTCCTCGTCTTCGACGACAGTTCTCCTACCCGCCTCGCAGGTCTCTACCTCTTCAACACTATTCTCAATGACTACTGACTCTCCCACGAGTTTGGCAAGTCCCTCATCGTCAAAGCTTGTGAGCCCAAGCCAGAGCCGCACATCATCCGCAGCTGGCCTGCATAGCATCCAGATCTGGAATGTTCTTGTGCTCCTCCTTGTATTTATAACATTTGAGTAGACCTAGATATTATCTAAAGAGTTATTTTTTGGGCATAGCGAAGGGAGTCTAAAATGCTGTTCGGGCATAAGGTCGTTAAGCTAGGTCATGGCTCTTAAAATATAGATCACAGAAATTGTAACAAGTCCTCTTTTGATTTGACTCTTCTGCAATCGTGTCTTACCATAGCATTACACTTAGGCTAATAGGATTAAGATTATTAGCCTAAGTGCAATGCTATGGTAAGGTACTACCAGGTCATCAATCCTAAGTTCCCTAATCTCAGCCTTACGGGAAATAAGGCAAGGCATAACAATGGAGGCTAGCGAGCTGCTTACGCCAACGTCGTAGCTCGTACATGAAGTTTGGCTTGACCCAAGTCTCACCATGTTACCATGATAACGATATGCTCAACGACAAATCGAATCATGGCCAAAATAGAGATATCGTTGGCAGGAACCACGAAGAAGCTCACTCGCTTCTATCAGGCTCACTTAACGACGAAGAGGATGAAGGCCATCCAAGCCCACCAATCCCGTTAACCTCTAGGCGACAGTCCTCTTTCTCTCGCCTATCCACAAAAGACCCACCTCGTACCCCACGTACTGCGAATCGTGTTCGTTTTGATCTCGAGGAGAGGATAATCAGCGAAGATGCACAGAATGAGCATTCACGTGCCTCCAGCGATGAGACTGAGGACTTCATGGAGGAGGAGGGCTTCATGCCACATCAAGCTTCTGCTGGTAGGAGGATTAGCACGGGGCAGCGGGCACCTCTCCTCACAGACGTCGAAGCTCCAAGTGTGACGGTTGCGAGTAACGATCTCGAGTTCAATGCAGAGGATCTGCTGGAAACTGCTAGGCCGAAGAGTGGGATGAGAAGTGCCTTCACGAATATGGCAAATAGTATCATGTAAGCTACGGACAGGAACCCTGCTGCCCTTTCGAGGACTGAAGCTACATACTGATATATTTTAAGTGGTGCTGGCATTATTGGTATGAAAATGTTTTCACCCGTTCGGCTTTTAATTATATAGCTCATGTGGAACGAAAAGGACAGGCCTATGCATTTCGGCAAGCTGGCTTGACGATGGGTGTCATTCTGCTCCTAGTTCTAACCGTCACGGTAGAGTTATTCAAAACTAGGGTTTCAGTATATTGCAGTGCTGATTCTCTTGGAACAGGTCGATTGGACCATCCGCTTGATTGTGATCAACTCTAAGCTCAGTGGCGCCAACTCCTTTCAAGCTACAATGGAACACTGCTTTGGCAAGTCCGGGCTCATCGCTATATCCGTACGTGCATCACCATTTTCCAATGACAAACCACTTACAACTAGATTCAGATCGCCCAATGGGCTTTGTATGTAACTGATTCTCAGCTATTGGAGAACGCTAACAAGTTCTGATATAGTGCTTTCGGTGGCATGTTAGCCTTTTGTATCATTGTTGGGGATAGTATCCCCCACGTCCTCAATGCACTTTTCCCTACACTACCAAGTACACCTTTTCTATGGCTTTTGACGGATAGGCGAGCTATCATAATTGTGTTCATTCTCGGTGTTTCTTACCCCCTTTCTTTATACCGTGATATTGCAAAAGTACAACAGTCTCTGAGGTCTTGTCGAGGAGAAAGCTAAGTAGTTCCAGTTAGCAAAAGCATCTACCTTCGCTTTGATAAGCATGCTTGTGATTATCACCACCGTAATTACACAAGGCGTACGGGTACCCACAGATCTTCGGGGCAACGTGAAAGGCTCTCTTTTCGTTCGGGACGGCGTTTTCCAGGCCATTGGCGTTATATCGTTCGGTAAGATCCCTCGGGTCCCATCGATCTTAGCTTGATACTGATTCGTCATAGCATTTGTTTGCCGTACGTTCAATACTCCTTCTCCTCAGCTGCGGCTCGTTGACAATTTCATTAGATCACAATAGCCTTCTGATCTACGGTTCCCTCAGAAAGCCTACCATGGATCGTTTTGCACGTGTAACACATTACTCTACGGCCATTTCTATGTTGGCGTGTTTGGCTATGGCTCTTGCAGGGTTTTTGACCTTTGGGGACAAGACTCAAGGGAACCTTTTGAATAACTTTCCGAGGGACAACATCATGGTCAACATTGCTCGCTTGTAAGGGATACCGCGGCCGAGTATAGATGCTCTAATTGCTAACCACAGCTCAGCTGCTTCGGACTTAATATGCTTACCACACTTCCTCTCGAGGCATTTGTCTGCCGCGAAGTGATGACCAACTATTGGTTTCAAGATGAACCCTGGAATCCCAACCGGCATTTGATCTTTACCACGTCTCTTGTCGTCACGGCCATGACCCTATCATTACTCACATGCGATCTTGGGGCTGTATTCGAATTGATCGGCGCCACCAGTGCATGCGCTCTTGCGTACATACTTCCGCCGCTTTGTTACATCAAGCTAAGTACCCGGAGCTGGAGAACTATTCCAGCACTGATCTGCGTTGGGTTTGGAATTGCTGTTATGGGAATCAGTCTAATCCAAACAGTTGCGAAAATCATTAGAAGTAAGTAACCCCAACTAGGGTACGACGATACCTACTGACGCAAAATGGTATAAAGATGAAGGAGGGACTCAAACATGTCAATAGATGGCTAACGCGCAAGGAGTTTCTTGGTATTTGGACCCAAATTACAGAGGTCTTCGACGTTGAAAAGCGGATTTGACAAAAGACACCTTGAAAATGAATTTACGTTCTCAAGGACAGTACTACTCAAGCAATCTAAGCGTTTTTAAAGAGGCCCGTTTCTCCTAGGAGCTGGTGTTCGCCAGATTCTAAGAATACGTAAGTCCGTGGATACGACCATTGGGCTCTTCAGCTTCCCTTCTATCCTTGGCCTTAAGATTTCAGTACTGCTCAGTCTCAATTTTATGAGCAGCCGTTGCTATTCAAGTGAGATTGTCCAGCCAACTTTGATGATGACTCTGGTACTCGGCGTGTCGCTGGGCAAAGGCTCAGTACAGGGGACATAGTTGATTATTTGGATTCAATAAGGATCTGGGCAACTCGATCTTGTTAGGATGTTGATGAAGATGATCAACACTGTGTTGCAGTAAGTAGCGATGATTTCATATTCAGTAGTCCATGTGATTGTCTGGCCTCAACTCAACCAGTCTTAAAGCGACTGCTGTCAAGCTTGGTAACAAGTTCCATTTCTTACCATATCCCCTCAGAACGACTAGAGCAGTAAACAGTGCGAGCTGCCTTATTTAACTGTAGAGGACCTGCCGATTTGTCCTGTCGCGAAGGAAAGGTTTTCATGCCTAGATTTGACGATAGATAAGTTAGTGTATTCTCTTCCATTCTTGGTACATACGCTGCATCTCATACCTCTGTTTCTTGTAGACTCCCAAACAAAAGTATCATGCTACTACCTCTGGGTTTCTGTGTGCACTGTTTGCATGTTGTTTCCCGATCCAGTAAAGCTGAGGCTTCTTTATTCACTCTCTAATATGACTTGGATAGGCCTGGGAAATCGGTAAATTCCCGGTGAACGAGACGAACAGTGCGATTTTGGCATTGAAGTCGCTTGCTTTCATCCCACAAATCACAAAAAGTGCACCATTTTCGATAACTTATGTTAATTCGTTCGTCATCCACAGTCTTTAACACGCTCAGAGCCAGAGCAGCATCCTCTCTATTGTTCTTCTATGAGAGTTGTTACACACTGTCATTTAAACACCATGGTCGAGAACACCTGTGCTTATTTCCCATCACCTAGTTTCCACTCAACGCAAGGCACTTGCAAGACTTCAGACCATCCTAGCTCCGTACAGTACAGATATTACCTCGGACTCCACTGTTCGCCAGAGTTTACCGGAGGTTCACTCTGCAAGTTGCAGCGCACAACTCCGCCTAAGAGGTTAACACACGCCTTCACTCCCCCGACTTCCACCCCCGCGAATTCGGACGACTTCATTCGCCGCTGGACTTCCCTCGTTCCGCCAAAGTCCAATGAAGTCCGCCAACCCTCGCTAGCTCCGTAGATCCGTTGTTTATCCTTCGATGAATGAACTCTGTTCTTCTTCAGTTCTTAAGATCAACAGATCAACATCATCTTCCGCTTTACAACAACCATATCCTTCCACCAAAATCATCCAAAAGTTTGTGCTTCCCGATAAGTCTAGATAACTAGTCAAGTATGGCGGATCGAGGTAGACGAGGGCGAGAGCGGCGTCGGTATGACGAAGACCATAACGACGAGCAACCAATCATACTTAGATATGAAGAACCCTCGGTATTGGAAGATACTGAGCAGATGCAACGTTTGCGAGATGTTCAATTAGTGAGTGACTATCCACCTACTTCTGTCGACGATTCCTGGAACGTTTTCAGGAGAGCTTGAGCGGTATACGTCGAAACCGGATCAGTACGAGCGATTATCGAGAAAACATGATTGAGGTTGATATGGACATGCTTGAACGTAGACGGAGGATCAATCAAAGTGGCACAGCAGAGAGTAACGTGACTCCAGCAACCGTCGAAAGATTGTCTTCGTGGAACAGTATGCTGCCTTCTGCCTTTGATTGTTAACCCTGCTAAGTTCTTATAGACGCCCATGCTGTTCTCAAGGATGATGGTGCCGCGGACGATGATCTGCAAGACCTCGCTGCAGGTCAAACCCACCGAGTAAAGCTCATGAATATGTCTCAGAGTCCTCAGGCAAGCATTTCACAACGTGGTAGACCTCGGAATCGTGGTGGAGGTCATGGCGCCGGGGGGCGAGGTGGTGGGAATATAGGCCGTGGTGGAAGCGCATCTGCTCAAGCAAGCACCCCGACCAGGCCTTCAGTAAGAACAGAACCCCCTGTGAGCCGGCCCGTAGTTCCAATGCCACCCACTGCGCCTGCATCACGAAATCAACCTTCACGTTCGGCTCCCAATGCTGCAGAAGGCGGTCGTGCTCGGGTCCGTCAACCAGTGGAGATTTCCAATGCGAATAGACAATCTAGAGCTCAATGGAACGAAAATCTTCTTGCAAGTCCGGATGCTTTCATGGCGTCTTTGAAGAGTTCTTCGCTCTTTAAACAGACCTCAAGTACAGTCGGGCCGTCATCGGTTCAGTCAGCGAGAGAAGAGTCGCCTTCGACGATCGATCTTCTCGGTGGTGCACCGGAGGATTCTCCGATTACTCCTCAGCCTGTCCCCGCGGCAGGTCTTGAATTAGTTCCAGCGGAGACCACTCCGGCAGAAGAGCTCTTTAAATTCATCGAAGGCGACGTTGCGAATGCCCACGCTCCATCGATGCATACTCAACTAGAACTGTTTCCGTACGCGGGTGATCTCCATGGACTCAAGATGGCAGAGCCGTCCTCACAATCTGAGAGTGTGCGTGTTCGATCATCGTCGGGGGAGTCGTCATCTGCTATTACAGTACTCAGAGCACCTACTGAGGACACTGCTCGGCCGCATGATCCACCCACTGGGGAGACTACTCGATATCGTACTCCGCCTGTTGAGGAGACCGATGAAGAACAGGGTCCATTGCAAGTCGTTATAGGGCCTGATCAACAGCTCATCACAGACTTTTTCCGACCAGCATCGAAGAGAATAAAGATTACAGACTATTTCAGAAAAAAAATTGCACCGGCAAAGATAGTCGAGAAGCCAGGGCAAGAGAACCTCGGGGAAGAAGAGTCGAGGCAAAAGGAGGCAGAACAAGAGGTGCCAGGTCAGGAGAAGCCTGTATTGAATGAAACAAGCGAGACTGGTCGCGAGATGCCTGGTTCGATGGCTGAACAGCTCCAGAGTCCTCAGGAAGAGTTCACAAGGTCTGTTCAAGATGGCCGTGATTCAGAGCAACACATCATTGGGGAATCTTTGTTATCCGGGTCTCATCGACGAAACTCAGGGGTAATAGCTCCTCGCTCACGTACACACTCTTCGACTTCTTCAGTCACAAGTCCGACTCTTACGACTCGAAATCCCTTTGAACCCTCAGTATTCAGTATCACGGAATCTCGCTGGGCTTTTCGAACTCGGTCAGGCTCAACTCTTCCTCTGCCGCCACACCTCCCAAACACTGTCGCTCCTCATAATCTCGGAGCTGCAGTCGGAACTGAACGTGAGACGCCACATTCCAACATCAGCTCTGGCATCTCTCAAGCACCATCGCAGTCAAGTGTTACACCGCTCGATACAGTTGCCCGTGCTGGCCGCTCAAACATCGTACCTTCATCAATGCGTGATAGTGGTCGTAGGTCCGATAATGACACTCTAGCCCCTGGAGCCGGAACGCAACGTGCACCGCACCGTACCGCCATATACTCAGTTGACGAAATGCACGAAATAGCTCATCAACAAACTCGTGAAATCCGTGGAGGTGCTGTAATGCCGAATCCAATACCACAACTTTCAACGACTACCTTAGCCACAGGTGCTGGTCGTAGCTCACGAGGAGCAACCCTGCCTGCTCACCTCGCTGGCACCCAACGCCCTACCGATTCTGGTGCAGCAGCCCGCCAACAGTATAGTGGATCCCGTAGAGGTACTCTTATTCCGAATCCACCTCCTCAACTTTCAGGGACTACTCCAGTCACGGGTGCAGGTCGTAGCTCGCGAGGACCAACCCTACCAGCTCATCTCGCTGGCATCCAACGCCCTATTGATTCTGGTGCCGCAGCCCGCCAACAGTATGGTCTATCCCGTAGAGATGCTATGGTCCCGAGTTCAACCCGTCAGCTTCCAGCAACCGCCTCGGTGATAGGTGCAAGTCGTGGCCGTGGTAATGCGGTTCCATCACCTACTAGTGGATTCATCAATGCCATTAGATCAAGGCCAGGACCGTCCGTGCTGAATCGTGGTGGTCTTTTTGGAGGTACCACGCGCAATGATGATGAGGAGGAGCTGTGAAATGATCAGCCGAAATATCATCGCTCGCTAAAGCGCCATTCGTGATCCTTAATTCCTCTCAATCACACCTCATGTGCCCACTTCTCAAATGCTTCACCCTGGGTCTTGCTCAACCAAAGTGAAAGTTGCGGAGGACTAAACAGTTTACCAACGGTAGTTCCAACGAGGTGGCAAGCCTGCGATTTCTTTTCTCTGATTGTCTCACCTCTTCAGCGTACAATGAGCCGAGCGAGGTGGATAGTGATCATACTTTAAAAAAAGTCTTCATTATTCAAGCTGCGAGTTGCCTTTGTTCAACAAGCAGCCCTACATTTTACAGGCTTGTTCATTTGACTGGAAAAGCGTTGTTGGTTACTTCACTTCTTCGGCAAAGGTTCATCATGTCCACCACACAACACTACATGTACGTATGTGTGGTAGTTGCGTATGGATTGCATGGTGTCGTTTAGCTGCCTTACTTGACTACTTCTTCTTTTGTACCTAAGGTAATATTCTTATGATAGTGGCATAATGAGGTGTCTACTTAGATAGTCTAGAAACATGAATGCAAAGCTTTTTTTTTCTTTTTGGCCGTTAGCCCTTCTGTCACTGCCACTCTTTCGATTTCTGGACTTCCAGATCCTCTCCAGAGTCTCCAGAGAAGTTGTTAATCGATCCCATGTTTCAGGGGATCAAAGTAAAAATCCGACTCTGCACTCCAGTGCACTATGTCCTGCCAGAGACACAAACATAAGGTGCACTGAACTTCTCTTCTCCACGAAGCTGGCTTGTTCGTGCCAATTTCTTTTTGACGCTGATACAATAGCTCTTCGACCATGGGGATATCTGGTGACCTCCAGATGTAAGCACCAAGTGTAAAAGGGCGGATCCTGGCTTTGCCGTGTACCCTCTTCGACCGATAAGGGTTCACCGCGGATTAGACGTTCGAGAGATGAGCGGAGCTAGCCTGGTGACACTGGGAAGCAACAGGATTTCTCTTGTGCACACAATGGAACGAGGTTTTGTCACTTGCTTGATTGAATGGGAGAGTAGACTCAAAGTTACAGAGTAAGCCTTTGTAGGGGGTAAAGGTGGAGGCAATTGCTAAGATCAAGAGGTAGTTTGCGTCTTAAGAACCTTGAAATTCCGAGGGATTTCTCGACCGTCGAAAGAAGAGAATTACTGCCGCTTGTACCGGAAAAGATATGGTTGTTATAAAAAGAGAACAGTATACGATAAGGAAGATGAGTATTCTGGGCGTATTATAATCCGTCGTTGTGATATAGGCGCACTTGATCTTACTACTTCACCTCGATCCAGACCCGGCGACGCATCCCAGACCTTCTAGACCTCTTACCGCCCATAACGAATGAGATACAAGCAAAGAAAAGGCAAGCATAATAGCACGTGACATCAAAGTCTTGATGCACAATTCCAAGTGCCCATGCAACGCCAACGCTCAAAACGAAAGGGCCACTCGGATCCTCACAAGAAGCGTCCAATGCTGTATCTATCCCGAGACCCAAGCACGTACCGACAACCTTGCTGTCATTCTAGCCATTGACAAAGCCTTGATTGGCCCTTACGTCTGGTAAATCTGGGCCGGTCTTTTGACGCTTAGCATCACCTCCTACACCAGCCGGGACGTTTACCGATGCCGCTGTCATATCTCTAAGGGGTTGAGGCCTATAACAAGAATCGATGAGCAAATAACACTGATAAATTAAGGGTCAACCAGACTTACTGCGCCAAATTTCCCTCCACCGTTCTCTTCATCTGTGGCGGCTTATACGAACCCCGGTTCTGCAACGGGCTTGCCGCCCCAACTGGCATACCCACCCGCCTCGTCTTGTCCGCCTGAGGGTTCACAAAGTTAGTCCGGAATGGAGGGCCAGGCATGGGTGGCGCTCCAATGGAATCCCGCCCCACCGGCTTCGTCTTTGTATGATCAACGCCGGCTGTTTTGCGGATAGAGGGGCTTTCTAAATGTGGATCGAATGCTGGGGCTTTGACGGGTATGCCTGAGACGTTTTGGACCGATTCTGCGGCGCGGGCGGTAAAGAAGCGTACGGGGGCCTCGTACTCCGCAGTATTCGAGGAGTCCGAAGATGATGCGCCATCCGAGAGTGAGTTCCGAGGTTGTCGATCTCGAGGCTGAACCAAGGGGTGAGGCTCAGAGCGCGTGATTGTTCCAACGTGCTGTGGTAGATTGGGGGGCGGCGGTTTAAGGGCTGCTTGGGTGTCGACTGTCCTTGTTGCTGTTGCAGAGGTTTTTGCGGTGGTGGATGGCCTTGCGCTCGATTGGTCATTCCAGCAATAAAAGGGGCCTGTGGTCCTGGACCTGGAACAATAACCAATGACGATATCTGGGCGAGCGGCGGCCTTGGTAGCTGGAGATCTTTCCTAGGTGTCAATTGAGCAGCAGGACTTCGTGCATTCTTAGGCAGACTAGGTCTATCAAGGTGTGTAGAATTCAAAGAAGGTCCAAGAACAATCTCGTCCGGATGTTCCCCGTGTGAAACACTTAAGTCCACTTCGTCAAACTCATCGCCTGCCACGTTTAGCGATTTTCTGATTTCAGATGACTACGAATAAATACTCCCGAATTCATCATCAGGCTCTCCTGTCTTGTCTGATCGACGTGTTAGTGCCATATATGCTGAATTGTCAGAGGTCAACTTACGAGAGCCAGACTCAGCAAAACTTTCTTTCTTGATCGAAGGGCGATCGGGCTGTCTTGAAGGGCTGCAATCAAGAGGATCTTTTTTAACCGGAGCGAAGTCAGAATGTCTGTGAAGATTATCTGGATCCCATCTACACTGTTCACCATTAACGGCTGCAGCTACACCAGGGGCTTACCATTCTACTTACTGGCGCAACCTTGAGCTTGGTGACCCTAGCTACATAGTCTTTGTCGTAGACACAATTTCCTAGCAAGTTACCAAAGTTTCGGAGGGCTCTTTTCAGCGCATCAGTAGTGCCTTCTTTCTTGGCTTTCTCGAACGCCGCAGCTTTGCCTTTGCAATTCTCAATGTGTCCGTAGCCCACGTCCTTGCGTTTGATTAGAATAGTCTAGTAAGTGACCGGATTCTGAATCCTGTACCTCGTGGTAGGTACCATCTCGAAGTGTGACCCTGACAACCACAGACAACCCAAGATTGATCTTTCCTGAACTCTGATTCTCATCAACCTGCCCGTCTTTCAGTCTTCATCAATGATTCCTCGACATCTTGAATCGCTTACGAAATCCACTTGGATGTTCATTATTCCGCTTGACCATCCATTGAATCCGAACACTTCGTTGGCCAGGTTGATGCATTTGTCTGCTGACAGATAATGTACCTTTCCACCACCAGCTCCTGGTCTGGAGGAAATGTATTCAGGTCCTAGCTGCTTCTCTAAACGACTCGAAAGCGTAGCTATCTCCTTGGCGGTGTACTCGTTGATGTGGGGCTTCACCTCCTCGAATGGGTTGACTGACGTAGCAGCAGCTCTGTGCTGTTCCCCAGGCCTGCTATTGGTTAGCGATCAAATTCTGGGGAAGTTTGAGTACGTACCCTGGCATAGTAGTTGCTCTGTACGCCTCCTCTGGACATGGTATCAAAAGACGTTCGGTTGAAGTCTGCCTCAATCCGTCAACGCGAAGCTCGCGATGGGTTACCTAATTGGCGGTCACGTCATCACGTGCACTTCTGTTGCCTTGACACTTAGCTTACTTTTACGAGATCAAGACTTTTATATTATGAGATCGAGACTTTTATGTCATAAGATTGAGATTTTTATATCATAATTAAGATTAAAACTTTTATATTATAAGATTTACACACGTTATTTTAACATATTTTCTTCTCGAATATCGTCGCTTAATAATATTAATAATATTAATCTTACGCAAGATTAGCATGTAAGTTAACTGAAGCTTTTATTAAACATACGTTAGACTGGCCGCGGCGGGTCGGTACACCGAGCTCGGGCCGGGTCATGATGTTAATTACCGAGTATTTGGGCCGGGTCATGATGTTAATATCGAGTATTCGGGCCGGGTCATGATGTTAATATCGAGTATTAACCCGGATTTCCGACCCGGCCCGTTAAGACATGAAGCGATATAATATCTAACTTGTTACATAATAATGCAAGAGGGTACTACGATATTCAGAGTATTATTTGTTAGTACGATTTATAAATACAAAGAAGTTAATTAATTAACATATATAAAATAATTCTTAACTGTAACTTTCGTACTAATAAATAATCTTTCGAAAATCGTAATAATGTAAGAAAATAATATAATTAATTAATTAAATTACTAGTTTAAGATCTTAATGATCTCATGATTCTCTTCGTCTTTTTTCTTCTTTTTTTTCTTTTTCTTCTCTTGTTCTTTCTCTTTTTTCTTCTTCTTCTTTTTCTTCTTTTTCTTCTTTTTCTTATATTATTAATAATGTAACAGAGTAATATAAATAATGAAAAGATGATATAAAAGAATAAGAAAACAGTTTTAATTATTACTATAAGTCTTTTAATAATAATAACGTAATAAATTTAAAACTAGTAAATCTTAACATTTAACGTCATTTTTAATTACTTAACGAGTTAAATTAAGAACTTAAATTATAACTTAACTCGAGATTAATATTAAGTCGAGTTACGATATTAAGATTAAGTATTCGAGTTAACTTATAATATTAATATTAAGTATTCGAGTTAAATTATAATGTTAATATTAAGTATTCGAGTCGAGTTAAAATGTTAATATTAAAACTCGACTTAACGATTAGTTTAACATACGTAATATTAAAAATTAATATTACGTTAACGTACTCGTTAAAATGATGTAAGTTTAACTTAATTTAACTCATATTAACTCAGAGTAATATAAGTTTTAATATGAGTTTTTAAAAAATTTAAAAAACTCACATCATTCTGAGTTTGTGTGAGTTTTTCTAAGTTAACTCAGAAACTCAGCGCTAGTAAAAATAGTAGTAATCTTTATATTAATTCATTTAATAAAGAATTATAAAGAATTATATAACTTTTTATTAAACCTTTTTTATAACTTTTTATTAAAACACTTTTCGTGATTCTTTATTAAATTTTCTTTATAACTTTTTATTAAAACATTCTTCGTGACTTTTTATTAAAATACTTTATTAAAAGATTTTATTAAAAGATTTTATTAAAAGATTTTATTAAAACATTCTTTATAACTCTTTATTAATCTTTCTTCATGACTTTTTACTAAATTCTTTTCTACTGAATGAATTAGTATAATGATTAGTACAAATACTAGTATTATTTTAACTAGCGCTGAGTTTTTAAGTTAACTTAGAAAAACTTTAACATTAATAAATTTTTAAGTATTAATTAGTTAATCATTTACGATTAATCATTACGTTAATATTATTAACATCGTTAATAAATAATTAAATTAAAAGTTTATTTAATCATTACTAAATTACGTTATTTATCTTAAGTTATTATCTGTTCATTATAATTATTATTATTTAAACTAATCGTTAAGTTAAGTTTTAATATTAACATTCTAGCTTAAATTAAATACTTAATATTAATATCAGAATTTAACTCGAATATTTAATATTAACATTAAAATTCGACTTAAATATTTAATATTAACATCGTAATTCGACTCGATATTAATCTTAAGTTAAGTTATAATTTAAGTTTTCGACTCGATTCGTTAAGCAATTAAAAATAACGTTAAATGTTAAGATTTATTATTTTTAAATCTATTACGTCATTATTATTAAAAGACTTATAGTAATAATTAAAACTGTTTTCTTATTCTTTTATATCATTTTTTCGTTGTTTACATTACTCTGTTACATTATTAATAATATATATTACAAAATGTTTAATTTTAATAAAATATACGAATTATTAAAATCTTTAATTAAGAAAGAATTTAATTCTTTTATCGTTTATTTATTTACTTTTAATAATCTTCATTTTAATTAATTCGCAAGTTAAGATTTACGAAATATTAATTCAATTTTCGTTAATAAGAAACGAATTCTTTAAGAAGCGATAAATAAAATTTATCGTAATACTTCTCTTTTAAAATTAAGAAAAAATAATTAGTATGTTAAGTAAAATTTTAATATTAATACTTAATTTTAGTAATAATAATTATAAACGTTTATTAACGAAAGTGTTATTAATAAGACTTAAGAAAAGATAATAAATTTATTTTAAATTAAGAAAATTAAAGTAAATAAACAATCTTACATTTAAAACAATTTTATTTAAATGATCTTAACATTAAAAGAATATTTTAAGATTTTATGCAAGATTTATTATAAGATTTAAAATCATTTTACAGCTATTAATGAATTTAATACATTTAATATAATTAAGCATTTTAAAATAAATGCTTGCAAGAAACGAAAGCGATTTAACTTTCTTTCGCAGCTCGAGATAGCTTTTAATCGTGTAAGTTTAATATAATAATGTAAATAAATAATATAAAGTTAACATTTTTATAAAATAAAAGTCGTATTAATTTATTATCTTAATTTAATTAACAGAATTAAAAAAAATATATTATGTTAAATCTTCGTTGCACTGAATTAATCTTTTTAAATTATTAAAAACGAGCATTTTCGATAATTATTATAAATGTTTCGTTCAGAAATTATTTTCATGTATCGCATTA
>JAABUO010004178.1_pt1 | contig 17022 bp, 14 predicted proteins | sample 5559291 | NCBI WGS metagenome assembly JAABUO01 (sample SAMN10711878, study PRJNA513372) | rock metagenome | isolation source: Antarctica rocks | place: Antarctica: Victoria Land, Finger Mt sud | reverse complement strand
GTAGGTATTTCGGGGGTTGTTGTCGTCAAGGTTGTTGCTTGTTGGGTTAACGCCATTACTTGCGTCCGCGTATGATGCGTATGCATTCTGGTGGCTGTAGGTATCTGGATTGGGGGTAAGTGGGTGGTTCGCAGAGACGCGAGGAGAAGTTTCTTGTTCAGAGGTAGAAAGCGCCGAAGAAGCGGTCTTTGATGCCAAATGTTGCGAGATCATGTCAAGGGTTTTATCGACGGTCACACGCACCGATTCCTGGAGGCGTTTACCAGATCCTGCAACGTCGTTAGCAACGGTCGAAGTAGCGATACTGTAGGAGGAACACTTACCTAATAGTCTGCCTACATCACCCATAATACTTAACCAAAAGTCCATATCCTCCCGCAGCGTTACGAAATCCGCAGATGTTATGCGGTCCCTGCGCTCCCAATAACCGAACAGAGTCGTTGAGATTGCAAGAACATACAGTGCTCCGGTCTGCCAGTTCGTATCTAGACTTTTATAGGCTTGAATTTGTTTGACGTGATGTAACATCTTCTTCGAAACGTCCATACAGACGTTGAGATTCTCATTGTTGAACTCAGAATTTGTAGTGAGAGATAAAGATGGATGTCTTAGTAAGAGACGAAATTCCAGCTCCCAGACATTCATGTATTGAGAATGCACACGCCCTTCCTCATCGTTGGATGCTGATCGAGCAATCAGCTCACGCGGCCACTGCTCGCAGCATTGACGTATCCGATTTTCCAACCTCAGAACGGTCTCGATATAAGTGTGCGGTGACCTTTTCACAGTATAGATGTTGTTGTACAAGTCCATGAAGATCGGCTCAATCTTGAAGACCTCGATACCAACAAGGAAGTTACACTTCCCGGGCCTTGACGTATCAATCCCATGTTCACTGAGTAACTCGTCGTCGATTGCCTCAGGGAGCTCAACATCATAGTCGTCGACGCCTATAGCCATCGGACGACCGAGCTTGCCAGAGATGATGATATGGATGACAAGGATTGACCAGAAGATGCGCTTTCGTATCTCGATCTCTAGCACGCCTCTCTTAGGCGTTGTCGGCGCCCACCTTCTAGCAGATCTATGCAGTCCGAGCTCAATCGCTAAATTGAACGTCGTGGTAGTCATTATCCAGCAGGCCCCAGGTTTAGGGAAACTTCGAAGATGCAAGGATATCATAGTCAACGCCTGGACATCATGCATGGTATGACTAGCCATAAGTTGAGGAAAGAACCCCAGAGCGTAATGATAGTGGAGATTGGAAGTGTTATTAAGCTGGGTTTGCTCATCAGCGTTCTCCCAATTGCGCGCTGCACACTGGTAATACATGATTGCGAACATCATGTGAATCAAAACGGTGTCAGCTGCGGTTGGTTTGTGCTGGTCTTTCGCATCGTACACTTTTGATAGCTAATAAACTACTTATCAGTAACGTTCGGCTATGTGATGTTTGAATCGGAGGAAGATCGTATTACCATTGTCATGAATGACGGCTTATGTAGGAATGGCAAATATGGATTGATGACTCTGAAATACCATTGAGCGTACGTAAGCCCTTCTTTCTTTAGCGGCAGCGAGGGTTTTTGTGGCTTTGGATTGGCACCGAAAGCAGTACGAACAAAGGCGTGGTAGGACTTGTTGTAGACAGGCTCATCCTGTGGTCTTGACGGGTCTGGGTCATCTAGATCAGCGGACGTGTAGTCTGCAAGATCTATCTCCATTCCCAAGACGTTGAGCGTAGTTCCACGAATTGAGCTTAGAAAGGAGTTGCCCGAGGATACGCCTAGATAATTGTCACCAGCTAGACCACTACGGAATTCTGGGAGACGAAAAATATTCGAATCCGGCTCGAGTGCTGCAGAGGATTCGTTTGCTATAGAGTCGTATTGCGCTCCGCTGCCGATTGTTGGATTGCTGATATGGTTGTTGTTGCTTCCCCAACGCTGATGATTTCTTCCACTCCCTTGATATTGGTTCCATTCTGCCAGAGGCGTATTTGCACAGTCAAGGTAATTTTCAGACGGCTTTACCTCAACACCTATTGAGATGAGGCGGCTCTGGAGTTCACGATTGTGGGCCTCCATCTCCTGCAGCCGGCGCTCGAGGCTTTGTACGTATCCTCGAGTGGTGGCAACGCCAGTGATGCGGTCGGTGGTTCTGCATGGCGATTGGTTCTGCATACATGGCGAGCAGCCCTCCGGGAGATCATCGCAGCGCATCTTGCGAATCTATGTAACCCAGTAAGCATATTGTCCGTGGGTTCAGCAAAATGAACAGGAGTCCTTACCCTGCACCTGTCGCATGCTTGCCCCGTCCGATTGGACGCTGAGAGCTTCTTCTTAACATCTTTACTATAGTCGGCGGTCGAGCCATCAACCTTGGTTTTGGACGCTTTGATGCTGCTCAGAGGTAACCCGCTGTCCGGGGCTTGCCGTTTGATAGGCATCTTCCGAGGAGCTTGCCGTCCGGTTAGAGCAGGCTCTCTAGAAGCTAATGTCAATGGCCGGCGGTTTGGAAGTACTCATCGTGGCGCTCGTGCCTTGACTACAGGAACATCTGGCTCACCACAAGAGCTCGTGATGTGAATACGCCACAAGTTGATGGGAACGGTGGACCAGTCAATGATTCTCCCTTTTAGGCTGTTGCATAACGCCAGCACTATGATCTCCGTAGTGTGAATTATTCGCTTGGTACGGTCGCCTGAAGTGTTGAAAGCTTCCCTGGGTGCCTGGGGCCTATCCTAGCCCTAGCCCTAGCCCTAGCTCTAAGTTAAAAGCGTAAGGTAATCTTCTTCAAATCTGCAAGAATAAAATCCTCTTGACTATGGCGGACCTCCAAACGCTCCAATTGGCCCACCTACCCCCAGATCTCCTAGTTCATGTGGCTCTTTATCAAGACCTTAGAAATGCCCCCTTTCTTCGTCAGCAGCTCCTCAATGGGAACAGCGAATATGAATATGCCTTTATAGATGCTAGTGTAGTGAGCAAGTACAGTAATCGGGATCTTTTATATTGATTAATGGATGCTGCTAGATCACCTCCACCACACACGTCCTTGCAGCTGTGTTTAGGGCTGCAAATGAATTCTCGAACAAGCGTCTCAAATCACGAAATGTCCATTCAGAAATTGTCTTTTCGTTAAGTCCAAATAATAATGTAAGAGCTTCCATGATACGTCTTATGCGTTTTGATGGTGGGTTTCGACTTTCTCACTTGACTAAATCCACTTCTCCCCTTCCGTTACAGATCGCAGAATCCTTCCGTAGGTTTGGCATTACAGACATGACTTCAAGTCTTCTAGTCATCAAATTATCTACGTCGCCAGAGATTACCCATCAAAGTGTGCAACGGCATCTCAAGAACGCTATCGAGGGGACTGCAGTTGACTTCTCGGATGAAGAATTGAAGAATACGACTGATATGGCTCGGGTAAAGAAAATATACAAGCTTAGCGCTCAAGCTCAGGGCACGAGTAAAAAAGCGAAAGATGGCAGTGGAGCTCTAACTGAAAAGGCGGAAGGGAGTGAGCTTGAAGTTATTGTGCTGGGGTTGATGGCGTTGAGAGGGGCGAATTGATGTCTGCTTAAGCCGCTGATGCCGGTAACCGCCATCAATCCCTTATGCTACGACGGCAGCTGCTGCATATAACCTACCGCCTTTGTTGGGATGCAAACTCAAGGTTTTAGCTCGAACAGTCCAACAGCCAACCCGTCATCAAGCAAGCTTCCGGGTTCATAGAGAAAAGCTCCTAAATCTCTAATGTATCTTCCTTTACCCCATGCTACCTGCCCGCATTTTTCCACATGATCGGAGACTCGTGATGATTCATCAGTCGTATCTTCTTCAAATGAAAATACCTTGGATGAGGGACTGGCAATTCCCGCTCGTGCTAGCATGTTTGTGTAATATCCTTTCTGTGCAGACTTCTGCCGTAATCTTTCCAGATCGCGGGCCAAATTAGCTGGCGTGGGTACGAGAGGCCTAATTCGGTCTATATATCGAAGTACTCCGCCTATCTTATCGGGCTCATGGGAGAAAACAATGCATTGATTGGGAATTGGGCTACCAAAGCGTTCTCCTCTGGTACGCCAAGTGGTCAATATGAGATTTGCAGTGCGTAGATACGACGCCCAAATCAATGCTGCCTTTTTCTTCCTCGTGGACGTTTCTATAGTGAGCCAAGCAGGTTTTGCGTCGTTTTGCGATAGATACAAATCATTGGCAGTTTTAGAACGGAACAGCGAGTCAACAAAGCCTAATAGCAGACCGAATGTAGGCTCAATGCTGTTTGCCATGGGGGTGTTTGCTCGAACAGTGTCATCTGGTGATGATGGGTGAGACATAATGCATGTGAGAAAAAGACTAGAATCGCTATCCTGGCAGGTCGTCAAAATATGGACCTTAACTCCATGTGAAGAGTATTCCAATTCACGTACTAGGAGGTGGGTAACGGGTCCACCTCCTACCCCATGTACTGAGTTGATGTAACTGTCGGACTTAGCGACCGCGCTGAGTTGAGATTGGGTGGATTGCTCAAGACTCATCATCATCGCAGAGTGCCACAACTGTTGGACTCGGATTCGTCCATCAAGTGTTCCGCAGATCAACATGCTTCGTCCTGTTTGGTCTTGAGATACAGACGAATATGGACGGTAAGTAGACAGCGAAGATAGGCCGCTAAACGGTGTTCCTTCGAGGCTGATCCAACGAAGGTAACCCTCACCGATTCCTCTGGTCGTCACCGCACGAAAAATCTGTCGGCTTCTCGTGCTCCAGATCCAAACCCCCACCCGCTCTATTACTATTACCAACCAAACACCTTCTTCTTATTCTTCCGAATTGGGGGAGAATGCTAAATTCGTAACGCGTCCAACGCACTTGACGTAGAGACTTGGATCGTCAATCGGAAGTAGCTTGATTGAGTGAGCAGCAGGCGCATAGTCATCAATCAGCTTTGGGGCGGATTTGATCACCGTTAACAGGTTTTGTTCCATGAAGTGTACTGTCCCGTTGCTGAGACCAGCAACGACATGATTCCCTTTTGAAAACTGCAGACATGTTACGTAGGGCAAGTCAACACTATCCGTGAATTCACTGCGTTCAGATGCACGAGAATGTCCAGGAACATCAGCAGAAGCGATACGATAGTGCCAGAGATACTTAGAGGTTTCTGTGCTGTACAAGAGAATCTCAGCGCTCCTAGAAGAGGCAACCGCAAGCAAGGGTAGGATGGGATGTAGAGCGATTTGGCCAAGGCTCTTGGGGCCGCCGTTCTGATCTTTTGGGGGTCTCCAACTCCAAGACCCCCAGGAAGTAGAATCCGAGCTCGATTTCAAGTCATTAGCGAGCATTCCACAGAGCAAGTCGAAAGGCACATATGCAACTAGTTTCCAGTAGATATAGAGCTTACTAAGGGCGTTCCAGATCGCTTGACCCAGCTTGGACGAGGATACTCGAGATTCTTAGATTTGAATTCTTCTTCGAGGTAGCTTGTCGATGTTCTCGTTTTTCTCCTGACAGCGTCAGCATCTGCTCCCCAGAGCTGTCGAACTAGAATGCTTGGGCGTTGATGAAGCTTCTCCATGTTTCTTGTAGTATTGGACTTGCAGGTCCGAATATGCGAATGCTACGAATATTAGTGAGTGTACACAGAGTTTATAACCTTAGTTTACAACACAAGGCAGACTTGTGAAGCCAGCCTTCACATCATATAGATTCAGAAGCCTGACTTGAGTCTCGGCTAGAAGTGAAGAACGTTCGAGTGTCATTTGCAGATGTATTCACCAACACTTGGAACATTGTTCAAAGCCCCTCGGCCTTCAGGTATCAAGTGCTGAGTTAAGTGATTGTGTGTTGATGAATCTTTGAAACCGTTTTTCGCCTTCTGGTACTTTGTAATGTCATCCAAGACGGATTGAACCTACGAAATCTCACATGATTTTAGCGCAAACCAGTTGGTAAAGGCTATGTTGTAAAATTGGAGAATTTTTTGCAGTGCGGAAAATTGAAAGTACTATTACTAGGGATATGCGATGATCTTAGACTAAAGAAATCGAACACGTTCCCTTTGCTTTTCTTACTATTCTCTTCTAAATATTCAAATCGCAAGATACATCTCTTTTTCGCCAAGTGGAATAGACATGAAAACACTTGCACTTGCCGACAGTATATACGTTCCAGTGCATCATGCAGTGGCTTGCTGATATGAGCAGATTTCTAGGTTTCCGTGTTCGTCGATGTCATGCAAGAACCCATACACCAAATATTTTGCTTTTAATGATCAGGATTACGCAGTTTCGAAGTCTGCGGGGGAATTGTCATTGCTATTAGATTATTTGTGGACTTGTGGTGCACTGTCACGACATGGGATGTGAACCGATGCACAGTACTTATAAGATATAAGATCACCCAGGGACTGTCAACTTCTTCACCACAGCTATCTATCAGTAATCTGCAACCACTGCCGAACATGCAATAAACTTCTAGGCAGATATCTCACCACGTACCTACACATCCCGTCAGCTTTGGGTACGGCAGTCCTTCTTGTCTCTCTCTTTCGCTTTACTTATGCGGCTGAAAGATAAAGATTGGATGACGATCTCCCATTATCTTAGCTTACTCCTGCCACCAGAATAAAACCCACGCGTTTCATGGCGTTATCTATCCGGTAACCGAGCCCGCTGTCGCAACAAAAAGCATTGTTGCACTGCTTCCTGGGATGGCCTGAAAAGCTTCCGCAGCTTCTTGCGTCGTCTCATGCGTGATGAACTTCCATGTCGTGCAGCAAAAAGTCATAATTAGCTCGGCCTCAGCTGGACCCCTCAATCGCGCGCCTCCAGGGAAGATTCTGTCTGCTTAGCCAGCTTCCCCTCGGGGACTTCTACGCTCAGAAAATCTGCGAGACGGTAGATATTCTTGCGGTCCACAGGCTGATGCTGTAAACTGCGGAGAACAAGCGTTAGAAATAGAGAGGCAGGTACGATATCTGTATCGATTGTCATAAGTCACTGCTAACGGCATACTAGGCTACAGAGCTTTTCTCGTTCGCTAACGCCGGCGCACTTTGGTACACCAAGCATACTATCCGAGATTGCATGGGAAAAAAAAGAGAAACCTGTCGATGCGCATATTCCATGAGATGCTACCGAGTCATCGGAACTCTCCCGTCTACTTCAAGGCAGCTTTGACCTCCTGTCTCTTCTCTTGCTAAATAATACCATATTATGCGGCGCCATAGGACCAGTGCTGGGGCCACCGCGTTTGCCACCAAGGCAAACGCAGCACCAATCCCTGATGCCCTGTCCTTGATCAGAACGTTCAATTCCGAGTCGAATCCGTCGAGACCAGTCCGACCATCACCGTTGGCCTCGTCCACCATCTATGGCATACCGCTGGACATGCTCGACCGCATAAGAAATTTTCCGCTTTTCCTCTCCGCACCTGATAGCTTCCTCGCAGCTATAGGAAAACACCTGCGACCTCAATTACATTCGCCACATGACTATATTCTTACGGAGGGTGATGATGCAAAAGCAATGTATTGGTTGGTGCGTGGAGCAGTCGCCGTTACTTCAAGAGACGGCGAAAGCACATATGCTGAGTTGAAGCCTGGGGCTTTCTTCGGAGAGATTGGCATACTGATGGATATCCCTCGAACCGCCACAATCATAGCGCGTACCAGATGTATGCTGGTTGTTCTTAAAAAGGAGGACCTTACTAAGGAGCTACCTCGGTTTTCCGAGGTAGAGCGAGCCATTAGGGATGAGGCCTCGGAGAGACTGTCTATACTGCAGCGAAAGAAGCGAGAAAAGCTTGCATCAAGCCAAAACGGAGCTACAACTGTAACAGGGCGGGGCAAAAGAGCTCGGGATGGTGATGATAGTGAAGAGGGCAATATCGTCATGTTAGATAGCAATAGAGCGTATTCTAACGGAACACAAACCAACAAGAAGCGCAAATCACCATCTCCTGGGCTTGTCGAAGCGGCAGCCTCTAGTGCTCTCGGGGACGGATTGGTTAATGTACGGCAATTGCTCAAAGAACTCCCTCTATTCTCGGGGCTGCCCAACGACATGCTACATTTTCTTGGACTTAATGCTCAACCTTGCAATTACCCGCTCTTTACGGACATTATACAGCAGGATTCGCAGGGTCGTGAGGTTTTCTTCATAGTTAGAGGCGAGGTAGAAGTGATCGACGAGAAGGTACTTGGCCAGAATCTACGAGTGCTTCCAAATGGAGCTGGAAGGAACTTGAAGCGCGGCCTACAAGTCAAGGCCCGCTTAAAATCTGGACAGTATTTCGGAGAAGTTGCTAGTCTCTCACTTGCGCCTCGTCGGACTGCTACTGTTCGATCGGTAACCTCTGTTGAATGTCTTATGATAACTGGAGACGTTCTGGCAAATTTCTGGATGAGATGTCCTCCAGCCCTCAGAAAACAAGTCGAAATGACTGCAAAGCAGAGACTTCAGTCAAAGCCAGATAACGACGTTGTCATGACAGACGTAGGAGACTCCACGCCTCCTATCGACGAACTTGCAATTGCGGATCGATCACCAAAGATGGGGCGTAAGAAATCGGTCCCTAAAGTAAGTTTCACTCGTATCAAGCCGGAAAGCCCTCATAAGCCCAGTCGGATAGAGGACCGTTCTATAATTGAGCCTGCAGATCCTGACCCATTCTTGAACGTGGATTTGGACAATATCCGGTCGAGGTCTCGACGAGGATCTCTTGCACCTCCACCACCCGAAGGTGGCCAAACTAACGGTACAGAAGTCCAAGAGAGGCGGCCTTCACCCCCAGGTGCCCGTTCAGCAACTGCACCGTCTTCGAAAGCGAAACCTGCTTTTTCCATCCCAGATTTCCGTGGGAAGTCCAAGCGGCCAAAAACTCTGCAACGTCGACCCAATGAATCCAGTCAAGGATTCCTTCCAGACAATATACTCCTATCTATTTTCAAACATTTTGAACTACATCACCTAATGCGATTTCGTTTGGTCTCATCACACTGGTCGAAGATCTTGAAAGGCTCACCAGGACTACTGCAAACCCTGAATCTCTCAATGTACAATCGAATTGTCACTGATGACATTCTTGTCAATCGGATCTGTCCCTTTGTGGGAGCTCGGCCTCGAGTTATTGATCTTAGCAACTGCTTCCATATTACGGATGAGGGCTTTGCGGCCCTCGCAATAATGTGTGGTGCGAATGTAGTGACTTGGAAAATGAAGAGTGTATGGGATATCACAGCACAAGCAATCCTAGAAATGGCGAACAAAGCCAAGAGTCTTGAGGAAGTCGACCTGAGCAATTGCCGTAAAGTCAGCGACAATCTTCTGGCTCGTGTGGTTGGCTGGGTCGTCCAGGGGTCTCCTGGAAATACCGCTCACCAGAATTTGCATGGCCGCCAAGCAGCTGCAAGATCTGTTGGTGCGCCAGTACCGCCACAACCTCCACCAGGAACAGTTTTTGGATGCCCGAAGCTGAAGAAAATAACGCTTTCATACTGCAAGCATGTCACTGATCGATCCATGGCACACATGGCTTATCATGCTGCATCGCGGCTGGAACAGATCGACTTGACCCGTTGTACAACCATTACCGATCAAGGGTTTCAGCACTGGGGCCAGTTTCAATTCTCGAAGCTGACTAAACTATGTTTGGCCGATTGCACTTATCTCACTGATAATGCTATAGTGTATCTGACAAACGCGGCAAAGGGACTACGAGATCTTGATTTGGTACGTGCTGTTTTACCACGCTTCTTCCCAAAATCCCTAACATGGTTATAGTCCTTCTGCTGCGCTCTTTCAGATACGGCCACCGAGGTCTTGGCGCTTGGCTGCCCGCAGTTGAGGAAGCTTAATCTCTCCTTCTGTGGTAGTGCAGTATCAGATTCATCGTTGCGAAGCATCGGCCTTCACCTTCTTGAACTGCACGAGCTCTCAGTAAGAGGCTGTGTTCGAGTAACTGGAGTCGGTGTAGAAGCCATTGTAGATGGCTGCCACAAGCTCAATGCATTTGATGTCAGCCAGTGCAAGAATTTGAATAAGTGGCTTGAAAGCGGAGGCATACAGAAGTTCGTGAAACGAGTCCGTTTCCAGACTGTCGCAGGCCCTGAGAATAGGCTACAATGACACTGGGGTTGGAAGCTCACATACTCATTAATTGCGTTGTTTCGCTTGGGTTGGTTTGGGTTGGGTCGGATTATGAATCTGGGCGATACTCTCGCATTTACGGCTGAAAAGGCTTTCAGGATGACGATGCCACGATCCTGGACGGGCTTTTGTAAGACTTATACGGTCGTAGAGGACCGTAGATGTGACATGGATTTGGTCTTGTACAATGAAGCGAGCTGATTGTGCGACGGGGACTGTATCGTATTTGAGAGAACTCTTGTCATAATATCAACCACATCGCTGCACTGGAAGTACTTGTTAATTATAGTAAAAAGGCTACTCAGAACTCCTACGTTCTAGAGGTAAATCCACATTACACCACCCATCACTGATCCCTCTTCCAACAACACTCCATTCCTTTCCAAAGACTAACTTCCCAACAAGCCCTGGCAAGAGATGACCTACCACGTAGACGGCACGACTACGACGAAAACAGCTACCTCTGCTGGTCCTACTTCTTCGAGTCCGATGCTGGTACCACCTGGGTCACAAGAGCTTCATTGGACAGAATCCGAGTCTTCGCTCGTCATCATGCATCGAGTGTTTCGTTGTTGAAGTGTGTATAACGCATGTCATTTTGCTTGTGGTTTTAGCAGTGCCGTCGTGTTCTTCGGTTTATATACTTATTCATGTGCGGGAGAGGTCATTGTGGAATTCATTGTTTGATGATTAGTCTACAAGTCCTCCGGACCCAAAGTCCGCCCAGCAACGCTGCCTCGAAATCCTTGTTACTCCGGCTAATTTTTATGGTTGCACATAAACTAAGTCGAATTGGGTTAGAAATGTGCCGAATTAATTGATATATAACATGTTGCTTTAGTATAAGACGATTTTGCACATAGGATGGGGCTCTAGTTGGCTTGTTTCTCCACATAGGGGGAGCACTCACTGAGGGATGCACTCCCCAAGGGCAAATCCTTCAAGAATTGAGGGGAATATTCGCTGGGGAAGTACTCCCCACAAGTGATCCTTCAAATATTGAGGGCTCGCTGGGGGAGTACTTCCTCGTAGATCTCCAAAACTGAGAGTTAGCTACGACGTGGCATATCTCCAGACACGGATACTTTGTGTGCAGGTGAGAACGCGTCTGAATTAAGATGGTCTCGACGCCGCTTTACGAGGCACAGAGGCCTTCTCACTTGTCATTTTCAGTATCTGATACGCATATCCAATCTAGTGATAACTAACGGTAACACGGATTACGTGATATGGATGCTGAGAATGAAACCTTTAAGTGCTGCCTGGACTGGACTGGACTGCGACTTAAACTGCACCTTAAACTGCGCCCCTACGAATCTCTAATATATATATATATTATATACACCCCGAACTTAGGATTGGGAACTGCCGTTTTCGTTCGGGAAAGGAAGCAGGACCGCTTTAGAGGGAGCACCGAGGGAGCCGAGGGTAGTTGGCCTCTTTGTTGTTTCCAATAACCCAGCTCGCCTGCTTGCCTAGAATTTCAGCCTAGGGACTGGCGTGTAAGAAGGGAGACTTCGGGAGTTGAGAACCGTACGGCGAGAAATCCGAGAGTTTCAATCCTCCAAGGAATGACGGTGAGCTCTTGTGTGCCTTCTTCATGAGTCGTTCCCAATCATACAATCTCTTGAAGTTCTCATGACAAAAATCGCACGATCTTCCACTGAAAGTCACTGCAAGCTTCTTGTGTAAGGCGTCGCTTTTTCGTCGGCAGTGTTTGTATAGGGTTTTAGCTTGTGCGTATCGATGACCGTAACTCTCAATCAGACAGAGAAGGCTGCTAGGGTCAGGCTGAACGAAACCTGTTTGACTCAGCTGGTAATCTGACAGATTGAATACAATACTCTGGTTGGCTACACTTACGAAAGCGAGACGAACTTGCCACGTTCTTGGCAGCTTGCACATGTTGTGTGCTTGTATTATTGTCACAGCGTAAGACGTGAGTAGACATTAATATGGTCGCGTCCGTTCCGGTATCAATTTCTTAAGCGTCTCATAGTGTAAACGAGACGAGCAGGCATTCTGAAGATTATTCTTGACAAGCGAATGACCCCTCATGGAAACCGGGCATATATAATCACATTAGAAGGTGTGCGAGCTTGGAGTGTGTTAAGGTTAAAGGTTATGCAAGCTTAAAAGGTGGGCGAGTTTGGGAGGTGTACTGGATTAAAGGGTATATAAGCTCAGAAGGTGTATAAGTTTGGAGGCTCCGCAAGATCCAAAGGTGACAGTCAACGGCGGTGCTCCTACCCTCCTGCTCAATTGACTCGTACAACGTCCCCAGGGAGTTACGATTGTCAACGGCATTGCTAGAGCGTTGTTGAAAAGTATTTTCTGTTCCCTTCCTAGAGCGTTCACTATAGTATTCGGCACCAGCATACAGCTTCTGCGTAAAGCCTTTCCTTGGTTCTATGAGGAGATCAAGAGTAGTGATTCCTTCTTTGGTCCCCCACGAAGCGATTATGAAAGGATGGCTTTGTAGGAAAGACCAAAAGCTGATAGAAGGTATCCACACGTTCACGTACTGGCCAGCTCTGATGTCAAACGACCTGGGAACATCAATGGTCATCCTGACTGTGCCGCGGTCAGAGATTACAGCCCTCCAAAGGCTTATCCTCAGAGTGAGCAGATCGACCTTCATAACGATTTCTGCGATAATGGTCTCGAGTCTTGACGAAGACTACCAGCACAGCGTGGGCGGAAGGGACAGAGCAGGCGACTCGAAATTAACCATACCGACGAATGATCGACTCATGGTGTTCACCGAGTCCGCGACACCAGGTGCTCAAGGTTTCTCATGCAGTGCAATCAATGTATGGAGGATATACACGACATCAGAGAGAGCGTTTTAACAAAAGCCACCGCTGCTATGGCTCGAGCCAGAGAGAAAGGCATGATTCTGGTGACCTTCGGAAGCGTCGGTCACTGCTTACCGTTATACTCATGAGGTATGTCAATTCTGTGGTGTCGATTGGCGGTGAATGATCGTAGAAGGGAAGTGGTACTTGGAGAACAAGAGGCGATATATCATGATTGCGAGGAAGCAGGCGTTGTATGTATGGTGTTGGGAAGGACCACAATAAGACCAAGTGACACGAGGGACAGGGTACGAATTGCTCTCCTGGTATAGGAGAGTGGAACATACTTATATTCACTACATTTACGACTCATTTCCTTTGAAACTCTACGTCCGTATTTCACCCGGTCTGACCATTGATAGTTATAGTGCCTTTTGTCGGTATAGTATCAATGTCAGGCGCTCCATACTCAGACAAACATCTGCCCCTACATTTCAGAGGGTCGTCGTTCGTGGGTGTAGGGAAATTTCTGCATTGGGCATTGATGACTGAACGCACAGATGTTAGTATTTAGATGGGTCTCGAAAGATCGCTCGTCTAAGACATTCCTACGGGAAAGGCAAGAGACTTACATGCAGAGTACCAAATATAGCTCTGAGCGTTACTTATTGCATCCGAGACTGCAAGACCGAACACCGCGTTAATGTCGTAGGCTTCATAGATAGAACTTGTAGCTGGCCCTGGCGAACTATCGAGGTAGAAATGAATTATCTCGTGCATAAGAATCCACATTTGATTCTGCACTAATTTGCCCTCTTGGCCGTTTTCTTCGAACTGATTATTTGTGATGGCAGGGCAAAAGGCGGCCGGTGTGGTCGCTTGTTGGACAAGCTTGAAAAAAAATGGGCAGAGGAATATCCAATTAGTTTGGGGCTGGTAGAATGCGGCTGTCCCCGATTTGCAGGCGTCGTACAAATCTGTTTCAACGCCGGCAATAGTCATATTCAGAATGTTGGGTCCTGGAATGCAGACGATGAGGGGCGATTGAGGAGTTGCACTGTTTTTCTTCAGAAGGGGAGCACCGGTGGTAACGTTGGAGATAATCTCGTCAACGAAAGTGTCGTAGATAGAGTCTTTAAAAAATGCTTGGTAGGCCGGGCTTGCGGTTCCGAAGTGCGTATTTGCAATGACCGGTAGCAAAGCTGCCCATAGGAGATCCAGATCTTGTTGGACAAGAGCAGTGTTGGCATGGCAATGGTAGATGCTGTAGGGGCCGTGTGTGGTGACACCGGGGGAGGCTAATGAACCGGTCAGCTTAGTCTTGATATCAGAATAGCGCTTCCCACTTTGTGCGGTCACTGTATGCAACGTTGAAAGCGCTCCTGCCCAGAATGAGAATTGCAATATCCGCATGCTTGCGATCGTCGACGAGGATATGTCGATGATGTTCAATGAACGATTACAAGACACAAGATCCAAAAAGCGAGTGTTGCTACCAAAACGTCTTGTGATCTCGTGGGTCTCCTACATCTTATATCTAAACATCGTTCGTTGATGCTGCCGCGTGTGGCGGTGCGGTTTTAGTCGAGCCATGTATAGAGCTGAAACGCAATACCCGCGAAACGCTCCATAATTGATAAATATTTGAGATACATCGAAAATAAAGTCAAGGATGTCGTCCTATGAATAGATGTGAAAAAAAATGTTTTTCATATCTGCATATATTCTGCAGAAAGTCGCTTGCGACGGGAGAAGATCAGCTATTCTCTAGTCTGGTCGATTGAGAGTTACTGAAGTGCTTACGACTCAGGCGTACTCGATATGTCGTATCAACAATAACAGCTTGCAATGAGCTACCTTAGGTCTCGACAAGTAGTAGGATCAGAAATTAAAGTGAAAGCGGGCGCGGGAGGGGACATCTTCGACGTACTCCACTGCCACATTCTGCGAAAGCGGATCAATCCAAGTAGCAGGCACGGAAAGCTTCTCACGTCACCCCCGCTACTACTGGCAGCGGCTGCTCCGAATCCAAGCGAAGAAGCTGAAAAGGACTTCCTCCATTCTCTGCATTGACCGGGAGTACTAGGCGTGCCGTAATCCATGTCGTCCGGCTTAATCGGTCTGTAAGCGAAGACCAATGATTGGGCATTGCGAACATGGTTAAAGACCTTATCAGATACAGCGAAACAGGTGTCAATCAGGTGGAAGAGTGTCGAGCAGGTTACAGTAAACCTTGGTTATAACGAACCGTACCCCACTATCAACCCTTTTTTTGGTGTAACTTAACGAAAGTCTCGTCACTACGAATTCGTTAGCTATAGTCCCATATTTTTGGTGAGTTCGTTATAAAGCATGTCGTCGTCATCATTAAAAAGAAGACGTCGGGCCATTGCTGAGATCGAAAAACGGAGCCTTCGAGCCTTTTATCAGGATGAAACTCACGTCAAAAGGCCTTTCAGTAAGCAGATGCGTCTATGGTTCACTGATAATGTCAGATTCCTCAATCTCTGAGATTTTATCTCCTCGATTTGCATATTTAAACGATCAGTCGAAATTTTAACGTCCCGAGCTGAAGAAGAATCGTACAGTTCACTGACCTGAGTGTCTGTTTGAATGGCAACAGCGGATGCAGAAGAAGAAGAAGACTACAATAACGAATGATTTATTGAAGAACATGACAGAGACATTCTGAAGGAAATTGTCACGTTGAATTGATATATATAAAGGAGACCGAGGCTCTAGCGGCTTTATCGTCACTCCGTTTATACGAGGAACAACAGAAGGACGGCGACAGCGAGGTAGTGAGTCTTCTGAATCGACAGGAAAGGGTCATAGAAAGTAGAGGCTCGAAGAGCACTCATCAAACTACACTTGACAGCTGGTTTGAATGAAATCTACATCATATACGCAATTATAGTGTATAATTTGATATTACGAAATTCGGGTTATAACGAATTCAATACCTCTGGTTTTTGAGTTCGTTATAATCAAGGTTTACTGTATTTGAAAGTGCTAATGACTGTCAGTAGATAACGATCGTGGATTGATGTCCAGGAGTAAGTACGGTGACGTCACAGAGAGAGGTCGTTGGCGCAACTCAAGGTCGAGGCCGTGTGGGAGGATGAGCTTCGTGATGATCTCCCAACTATTCTCACATTTCAACTATTAGCCTTTTATCCCGTCTCCAGAATCAAGCTCTGCTCCGAAAACGTACATGCCAATTCGCGCTGACAAAGAGCCTACCCCCTGATTAGTGACTCATATATTACCGCGGAGTAGTCAGAGTAGCGCGTAAGAAGGTGATGCGAGGAAACAGATGAGCTTTCGAGATGTCAAGCACTGAACACCGGTATGGTCTCTTGAAGCTGCTTGCATAATGAGGTTTCCAGTTCTACCAGCTTTTTACTCGAACCAGATACAGGGCTTTCCGCTAAAAGTTGAATCGGTTTCGGTGGGCTTGTGACTCCTTCGTCACCACTCGCATTGGTCGAAAAAGCTTGCAGTGTGACGTTTCGCTCTGAGAGCCAGCTCAAGTATTCTCTCGCCTAGCTACCCTCCTACCGATATAATTCGGGAACAAATTTTCGGGCAGCACAACAGCACCAAGTTCTTGAACTTATCACGCTAGAAACCGTCCTGAAAGTTGGGCCAACGAGCTTAAGGGTCAAAGTGTGATTCAGCACCAAGCCATAGCCGGCTTGGTGGGGCAACCAGAAACGGGTACGAGCTGGGAAAGTGTGCAACCTTCAAGGGTATATAAACTCAGAGGGTGTACGAGCTGGGAAAGTGTGCAACCGTCAAGGGTATGTAAATTCAGAGGGTGTATTAATTTCTAAATTTAGCTAGCGGGGGGAGCCAGAAATGAAGGGAGCCAAAATTGGAGCAAGGAGCCAGAACTGAAAGAGCGAGAATTGGATGAAGATGGGACTTTTGAGAGCAGCCGGGGAACGATAACATTGGAAAGTAGAGCATCAATCGAAGGTGAAAACATTATACCACGTTTCAACTATACCCTCAACTTTGAACGAAAACGAACCAATCGAGCGTTGCAGGCACAAAGAGAAA
>JAABUO010004175.1_pt1 | contig 17025 bp, 23 predicted proteins | sample 5559291 | NCBI WGS metagenome assembly JAABUO01 (sample SAMN10711878, study PRJNA513372) | rock metagenome | isolation source: Antarctica rocks | place: Antarctica: Victoria Land, Finger Mt sud | reverse complement strand
TCTCTGCTGTCATCTGTTGCTGACTTTGACTTGTATACAGCCTTGATCCCCCCCACAGGACCACTTAGCCTGTGGTTTAAGCGACTGCCTCTCAAGCGTCGGTCGGCAGTGTAATTCCCGGTTTTTCGGAACTTGGTATATGAGCTGACGGCAGGTCAAGTAGGTACAGGCTTTGTCTGGAAACTATATACATGCTGCGCAGCGGCCACCCCGGTCTCCGGTACCAGGGTTGCTTCGGGCTTGCACCCGGGAACGCCGAAAGGCGTAAAAGTTTTAGTTTTACAGCCTTGCCAGGCTCCTGACTTGAGCATGCTTGGTCACGCAGGAAGCATGGCCCGCACCGCAGGAGATCTTGTTTTGCTTGACAGCATTGTAAGAAACAGTGCAGCCAACACAACAGGCAATGGTGCTGTTGCATCTGCACTGTCATGCGCAGTGAATGTGAACAGCAGCATGAGCCTGAAGGGTGTGCGGCTAGGCCTGCCTAGCACAGAGGGCTGGGTTCCTTCAGCCACCTACGACGGCATCAGCGGTGAGGTAAGCGCCTCCTGGCTGAGCACAATTCTACGGACAACAGCATGTGCAAACTTACATTGAGAGATGAAACGCACAGATCTCCTGGCAGTAGACATCATCCTGAAAATAAGACAATGTTCGATTGCGTGCTGCTTCATAGGGCGCTCAGTATTGGTCTGTGGCAAATACACTGTCTGCATATCAGACTGCAGCTGCCTGCAGGGTAGAGTCTATGCACTGTTGTCTTTCTGTAAGTGTTTAACTGCTAGAGGTGTCACTGTAGACACATGTTCTCCTGCTGCTGCTTGAAGCCACACAGCTGTGCACTTGCTGGGTTTGCCTCTGCCATTGCAAGACCACTGTGAGTATATAGCATGTGATTTGGTTTGTATCCCAGTACTTGTTCTGTCTCCCATAGTACCCATCACAGTTTCCCTTCTGCTACAGGTTGCAGTTCCAATCAACAGCGCATTAGCAAAGCTGCGCAGTGCTGGGGCTGTTTTGGTCCCATTTGACTCATCAGCATTTCAAGAGCTGGCAGTAAGTGCATGGCCAGGAGCTACAGCAGAAACAATCAACAACTTGGACGCATCTTCAGATTACGAGTCCATAGAAGTGCTGGGCAGGCAAGCTGCTGGCAATCATGGTGCATCATACAAGTTTTTGGCCCTGCTTTGCATGCACTCACTCAATGCCATTATACTACCTCACACTTCTTCACGCCTCCCATGTCTGCCTTGCCTGGACATCTTCCTCACCTGCATCAGTTCGGGCATGCTCCCATAATGAAAGCCATAGGCTTTGATACTACTTGGTGAGACACACTTCTGTGATCACCAGGTGGCTGGCTTTGCACAATTCCTCACTCAGCGTAACTGATGTCATTAACCAAATCAACCGACCCAGCGAGAAGCAGAGTTACCAGGCCGCTGCCATGACGTACAGTACCTCTGTGTATGGCTCCACTGAAAACTTTGTTCAGTACCTCAAATATGGTAAGCTCTGCAGCACAGACAACAGTGGCATGCTTACAATCATTAGCTCAAAGTTGTCTTTGGTGTCAGTGTGCATGTTGAGAGTGTTGTTGGAGTGTAGGGCGCCCTGCTCTGACTGAATACTGGACCCAGGTCTTGGCCAACAACAGCTTTACAGCCCTGCTGTACCCCATCCAGAACACAGAAACACTGTAAGTCCTCATGTGTACTTCCTTGTATGCAGACAGATAGTGATTGGGTATTGCACCAGCACCACATTGTTGTATTGTCCTTGAAATCTTTGATACACAGTAGCAAGGTTGAACGCGCAAATTATGCTGCTGAACAGAAGGTTGCAGGTACTTCATCAACTGAATGCATACATCGGATACACAATACACCTCACGACAAGCACTGCTTACACAAGCATGCCAATGTTGACGCTGCTTGATGGTGCAGGCCAATTGCATCAGGGCTGGACTATGCTATCTTCAATAATGCAACTGGCAGCTTTGTTCTTCCTCAGGCCAGCTTCACTGGGGACGACCCCCAGATTGCATCATCATGTCAGCCCCTCATCCTATGTCATGCCCAACTCTGCATGTCAGGTCTTGTCCTGGAATGCATCTGAACCATGCTGAGAACAAGGCCATGCAGTTTCTGTACAGATTGCCATGCCCTTTTGCCCCCACGCAGTCCCTGCAGAAGTGGATGCAGATTCTTATTGCACTGAGCTTGCACAGCCCAGACACATTGTATCTGTTCTGTGGACATGAACGGGTCAGCTTCTGCATTCAGTGCCTGGTAAAACCTGATCACGGATCACAAAATGCCTGCTTGTTTTGCAGCTGGCAACTTCCCTATTGGCTTGACGTCATCTGGCACCCCAACAAGCCTGCAGCTTGTCGGCCCTCCTGGTCATGATTCCACTATTCTGTCTCTGCTGCTTGCTGTCGAGACTCTGTTTGGTGACTTTCCAGCACCACCCAACCCATCAGTCTGCTCAGGCTGCGTCTCAAATGTCACTACTCAACAGGTGACGCTTCCATGTGACATGCATGCAAACACTCGCGCCTCGGATTGAATGCTTCGTTTCGCCCACGTGTAGTTTGATGCTGGCAGGGATGTGCATTAGCATGAGACTGTTTATGCTGTGACAACAGAGTTCACTAAACTTGTTGGCCTCGTTTGGTGCTGAACGGTACAGAGGCTTACTTTAACTCGAGTGTCAGCTACTCAGCATGCTGGGCAAACAAGTGCTCAGCAGACTTGCTATGTCATTTGCAGCTGGTTTATCTCCTGTCTGGGGCTAGCAGTTCTGTAGCATATCAATTTCTTGTGCATTGCTGCAGGCCACATATAATGGGACTGGTCAGCCTGCAGTTGGTGAGGTTTGGTCCTCATATGGGCTGAGCTTTACTGGAGCCAACTGCTCCCAGAATCTTAGAAACTATGGAGCGTCAGGAGTGGGAGTTGGTCCTGCCTCAAAGTTTAATGGGACCATTGCATCAGTCACTGGAGTGGCCCCTGAGAATCTCCCTGGAACTGCTTGATGCCTGATGATGCCCTGTAGCTATTGAAGCTGGTTGCATTACAGCTGCTCGCAGCGCATTCAGTGCGGTGTGTGCAGAAGCTTGAGCTGATCTTACCAAAGTGATGGACAACAATGAGCATTACCAGTTGCTGATACAGATGAAGCTGATATGTGTCCAAGCCGAAGACTTTGTCACACTGTCACCAGAAAATGCCTACAGGCCTAGCACAGGGTGTTTTGGGTAAGCCTGCATAAGCTTTGCCTGTATCATAGTTTGTTCTTTCAGCAAAGCATTTTATATGTGCATTTGTTGCGTTTTGCTGAAGACTGGCAGGTCCACCCAGTGCTTTAAAGTAAATTTACTCCATCGCAGAATTAATAGTTGAAAGCAAATTTGTGCGGGTAGGTCGTCATACTTTATCACACTGTCAGGTGGTGCGCAACAACCGTCTATATTATTTGCAGTGTATCATCTTGTACTATAGTATTGTGTTATGATAGCTGGCACGAGTACACTTGCCATGAAGTGCTGCTGTCTACTATATCGGCATCACAGACAGTGAACGTCCTGCAGGATGTTGTGACACAGAAAACAGTGTCACCAATCAAGTTATCATATTGGTCTACTGGCTAAAGTTTCATGATTATGTTTTCACTGCATTTTCGACGAGGGAATCTTAAGGACATCATGTTCTAAACATGTGTCCTGCATGTGCATGCGTGCCTGACAGTTGAAACATGCCTGACATGTAATTCTGCAGCTGTTGGAGGCATGCAAAGACTGCTTACATATACCCTCACTCAGGCAATTGACATGCATGCATTTGACCAGAACGTGCACGCGCTTGTGTCAGTACATATTCTACATGCACACTACAGTGTGTAACCAGGATCCACAGATTACAGATGTGAACGATGAACCATCAAAGTGATGACTACATGGCAATGTTGCAGATCGTGTGTTGTGCACGACTGTGGTTCACACACCACAATTGCCAGGACTGCTGCGCACGCAAGTTGTGTCAACAGGACAATTGTCTGTTGCACTAGTGCAGTACTGCACTGCAAAGTGTATGGAACACGCTTGTGCAGTGTTTATGTAACATCGATTAGGATGCTATGGGTGTTTCTGCCGATACTCTACATAGTTGTCTAGCAGCAAAGGCCAAGCTTGAGCTTCATCATAGTCACTGCAATCTGGCGCCACCTGCAGCATACCCACCTTCATAAAGCAGCCTCGTAGCCTGCTGACACCGTAAAGCAAGATGCACACAGGACAGGATGATGCATGGCTTGCTTAGGCAAAGGCAAAACGACAGGGCAGACACTGCCCATATGACTTCTTCATGCAGCTGAGTCTTCATTGCCAGTTTGGGAGGCAGAAGAACTTTACCTCAAGACCGAAGCGGTAAAAGCCCATCCACTGATCATTGTTGATAAACTTGTACTCGGTTTGATGTTGCAAGAAGTTTATGAAAGGCTGCAGGTGAGCCTGATTAATCATCACTATGCTCAGCATCTGTATGCAAGTCTCTATGTCTATGATCTTCTGCCTTGGCTCCTGCAGCAGACATAACCATCTCTCGCAAAGGCGTTTCCATGGACTATTGCTGCACAAACACAGTTCCTTTGATCATCACAGCATGGATTGCTTTGCATGCGTTGGAACAGCACTGCGGGATTGCCTTGTATCGGCCTTGAGTACAATACTCTGGGCAATTGTCAGCACATTACACAGAAGCTTTACAAGCACCGAGTGCTATGCAAGGAAACACACAGAGGCTGCAACGCATACCGTCAGACAAAATTTGAAAGCAAATTGATAGAAGCTCTGGAAGACATCTGGATCATTGTCCACTTTGATAGCAACTTGCTCCAGGCTAGTTTTTAGCGTGTGCACATCATTTGCATTCAGAACTCGGAGGCCTGCAACACTGCAACATGGTGACCTGATGCACAGTGAGCAGACACCTCCTGGGCCATCTGCATTTTCTTTGCATCCAGTTTGCTGCCTTGCAAAATGGCCTCAACACAATTTCATACCCTGCTCAAACTCTGCTCTTGAAAAGAAACCCATCTGCTGTGCACCCATTTTCCATGCCATCAGCAGTACCTGCACTCATGTTGTGTAAAGGAGCACACAACAAGCTTGGCCCGATCCGCACAACTGACTGTAGCGTTTCACTGTATGTGAGTGCATTCTAAATGATAGACCAAACGCTGCTCGGCGACTGAGGACAGTCATTCCACAAACACTGTCTTCCTTAGAAAGAACTGAACATGACACACCTTTCTGTCAGCAGGGTCCACCTGAAGATCCCTGCATAGCCTTTCCACTCCTGCAAGCACCAGGCAACTTAGTGTGCTTGCCAAGCCCACTTGCAGTGCTTAAAACTCCGCTTGTGCATGTATGGGATTCTGACTGATATGCACAGTTGCAGGCCTTACCTTCTGGCCCAACAGAGTCTTCGGAAGGGTCTTTGTACTTGTCAAACAAGCTTTCCCGTCTTTCATCTGCCTTGGCGCTGGTCTGCAGCAGGCATCAAATGTCAAGAAGAGCTCACCATGCCTGACCACAGGCAATTTCCGCACAGCTAGGCGCACCTTAGGAACCTTCTTGGCTCGCCTCATGAAACAGCAGCAGCCACTTGGTCTGAACAGTCCGAGACAGGCTCACGATCAAGTTGCGGTGAAGCTAAGCTATTGATGATCAACAGCTTGAAGACACATTTTGCAGTCAGTGGATTTTCAAAAGATCAACGTCTACCTGGGCGACTCTGCTATGTTGATGTGCGCGGGGGAGTCAAGCCTAAGATGTTTTAATTGCTTGTGGCTATATTGTGGTTACGTCGATAAACGAGATTGACAAAATCTGGACTAATCAAGGGGTAAGTCTCACAAATGCCCACAGTCTCGCTATTGCTCCCTCACGTTCAGCGTACTCCCGCACTTGCTGGAGCATTTGGGCAGTTGTTTGACATTTAGCTCGTTCGTTTACAGTGCTTTTCACTATGGGTGACTAATGAGACCACCTGGACATACACGATCATGCAACCTGCTTCTGCGCTGACATCACTGAGACACAGCCATAGGTACAGGCACATCGGGTCAGCTTGCAATGGTGTGAACATTTATGTGCATCTTAACTGCCTGTTTTGTTGAGTTTCACTCCTCTTGATCCAAATTGAGTGCCTTTCAGGATGCGCAAGAGGCTGCTCATACTCTCACGCCTAAGCCTCTCACTGCAGTTTATGAACTATAGTGACAACTTCTCTGCTGGTGAAGAAGCTTCCTAAGCCACTCCATCATAAATAGCTGCCTACAATGCAAAAGAGAGCAGCACGCGCCCATTCTGGAGTTGTAAAGGAGTAAAAACAGGTTATTTGGCCACATGCTTATAATGAATACAACCTCAAACCCACCATGCAGCTTAAGATGCTTTGAGGTTGAGCAGAATATTTATGCAGTGTTCCCAGAGACAAGAGTGACAGGCGGCACTGCAGCACACCAGTCATGAATGAGGCTTTGTGAAGAAGGTTAAAAGGCCCAAAATTTGCAAGCAGCAGCAAGAACATCGGACCTGTTGTTAGACAGAATATGACCAATTTGTCAAAGGCTACAGTTGTCTGCTCGAGCTTTCCTGTTACTAAACCCACGGGATTGCATACTTTCTCCCACAACAGATTGCGCTCTGTCAGGCCTTCGTGCGCATCTGCCATGCATGCATGCGCAGCAAACGTTCAGCATCAACAAGACATGCTGCCATGCGCACGCAGGCAGTTCGCACGATCGGTATGTCAGCATCTTCTCCATACGGTACGTACGACGCAGTGTGACCGCTTTCATGGCTAAGATATGCACTACCCAACCACAAAGTTCCAGGGCGACGGCTCTTGCTTGAAGCAAGAGCAGAAGTTGACGCAACGGGAGTACAAACCTGGCACACTCGCACAAGTCAGCCTTGGGTCTAGCTTCAGCACTGCGAGCAGCTCCGAAAACTCAGACTTCTCTGAGACTGTCAATCCCGACGTCTCTGTTGTGCTCAGACTTGAGTGTGTGTCAGCAACGACTCTCAAGGTTGCTCCCCTATTCAAGTGTAACATACTTTCCAAGTTCCACAGTTGAGGACTTTCTATATTGTTGCAGAAAATCTTTGTTGGGTTCTCGGTGTTACGGTGGACCATCACAGCCGCATGGGTTGCAGCTTTTGCATCTCTCTACATAGGGCAGAATGGCGGAAAAAACAAATTTGTGCTGCTTGTTGCTTCAGCTGCAGTGGGTGCAGTCTGCACTGCAACACTATGTGTCACCCTCACCAGATTCTGGGCAGCAGTGCTGAAGGCCACAAGAGCACAGCAGAAGTGGTGGGTTGAGCAAGTCAAAAATTTACTTGAGCATCAGGCCTAGAAAGTCAAGGAGTAGGTTGAATTGCAGGACACAAAGGCGCAGCAGGCTTGTGACCTTGACCATGCTTGAGTTAGTCTGCCTGGTGAGCATTGATCTGTGACCACAAGCTGCATATCATCACCTGGGCTGCTGCCATACAGTGTCTGCCCTTCCCTGACAATTTTGTGGATACATCCCTGCTTGGTATTTGGTATCAGATCACCAGGATGATGAATGTGCTGAATTGCACTAGGACAGTGTCACTGGTTGGTGTCTCAGCCAGGTCAAGACCCATTTCTTGCAGGCATTGTCCAACTTCATGCTCGCTGTGTCCAGTGGCTATGGCAGTACCCGCGGCAGCTGCCACCTGTTCACCAACTTCTGCAAGTGGAGCGAGTATGTGCAGTGGTCAGGCTGGAATGCTGTAAGTGCTATCTATTGCTGACTTGGGTTGCTTGTCAGGAAGGCACCACTTAGCATACATGATTGCATGTACACAGGCTTACCAGAAAAATCAAAGCTGTGAGGGGTCTCAAAACTCACATGTCTACTGATGTGCTTCCGCTGCAGTCCACTGCTTATGTGGGGAGTCTCCTCAGCTGCAACTGACACTAGCTCTTGGCAGGTGTCATGCTGCAGGATGCATCTGCACATTCAGACTACAACGTCATTGCAACTGCACTCTGCACTAAGAGCTGCATATCTGTACTGCAGATCTTGCTTCTCCATCTCATACTCATTGACGGAGCAACAGCCTGGACGGGTGCAGATGGCAAGCGCTGGAGACGTTTTATTGTCCATAGTGCGCCTTTGGCCTGCCCACCTTCTTGCCCTGCATATCTTAATTGCATGCTGAAAGTTGCCATGTATTGTGTTGCACTTCATGCACTATGGGTGCTGTTCCTAAAGTCACTGAGAATGAGGCACACGTTGGCCCTTGTGGCCACAGAAGCTATCTGACACTATGGCATTGCTTCTTGATGCAGGGACGGCTTGGCTGAAACAGCAAGACAGCTACTCTCTTGTACTAGATGCACCTTGGCTGATTCACCTTCCCAAAGTTTTCCCATGGTGAAATGCTGCAGCTTCCTTTTGTGTGGTGACCTAAATATACCTGTTGAACCACATTTTCTGTGTCAGTCCTTGGCACCCCTGCAGTCTTGGCAAGTCTGCAAGCTGCTTTGGTCTTCATGATTGCAGTCACACAGCTAACTCTGAGATAGAAAGTCTTTGCCAAGGACCCCTGCATATGCTGCTGCAGGTTGATGTTGCAAGGCATGCTCACTGTGCAGTTGGCCAATGCACTTTCAGGTGCTTTCTTGTCTCTGAATGTTGTACGTTCAGTACCATGGAATAGAATACTTGTACGATCAGCAGATGTGCAAGCAGTTTGCAGGCGGGGTTCTTGCCAATAGTTGCTCATAGTGTCACAGGATGTTGCAGCAACATTGCCCTTTGTTCCCATGGATTGGCATAGAAAGAACCTGTTTGCCTAAGGTCACTGCATTGGCATCTTCTTACTTGCATACACAAACTTGGATACTGCTTGTTGTGGGCACTCAGAACAGCACTGAATGGCATGCAGGTGGTGCATACCACAGTGTACCAGACGTAGAATGTGTGTTGCGGCCTGATTTGGCATGCCATCAGACGCAGACTTACATGTCTGCAGTCATTGCACAAGCAGTGGCCCTGGGTATCTTCTTCTACTGGCACATCATTCTGCTTAAGTTTGGTGTGAAGGACGCCCAACAGATGCCATACCGGTCATTCAGGTGTGCTGCCACTGCGCTTTGCTTCTGCATTGGGCATCATTGGCAATGCAGGTTTTGCTTGTAAAGAGGTGCTAGAGGCAGACAACAATCAGAATCTTTGCATGTCTGCATTGCAGCACAGTTCTCATGACACCAACAAGCCTGTGCAATTAGCTTAAAGTCTGGTTTGCGCACAGCCTGTGTCCAAGAGTCGAGACATGACTATGCATGCGATGCTTCAGCACCCATGACCGCCCAAGTGGGGCGTATATACAAATTTTTTGTGTGACTGTGCTGTTGCCCCTCCAGGCTTGGGCGTGCCCTGACACGCTTACGGACCAGCAGGGTTTTGGGCCTGGGTCACAGCTCCCTCATAGACGCTGGTCTGCTGTTAGCTACTGTACTGCGTCCGATCAAGTGTTCCAGCTGTCTGGGCAGCTGGATGCAGCTGGCCGCCAACCTGCAAGCTTTCAGCATGACCATCTCCTCCTCCGTGCTGTTGCAGCCCTGCAGCGCAACTGGCTCAAATACTGTTGTCATGCAGGTCAGCAACAATGGCTTTGCTACCAGCATGTTGTTTTGTTGGCACAGCATGGCATGGCCTTGCATCAGGCAACAGTCCTCAGCTTCCTGCTCAATTCTGCACACTTATATCCATCTTAGCACCTGCACTGACTGCTGACCAGGCAATGTTGTGCAGAGTTCTGCATGTGCATGTGGCATACTAGTGTCGACAAAGCCTCTTTGGAACAGCACAGCAGGGAGACAAGCAATCTGGATGCGAATGCCACATTGTAATGTGCAAAGATGCTTGGAGAGCAAGCGCATGCCTCAGGGATGTCGTATGCACTCATAAATCAGTGGCTGAGAGACAGTCAACCTGCTGATTGGTGAGCAGCCACCTCTGTCTGTGCAGCAATGGCTTCAGCACTTTGCGTGGACCGAGAGCAGTCAGAGTTTCAGGTCAGAGAAGCGCAACAGTATGCTGAAGCCACAGAACCGGCGGCTTCTGGAGCAGGAGCCCTTGTTCTGCTTTGAGACAGCTGTCAAGCTGCTGTACTGGTGTGGCTTTGCTTATGAGTATGATGAGGTTGGTCTCGCGTGCATATCTGCTTGCCATGCTGTGCTGTGTGGTGTCTCATCAGCTGTACGGCCTGGTCACAGGTCCTTGTTGCTCCTTCCTTGCTTGACAACAACATTTGTCTGATTGTTGAAGTATAGTTGACATGTGTTGAGGCACATGACACTACCTTCGTGAGCTGAGTACCACACAACCCAGTCAGACTCTGTGTTACAGACAGACTGTTACATGCATTTTTTGGTCATTTATCATTGGTCTTGCTTTTGGGCAGGGACGTACAGAACAGAAGCTATCAGAGACCACAGCAATGCAGCTGTACAATTTGGAGAAGCTGCACATGCTGCGTGACCCTGTTACCAACACCAAGTGTCTGGTAGCATGGGGCAGTGACACCCTGCTTGTCTCTTTCCGCGGCACTGCTAATCGCCAAAATGCAACGCATGATGTCAAGGTCAGCCAGTGTCAGCTGTTCTGCCTGTGTTGCAAAGTGCAGCCTGCGGCGCATGTAGCACACCATGATGATCCCATCACTATGTTCACAGAAGCTTGATGAAGTGAAGTGTGTTGGCACCAGAACCTGTGGCCACTGGTTTGCAGCGCAGCAGGACCACGCTGTTTTTGTTGTGACACCTGCCATTTCTGTCATAGACCAAGCGGCTGAACTATGTTGCAGCAATGCTTGGTGGATGCAGGCATGGCTTGTGCCACTTGGTGATGAGGGAGAGTCTGTAGGCGCAGCAGTTCACTCTGGTTTCAGGGCCAGCTGGCACAGTGGACTGAGGCAGCTGGTAAATGACTTGGTTTCTGGCATGATGGCTTCTCGCTCCAACCAGGCTGGCAACATGCGTGTGCTCATCACAGGTCAAGCCCGCTGCCATACCCCATGCTGTTTCATTACACGCTTCACAAGTAGCTTCAACTGGCACCTCACGTCATTTTTGCATCTGGCTTACTTACAGATGTGTCAGAAGCAGCAACTTGTGGCCGTAAAATCTGGCAAGCAATATGATTTGATGCAGCTGCTGCAGCAGCAAAAGCCAGCTCTCTCCTTGCTTACTGTGTCACTAGTGCCCTTGCTTGTCATCTGAGGCCCTGTGTGTGGTCATATACAGGGCATTCTCTGGGAGGAGTGATGGCTGTGCTGGCAGCCTATGACATTGCTGACCTCTTCCCCTGGCTCTCCGTGCAAGTGTACACTGTAGGCGCCCCCAGGCCTGGCAACAGGGCATTTGCCAAGCAGTATGAAGCAAGAGTCCCTGACACCTGGCATGTGATCAATGACAGGGTACGCAATTGCGTCTGCTGACATTGCACATGCAAAGCACAACTTGAACTTCTGTTTGTGACAAGCAAAGCTACAAGCAGCTGTAAGATGACACACAGAGATGGTAGACATATTTAAATACGGCCTAAGTTGTGTCAGTATGCGCAGGACCCTGTGCCTGTGGTGGGCAAATTTGGAACTGTGTATGCACGGCCAGGACACCGTGTGCTCATAGACCCCAAGGGCAACATGATAGTCCGGCCAACACCTCTGGATCTCAAGCTGGCACAAGCATGTAAGTTTCTTCGTCAATCAGCCACACCCTGCAACCACATGGCATTCCGCACCAGCTGTTGAGCTATGGTCAATGTTTGCAAACACAGCAGTCTCTGCTGGAGGTTTTGTGTAACCTGATTGCTGCTTTCTGCAATGCGGGTTGATCTGCTTGCAGCTTGATGTCCCTAGCGAGGCTTACGCTGATGTTTCAGAGAACCAGCCATGTTGAGGGAAGATGGCCATTCTCAAATGAGCTTGTGGATGCAGGCGGGCGGGTGAAGGCACATCTACTCAATGCATATCGAGCTTCCCTGGTGCAAGTTATCAAGGAACAGCTGGACAGACCAAAGTTTGAAGATGGGCTGGAGGGAATTTTGGAGCTCGCCAAAAGCGTCAGCCTCACCGACACACTTCTTGCTGCTGATCTGGACATTGCTGGGGAAAGCACAAGTCTTGCAGGGAATGTTGCTCAGCAGACTGTCTCTTCAGTTCTGTCACCTGAGTCTGTTTGAGGCAAAGGAGTGTATTGTGATTTGATTCAAGTGTCAACGGTAATGCTCTTGGTTACATATCAAATTCTCTATGTTGACACAACATGCTGTCTTTTCCATGTGTATTAATCACCTCAAACCAGCTCAGAGCTTATTGATTATTGTTTTGCGCATTGCAATTAGTTACACAATTGAGAAAATCGAACTTTTTTTCCAGGTTTTGAACGCGTTGTTTAAGATGATGCTTCTGGAACTGTTCAGTGGGTTCCTCAAGGGTTCTGCACAGTTATCATGTACATGCATATGCATCATAGGCAAATATATATACCTGCAAGTTGCCACTGATGACTCCAGTTGCAGTGATGTTCAAGCAGCATATTTTCTGTTGAAAAAAAAGACACTGTTTCGCGTTAATCGAGAATAATGCAGCGACAGCTGACCACATATAAGTCATATATGACGTGTATACCAGCTGACTGTAGCAGCCTTAAAGTCGCAATATTGCGAGATGTTGAATGATTTGCAGACATGAGTTCCCGTGCACAAACCGTATACTCGAAATACATCAGTACATGCTTGTGAGCATTGGACCTTTGAGCACAGCAATATCATGTTGCCTATCATGCAACTTCAGATGCAGCAGAGCTGAACCCTATGACTACCTCACCGCCAGCGCCAGCGATCGTCATAACGCCAACACCGTGCTGCAAGCAACACTTACGACATTCTCGACATTCTCGTCTGGCGCAAATATCTTGCGAATTACTGCGCTCAAAAGACCAGTAGGTGAAACGTCAAGCTTTGAAGGCGTCGTATTCACAGCTACCAAACACTTGAAAGAATGGCAGTTGCTGCTAACCAACCAGATGCAGCTGTCGACCCTGCCAACGCAATATACGTCAACCAAGGCGACGACGAACCTGTGCAGATGCAAAGCCTATGCATGAACTGTCATGAAAACGTATGGAGTCAGTGTACACCTTGTCAGACTGCTCTAGTTTAGGTGCTACCTGCACCAGTTTCACAGCTGACTGTCTGCAGGGCATGACTACTATGCTGCTCACATGTGTTCCCCATTTCCGGGACATCATGGTAGCTTCATTTGAGTGCGAGCATTGCAATTTTAGGTACGAGCTCCCCTTTGACTTCAGATGCACTACCAGCACCTACTTAGTGTGTAGACTTTCAGCATCACATTCTGTGTACAGGAACAGTGAAGTGTCTTTTACTGGGGCCTTTGGCGAGCAGGGCATCAAGTATACTCTTACAGTCGCCAAGGGTGACCATCAAGCCCTCAGCAGGCAGGTTGTTAAGTCAGACAGCGCAGTCGTCACAGTCCCAGAGCTAGAGCTAGAGATCCCAGCAGCGACTCAGAAAGGCTCAATCACAACTGTGGAAGGCCTACTCATGGACACAGCATGCAATATCAGGCTGCTGCAGGAAGAGCGCAGAGCTGCTGACCCCACAACAGCTAAGCTCATTGATGATTTCCTAGCTAAGTTGGACAGCTGCCAGCAAGGCGAAAGGGACTTTACCGTCATTGTAAATGACCCAGCAGGCAACAGCTATGTAGAAAGCCCAGGTGGCAACCCTCGCCAAGATGCTATATTGCAGGTAAGCTGACGGAAATTGGCTGGCAACTGAAAGGATGGCAAATGGACTGTGAAAGGCAGCTTGTGATCAGATCAGCATCTGCATGGCATGTGATGAGCTCAGCATCCTCTGTGATGCTCACAAAGGTGTTAATTGCAGCTGATGTTTTTGCCAAACTCAGTCACCGCATAGAGCTCTCAAATTGAGCCACTTGATAAGACTGTCTCTGCTGCTTTTTACAGCCAAGGCTCTGAGATTCATCCTGTGCAGACACTGCAAATTGCACCTGCTTGGTCAACTGATTCTTGAATATTTACATTGCAGTGCGCTGAGGTAGTGTGTTCATGCAGGCTGAGCATTATGACAGAACGCGGCAGCAGCAGGTGGACATTGGCTTGCTGGCACCAGAAGAGGCGCAGGTCTCTGCTGAGCAGGTGAGCCATGCTGTGACCTGACCTTGTTCCACCAAGTCTTGCCATGCTCTGCCTTCCCCTGTGCAGCGCCATGTCAGCACTAACAATGTCTGCCAATAAGTTGTTCTGCAGTGCTGCTGGACAGTATGTGTGCAGCATCACATGTGCCCTCTGCTTTGCATGTGTGTCATGCTACAGATATAAAGCCTTTGGGGCATATGGTGCATCCCTGCCAGTGTTGGCTGTATCATGACAGGGTGAGATAGATGCAAGTGACCCCCACCATGGCCCCGGAGCTGTGGGCGCATCAGCGCTGCAGAAGGCTCTTGCAAGAATACAAGGGGACAAGGCAGAGAAGATCATGAGCAAGTACACATCGCCAGAAGAGATTATCGAGCTGCCTGGTCACTGCATGGCCTGCAATGCCGAGGCTGTGACCAGGGTGTTTCAGACCAGCATACCCTATTTCAAGGTGTGCTGAAAGCCTGACAGCAGCTTCTTATACCTTGGCTGATTGGTTGCTTGGTTCAGGTATTTCTGTATAGAGAGGTTGCTAAAAAAGCATTGGAGCAGGCGGTGCATGCAGACCCTGGCTTGTGTTCCTGTCGGTTCCGCTGTCAGACACCATGTGTGCTACTGGTCAGCTTGATCAATGAGTGTGTGATCATGGCATGCAGTCTTAACTATAAGTACATTTAGGATGTAGAGTAAAGTGAGGTGGCCTGGTGCAGGAAGTGGTGATCATGTCCAATGCGTGTGACACCTGTGGCTACAGAAGCTCAGACATCAAAGCAGGAGGGGGCGTCAGCGAGAAGGGCACCAACATCACCCTTGCTGTGTCAGAGCAAGATGACTTGAGACGAGACGTCATCAAGGCTGAGAGTGCTTCTATCTCTATTCCTGAGGCAGATTTGGAAGTCACCACAGGTCAAGACAGGCCAGCACTCTGTGCAAGCTCATGCTTGACATGCATGGATGACATAGTTGCTGCAACAAATGGTTTTAGCATGGTTCTGCGCATGCCAGAGGGCAAAGATGCTTGCTGATGCTACACCAAATGGCACTGAAACACAAGGAGGGGACAATAGTGACATGCTGAGCTGAGCAATCACCTTTGCCTGCGCTCCTCAAGCGCCTCAAGCGCTTACATATGATGCTCTACTATGTAAAGATGGCAACATGGTCACTGTTGTGCAGGCAGCATGGGTGGCCTTGTTACAACTGTTGAAGGCTTGCTAGAGCAGATCATCACTGCCTTGAGACAGACACAGACCTTTCAGCTTGGGGACAGCGCATCTGCATTGGATAGAAGCACATGGGGTGCCTTCTTCCAGAAGCTTGAAGACTGCATGGCACTAAAGCAGTCATGGACACTCAAAATCACAGATCCATTGTCAAACTCATTCATTGCCCCTTGTACAGAGAACCCTGAGACGGACCCCAGATTGACTTCTGAGGAGTATCAGCGCAGTGCTGAAGAAGATGAAGAGTATGGTATTGATCACCTGAAGAAGTATGCTGGAGAGGGACTGAACATGGACAGCATTGATCTCAATTGACTTTTCTGAGGACTACACACAGAAATACGCTATATTAAAAGCTTGTCCTGCACTGCATTGCTTGAATCCCTTGGAGAGTATCAACTGCGTTCGCTTGCGGACATTACATACCAAGATCCATACCTTCCTAAGTAGTGTGTGCAAACTTTATACCATTTCCATACCTGTCATAGTAATTTGCCAGATCACCTTCTACAAGCTGTTACCTTGAGAGATCGGATATCAATTTGCTGATCTGCATGCAGAGTCTGCATGTACAGTCTGGAAAAACGCTTAGATAATTAGTATGAATCGGTTGACGCGCTCTCTCAGCACCGCATTGATGCCGGCATAGCACGCCTCTCCCGCCCCAAATTGAACGAGCTGCAGAGAAGAACTTAGCCGCGTCACAAACTATTGCCTGACAAGCCAGGCAGTCTCCGCAGTCAAGTCCGGTGTCACTGCTACTCTGAAAGAGCGAGATGGCAGAGGGTGATGTAGACGTGGCTATACAGCAGAAGCCTGTGTCACTCAGACTGCGAGTGACGCAGCGCAGCGATGGAAGCCCGTCTCACAAGAGAGTCAGGTTGTCTCTGTCACCAGCTCCCTTTTCTGGCGCAGCTGATCAGCACAGATCTCCACTCGCCACCGCTGTGCTTACAACCACGCCAGATCTGTTTGACGCAACTCCTGGAGAAGCCACTGGCGTGCAGCCGGGCAGACGCAAGTCGAGCAGAAGCAGAGTGTACAGTCATCGCAGCAGTGGTGGTTGTAAGTTCTCCTGCCATGCTTCTGCAGCTGCACGGATGATGTGCCTAGCAAGCGCTGAACACATACTCTGACTCTTGCAGCGTCTAAGAACAAGTTCAACAGAGCCTCGACAGGAGCCAAAGCTGAGGACATACTGCCCGACCCCCTCCCACCACAGCTCCGCCTGTCAAGTGGTGCCAACCAGAGAGAAAGCCACGATGCTTCCGTTTGCTTTTCTGCGTCTGCAATTCTCAGAGCCACGAGCTTGAGCCCCGATGCTGGCACCAAGAAGCTGTCAGTGTCAGTGAAGCCTGAGCAAGCAAATAGTTTTACTTCATTGTCAAACTCACAAGAGGACAACGCTCTGTTCAACTGCTCATTCACAAAAGATTCCGACAAGCTGCTAGGATCTCAGCATGCTGACAAGGAAACCCTGCTGATGGGAGTTCATGTGC
>JAABUO010004174.1_pt1 | contig 17026 bp, 15 predicted proteins | sample 5559291 | NCBI WGS metagenome assembly JAABUO01 (sample SAMN10711878, study PRJNA513372) | rock metagenome | isolation source: Antarctica rocks | place: Antarctica: Victoria Land, Finger Mt sud | reverse complement strand
TAGAAAGAGCTGAAGAGCTTGTTGAGCTGCTTCAGAGCGACGTATTCGCGACGACACTTTCGAATCAGATTCTGATCTTCGTAAATTTCTTTCAGATGTTTCAGTAGCTCTGATAGTGATTGATAGAATGAGAAAGCGTCAACACGACGCTTTGCATAGATTTGCTGATCAGCATCGCCTTCTAGCCTGAAAATCACATAGACAATACGAATCTTTTCAGTAGAATAATGATTCGCGTTGACATCGAGCTTGTCAGCTATTTTGATGTTTCATGTCTCTCAGATAGAGTCATCTGTTTCGATGAAGATGAGTGAATTCGAAAGCTTGACGAACTTGTGATGATCGTTCTCGTTTTCGTTATCAGATAGAGTAGAAGATTCTCGTTGAGAGCGAGCTTCGAAAGTCGAGCTTCGTTCAACTTCAGAGCGACGAATCGAAGCTTCTTTCTGATTGACTCGTTGTTCAGCTGACTGAGTATCTTGACGAGGCATAGATCGATCAGCTTGACGTTGTTTCGCTCTGAAGTTCAATCGCTCGTCTTGTAGCTGATTGATCTTTTTCTCTAGCTCATCGTTTTTATCAAAAGCGACTTCTAGTTGTTTCGCTCTCTTTTTGTGATCATCTTGTACGAGAAGTCAGTGTTCATTGAGTTGTAGAGTCAAGTCTCGCTGACTTCGAAGCTCGTTCAGCATATTGATGACTTCGTCAAGTTGATTGCTGACTCAATGAAACAGTTGTTCTTCGATGTTTATGTTTCATGAGATGGCAGCTTTCTCAGCTTCGACTGAAGTATTGATGAGTAGAAGTGAAACTCTTCTATTGACAGTGCTTCTAAGCAGGCGAGTTGTTCGAGACTCAACTGACTCGACGTCGCGTGTCATGATGAGAGAAGATAGAAGTTGTTGAGATAAGAGTAGATGAGAAATTGATGTTTTGAATTGATGTTTTTTGATGAGTGAAAATTCAAAGAATCTCTTGTGAATTTCAGGTAATAATTGAGTGCTTTATTCGAAGAATCTCTTGTGAATAGAATGATGAAAATGAGTGTAGAATCGAAGAATCTTTTGCGATCTAAAATGATGGTGCAAATTTGAAGAATCTCTTGCAAATTTTCCTTACTGAATAGATTGTTTCGTATCGTCTATTCGTCGATAGCAGAATAGTAGATGGTGAGCATTTATCTAATGTTAGAGGCCTGCCTAGAGCGAGTCAGATAGAGATGTCATTTAACTTGAAGATAAATGCTAAGGAAGAAAGATAGCTACGGGAAAGAAGCTGGCTACATATGTGTGTTTCTCAGCCGACGCTAGACTCAATAGAAACTAGTCAAGGTGACGAAGCGAGAATAGACCTGGTAAGACTAGAAGGCTGAGCCTGACAAGGCTAGAATCGTGACAATTTTGATCAATCTCTCTTTTTATAAAATCACTTTAACGTGATTAGCTGCAAACACATGTTTAATAGCTTAAATGACATCAATTATCAAAATGACATTGCTGACACTGATTATTCTGATTCTATATGCTCAATTTTATATGCTCAAGCGTATGCAAAAGCAAGATATTCAATCAATGAATTTATTATTTAACTAGTTATTTAATCATCTATTTGAACAAATTGTTGACTATGTAGAGTATTCGATAGAAAATCATAAAGAAAGTCATGAAGAGTGCTCAATAGAAAAACATGAAGAATGCTTGATAGAGAAACATGAAGAATGCTTGATAGAAAAACATAAAGAGTGCTTGGTAGAAAAACATGAAGAATGCTTGATAGAGAATCATAAAAGAAGTCATGTAGAAAGCATTGTTCAACTCATGTTATGTGCTCAATCAACAAGTAATTTGAAGCATGTAGAAAGTTTGATAAAGCATTTGATAGAAAGCTCGATTAAAAGCTCACTAGAAAGCTCACTAGAAAGATCAGTAGTAAAAAGCTCAATTGAAAGTTCACTAAAAAGCTCACTAAAAAGCTCGATCAAAAGATCAGTAGAAAGCTCAGTAGTAAAAAGCTCAGTAGAAAGCTCAGTAGAAAGATCAGTAAAAAGCTCAGTAGAAAGCTCAGTAGAAAGTTCGATTGAAAGATCAGTAGAAAGCTCGATCAAAAGATCAGTAGAAAGATCAGTAGAAAGCTTGATTGAAAGCTCAGTAGAAAGCTCAGTAGTAGAAAGCTCAGTAGAAAGCTCAGTAGTAGAAAGCTCAGTAGAAAGATCAGTAGAAAAATCAGTAGAAAGCTTAATTGAAAGATCAGTAGAAAGATCAGTAGAAAGCTCAGCAGAAAGATCAGTAGAAAGTTCAATATCAAGTCATGAAGAGTGTGTTCTATTGAGTCAATTAGCATTATTTCATACGAAATAGAAAGTAGAAACTGTTCTATGAAGAAAGAAAAAAGTGAGAAGAAGTAAATATTCTGAATTCTCTGAATTTTCTAGCGTTGATCTTCGACTGAGAGCGAAGATTACTAATCACAGAGATAACAGTACTGTTCTCAAGTCATGTAGAAAGCATTGTTTGAAGCATTGTTTAACATGTTTTATGCATTCAATCAATGCATTTGATAAAGCATTTGATAGAGAGTTTGATAAAACATTTGATAGAAAGTTTGATAGAAAGTTTGATAAAGCATTTGATAAAGAATTTGACAGAGTGTTTGATAGAAAATTCGGCAGAAAATTCAATAAAGTGTTTGATAGAAATTTTGATAGAGCGTTTGATTAAACTGATTGTCAAGTTGAGTTTTGAGTTGACATTTTGAATTCGACTCGATTCGAAGTTGAGTTGCTCACATTCTCAACTCGACTCGACACTTTTCCAAAAAAATTTCAACTCGACTCAACACTTTTTAAGTCGAGTACTTGACTCGAACTCAAGTACTCGACTTGACGCGATCAGTCTACGTTTGATAGAGAGATTGATAGAATGAGTAAATGAGCGAGTAAATGAGCGAGTAAATGAGCGAGTAGATGAGCGAGTAAATGAGCGAGTAGATGAGCGAGTAGATGAATGAGTAAATGAGTGAGTAAATGAGCAAGTAGATGAATGAGTAAATAAGTGAGTAAATGAGCAAGTAGATGAATGAGTAAATGAGTGAGTAAATGAGTTGAACTTCATTGAAAATCAAACAATTAACTGCAATAGATTTGACTTCTGCAAATTCAATAAAAGAATCAATCATTTTACAAATCAAATAATTAAGGTTTCAGCACGCTAGTGATGTGATGTCAAAATTAATTGATAAAAGCAACTGCGTTGCTAATAATAAAAATAGTTTACATAATTAATTGTATTAAATATTTACTCATAATTTAAAGATAATTGCATTGCAATGATCACAAATACATTGATAAACATTAAAGTATTTGAGACGAGATTGACTGTAAGACAAAATACTTGCAACTGCATAATTAAATGCATTGATCTCAATGTATATATGTCACTTTGAGTCAAAGTGTCTCAATATAAATGCTTTCATAAAAACATCATGAAGCTGATTAAATGCTTGTTTTGCTTCATTTAATTATATGAATGAGTTTATTTTTACATTTTTTATACTATCTTTCAGCAGTTTCATTAAAAGCTTTGCTATCTGAAAGTAGTAATGTATAAAATGTTGATAGAAATTGATGAATCTTAGAAAAACTTAAATTTTTTAATACATCTTTAATTTAAATTACATTTTGATGATGTTTACTCTGCTTGAATTCATTGAAATGCTTTCTGTAAATATGATAAATTCTAGAAAATTCACTTTAATGATGAAGAATGTACACTTCTTCAAGCTAGCATATAGTTTAAACTTTCTTAATTACTTCAAAATTTATTTCATTTAATTTACATGATCAATCTTTTTTAAAAAGAAGATTAGAATATTATTCAAATAAATGATGCAAAAGTCATTTAAAAGCTTTGTCATGATTTTATTAATATAAGTTTGAAAAGTGATAAATGCATTGATTAAATTAAATGACATGATTATATACTTAAAATATTTATAATGAGTATGAAATATCATCTTTCACTCATCTTCATGTTGAATTCTGAAATGATGATAAACATTCTTCAGATTCAACTTAGTAAATCTCTTGATTTTATTAAATCTGTTTAAAGTTTTATTAATTAAAGTTATGATTCTCGATTTATTCTCAACTCTATTCTCAACCCTATTCTTGACTTTATTCTCGATCTCAACTATCTTTAACTGAGTCTAGTGAGCATTCAAGCTAAAGATAATGTCATCGAGTCTCTGCATTATCTGTGTAAGACATCAACTCTTTCGAGTTTAGCACAGAGATCAGAAACATATATAAGCGACAAGTTCTTTTCTGTAGATACTTTTCTTTCTTAGCATTTATCTACTAGTTAAATGACATTCATATGACTTGCTCTATGCTGATTTCTAACATTAGATAAATGCTCATCAACTACTTTGCTATCAACGTGTAGATGATACGAAATAATCTACTTCTTTTATTCAGAAAATTCGCAAGAGATTCTTTGAATTTATATTACTTTTAATTCGCAAGAAATTCTTTGAATTTGCATTCATTTGTTTATCAGAAAATTCACAAGAACTTCTTTGAATTTACATTTATCATCACACACACAGATATCATGACACGCGACTTTAAGTCAGTTGAGTCACAATCAGCTTGATTGCTTAGAAGCACTGTAAATAGACAAGTTTTCATGCTATCTATCGATGTCTCAAATGAAGTTGAGAAAGCTGAGATCTCATGAAACATAAAGAACAAGAATCAATTGCATCAATGAATTGAAAGTTAGTTCAACAATGTTATCAAGATGTTGAATGATTTTAAAGCTTAACAAGACATGATTCTGAAATGCATTAAGCATTGAATCATCATGCAGATTGAGCATAACAAGAGATTGAATCAGCTAAAGATCAATCACACGTCAATCAACATTCTTGAAGAGATCAACACTTAACTATGAGAAGAGATTTTGATTCTCAAAGAGAGATGATTTCAAGCTGATCAGTCAAGAGCTCAACAAGACATCAAGTCATAAGCTTCTATCGAGAATTGAACTCAACAAGAGACGTTCACTCTATTTAATGAAAATGATCATCACAAGTTCTTCAAATTTTCAAATCTCTTTATATTTACTGATGAAGATGAATTGACATGAAATAGCTGAAGAATCAAGATTGACAACAAACTTCAGACAAATGTTGATCATTTCAATACTGAGAATATTCATATTATTTATGTGATATCTAGACTAAAAGATGATGCTGCTGAGCATATCTTCATCAGACGTTGTCATGATGTTTCTTACTCATATACATCAACTTATGAGTTATTCAAGCATCTGAAGAAAATATATGATGATCTGAATAAAAATCAAAAGTGTCGTCGCAAGTATAATGCTTTGAGACAAATCAACAAGTCTTTCAATGTCTTCTACTTCAAGTTCATGAAGTTATTCAGTTATCTTGACTACAATGATTGCATTTTGATGAATGATCTTCAGAATAAAATCAATAATCACTTGCAGAATGCTTTATTGATTTGTCTTGAGAATTTTGTCTTACTCACTTGTTTAAAGAACTTTCTTCAAGATGTAAATAATAAACAGCGAGTCAATTATCAGCTACGCAGCGAGCGATGAATCATCAAATTCACTGCAGTATCTGACAAACGCGTTACTTTTTCATCAGCACTGTCAATCTTAATAATCAATTATGTTAAACTCATCATCTTTTTTATCTTTGAATCTGATTGAGCGAGAATGTTTCTCACCTGCTATACATGCAAGACTTCAAGTCACTTATTCAAGAACTGCTTTCAGTTAAACAAGATCAGCACTTCAACATCTTGTGCTTTCATCTCTTGTTTACATGAAATCATTATTCTTAAGAATAAAGAGAAAGAGAAAATGTTTATCAAGAATGACGAGACAAAAAACTAGTGACTTTCATCAAAGATGCAATGAAAGATGTGTTAATTTCTTCAATGATGAGCATGTCAGATGATTCTTTTGCTTCTGAATCTTTGACTATTGAATGTATACTTTCTAGCAATGAAATTAGTTACTCATTAAAGTCATTGATTGACACTGAAGCTGCTGACTATTCGTTCATTGATAAAGTGATCGCGCAAATTGTTTGTGATCAGTTGCAAATTGAGTCTTTGACTTTGATCAAAGCAAAGTCAATATGAGAATTCAATGATCATTATGCAAAAAAACTCATTACTCATGTCATTTATTTGAATCTAACGATTCAAGATCATACAGTAAACATCGCTTTTATGTTGATCACTCAATTAAAACAACATCAAATGATTTTAGAAAAAACATGAATGAACAAAACAAATCTAGTCATAAATATGTGAATTGACTCTTTTCAATTTTCAAATTTCAATTCTTGCTCAACTGTTCTTTTCTCAAACGAGAAAACAATGATAAAACAGAAGAGCTTGACTTCTACTCATATATTAAAGAGATCTTTCTCTTCTGTTATTACTTAACTCAGCGAGAAATCATTCTCGTTCAGTAAGACTGAGAAGTCATCAAGATCAGTTGAATAGTCAAAATTGTACAATGCGACTTTGATTAACATCAAAGATCTTGAACAGTTCTCAGATTTAATGAACATTGCAATGATAAAGACTGCGACTTATAAAACTCTGATCAAATGATCAGATGTAAATATCTTTGTCGTTATCATCTTGAAAATCAATTGATTCATAAGTACAGTCAAAAATAAGCTTGAGAGTATAAATCTGCATGAACTCTCTCACGTCAAGACTCTCAAGCAAGTCAAAATCAAGCTTTTCTTCAAGTATCATGACTATTTAAACATCTTCAATCGAGCAATGATTGATCAGCTATCATCTCATCATTTCTATGATCACAAAGTTGAATTGATTGATGAGAAAACATCTTCTTGAAGCAGACTTTATAAGATGTTTGACTACAAACTTCAGAAGATAAAAAAGTATCTGATTGAACATTTGAACAAAGAATTTATTTTCTCAAGCTTTGTTTTCTACGTCTCGTTCATCTTGGTTATTGAAAAGAAAGATGATAACTTGCGTTTCTGTGTAAATTATAGAAAGCTCAATGCTTTGATTAAATGAAATCACTATTCTTTGTCATTGATAAACAAGACTTTCGCTTGTATATAAGAAAGTAAGTATCTGACTTGATTGAACATAATTGTTGTGTTCAACAAACTATGCATGCATTCAAACAGCGAGAATTTGACTATCTTCATTATCTTCTTCAACTCATACAAATATCATGTAATGCTCTTCAATTTAATCAATGAATCTGCTTTTTATCAGCATTATATGAATGACGTGTTGTTTGAATATCTACATCAGTTTTATCAGATTTATTTAAATGACATTATTATTTACAGCAAGACTCTGAAAGAGCACAAGCGATATGTATGATGAATCTTGCAGAGACTACGAGAGACTGATTTACAAATAGACATAAACAAATGCAAGTTTCATGTGTAAGAGATCACTTTTCTAGAACTATTGATATTCATCGAGAGACTAAAGATGAATTCTCGAAAGATACAGATGATTGTCAAATAATTTATCTTCATCAATCTCACTCAGATACAGTTCTTCATCAACTTCTGCAATTTCTATCAACGCTTTATCAAGAATTTCTCGAAGATTGTTCACTTCATGATTTAACTTATTCAAAAGAAAATCTTATTTGAATGAAATCAGATCTGTCAGATGACGTTCAATCATATGAAGAAGTGCATGATCAAGACTTCAATACTTCGTCATTTTGATTAAACTTATGAAACAATTCTTGAAACTAACTCATTTAACTACGTCAATGATGAAGTTCTGTCTCAATATGATGATGAAAGAACATTACATTCTGTTGTCTTTTATAGCAAGAATCTGTCTTTCGCTGAATGCAACTACGAAATATATGATAAGAAACTGCTGATCATCATTCAAGCATTTAAGCATTGATGATCTGAGTTGAAGCTGACTGACATTTCTATCAAGATCTTCATTGATCATCAAGCGCTAATGTCATTGATGAAGAATAAAGAGCTTAGTAAACGACAGATACGTTGAGTACAAAAACTCATCAATTTCAACTTCAAGATAATGTATTAATCTGACAAACAGAACATCAAGATCAATGCATTAACTTATTGAGTTAATGTTGTGCTCAGAGATTTTCAGAATGAGCGCTGTTGTTATCAGCAAATCATGATTCTGACGTTGAATTGAATGAAGATTGCTGATTTAAAGAAGAATGTCAGTCAATTAATTTATTGACAGATTCTTAAGATTAATAGAATCAACGAGAAGTGTACTCTGCTTCATGAAGTCATATCAAGAGATGAGACACAATGAAAAGACATCAGATTGAAGAATTGTTGAATTCAGAATGAAATCTTGTATCAAGATAATCATCTATGAATCTTGTTCAACGAGACTCTACAAATGAATCTGATTCATGAGATGCATGATCAACTTTCGATTGATCATTTCAATATTCTTAAAACTGTGAAAGTCATAAGATGATACTACTATTGATTCTCGATGCAAAAGACAGTAAATCATTATATTAGAAACTGCTATATCTGTCAACACTTGAAGACGTCTTGAAATAAATTCAATGAACTACTACATTCTTTGTTGATATTCAAACAGCAATGACGTGACATAGTCATGAATTTTATTATTGATTTATCTTCTTCTGATGATTACAACGCGATTCTGACTGTAGTCTGCAAATTGTTAAAGAAAAGACATTACATTTCTTGCATCACTGATGATGAAAATATCACAGCAGAAAGAACAGCTGAGCTGTTAATTCAATGAATATATTGAACTCATGATTTATTCAACTTCATTGTGTTCAATCAAGATTTGCAGTTTATCTTCATTCTCTGAAAGTCTTTCTGCAAACATTTAAACATTTTTCTTCGATTGTTCACAGTTTATCACTCACAGATCAACGATCAGAGCAAATGAGCAAATCAGAATGTCGAGAAATATCTTCATTTCTTCTGCTCATACATGCAGAATGACTGATTCAAATGATTATTCATGATCAAGTTTGTCAACAATAACATCATGTTCTCAATCATCTTCTTGATCTCATTCTTTCTAAACAAGAATTTTCTTTCTCATATGAGCTTCGATTCTGACTTTATCGAGTATAAAAGCACTCGCGAGCGTTTGTAGATCGCTAAAGTTGAGAATATATCTAAACACATGAACAAAACATTAACATTCGCTCGTAAGACTTTTGTCAAGACACAAGAGCAAATGATGAAACAAGTTAATAAGTATAGAAAAAAGATTAACTATGAGATTGACTCAAAGATATTTCTGAACGAAAGAAACATTGTGACAGCGAGATCATTTAAAAAGCTAAATGACAAAATGCTCAATTCATTCAACATGCTTGACTCTGTTGACTTCTCATATAGATTGAAACTATCAGAAACTATGCATATACACAATGTATTTCACTCAAAACTTCTTCATCTCATCATTGATGATTTCTTATCTGATCAAAAGAATGAATCTTCAGAATTAATTGTAATAAATGATGAGAATGAATGAAAGATCGATGATATACTGAATTCTTGATGATATTGAAGATGACTTTAATATCAAGTCAAGTGAAAGAGTTATGACAATGATCTCAACTGATATAACGCTGACAACAATGAATTCATGAACATTCAGAATATTGTTGATGACTTTCACACTTAATATTCTAATTGAGCGCACTAAGAAAATACATTCATGCGAACATGAATGGTTGAAGAGAAAGAATAATGTTATGATTCTTAATCTATTCTTGACTCTATTCTTGACTCTATTCTCAACTTTATTCTCAATCTCAACTATCTCTAATTAAGCTTAGTGAGCATTCAAGCTAAAGATGATGTCATTGAGTCTTTGCATCATCTGTGTAAGACATCAATTCTTTCAAGTCTAGCGCAGAAATCAGAAACACATATAAGCGACAAGTTCTTTTCTGTAAATACTTTTCTTTCTTAGCATTTATCTACTAGTTAAATGACATTCATATGACTCACTTTATGCTGACTTCTAACAATTAAAGATAGTGAATGATGATTTTTTACAGTAATCTTGTTCAGATTTTAATAGTTCATGCATAAATGAAGATTATCATTCTTTTTGAAAATGAATAGAATAAATGCATCAATTGAGTTGATGAAGTGCTTAATTTATTCTTTCACTAAAACATTATTTAAATACTGTTTCAGAGTCACTAACTTTGTATTTGACAAATTATACAGCAAATTATATGATGATTTTGCAGTGATTTCAATTGCATGATCATGATTTTCATGCAAAAACAATTTGTCAACACTTTCTGTTAAAAATACATCTTTATATTTTTTTAATTTAACAAGTAAGAGTTGCATTTTAAATGCATTTGTAATGTCATGATGAATTGACATATAAAGATTAAATCAGAAACTAAGATCAAAGATTGAATTGAAAATCAGATCTGAGTTAACTTTGAGACTTTGTGACTTTGTCAAGATATCATTTAAATCACGTCATATCTTCAACTTAATATATCATGAGTTATGTCATGTTCAACTTGATAATGCTTGACAAATTCTTTATAGTCAATCAATTTTCTCAAGTTATTAAGAGCTTTTTAATAATTAATTTTATTATAATATATATTTATTCTATGTTTGTTTAAAATATCACATTGTCATATCATTCTTATAAACTTCATTTATTCATTTAATAAACTCAACTATCACATGTAATATGATTCATTGAGTTATTCATAACTTTTATCTGATATTCAATAGTTGATTCTTCAACAATGTTGTATATGATAAAAGTATACATAGTAAACTTATCTTGTAGAACTTTTGCAAAATTCTTAGCAATAAATAACTTAAATGCATGTTTATTTATGTTGAAACATCATGTTTGCATGATTATATCTATTTGAATACACTTGAATTGCATACTCAGCATACTTAATACTAAGAAAGATTCTTTCTTGTTAATAGCATAAAAGATATTTACATCTTTCTTTTTTATGTTTCAGCTGTCTTGAAGTCAATAACACATTTCATAAACATCATAATAATAAACATTTTGATCATTCATTTAAATAAATTTAGAAAGATCAAAGTTCAACAGTGATATACTTTGCTTGATGATAAAACATTGATTAATAACATTCATCTTAACATCAATATTTATGTAAATCTTTGTTTCTATCTTTTGATCTTTCTGAATTACATGTTCTTTGTATATAAAAGTCTTTATGAAGAGAACTTCTTGTTTTTTTCTCAATGATTTAAAGCATTTGTTGAGAACTTGTCTTTTCTCAATATTTGATGATGATTTGTATAAAACATTGAATTGATAAATACTTAATTAATATCTGATTTTTTAAATATTTTCTTGATCTTTTCATCTTTACAATCAATAAAATAACGACTGACAACGAGATTCATTTGTACATGATGTCAACTATGAATCTTTTAATTTTATTCTGTGTTCAAATAAAAGTCAGAAGAGTCAAGAGATCTCAATTTGACGCAGTTTAAATGATGTTAGAACATTGCGTGATCAGAAAAGCTGTCATGCAGAGTTTTTATCTACGTGACAACATCTCTTCTAACAGTCATAATTGATCTACGAAGAAGACTAATGATATGTCAATGTCAGTAAAAGATTAGAAGATACTACTAGTAAAATAATTGATTCAGATGATAAATCTGAGAGTCGTGATTACAAGTGATTGAAGAATTCATGACTTATTGACTGCGTTGATATTGAAACATCTTCATCACATTGACAGTGTCATCGAGTAATTGATGAAAAGATATCAGATAGAAAAGTTGATTTAGATTATGAGTCTTGAGTTCATGATTATATGTGTCTGAAGAAGTAGTGACTCGTCGATCATGCTGATATACTAAGAGAACTTGAACTCATTCTTTTTACTTGATGTCAAGTCATACATCTATCTATGTGAAAAATTAAGAGCGCATGAGAATGATCAGAACACATTCTCTACTATTGATCAGAGCTAAGCATTAAACGACTGCAATTGCACATTTATATTAACAATTTATTCAACGTTTACATGACATAAGTCAAGAGCAAAATAAAGTTATTTAATACAATCACACTTTATCTCTTCATCATGTGCATCTTTCTTTCATCACATATTTCTTTGCTCAATGAATGATAATCATTGAGCGAGAGAACACAGTTTCTACGTTACAATCATGAGCATCACAAGTGCAAAGAGAACGTTTTTCATCTTTGAATCAAGAATTGAATTAAAACATCATTGTATAAAATATCATCAATGAAGAGCAAAGCAAAGACGATGTGTTACAACAAACAGCACAGACACTCATTAAGAGTTTACTTGAGCATCATGCGCTGAATAGAAGCTATAAGTTCACTAATTGATAACATTGTTTCAAATTCATTGTTTCAACGATGTGAAGTCATTGTGTAGTCAATGAGCAATTTTCTTTCTTAGAGAGTTTTGTTCATTCAATACACATAGCATAGTTTCTCTTATGAGTTGAACTTAAAATTGATGTCATAAGAATGTATGAATTCAAATCAAATCAAATCAATAAAATAATGATTTTTTTGATTATATATTCAATACATTATGTCAGACAATGAAACAAATTCTTACTGTAACAAGTTGAGTCATTTGAACTTAACTTTAATGATGTGTTGAGCTTGTTTAATTTATGAAATTTCTTTCTTTTTTAATTAATCTTTTTATTAATCTTATTTTGATCATACAAGTCTTGATTTCAAGATCATTTTAATAACAAGATATATTTTTTTTGCATATTAATTTTCAATTGAATGATTAAATTAATTAATACATTTTATATAGTAGAAATTGACTGTACATTGATAATGATCACATGCAGTTCAAATTTTAACTTAATGAATAAATGAGTTCACTTATGTTCATCATTACAAACAATAGTGCTATGCAAATCAAAGAAAAGCGACTATATTGACTTGAAAACATATCGACTCATTGCTTTGCTTAATATCATGAGCAAAGCTTTAAAGTCAATTATGATCAAAAGATTGAGTGACATTACTGAGACTCATCACATGCTTTCAAATGCTCAAATGAGAGCAAGATGCAAGTGATTCGTGATCTTGACGTTAAATCTACTAGTAAATTAAGTTCACATCGTGTGAGACTGTGACATCAAGTACATGATCTTCATGCTAAGTTTAGACATCATTGAAGTGTTTGATCAAGTCTTGCACATTAGACTGCTGCATATGTTGAAAATGAGAAGAATGTCGAGCTACATAGTCAAATGAGCATGCAGCTTTCTAAAAAACAAAGAGATGTTGCTGATATTTAATGAGCAAGCGAGCACTATACGCGAGATTAACACAAACATATCTCAAGAATTTCTCATTTCATTGATTCTCTTTCTATTTTTCAATGTAAGTCTAATTGAAAAATGCAAAGCATTGAGAATCAAAATTAAAGTGCACAACTTTGTAAATGACATTCACATTCTAGTCTATGACAGATTCATTGAAGAAATTTGTAAAACACTGAGCAAGACACATGATGTTTATGATGCATGAAAAAAGTTGATCGATTTGATGACAGCAATCTATCAAAGCATATGATATATCAAATCAATTGACAAGTTATAAAGCACAATCGTACAATCAAAACAAGCTCTCATTCGACTCAATAACTTCACAGATGACTGTGTTGCAAGTCAAAAATCGAAAATTAAAATTTTTCATGCTCACGAAGGTCAAAATCAACGACGAAACGAAAGTTCATTAATGCAGAAGAAAGAATCATCAATTCAGACAGTAATTTGATTGACAAATTGATTGATAATGAGATTTATCTGTATGAAATGCTGACTACGAATCTTCTGCAAGCTATGCTTGTCAGAAGAGCTGAACAATCTCATCAACATCGACAGAGCAGTAACAGCGCTTTACTCATGCATTGAGCTCACACACAGTCGAAAAGCGAAGCAATGACAACGTGATCATCAGCGCGTTGAAGCTTGCATATACACAGAATGACAGCAACATCTTTGCATACATGCTGCAGCTCATATACGACATATACATATATATTGCAAAGGCACGACTCAGCTTTTGCGCACATACAGACAGACGTGATGCAGTAAATCGATTGATTTTTCGCATTTTCAGATCGATTTACACGCAGCGCAATCACACACAGAGCAGTAACAGCGCTTTATTCACACGTTGAGCTCATATATGATATACATACATATACTGCGAAGGCACAATTCAGCTTTTGCACATCTACACGTCTGTGTAATGCAGTAAATTGATCGATTTTTCGCTTTATCAGATCAATGTACATGCATCGCAATCACATACACTGCGAAGACATGACACAGTCTTTGCTCATATACACAGAACGACAGCAACGTCTTTGCGCATGCGTTGCAACTCATATACATCACATACACATATACTGCGAAGGCACGATTCAGCTTTTGCACATCTACACGTCTGCGTGATGCAGTAAATCAATCGGTTTTTTGCTTTATCAGATTGATGTACATGCATCGCAATCACATACACTGCGAAAACATGACACAGTCTTTGCTCATATACACAGAACAACAGCAACGTCTTTGCGCACATGCTGCAACTCATATACATCACACACATACACACTGCGAAGGCACGACTCAGCTTTTGTGCATCTACACGCTCATGTGATGCAGTAAATCGATCGATTTTTCGCATTATCAGGTCAATTTACATGCATCGCAAGCACATACACTGCAAAGACACGACACAGTCTTTGCTCATATACACAGAACGACAGCAACGTCTTTGCGCACGCGCTGCAACTAATATACGACATTCACACAGTCATTGCAAAGGCACGACTCAGCTTTTGCATACATACACATCTGTGCGACGCAGTAAATTGATCAATTTCGATTTTCTGATCGATTTACATACGTCGCAAATACATAGATCAAAGCTCATTTAGTTCGTTCAGCTGAGTAATCATACAGCGAACTCAAAAGTTCACGTCAAAGTAATCAGCTTTCATCTACATAGATCAAAGCTCACCTAGTCTGCTCAACTAGATGATCAAACAGCGAACGAAAGCTTACGTCGAAGTGATCAACTTTCACAATACATCGATCGCTCATTTAGCTCGCTCAACTAGATGATCAAACAGCAAATTTGAAAGCTTACGTCGAAGTGATCAGCTTTCATAATTTCGATTTGTCTATATGATTACTTGATTATATAGACATGTCGCACGCTCGTATGCGCACTCTAACAATCTGACTGCTCAATGAGAAGATATACAGCAGCGATTATGACTAGATTACATGTAATTTAGCATACACACAGCGCTTCAGTGCTACTATTTAGGTAGATAGCATCGTGTTTCATAGTTTTAGGCTGCATAAGCACGTAAAACTTGAAGAAATAAAAAAATAAAAAAGATTGACAAATTGAAGAGCAAACTCACACGAAAAGAACAAGTCATCAATCGACTTCAGAACAGCACAGAAGACTGCATACTGATGCAAAAATCGAAATCGAACTCTTTTGCACTTGAAGATTGCACAGAATTTTTTTTTTTCTTCATTAAGTGCATGCAGTCTATGGCTATGACACTGTCTAGGCGCTGTATGTATGCTAAGTTACATGTAACCTGGCCAAAGTCGCTGCTTTATATCTTCTCATTGATCAATCACACCGATAGTTTGCGCATACAAGCGCTCTCGCTTAAACTCTCGTCATCGTACTCCCGTTTTCCTTTGTTTCTTCGCATTCTTCGCGTTCTACTCTTTCGTTTCTAATAGTCATTTTCTCGTCGCAATTCGAGTATTTTTCAAATACTCTAGTGTTGCGATTCTTTCAATCTTGATGATGAACAATGTCAATATAGTGTCTGTGTTTTTGAGCTGAGCTTTTTCCTTAAGCTTTATCTGCTCTGCTCTATAATGTCTGCAGTTCAGCAGTAAATGCTTCGACGTTTGCCTCGCATTGCATATTTCATAGCATTTGTTCGAATTGTTCTTTGATAATCGATGCAAATAGCTCTTGAAATAGTCATGTCTCATTTTCAGCTGAATAAAGATTGAAAACGTTAGTCTATCGATTTTCCTCAGCTCTTTTAGTGACTTATGACTTAGGTTCACATCTGATATGTGCTTTCGATACTGGTTTCCCTTCTTGATGCTGCTTTTCCAGACATTTAACCATTGTAATTTCGCCTCTTTGCAAATTTGCTTTTTGACGAATCTTATGATGATTGCTTTCGTGTTGCCGATAACTGATAATTCTTGAGCAGCGCTTTTGACCAATTGATCTGCTTTTTCGTTCCCAATAATGCTCTTGCGACTCGATATTCACTGTATGCGAATTTGACACTGATTCTGACGTAAATTGGTCAAGTTTTGTCGTATATCATCGAATAACTTCGCATTGACGTTGCTCTTTGCGTTTAATCTTTGCAAAGCCATTTGACTGTTCATGTACACTCAAATTCCGCTGTTTTTGAGTGCTTTTTCGCTGCATATTGCGATTGCATCGCTAATAGCTTGCAGTTTCGCTTCCGTTGTGGTTATTTTGTCAGAAACGCTTGTCGCTTTGCTGAATCTGACGAGTTCATGCGTGAATATCACTGCCGTTTCAGTTCCTGTTTCGGCTTCTGCTATCTTTTTCCGGATTTGCGATGCGTCGATATACATCACTATGTTCTTCGCCTTTTTGATAATTCTTTCTAATTCCCTGTAGTGTGTATTGATCGTTTCGCTGGTTTCGCTTCTTGCAAATTCGGTTTGAATTTTTGCTAAATGCTCGATTTCTTGACCTCACGATTTCTTGAAGTGAGGAATTTCGATTTCTTTTATTGAATTCAGTGTTTTTTGCACTTTGTTCAATATTCGATATATCTGCGTGAGTCTGTCTTTGCACTTCTTGACTTTTCGAGGTAAATTCGCCTTCGTC
>JAABUO010004173.1_pt1 | contig 17027 bp, 20 predicted proteins | sample 5559291 | NCBI WGS metagenome assembly JAABUO01 (sample SAMN10711878, study PRJNA513372) | rock metagenome | isolation source: Antarctica rocks | place: Antarctica: Victoria Land, Finger Mt sud | reverse complement strand
GCCATCCGGGGACGCGGGCTCCGGCGGCTGCGGTTGCGCCGGTCGCTGTCGGGCATCGGCCCGCTGCGCCCGCAGGTCCGCCAGGCCCGCGGGTACCTCGTCCAATGTGGCGGCGACGTCCCGCACCACCGTCAGGTGCAGTCGCACCCGGGGCCCAGGCAGTTGGGCCCACGCCGCCTCGACGGCGGCGGCCAACCGGGGTTCCGGGGTCCCACACAACGCCAGGACGTCGGCGTCGGCCGGGCCCCCGGACGCCGGCCACCCGCGCGCGGCCAGCTGACGTTCGACGTCCAGCCGGATCGCGGTCGAGCCAGGGGCCGCAACCACGAGCAGGTGCGGGCGGGCGGCGGTGGACCGGAGCAGGCGTCCGGTCAGGCCCACCGCAGCGCCCCCTCGCGCCTGGCGTAGCCGACGCCGACCAACAGGACGGCGAGGAAGGCGAACATCTCCACGACGGCACCCGTCCCGGCCTCGGCGACCACCAGCGCCCACGGATACATGAACAGCATCTCGATGTCGAAGGCCAGGAACAGGACGGCGACGGCGTACCACCGTGCGTGGAAGCGGGAGACGGCGTGCTCGGCGGGCCACTGACCGGACTGGAACGGCGCGACGCGCAACGGCTGGGCGTCCAGGCCGCCGACGACGGCGACGGTATAGAGAGCAGCGATCACCGCGGCGCCGACACCGCCCGCCACCAACAGGGCCGCGTACCCGGACACTCAGCCGGTCCGGCTGTCGGCGCCGCCCGCGTCGCGGTTGCCCGGGAGCGGGGCGAACCGACGCAGCCGCAGGCTGTTGGTCACCACGAACACGCTGGACAACGCCATCGCCGCGCCGGCGATCATCGGGTTGAGCAGACCGGCCACCGCCAGCGGGACCGCCGCGACGTTGTACGCGAACGCCCAGAACAGGTTCCCCCGGATGACGGCCAGCGTCCGCCGCGAGAGCCGGATCGCGTCTGCCGCCGCCCGCAGGTCGCCGGCGACGAGGGTCAGGTCCGAGGCCTCGATCGCCGCGTCGGTCCCGGTCCCCATGGCCAGGCCGAGGTCGGCCTGCGCCAGCGCGGCCGCGTCGTTGACCCCGTCACCGACCATGGCGACGACCCGTCCGCGCGCCTGCAGATCCCTGACCACGTCGACCTTGCCCTGCGGCAGGACCCCGGCGCGGACCTGGTCGATGCCCACCTCGGCGGCGACCGCGCGCGCGACACCGTCGGCGTCCCCGGTCAGCAGCACCGGGGTCAGCCCCAGGTCGCGCAGCGCCCGGATCGCCGCGGCGGAGGTGGGTCGGACCGTGTCCGCGACGGTGATCACCGCCCGCGCCGCGCCGTCCCATCCGATGGCGACGACCGTCCGACCCGCGACGGCTGCGGTCGCCACGGCGTCCGCCAGCGGCCCGGGCAGCCGCTGGGACCACTCGGCCAGCAGTCCCGGTCGGCCGGCGAGGACCGCGTGGCCGTCGACGGTCCCCTGGACGCCGAGGCCGGGCAGGTTCTGGAAGTCGGTGACCGGGGGCAACGTCCCGACCGCGTCGGCGGCGGCCGCGGCGACCGCACGGGCCACCGGGTGCTCGGACCCGCTCTCCAGGGCACCCGCCAGCCGCCACAGCTCGTCGACGCCGACACCGTCCGCGGGGACGACGTCGACGACGCTCATCCGGCCCGTGGTCACCGTGCCGGTCTTGTCCAGCACGACGGTGTCGACCACCCGGGTCGACTCCAGCACCTCGGGGCCGCGGATGAGGATGCCCAGCTGCGCGCCGCGACCGGTACCGACCATCAGTGCGGTCGGCGTGGCCAGTCCGAGCGCGCAAGGGCAGGCGATGACCAGCACGGACACCGCGGCGGTGACCGCCGCGGCGGCGCCGGCACCGGACCACAGCCAACCCGCGAGGGTGCCGGCCGCGATCACCAGGACGACCGGCACGAAGACCGCCGACACCCGGTCGGCGAGCCGCTGCACCTCGGCCTTGCCCGTCTGTGCCGCCTCGACGAGGCGGGCCATCTGGGCCAGCTGGGTGTCCGCGCCGACCCGGGTCGCGCGGATCGCCAACACGCCGCCGACGTTGACGGTCCCACCGGTCACGGTGTCGCCGGGCCCCACTTCGGCCGGCACGGACTCGCCGGTCATCACGGCGGCGTCGACCGCCGAGGAACCGTCGGTGACGACGCCGTCCGCCGCGATCTTCTCCCCCGGCCGGACCAGGAAGGCGTCTCCGGCGACCAGCGCACCGACCGCGATCCGCTGCTCACGGCCGTTCCGCAGCACCGCGACGTCCTTGGCGCCCGCCGAGAGCAGTGCGCGCATCGCCGCACCCGAGCGCCGCTTGGCCCGGGCCTCCGCGTACCGGCCGGCGAGCAGGAATGTCGTGACCCCGGCGGCGGCCTCGAGATAGATGGACCCCGCCCCGTGGGAGGCACCCGCGGTGAAGGTGAAGCCGTGCCGCATCCCGAGCGCACCGGCCGTGCCCAGGAACAGCGCGTAGAGCGACCAGCCGAATGCGGCAAGGGTGCCGATCGACACCAGGGTGTCCATCGTCGCGGCGCCGTGCCGCAGGTTGGCCCAGGCCGCGCGGTGGAACGGGAAGCCACCCCAGACGACGACCGGCGCGGCCAGGGTCAGCGACAGCCACTGCCAGGCGGTGAACTGCAGCGCCGGCACCATCGCCAGCACGACGACCGGAACGGTGAGCACGGCGCTGACCAGGAGCCGCTGCCGCAGCGGGCGGGACCCGGCGTCGGGTGCGGCCCCGCCCGGTGCGGCCCCGTCCGGTGCGCTGCTCTCGGGTCGGACCGGCTCCGGCAGCCTGGCGGTGTACCCGGCCCGGACCACGGCGGCCACCAGGTCGGCGGGGTCCAGCGTCGACGGCCCGAGGACGTCGGCCTTCTCGGTGGCGTAGTTGACGGTCGCGGTCACCCCGTCGAGACGGTTGAGCCGCTTCTCCACCCGGATCGCGCACGACGCGCAGGTCATGCCGCCGATCGCCAGCTGGACCCGGGTCGCCGGAACTGGCCCGATATCGCGGGGGCCGGCGCCGGGTGGAGCGGCCGGCTCACCGTGGGCGGTGCTGGTGGTGACGGTCATCCCGCCGTCGCACCGACTACCTCGTAACCGGCCTCGTCGACAGCCGCCGCGACCGCGGCCGGGTCCAGGGCGTCGTCACTGCGGACGGCGACCTTTCCGGCGTCCAGCGACACCTCCACCGACCGGACCCCGGGAATCCGGCCGATCTCCTCGGTGACCGCAGTCACGCAGTGCTGGCAGGTCATACCGCTGACGGTGTAGGTGCTCGTGGTCACGATCGACTCCTTGGTCGGGGAGTGACAGTTCGGGAAGTGACAGGTCATGAACCGGCTGGTCGGGCACCGGTGTACGGGTACCCCCCCAAGGTATGCCCGGCGCGCCATACCCGCAAGGCCGCACGGACGTGAGTATGGTCGGGTTCGAGACGAGGGGACGTCGTGACACAACAGGATTCGCCTACGGGCGCCGACCACGGCCGCAGCGGGACGCTCACCGACCACGCCCACCCCATCGATCCCCGACGGGTCGCTGCGGCGCGGGCACGGCTGATCGATGTCGAGGACGCGGGGCGGCTGGCCGGGCTGCTCGGCCTGCTCGCCGACCCGACGCGGGCCCGGGTGCTATACGCCCTGGACCTGGTCGAGGAACTGTGCGTCGGGGATCTGGCCCTCGCCCTGAATGCCACCGAGGACTCCGTCGGATACGCCCTGCGGGTGCTGCGGACGGCCGGGCTGGTGGCCACCCGCAAGGACGGTCGCGTCGTCTACAACCGCCTGGCCCCCGGGTTCCCCGAACCGTTGCGCGACCACTGTCTGCGCGCCCTGGCCGACCTGTCCCGGCGCGCGCCCGACGACCAGTGACCCCACCCCGTTCCGGCTCCACCCACGGAGGACGTCAGATGAAGCGCATCGCCCCGGTATTCGCCGCGGCTCTCACGGCTCTCGCTCTCGCCGCCTGCAACGGCGCGACCGGTTCGTCCGCACCCGCTGCGACGACCAGCCCGTCCGCCGGCGCCCCCGCCGCAACCACTGCCGGCCCGTCCGTCGGAACCAGCGCCGAGGCGCACAACCAGGCCGACGTGACCTTCGCGCAGAGCATGATCCCGCACCACAAGGAGGCCGTCGCCATGGCCCAGCTCGCCCCCAGCCGGGCGAACAGCCCGGAGGTGAAGACGTTGGCGACGGAGATCCAGGGCGCGCAGGACCCGGAGATCACCACCATGACCGGATGGCTGACGAGCTGGAGCCAGCCCACCGAGATGGCCGGGATGGACATGAGTTCGATGCCCGGCATGATGAGCGCCACCGAGATGGCCGACCTCGGCAAGCTGTCCGGCGCGGCGTTCGACCGGCAGTTCCTCACGATGATGACCAAGCACCACCAGGGCGCGGTGCAGATGGCCACGACGGAGCTCTCGCAGGGTCAGTACCCCGCCGCGAAGTCTCTGGCACAGAGCATCATCAAGAGCCAGACCGCCGAGATCGCGCGGATGAAGACGCTCCTCGCCCAGGTCTGAGCGGGTCCGACCGGTATGCGACGGAAAGGGGTGGCGCGGTGACCCAGGTGATAGCCCGCCGGGTTGCGCTGCGTCTGATGGCTGGGGGCGGGCTCGTCGGTGGCTTGCTGACGGTCGTCGGGTGCGGAAGCAGCGGTCGCGGCAGCGGTGACCTCGCCGGGAGCGCGGTCAATGCCGATGCCGGGTCCCCCGGTGACCTGATCCGGGTCGTCGCGCCGGCCGACCGCCGGCCGGCGCCACCCTTGGCCGGCCCTGCGGTCGCCGGCGGCCGGTTCGACCTGTCCTCGTGGCGCGGCTCCCCGGTCGTCGTCAACGTATGGGGCAGCTGGTGCGGGCCGTGCAAGGAAGAGCAGCCCGCGCTGGTCAAGGCTGCGGCCCAGCTCGCGCCGCGCGGCGTCCGATTCCTCGGCGTCGACGTCCGCGACGAGGCCGCGAACGCCCGCGCGCACCTGCGGCGGTTCGGCGTGAGCTACCCGAGCCTCGACGACCCACCCGGTGCGCTGCTGTTGGGCTTCCGCGGGATCATTCCGGCCGCGGCGATTCCCAGCACCGTGGTGCTCGACCGGGAGCACAGGGTGGCCGGTGTCCGGATCGGGGCGGTCACGCAGGCCACGCTGGTCGCCCTGGTGGAGCAGGCGCTCGCGGCGTGACCGGCGTCCTGGGCGGGGCCGTGTCGGCGCTTCCGGTCCTCGTCGGGACCGGCGGCGTGGGCGAGGCGTTTGCGCGGACGGCGTTGGACGGGTCGCTCGTACTCGCGGTCCCCGTCGCCGCGGCGCGGGTGCGTTCTCCTTCTTCAGTCCCTGCGTGCTGCCGCTGGTGCCGGCCTATCTGTCGTACGTGACCGGGATGACCGGCGCCCAGATCGCCCGGGGGTCGCCGGCTCCGGTGCGGACGGTGACCGGGGTGGCGTTGTTCATGCTCGGGGTCACCGCGGTGTTCGTGTCTCTGGGTGGCGCCTTCGGTTATGTCGGGGTGCGGCTGGCCGCCCACGGGGGGGCCGTCGACCGAGTGCTCGGAGTCCTCGTGATCGGCTTGGGTCTGGTGTTCGCCGGGGCGCTGCGAGTGCTGCGCCGGGATGTCCGGGTGCACCGGGTTCCCGCTGTCGGGCTGGCCGCGGCCCCGCTGCTCGGGGTGCTGTTCGCGGTCGGCTGGACACCGTGCATCGGCCCGACGCTGGCGGCGGTCCTCACTTTGTCGACCGGCACCGGCAGCGCCGGACGCGGAGCGCTGCTCTCCTTCGCCTACTGCGTGGGTCTGGGCGTGCCGTTCCTCGCGGTGGCCGCCGGCTTCGGACGCGCCTCCGGCACGCTGGGCTGGTTCCGCCGTCATGGGACCGGGATGGCCCGCGTAGGTGGAACGATGCTGGTCGCCGTCGGTGTCCTACTGGTGACCGGTGTCTGGTCCCAGCTGATCGCGCAGGTGCAGTACTGGACCGCGTCGACCGTTCCGGCGATCTGAGCACCGTGACCGATCTCCTCCGGCGACCGGGCCGCCCGGGCCGTGACAGCGGTGCGGCGGTGACGGGGCCCACCGGCCCCACGGGGGAGCGGCACACCCAGGACCATCCGGCGGCCCGGCCGCCGGGACTCTCCCCGCTGAGTTGGCTGCGCTGGGCATGGCGCCAGCTGACCTCGATGCGCACCGCGCTCATCCTGCTGTTCCTGCTGGCCGTGGCCGCGGTGCCCGGCTCGCTGGTTCCGCAGCGGAGCGCCAACCCCGACCAGGTCACCGCCTTAACCGCGGCCCACCCCACGGCGGCGCTCTGGTACGACCGGCTCTCGCTGTTCACGGTGTACAGCTCGCCGTGGTTCGCGGCCGTCTACCTGCTGCTGTTCACCTCCCTCATCGGGTGCATCGTCCCCCGGGTGAAGGTCCATGCCCGGGCGATGCGCTCCCGGCCCACGCTGACCCCGCGGGTGCTGTCGCGGTTGCCGGCGCACGCGGAGTGGACGACCCCGGTGCCCGCCGCCGAGGTTCTCGCCACCGCGCAGGCCCGGCTCGGCCGACGCCGCCGGCACCGCCTGGCCGATCGATCGGGACCGCTGGACCCGGTCGCAGCCGAGCGCGGCGTCCTCCGGGAGACCGGCAACCTGGTGTTCCACGTCGCGCTGCTGGGGGTGCTCGCCGGGGTCGCCGCCGGGTCACTGTTCGGTTACCGGGGCACCACGATCGTCACCGAAGGTGAGACCTTCGCCAACCAGCCGTTGACCTACAGCGACCTGGCCAACGGGGCACTGCGCGACCGGGACCGACTGCCCCCGTTCACGATGACCCTGGACAGCTTCGACGCCCGGTTCTTCACCAGCGGACCCAAGGCCGGCACCCCCCAGCTGTTCCGCGGCCAGGTCACCGTCGTCCCGGAGCCGGGCGGGCCGAGCCGGGCGGACGTCCTCCGGCTCAATCACCCGGTGCCGGCCGGGGGCGCCGACGTGTCCCTGCTCGGCAACGGGTATGCCCCCCGGTTCACCGTGCGCGACGCCTCGGGGCAGGTCGTCTCCCAGGGCTCGACCGTTTTCCTGCCCGACGACCAGCAGTACACCTCGACCGGGGTTGTCAAGGTCCCCGACGCGAGACCGACCGGGCTGGAGTTCCTCGGCAACTTCCTGCCGACCGCGCTGCAGGGGGTACCCACCTCGGTGTTCGCCGGCCCCGGCAACCCTCAGGTCCGGATGACCGTGTACCGAGGCGACGTGCCCCTCGGGGCGGTCGCCTCGTCGGTGTACAAACCAGACCAGGCGGCGATCGACGCCGGCCTGCTGCGGCAGTACCGCACCGCGACGGGCCAGCCACTCACCTTCACCCTCCGACCCGGCGACACGTTCACCCTGCCCGACGGGGCAGCGTCGATCTCCTTCGACGGGTTCCGCCGCTGGGCCTACGTACAGGTCGTCGACAACCCCGGGGACCGACTCGTCCTCGGCGGATCGATCGCCGCGGTCACCGGGCTGTGCGGGTCCCTGTTCGTCCGCCGCCGCCGTTGGTGGGTCCGGGCGACCACCGAGCCTGGCAGCGGTCACACTTTCGTCGAAGTCGCTGGCCTGGACCGGTCCGACAACAGCGACCTCGACGAGGAACTCCGGCGCCTCGTCACCGACCTCCATCGCGCGGCTCCACCACTGCCGACCCCGCCGCCGGGGGCGGATCCCACCGCGCCCCCGCAGCCGAATCCCAGACAGGAGCTCGCGTCATGATCGACCTCGGCCAGTTCTCCGACGCCGTCATCGTCGCCGCACTGTTCGTCTTCGTCCTCGCCCTGGTCGCGTTCGCCGCGGAATGGGCATTCGGCAGCGCCGGCGGAATTTCCCGCGCCACCGCGGCCGAGACTCCGGAGGCGGCCGTGCCGACCATCAGCAGCTCGCCGGCGTCCACCACGGGTCCGCCACCCATCTCGGCCGGTTTCACCGCATCCGCTCCCGGACACACAGCCGTGCTCGAGCGCCGACTGGTTCCCGCGGAAGCGTCCGTGCAGAGCTACCCGACCGGTCACGGGCCCGACGGGCCGAGCGCGCGACCCGGACGTGGGCGGCGCGGCGCGACCGCGGGAGCGGTCGGCGGAATGCTGCTGGCACTGGCGGTCCTGCTCGACGGGGCCGGCGTCGTCACCCGCGGGATCGCCGCCGAGCGGGTGCCGTGGGGCAACCTGTACGAGTTCTCCATCACCGGCGTGTTCGCGGTGACCGGTGCGCATCTGCTGATGCGCCGTCGCCTGAAGCTGCAGTTCCTCGACGTCTGGCTGACCGGCTTCGCGGTCACGTGCCTGGCCGCCGCGCTCATCGGGTTCCACGAGGTGGTCGGCCCGCTCAATCCCTCCCTGCAGTCGGGGTGGCTGATCGTGCACGTCAGCTTCGCGGTCCTCGCCACCGGCATCCTCACCGTCGGCGCGGTCCTGGCCGGGCTGTACCTGTTCCGGTCCTCTCGCGAGGCCGCCGGCCGGTCCGGCGACGGGTACGTGTCGCGGCTGCCGGCGGCGAGCGCCCTGGACCGCATGAGCTACCGGGTTCACGGCTTCGCGTTCCCGCTCTACACGCTGGCATTGATTTTCGGGGCCGTCTGGGCCAAGGCCGCCTACGGCCGCTACTGGGAGTGGGACCCCAAGGAGACGTGGATGCTCATCAGCTGGGTGCTCTACGCCGCCTATCTACATGCCCGGGCAACCGCCGGATGGAAGGGCAAGATCGCCGCGGTCATCGCCCTTGTCGCCTTCGGCACCGTCCTGTTCAACCTGCTAGGGGTCAACTTCTTGATCGCCGGCAAGCACTCCTACGCCAACTGACGCCGGTCATCGACGACCGCCCCACGAGCGGGGCAACGGGCCACCGATCAGGCCGTGTAGGAGAGGACCGTCATCATTCCCTGCTCCCCGTGGTAGGCGTTGTGACAGTGGGCCAACCACTGACCGGGATTGTCGGCCTGCAGGTCGACGGTCACCGTCTGCATGGGCAGGACGTTGATGGTGTCTTTACGCAGTCCCGGGCCTGACGGTGTCACCATGGCAAACGTGTGGCCGTGCAGGTGCATCGGGTGGAACATCATCGTCTGATTGCTCATGCTGATCCGGACTCGCTCACCTGCGGCCATCGCGAGTGCCTGATGGTCGGTGAAGGTCTTGCCGTTCACGAGCCACCGGCGCCCCCCGTCGGCCATCCCGAGTGCCATCGACAGCTCGCGGTCGGTCCCCCGTCGCTCCAGCGCGGCCCCGAGGGTCGGCGTCAGGTCGCCGTAGCGCAACAGTCGTGCGCCGAGCTCGGTGGGCCGCGCCCCGGCCGCGGGAGCCCGTCCGCCCGCGGATCGCAGGACGGCCAGCGCGGGTGGATCGGGCTTGCCCTCGGGCACCGCGACGATGGGGAACGCCCCGTCGCCGACGGTCACCACGACGTCGTACCGCTCACCCATGCCGAGGATGAGGGTGTCGACCTCAGCGGGGCTGACCGCGTAGCCGTCGGCATGAGTGACGGTCATCCGGTGGCCGCCGACCGCGAACCGGTAGGCGGTGTCGCTGCCGGCGTTGATCAACCGGAAGCGGATCCGGCGGCCGGGCTTGGATGTGACGGTGAACGGTGCGCGCGGTAGCCGGCCGTTGATCAGGTGCGCCGGGTAGACCACGTCCCCGGTGTCCGCGCCGAGTGGCTGGGCTGCGGACTCGCTCCCCATGCCCGTGGACATGCTCATGCCGCTCATCCCGGCGCCCTTCATCCCCTCCCGGCCGAGACGGGCCAGAATGTCCGACGGGGGGGCGCCCCACCCGTCGGTCCAGTCGTCCAGTACCAGCACGACCTCGTCGTCGTACCGGCCAGGCTCGTCCGGGTCCGCCACGATCAGGGCTGCCTGCATGCCGGTGTCGAGCTGAACACCGACGTGCGGGTGGAACCAGTACGTCCCGGGGTCGGGCACGACGAACGAGTACTCGAAGGTGCTGCCCGCGGCAACGGCGGGCATCGTCACGCCGGGAACGCCGTCCATGTCGTTGCGCAACGCGACGCCGTGCCAGTGCACCGTTGTCGGCTCGGGGAGCTGGTTGACCAGTCTCACCTGCAGCCGGTCGCCGGCCGTCACCCGGATCTGCGGTCCCGGCACGGTCCCGTCGAAGGCCCAGGTGGACACGGTCCGACCCCCGAGGTCGACGGTCGCCGGCATCGCGGTCAGGTCGCGACGAACAACGGTCCCGGTGGTTCGCCGACCCGCCTCGGTGGCCGCCACCGCAGCCGACCCCGGCCCGACCGGGTCGGGCGACGTCGGGTCCAGCAGGCGCAGTCCGGCGTACCCGCCGCCGACGGTCACCGCTCCCGCCGCCCCGAGCTGGAGCAGGCGTCGCCGGCTCACCACTGCGGTCTGGGCGGGACCGTCGGTCGGCCGCCGGTCACTGGCCGACCAGGATGAAGCCGGCGATGACCAGGATCGCGGCCGCCGGATACCCGGCGGCAAGGTCCCACCCGAGGGCCGGCTGCCCACCGAGGGCTCCCAGGTGCGCGACCCAGTGGACGACCCCCATAGCCGCGCCGAGAGCGACGAGGACCCAGCCGAACACCCGGAGCCGGCGTTGCCGGGTGTACTGCCTCAGCCGCTGCTCACGGCCATTCGCCGAGGAGGCGGCGTCGAGCTCGTTGAAGAGCCGCGCCGCCGCGAACCGATCGAACATGCGCGCCGCCTCTCGTGCCGGATCCTGAGTCCTGCGCAGCGGTCCGAGGTGGGCAATCGCGGACATCGCGTCTGCGTGCCGCTGCTGATTCCCGAACGACTCGGGGCCCCAACGCGTTCCGCCTGTGCAGATCGGTATCGGGGGCGCTGACACGTCGAAGTTCCCACCGGTGTAGGAAGAATGAAGCGCCGCAACCGCGACGCCCTGAGACCATGACCGCCCTGAGACCTCCACCGAGCGGAGAGTCCGTGTCGCCCCGCCGAACGCCCGCCATGGTTGCCGTCCTGGTCGTCGCGATGGTGACCGCGTGCTCCGGAGGAAACCCGGTCGCCGCCACCGGAACGCGGTCCGACGGCGTCGAGCACATCCACGGCCTCGGCGTGGACCCGGCCGACGGCGTGCTGTATGCGGCTACCCACACCGGGCTGTTCCGGGTTCCGGAGAAGGGGTCGGCGGCCCGGGTCGCCGACCGTCGCCAGGACACGATGGGCTTCACCGTCACCGGACCGAACACCTTCCTGGGCTCGGGCCACCCCGACCACGCGAAGGACCCGGACCTCGACCCGCAGCTCGGGCTGATCCGCAGCACCGACGCGGCCGAGAGCTGGCGGACGGTGTCCCTGGCCGGTCAGACCGACTTCCACGTCCTGCACGCCGCCCACGGCGACGTCTACGGGTGGGACTCGGGCACCGGACGGTTGATGGTCTCCGCCGACGACGGCCGGACCTGGGAGGTGCGCAGTGTGCTCGACCTGCGGGACTTCGCGCCGAGCCCGGACCGGCCCGGCACGCTGCTGGCCACCACCGGGACGGGACTGGTCCGCAGCGTGGACGGCGGCCGTCGCTGGCAGCCGGTACCCGACACCCCGCCGTTGGTCGTTCTCACGTGGGGTGGGGCGGGGTCGCTGTTCGGGCTGGCCCCGGACGGCACCGTCCACCGCTCGGCCGACGGCGGCCGGACGTGGGTGGTCCGCGGGACCACGGGAGGCCGGCCCGAGGCGATGACCGTGGGCCGCCGCGCCGGCGCCGCGACCCTCTACGCGGCGGTCGCCGGCCGCGGCATCGTCGCCAGCGCCGACGACGGCGCGACCTTCACCACCCGGTACGCCGAATAACGCCCCGATCCCTGCGCACCCGACGTCGCGTCCGCGCTGCGGCCGGCCAACGCCGTCCCGGCCGGGGTCAGTCGGCCAGCGCCTCGTCCGGATCGGTGCTCGCATCGGGCAGCGGTGCTCCGGCGGCCGCCACGGCCGGGGACGCGGCCCCCTCAGCGGCGCGGTCGACGAAGCGGGACGCGATCTCCAGGATCCGCTCGTTGCCGAAGTCCTCGCCGACGGTGACCCGGACGCCCTCGCCGTCGAACGGGCGCACGGTGACGCGGGCCTCGTCGCACTGCTCGACGAACCAGGCGGTGTCCGCGCCCGTCGGGAGCCACACGAAATTGCCAGCCGCCTCGGGCAGGTCCCAGCCCTGCGCAGCCAGCTCACCCACCACCCGGGTCCGCTCCGTCACCAACGCATCGACCCGCTGCAGCAGCTCCCGCTCCGCGGCCAGCGACGCCAGCGCGGCCGCCTGCGCGAGAGCGGTGACCGCGAACGGAATCGTCACCTGCCGCAGCGCGACCGCGACCGGCTCCGGCGCGACGGCGAACCCCACGCGCATGCCCGCCAGGCCGTAGGCCTTGCTGAAGGTCCGCAGCAGCGCGACGTTTCGCCGCCGGCGCGCCAGCCTTGGGCCGTCGACCGCCCCCGGGGTCCGCACGAACTCGACGTAGGCCTCGTCCAGGACGACGAGCACGTCGTCGGGGACCTCGTCGAGGAACGCGACCACCTCCTCGTGCCCGAGCACGGGACCGGTCGGGTTGTTCGGCGTGCAGAGCAGGACCATCCGGGTCCGCTCGGTGACCGCGGCCGCCATCGACGGCAGGTCGTGGCGGCCGTCCGCGGTCAGCGGCACCGGGACGGCCGTCGCGCCGCCGACCTGGACGACGATCGGGTAGGCCTCGAACGACCGCCACCCAAAGACCACCTCGTCGCCGTCGCCGGCGGTGGCGGCCACCAGCTGCTGCAGGACGCCGACACTGCCGGCGCCGGCAACCACCCGGGAGGCGGGGACGCCGAACCGGGCGGCGAGCGCCGCTTCCAGGTCGACGGCGAACGGGGCCGGGTACCGGTTCTGCATGGCCGCGGCCGCAGCGACCGCCTCCACGACCCCGGGTAGCGGGGGAAACGGGTTCTCGTTCGACGACAGCTTGTAGCCGTACAGACCACCGCCGGCCGGCGGCGGCTTGCCCGCCCGGTAGGTGGGCAGGTCGGCCAGGATGGGGCGCAGCCGGACGGTCACCGGCACACGGTAGGACCCGACGAGCAGGGGCACACCGGGCGGCCCACCCGTCCCCTGGCCCCGAGCCGCTCCCGGCCGGTGGTGGCCGGTGGTGGCCGGGGCGGTGGTCGGCCACGGCTGGCGGCGCACCGACCGTATGACTGCAAGCTGTCATGTCAGGAAGCGGCGGGCTTCGTTGGGTGGGGGCACGTGTGCTCACCCGAGACGTAACCCTGGGCTCACAAAGGGAGGCGCCGCACCGTGGTCCGGGTCGCGGTGTAGATGAAAGGACCGGGCCGCTCGGTGAGCTGGTCGATGACCCGCCACTGGGCCATGACGATTTCTAGCTGGTCCCAGGTGCCACCTGCCGCTGCGCCGGCGAGGGCGACCATGCGGGCGCCGCTGTCCCGGACCGCGGTGATCTCGGCGGTGTGGCGTTGGATTGCCAGGTCACGCGTGACGATCAGCCAGCCTTGGGCGGAGACCAGTGGGATCCAGTCGGGGTCTTTCGTGGCCGGGGTGATGGAGCAGGCGGGACGCCGGCGGCCGCGCACGGTGCCGCCGGGGTCACCGGGGTAGGTGAGGTCGTTACGTAGTGCGGCGAGGATCTTTGCAAGGCCTCGTACGTCCTCGTCGAGGTAGAAGCGGACGGTCGCCGGCCGCGGCACCGGTTAGGCCGCGGTCTGGGTGGTGGCAGTCCCCAGCTCGTAGGCCAAGGCCCAGGTGATGTCGTCGGGGGTCATGTCGAAGGCGTCGGCGATCTCGTCGTCGGATTCCCCGGCCTGGCGGTGTTCGCGGATGACCTCGGTGCTGATGCCCTTGATGGCGGGCCGGCCGAAGCGGACGTCGGGGTCGATGCGGACAGGGGAGGCGGGGTCACCGCTGGGCCGCCAGCCGGCGGCGAGGTCGCCGTCCCAGGTGACGCGGTGCAGGAAGTCCTCGGCTGGGGCGGCGAGCAGGTACTGGCCGTGCAAGTCGGTGACGAGGGCGTAGTCGGGCGCGAGCTGGGCGGTCTCCTGGTCGGCGAACAGCAGGTGGCGGTCACCGATGAACGGCTGCCGGTGCGCGAGGGGGTAGGGGAGGTCGTACCGCTTCCGCTGCAGGTCGATGAACGCGCGCAACTCCCGCATGGGGACTTGGGACCGGCGGTAGGACCGCAGCAGTCCGGCTTCGACGAACTCCGCCCAGGTGACGGGGGCGCGGCCACCACGGGCTTCGACACGGATGACGGGTCGGTAGGTCTTGCCGCGCCGGACGCCGCCCTCGAGCCAGTAGTTCAGCGACGACTGGGAGATCCCGAGCAGGCGCGCGGCCTCGGCTTCGCTGTACATCTCACGGTTGAGGGTCTGCACGGTCATGGTGGTCCAGTCTTCCGTAAAGGCGGCGTGGTGCGGGTCATTAGCTGCTCAACAGTGCTCGGATTGCCATCCCCGAGCCCGACCGAATCCGCAGTTCGCGCACACCCCGCGACACAACCGCCACCTGTGCAGCTTCCTGACTAGCTGACATGCCTGCTAGCTGACGTGTCGACGGTCGAGCATGTCGGTGATGAGTGCTTCGACGATGACCTGGATGGGCTGGTCGGTGGTCGCGGCGTAGATCTTCAGGCGCCGTTGGGTGCTGCGGTGCAGCCTCGTGGACATCAGGACCATGGGGTCGGTCTCTGCTGTCGCTGGCGCCTCGGAGGTGGTGCTCGCCGGCTCGGGGGTGGGGGCGACGGGGTGGTCTCGGACGGGGGCCTTGGCGAGTGCGGGTCGCGGCTGTGGGCGGGGCATCAGGCGGGCACCTCGGGTCGTAGGGCGCGCAGCTGGTCCGCGAGCGCGGTGTAGGCGGCGTCGACGGCAGCGCCGGGGGAGCCGTAGTCGGCCACGGCTGCGCCGGCTCCCATGGCTTCGGCGATGACGGCGCGGGCTGGGACGTGGGGTCCCAGACGTCGGAGCCGTAGGCGGCGGCGATCTCGGCGACTCGTAGAGCGGACTCGTTGGTGCGGGTCTCGTGGTTGACGACGATCCCAGCCAGCGTCAGGGCCTGGTTGTAGCTGGCGGGGGGACCCGATCCGGGTCAGGCCGGGGGCGATCGCGCGCAGCTGCTCGACCAGGCGCAGGCCCCTACTGGACACTGGGCCGATGCCGAGGACCGGGACCGACGGGGCCACCGCACCGCCGCCGGACACCGCGGACATGACGGACACCGCCGACACCGCCGACACCGCGTCGGTCCAGGTCGGTCGCACGCTGCTCGACGAGCACCTCGCAGTGGCGGCGGCGACCGCGGACCTGCTGCCGGGCGCAGCCGCGGTGGCCGCGGAGCTCGTCGGGTGCTTCCGCGCCGGCGGGACGCTGTTGACCTTTGGCAACGGCGGCAGCGCCGCGGACGCCCAGCACCTCGCCGCGGAGATGGTGGGCCGGTTCCGCCGCGACCGACGGCCGCTGTCCGCGGTCGCGTTGACGGTCGACAGCTCGGCGATGACCAGCATCGGCAACGACTACGGCTTCGAGCAGGTGTTCGCCCGGCAGGTCCGCGCGCTGGCGCGCCCCGGGGACGTCGTCGTCGGGGTCAGCACCAGTGGCACCAGCCCGAACGTCGTCGCCGGGCTCGCTGCGGCCCGGTCCGCCGGTGCGCGGACCGTGCTGCTCACCGGCGCCGTGGGTCGGCCCGGGCTGGCCGACCACTGCCTCGCCGTCCCGTCCACGACGACCGCGCGCATCCAGGAACTGCACGTGTTCCTCATCCACCTCGTCAGCGAGATCGTCGACGCGTGGGCCGTCGGCGGCGACGCGGCGGGGGATCTCCGGCACTGAACTCGGCCAAGACCGACCGACCTCGCCTCAGCCGGCGCGGGGACGTCCCGGTGGTCGGTGGATGAGGGCCCGGCCGACGCCGCCGGCGACCCCGGCCAGCAACACCCCGCCCGCGACGTCCGTCGGCCAATGCCAGCCGAGGGTCAGGGTGAGCAGCCCGACGGCGAGCCCGGCGACGACGGCGCCCACCGCCAGCAGCCGGTAGGCCAACACCGACGGCCGCACGCCACCGGGGCCCGCGATCAGCGAAGCGACCAGCAGCAGGGTGACCAGCGTGCCCGCGGTGTGGCCCGAGGGGAAGGAGCTGCCACCGGCGAAGAACGTGTCGGAGCGGCGCCCGCTGGGCGTCGGCGGTATCCGGCCGAGCAGCGCCTTGGCGCCCTCGACCAGCACCGCCAGCAGGACCAGCGTCGCGGCCGTGCCGAGGACGGGCCGCCACCGCCGCAGTGCCAGCGAGGCCATCGTCGCGGCCAGCACCGCGATCGCGACGATCGACGCCCCGTCGCCCAGGTGCACGATCCCGCGCAACGGCGAACCCTGGTGGCCGTCGGCCCAGTCGCGCGCCGCCACCGTCCCGGCCCGGTCGTACCGGGGGAACAGCGTCGTCCGGACCAGGACCACCGCGAGCAGCAGGAACAGGGCGCCGCTGACCGCGGTCATCGCCAGGGTGCCCCGCCCGGCCCCCCCGGATGCAGCGGGCGTCGGGCCGTCGGCTGCTGCCATCGGCCGTGCCGCCGCCTGAACCGTCACCGCACCACCGTGCCAGATCCGGCTTCCCGGCAGGCTGGCAGCGAGGACCCGCTCGGGGCGGGGACGGTGTCCCGGCGTGCGGACGACGCCTGTTGGGAGACACTGGGCGACACCCGGTCGGGACCCCGACCGGGTGTCGCCGGACAGGAGCCGTCATGCCCTTCGTGATCCGCTGGATCACCCGGACGATCGGTGCCGCCGTCCTGGCCCGAGTCGTCAAGTACGCCCAGAGCCCGCAGGGACGTGCGCGGATGCGTCGCGAGGCGGACCGGCTGCGCCGCACCCGCCGCTGACCCGTCGCCGTTGTGCACCGCACCGTTGTGCACCGCACCGACAGGCATCTCACCGTCAGGCATCTCACCGTCAGGCACCGAACCGGCTGACGGCGATCGGACATCCGGGGTGACCAAGGCAGGATCGGCCGGGTGACCACTCCCGCGCTCGGCGCCGTCTTCCTCCCGCACCACCCCCCGGAA